>Ga0068862_100000464_pt1 | contig 43716 bp, 76 predicted proteins | sample KBSSwiS52_FD_66598 | JGI IMG/M metagenome (GOLD analysis project Ga0068862, IMG submission 66598) | Switchgrass rhizosphere microbial communities from Kellogg Biological Station, Michigan, USA - KBS Switchgrass S5-2 | ecosystem: Host-associated > Plants > Roots > Rhizosphere > Soil ...
CTGACCACCCAATTAACCCTCGGACAAGGGCTAAATATGATGGCTGCCGTAAATTCAATCACAGGTTTCTGGGGTGGCGATGCCCAAAATTGCTCATCGGTTGCGTCAGGATGACGGACCCGGACAACATTACGGACGTTCAACGCGCATTCCTGAAAGGCATGACCGATCAACGGGCGGCCAACATGTGGGACGCCGCGGACTTCATCGCGGACCTCTCGCCGGAGACGAGGGAATTTCTCCGGAAGGCGGACAAGCAGACGATCAACCAGCTCGATGCGACGCTGAAATTCATGAATGCTACCGGCGTGGTCTGGAAATTCTTGCTGGCTGGCGGCGTCACGCTCTTCGGGTTTGTCAAGGCGTGGGAGTGGCTCTCGCAGTTCTTCACGGTCAAGCTGAAGTAGCGCGCGCACAGGAGCCGCCGACCACCCGCGAACTTCTTGCCATCATCAATGAGCGCGCCAAGGCTGATGCGACACGCATCGATGTCCAGGAGAAGGCCAACAACGCAAGATTCGACGCGCAGGAAAAGGCTGTAGCTGCGGCGCTCGCCGCATCCGATCGCGCCGTCACCAAGGCAGAGGACGCGCAGAACAAAAAGAACGAGTCGACTAACGAATTCCGCGGCCAGCTAAAAGACCAGGCTGCTACGCTAAGCACGCGGACTGAGGTCGATATCAGGTTTAAGTCGATCGAAGATAAGATCGCGGCGAACACACTTCAAATCACACAACAGGTCAGTCGAGCGGAGGGCGTTGCCCAGATTTGGGGGGTTATGACCGTCGTAGTCGGCCTTGTCTTGACCGGCCTGATGGCGCTGATCGCGCTGCGCAAGCGGCCGGCGTGACATGCCGATCGAGCCGACCATCCTCCGGGTGCGGTGCAATCTCTTCCAGCCGAACTATCGCATCATCCGCGCGCAATGGAACGTCATCGAGGGACCGGAAGATTTCCCAGAATACTTCATGTCAAACCTCTTGCGCGAGCGTGGCGTGCCGCAGGACGACCGGACGTACCGCTTCATCATCGAACCGCTTTTCCCGCACTGAAGGAGACGACAATGGTTAGCCTTGCAATATCGATCCTCTGGCTCGCAATCGGCATAATCGTGGTGTGCGGCTGCATCTGGCTTCTTCTCTACGCGATCAAGCTATTCATCGGCATCCCGCCGCGCATCGAACAACTCGTCTGGGTTATCGTGCTGATCCTCTGCCTGATCTACGCGCTGACCCTGCTGGCGGGAGGCAGCGGGGCTATGCGCTTTCCCCTCGTCCGCTGAGAGCCATGTCGATGATTTGCCGCCTGTCCCTCCTGCTCCTCCTAGCGTCTGCCGGGGCTGCTGAAGCCAGCGGCTATCGCCCCGGCGAAGGACCATCGTTTGGCACCTATACGCGGGCCTACGTTGACCGCCAGCAAGCCAAGCGATGGCGCGATCTCTGCAAGGGTGGGGGTCGATACCAGGCCATGAGCGAGGCCTACGAGGCCGGCAAACCGAACCCCTGCCTTAGATAGGCACCGCACAATTATGAAATTCACCCGGCCTAGAGCCGGGTTTTTTGCGTCCAAAACAGGAGACAATTAATGCCCTTTACCACCAGCTACGGCAATCCTCCGGGTCCTGCCTCTGATGCATTCGCGGTCACTCCGTCGAATAGCGCGAACTTCACTCAAGGCGCTGCCCGCGCGCTGTACATCGGCGTCACAGGGGATGTCAGCGTGGTTTGCCTTTCCGGCAGCGTGACATTCACCGCCGTCCCCGTCGGCTGGTTTCCGGTCAACTGCACGCGGGTGAATGCGACCGGTACGACTGCGACGAACATCGTGGGGCTGCTGTAATGCTGGGGCTCGGCCTCGACCTTACCACCATCGCTGTCCTTGGGTCAGCGGGGGTGCGGTTCACGGATAATTCTGGGGCTGTCTACACGCAGAATGGAGCCGGGCTGCTTGTGCGCAACACGGATGGTTCGCTTTGGATTCTTGGCGTCGATAGTGACGGCACTTACGGCACTGACATCGACGGCGCTTACGCAATGGAGGCTTACTAAATGGCTCTACAATCAAGGCCGGTTACACAATTCAAGAGCTTGGAGCGTATTCGCAACCCCAATTCGATCGTGTGGTGCGGGCACTCGCTGGCCTCGGCGCAATTCACGGACAGTCCTGGCAACAACAACCTGTCGAATGCGGGTTGGATGAATTGGACCGCTGGCATGCTCCGCGCGCAGGGCAAGCCGTGGATCACGCTCTCGAACCTCGCAGTTGCCGGGACGCGCATCGACCAGTGGGCCGCACAAGTTACGGCAGCGATCGCTGCTGCTCCCGCGATGATCGCGCTGAACGATCCCATCAACGACATCGCGGCATCGACCGCGACTTACGTCGGCGCAGCCGGCAGCGGTATCGCAGGCGTCACGGTCAACGCGACCAACGTTCCGGTTCAGTCCCTCGCGGCCCTGAAATACTGGATCAAGCAGATCAACGACGCCGGAATTCTGGTACTGTACCAGTGGCTTCGCGGCGGCGGTGCAATGACCGCGACGCAGATCGGCAACATGAACGACTTCAACCGGCTGCTTGCTGATTATCTCCAGTATGGCGACGACTTCCGCGGATCGCCGAATGTTCAAGTTGTGGATGTGACGCCGTCCTCGGTCGTGACTTCGAACCTCGGGACAGTTTCGCTGAAGAACTCGGCCGATGGCGTCCACGATAACATTGCTGGAGCCAAGGCAATCGGCCTCAACGCGGGGATCATTGCGCAGATCGGCTCTATTCTTATGCCGTTCCCGAACCATCGCCTGTCGTCGCTCAATCAGCAGTACCCCACCATGGGGAAATACAACATGATGAACGGCGCGTCCGGCTTCACCTCGGCTACAGCGGCGCCGGCCGGTACGGGAAACACGGGCCTCATCCCGAACAACTGCACGGGCGGTCAGACCGGCCTTGCGACGGCGGTTTACTCCGTCAACAACACGGTGGCGGACGCAGACGGAAACACCTGGGGCAAGGAAGTCCAGATGGCGGTGACTGCCACCGGCGCCGGGTCGGTCGTGCTCTATATCGCGCTGGATCGTACCAATCTGGTCGTCAACGATATCGTGCGCGGCGGGTGGGAAATCGATGTTGCGGGCGGTGCTACGGGCCTTGCAGCGGTTCAAACGAAGCTCGAAACGTTCGCGACCGGAGGCCCGTCCCCGACCTTCGATCTGATTAACAGCGGGCTCGGGTCTGACACCGGCGGCTATACCGGCTATGCGGCCGAGCCGCCGCCCTTGAGAATGGGCAACTATACCGGAACGCCGTTCACAAACCTGCGCATGGATATCGTGATGTCGGGGACCGGTAGCTGCACCGTCAAGGTTCGCAAGCCCTGGGCTGAGCGGGCAACGTCTTAAGGGCTCGGATCTGCGTCAACGACAAAATCCAAAATAATCCAAGGTGGCTCAAATTCCGCATCGGGTCTGAATTTCTTGATGGCGGCTTCTGCCAAAGGGCGGGTTGAGTAGATCGCGATCGGGTAGTGGGATTCCCGATCGTTTCGGATGATCGCATAGACTGTCATCAGGGCTTCCTCAGGGACATTGCGAGTGAGGTCAACAGACCTCCTCGAAATAGTCGTTCAACAGGGTGTTCGTCCAGGGCGGCGAATTCACCAGAATGGCGTCCATTTCCGACATTTCGCCGTCGCACACCGTTTCGAATTGCTCCGGTGTCAAAGTTGCCAGCCAAGAATCAATGGCGGGCAGGTCGTCCCGATAAGGACGCATATCGAGGAACCTCTGCATCTCGCGAAGCACGCGCTCTTGGCTTCGACCGCGGTTGATCCCGCCATTCGACCGTGAGATGAGCAGGCAGGCTCTGCGTATATTGTCCATGTGTTCACTCCCTCAATGATTGCCCAAGATGCGTCATGCGGATTTCCTGATGCACGGCTGGCCTGATCGCAAACCGAGGCGATAGGCGCGGCTCGATACAGCATGCGTCGGCCTCCCGACTATCTCCGCAATCTCGATGAAGTTGAGGCCCTGGTCGATGCCGTCACGAATCTTGGCGTCATCCTCTGGCGTGTAATATTTAATCTTCGACGGCCTGCCGTAGGTACGGCCGAGAAAAATGTCTCGCACCGAAGGTTCGTGGATGCCGTAGATGGCCGCTATTTCGGCCTGGGTCTTCTTGCCCTTTAGATCCCTGATTTCCTGAACCTGTTCCAACGTCAAGCGCCCCATGCTGCCGCAGGTATTGCGCGTGTTGGTGCCATGCTCTCGACAGTCGAGCCGGTTTTCGGTTCGCGTCTTCCACGACAGATGCTTCGGGTGAGCGCAGCCCATGTGCCCGTTGCCACAGGAGTGCGCCGCCTCATGATCCGGACTCGGCGCCGGCCCATGCACGAGCTCGCACATCATCCGGTGTGCGTAGCCAGACTTGCCGAGGTATCCAAGCTGGCCGTAGCCATTCGGATTCCGGTTGAACGGCCAAATCAAACAGTAGCCTCCGTCATGGTCCTTGTGATCAAGAAGCCACTGGTAGGTCTTGCCGTTGCCCTTCGTCGCGGACATAAAATCTCCTCTGTCTAGAGCTGACTGCTCATCTGTGAAAGTGTCACATCACCAGCGCCTTGCCAGGATACTTCTTTCCGAACTCGATCAGGACGCGTGCGAGTTGCCCCGGCAGCATCTTCCCCGTGGCGTCGAAAGCGTCGGGAACGAGCTTGCGAAACTCCGCTGCCTGCCAAGCCTTGCCCATCTGATATTTGCACTCGGTGACGCTCTTAATGGCTTGCGGAGATCCCCAATTTTCCATGTCCTGGGGACAGCCGCCCGGCGGTTCTGGATCGACCCAGAATATAAAACCGCTTGGGTCTCCGCAAATCGGGCAGGGATATTTTGGCATCGGGACTCCTCGGTCACAAGCTCTGCGGCATTCTGAATAGGGTCCACCAATAGAGACCGACCATCTTCTCGTCTGGCTCGCCGTACCATGTCGCGCCGCAGTCGCATGTACGGAGACAGGGTACAAGAATCCTGTATCGGTCAATTACTGGCCACTTCCCCATCATCGTTCCCTACTGAACTGTTGTGGTGCGATCGTCACCGCTGAGGCGCGCGGTCGAAATGACTGCTACCGGCATCCGGCCATCGGTGCCCTGCGTTAGGTCGATCATCAAAGCCGGCTTGCCCTGGTAGGTTGGCTCAATGTTTCGGACAAGCGCCTGTATCGTGGAATCAGGCGCGATAAGGATCTGGACCGGGAGGTCGCCCAAGCCGCGGTCGACCAGACTGTCTAGCGCGGCCCGAAGATCTCGGATCGTTGGGAAACGGTTCTCTGCCATCGTTACTGTCCTTGCCAGATCGCTAGAGTGCTGTCGTCTTGAGGTCTCGCTCCAGGCGCTCAATCTCTTTGCGCTTGTCGGCGATCTCCTTCTCGATCTCGGCCGCACGGAAGGCGGCCACTGCCTTCCTATTCGCCTCGTTGGGGCTACCGCGGTTCATGACGCCGCTGATCGTACCCAGCAGCGGCTCCAGCACTGAACCCAGCCAGCGCTCGCTAACGTCGCGCGAGTGCTTATGATCATCGATATAGGCTGTCATGGTCTCGTAGAGCATGCGGGCGGTAGTCGTCTTCCGTTCCATAACTTCGCTCATGAATATTCTCCCTGTCGCAGTGGTTACGCGTCGAGCATGATGTGAACAAAGGATGGGTCGTCGCTGCATAGCGCCCGCTCGGGATCGCCCTTCAGCCCCTTGTCGCCATCTTTGCGAATGCTCCAGCCGTGCTCGGTGCCGCAAAGCGTCTCGCGGTCGGCAAAGCTCTTGACCTGGCCGTCGTCCCATTCCTTCGGAACGCAGACCTGACAACTAAAGGCGCCGCGCCGCGTCACCTGTGCTCCTGATCTCATGGGCGGTCTCCCCTGCTCAATGCGACTGACTGACAAGCGTGTTCAGCCGGGTCTTCTCGCGCTCGATGTTGAGCCGGAGCTGTTCGCGCTGATCCGGGTCAGTAGACTTGCTGTAGTTCTCCGTCATCTCCAGGAGGTTGTGGCAGGCGCGGCCGATCGGCGTATCAGCGCCGTGGGCCATCGCCAGCTTCTTCAGCATCGACCGGGTCTCGGTGAAGTCGGTCATGATCCCTCTTTCCATTTCCAGTTTGCGAACTTGTCGCCGGTCTGGCGAAGATGCGAATAGCGCTTGAGCGATTGCCACGACCGATGGCCGGAGACAGAGGCCGCCTTTGGGATCGTCCATCCCATCTCGAATAGGCGGGAGATGCCTTCGTGCCGAAGGTCGTGAAAGTGCAGGCGCTCGGCGTCTGGCATTTCCTCGGTGTTGATGCCGAGCAAGAGGCAGGCGCGAGTGAAGGCCGCGGAGATCGCGCCTGCTGAGGCCGGGAAGAAGATCGTAGGCCCAGTTCTGGGCATCGACTCCACGATCTGCTCAGCCTCAGGAACCAGGTCGCACCACGTATCGTTGCCGGCCTTCTCGCCGGGGTGCTTCATGTCCCGCACCATGACGCGGCCGACTTCCTTGTCCTTCCATTCGATACGGCTGATCTCGTCCTGCCGGCGGGTGGAGAAGATCGCGAACGGAATGATCTTCTGCATCGGGATCGATCCGGCCCGGCGCTTGGCGATCACCCCAAAATGCTCCATCAGCTTGTCGAGCTCGTCCAGGGTCGGGCGGCGGTCGCGCTCGTCGCTCTTGGCGATGATCCCCATCTTGCGGAGCACCACCTGGGCGTCGTCCATGGCCTGCCGGTCGAGCGGGTATTTCCACATCGGGCGGGCGATCGTGAAGATCGAGGCGAGGTGCGAAAGGTAGTTCCCGCGCGTCGATGGGGCGGTGTCCAGCGTCTTGACGTAGCTGCACAGAGCCTCCGCATCGACCGCGGAACACTTCTTGGCCCCGAGGGGGCTGTTCTTGATCGTCCGGAGAACTTGGGCCTTGGTCTTGCCGATGGCCTTCTCGGACTCGTCGATGTAGCGGTCGATCGCCGCGGACAGGGGTGGATCGTTCTTGTCAGCCTTGGCCCGGTCGAGCGCACCCGGCTTCGCCAGATCCTTTTCGCGGCCGTCCACCCACGCCTTGGCGGCCGGCTTGCGGTCGAATGTCCGGCTTTCCCTCAGCACGACAACGCCCTCCCGCATGATGGCAATTTTCGCCAGATATGCGATTGTGCCGTCGGCGCGCTTCCGCCCGATGACGCTTCCCATTTGGTACATGCCCCTGATTTTGGTACTTTGTACCAAGAGAGGGCCATAAATGACCAGAAATGGCAAGAAACGACACCGCGATGCGCACCTGGGAAAACAGGCTCAAGCCGCTGATAAATCGGAAAGACTAGCGATTTCAATAGATCGGACATTCGCTATAGCACCCATGATGGATTGGACCGACTCTATACGCGCAGAGCTATAATACAAGCGGTTTCGTCAGTTGGTCCCAGCTTCGTGTACTAAGGACACGGGCCATAGGCCAGCGTCGGCGGCCCAACGTGCTCCCAATTCCAGATGAACCAGGCGTGGTTGAACGAGGGTGAGCCCTTGGAATCTTCGAACCACTGAATGCGGCGCGTCAGCACTACCTTCTTGGCAAAGGCCGGGTGGTCCGCGAAATAGCAGCGCCGCGTCTTTGCGTGGTCGTAATCCGTCCGCAGGAGCATCGCGACGAAACCGTAACCCTGCGGCTTGATGAGGGTCAGGGCGTGGTCAATGAATTCGTCGGCGAGTGCGTAAGGCGGGTTGGTCACGATGGCGTAGATATGGCCAGGCTTGTCGGAGAGCAAAAAATCCTTACCCTCGTCGATATCCGTAGCCGTCACACTATGGCCACCCTGTTGCAGGGCGCGGACCATCTTGCCGCTGCCGGCAGCCGGCTCCCAGATCCCCCAACCGCCTTTCGGTAGGTGCGGCAACAGGGTCAGCGTCACCCACTCCGGCGTCTCGTACAGGTCGCGCTCTTTGCGCTCGTAGCCGGAATCACGTTGGCTCATCGCGTCATCTGCTCCAGCTCTTTGCGCGCCGCGTCCCGGCGCAGGTCGAGGTAGTCCGCCAGATCCTGAAGGTGCACGCCCTTTGCCGACTTCTGGCTGGTCTCGGCTCGCACCAGGGGAAGCTTGATCTCGCCCGCGCCGATCTTTCGCAAGAATTGATCTGGCTTCAGGTGCGGGAAGAAATCCGCGCGCACCTGCTCGGCCGGGATGACCGGCAAGCCGTCGTATCGAGCCATCAGCAGGAACGCGGTGTTCACGAGCTATCTCCTGTGCGGTTGTTCGACGTCAATGCGCATGAGCCGATAAGCTCGATCCTGTCCCACCGAACGATGACTACGCGACGCGTCCGCTTAGCCACGCGTGTAGCCACATCGACTAACTGGTCCAACTCAGATTGCGTAAGGCGGATCATGCCCACCCCGGAACGTAGACATCCTCTGGGTCATCAGTAAGAACGCGGACGACCTGTCCATTGCGGTAGGCCTGATCGTGATCGATGGCTGGGCTCGAAATATCGTCCTCGGCCGGCCCGAACGCGCCACAGTCGAAGCAGCCCCACTCGGAATCCGCCTCGTCCGTGATCTGGCCAATAGCCTCAGAAAAACAGAGCAAACACTTAGCCATGGTCAGCCTCCTTCGCTGGGTCTAAAAACTGAAATCCGCTGCACTTATCACAGTACTGACCTGGCTCTCCGAATTCACTTTCTTCCGGAATCCAGTGGTGATCGCAGCGGTCAAACTCTGCCTTCCATGCGTCGCAGCAACCTTGGCAGAACCAATAGTCGCCCATCATGGTCATCGTCTCGATCGGAAATTCCTTTGAGCAGTGTTCGCAGCCTTGGTTATCTTCAGCCATTTTCACCACCCAACTCTTTTGAGGAAAACGCTGTACAGTCGTGTCCGATGTGCCCGCATTTCGGGCACGTCTTCTCGAACTCGATTGTAACGGTCGGGCAAAATTCGCGGCCATGGCGTTCTGCGGCTCGAACCTCGAACGCTGTCAGCGCTGCACGCAGCCCGTCCAGAATCACGCTGTTCTGAGGATGTGGTATCTGCATGTTCAGATACTTCACTCGGTCGATCAGCGCACGGATAACCTCTTGGCAATTTGTGCCAGGATAGGGCGGCGCGACGTTGTGGGGATACCCATCGCCAACCCGCTTCATGAAGCGCAAGACGAGTTGCTTCCCACCGTCAAAGCCGTCAAGTTCGTAGAAGTGACCGGGATCGATTACCTTCACGCGCCACCCCCGCGTTGATCTGAAGCCACTGGCGACCATCCATCATCGTCGTCGATATCATCGACGTGGCAGGCGCATTCGCACGGGCCTCCCTCGTTGTTGACGGTGAGTTCGGAGACGCCTGTGTGGCCGTGATAGCGAAGCGCCCAGCATTTGTGAGCGTCGGCAGAATGACAGGCGCATTGCGCGGTTGGCGTCTTACGGTCACTCACGCGATCCTCCCACATCTGCGCGAGCGCGGTACGGATCGAAGCGCCCGCTGCCGGGCTCCTTGCACTCCATCTGCTCGCGGGTGACGTTGACGACGGGGTTGCCGTCCGCGTCTTCGGTGAAATTGCCATCTGCAAGAGCGATCTCGCGAGGATCTTCGCAGCCGCAATCCAAACACCACGCGCCGGGCCAACCGCTCCAATTGTGCTCAGCCATCGCTTCTCTCCGTCGCTGCGGACACATCATCGGTGGTGCGGAAGACCGGCCGCACAACGCAGCGGATAGCCCAACCAGCTTGCCCTCGATATTTGACGAAACCTGCGCCGCATTCGGCTGGACATGCGAACCGCACAAATTCATCTGGCAGTTCGAATTCTCCTTGTTCGCCGCATGCAGGACAATGGAACGCGTGCTTACGGTCAGCCATTTTCACCTCCCGACAGTTGCGAAGGATGTGGGGATGAGGATTGCGGCGGCTGAATATGAGGGTACGAGTCGCCCTTCCTGATCCGATAAATAGTTGAATCCGAGACGCCAAATTCCTTCGCCAACGCGATAGCGACCTTCAGCCCTCGCGAGGCCCTAATCCGCAGGATCTCGTCGGCCGTGAAAATATGGTTATGAGCGCTATCCTTGCGCCAGAGTTTGCCGGCGTGAATGCGATGGATGTTGAGCGGAGTGACATTGAATTTTTCCGCAATGTCAGCAACGGGCATTTTGCCTTGGAGTGCTCGGATTTCATCCACTTGGGCCGGAGTGAGCTTCCGCTGGGGCTGAAATCCAGATTGCTTAAAACGCTCGATCTGGTTCTCTTGGTTGGTCTTCCATGAGAGATGGCGCGGGTTTACGCACCCCTCCTTGCCTCGCCCGCAAGAATGGCAGGCTTGATGCTTCGGCGTCGGAGGAAGACCGTTCCGATATTCGCACATGAGGCGATGAACAGCCGTGGCCTTGCCGCCAAACGCAGCGTAACCAGCCTGGGAGCGAGAGAAGGGCCAAATCAGACACCAATCTTCCGCATAATCCAGATGCTTACGAATCCAGACTTTGGTGGCTTCATTCCCTTCAAGCCTAGGCAGGAGGATTTCGGTCATTTTCCGCCCTCACAGTTAGACAGCGGGCGCGTCACCGCCAGTGTGTGCTCCGCGACGTGATGGATGAACTCAAGGGTCATCTTCAGGTCGCTGTTCGGCGCGGCGAGATTGTCCGCGGCAGTCGTCATGATCTGATCGAGTGCCGTTGTTTGTTCGTCGGCCTTCTCCGTCAGCCTATTGACCGCTTCCTGCGGTCCAGTCTCAGTGAGGGCAGACTTGTGCGTATTGATCCATTCGGCCACGGCCCACAGCCATCCTGCCAGTGATCCATGCGAAGGCAGGGCGACGGCCGAGCTTTTCAAGGCTGCGGTCAGTCTATCAACGCCGCCATCGCGAATTTGTCGGCTCAGGTCTTGGCGCTCTTGTGCGGCCGTGTGCGGTCGCCATTCCGATTCAATCGGATCGATGCGAGATACGTCACCATTGCCGGCAGAACAGCGCGCACCAACATGCTTCTGCACCTCGGCAAGCATCTCCTCGGGGGAGCCGCCCGCATGTAGACCAAGCAACGTCATCATCGTCTCGCAAGTGCCGTGCCAGACGCGCGACCACTTCGCAAAATCTTCCTTGGTGGGCGTCGTCTCGACCGCACCGGCCGGCGGCTGGGCGATAGCCGCCTCGACGGCAGCGCGTGCCGCGGATAGGGCTGGCCGACCAATCCTTCCAGCTTCATAATCCACCGCGGCCTGGATCAGGCTCTCGGTCAATGCAGCAGCGTTCACCACAACAGCTTGGGCAGGAGCGCCAGTGCTGGCGGCGGCAAAGCCCATTGCAAATAGCTGACGCGCGAACGACATGGCCTCTTCGGTTGGAAAATCGATGTCAATGCCATCCTTCCATCGCTTGAATGACAGCCTAGTTGCCAAGCCGGTGCTGAAAGTCAGGCGGATGCAATCCCAAACCTGCTCGTCAGTTGGCCATGTGGCGCTGTCAGCGGATGATGGCGAGTGAGGCGCGCTCATAGGTTCGCCTCGATGTGATCTGCGATCTTGCTGAACGGCATGCCGCCATCGTTCATGTTGTAGAGGTGCTCTTGGGTCTCTTCGGAAAACCCAACCGTCTTCAGCAAGACATCATCCAAATATCCAGCTTGGCGAATGCCGCAGACAACTACTTCGCCATCGCTTTTCCAGTCCGCGCCCATAACGTCACAGAGTACGCCGAGGCAACAGAAGCCCTCGGCGTTCCGCAAACCCAAGCGGGACTGCGGATATTCGCCGCTGCGTAGCGCTTCGATCCACTTCGCCTTAAGGTTTGCGTCCATGAATTCCCCCTATGTGTTCGCGGGTGAGATGAGAACAGCTTGCATGCGAAGCCGGAATTGCGTGATCTTGTTGCCGAGATCCATTCCGTCCATGCCGGGATGGGTGTTCAGGTAGTCGGCGGCCTCGGCGAGGAGCTTGTCCATCGCGTCCACACATTCGCTCGTGTAGACTTTGCCGCCCTTGTAGTCGGGGACAGAGACGTAATAGGCGCCATCGTGCCAAGTGATGTCGAAGCTCTTCATGACAACTCCTGTTGAGGGAGTGCGAGCGATCGCGCGCGATCCAGGGCGGCGCCGAAAGTGAAGGGATAGCCGGAGAGGGCGATGCGGTAGAAGTCGTCATCGTGACCGAGCTCGATGCTCTTGTTTCTGAGCGCCGGCCCCTTCAGCCCCTTGGACTTGCACCATTGCCCCAAGAGGCAACTGCCGGCCGTCGTCCAGTCGTATCGCTTGTCTGGCGGCTGATTCTCGATCCACTTGACGAGATCCTCGACCGTGAAGTCCATCTCTTCAGTCATTATTCACTCCGGCAGTTGGGCGATGAGAGTGCGAGTGTGCTCAGTCGGTGTAGAGCTGGCAGACCTGATAGAAATACTTCCCATCGCCAAGCACCTTGAATTTGTAGTGCGAGCGGAAGGCTTGCTCCATCGTGCCACCGTTGCGGTAATCCAGCAGCCACTCAGCGTATGGGATCGCCTTGTAGACTTTCTCGCGACACACGCGCTCGACTTCCTCGGCCGGAAGATCGCTCTGTACGTCGTACTCATGGAAGGAATCGCCGTAGGCCTTCTTCTGACCGCTGTGTGTATTCGTGAACGTCACGCCGTCGATGGTCTTGTTTTTCTGCCGGTCGATGTGGATCGTAGCCATTCTAATTCCCCGTTGTTAAAAGTCAGACTAAGAGTGACGTAGCGGAAGCCGCTATGACCGACGCGGCCAGCGGCCACCGTTCGGGCTCCCATAGGAAAGCCAGAAACAGAACATCAAAAGAAGGCCGACCATGGCGATGACGAGCGCAATGTTGGTCATGTTGGCGCCCTCTGCGAAAACGGACGAGACTGAAGCTTACGGCCCTTCGGCCACTTGACCTTGACGACAGGCACCGTCTCACCAGTCAGCTTTGCTTCCATCGCGGCATGGTGCGCGGCCTGCTTCTTGATGATCCGCTTTTCCTCAGCAATGCGCGGGATGTCGATCTTTGCCGTGATCTCGCGGTGATATTCGACCGGCTCCGGATCAAGATTCCACGGCTCGTCAGGTCCGCCGCAAGCGTGCGGGATCGGGTAATGGTTGAAGTGGAAGCGGCTAATGATCTGCTCAGCCGTCAGCGTTTTGGCTTCCTCGAACGGGATCACCGGGCGCAGCACGCCGGCATCATCCGCCTTCAGCATCTTGAGCAGAGCCGAGGCCAGCTTGACCTTGAGGGAGACGTGCTTGCGTTTCATGCTGCTTCGTGCTCCGGAAGTGCTGCCGGCTCAACGCCAAGCATCCGCGCGATCACGTCCATGATCTTTGTCTTGCTCTCCTGGAAGTCCTTGGCGCCCATGGCTCGGCGGGACTGACTCTTGGCCGTGTAGCGGGTGACGGTAGCCTCATGGGTAACGACCACGGCGAATTCGTCGATCGGCCGGATGAAGGCCGCAACGCGCAGCGCTTCCGCCTTGGACGAGCAGACAATCGTGTGGCTATCGCTATAGCCGGCGCGGATCAGGGCGAACTTGCGGAGGTGCTCCGAGGTCGGGAAGCGCTCGGCCAAGTGGTCGGGCAGGGACATCCACGCCTCGCGCAGCCAGGCAAATTCGTGCTTGTGCGTCGCATCGGAGCGCTGCGAGACAGGAGCCAGGATGTAGCGTTCGCCGACGGCATAGAACGCATCAGCGCGACGTGGCCGGAGAGGGCGCATCACTTCGCCGTCCCATTGGAACGGCTCGGGAGGGCAAGCGTCGTTCATGCTGCCGCTCCCTTCGCCAGCTTGGCCGGTAGCGTATCCATCTCTTTGCGCACGGCGAGCGCATCGTCCTTGTGCCGAGCCCAGAAGCGCTGGAGGCCTTCCCGGTTACGAACCTTCATGCCTTCAAGCTCGTCCGCAGAGGCGCACAGGCGCGCGTTCTGGATGATGTGGTCGGCGTACCGGCCGGCATGGATGAAAGTCAGGTGACCAGCATCATCTACGAACGGGTATTCGTCGTCTGACATGGCGATTGTCTTCATGCGGCGCTGCTCGCGCTCTAGCTCGACCATTTCGGATGCGGAGCGGTCTTGAACCTGGATGTGCTCCATCTCCTCCTCGGCATAGACGCCGTCGAAGGTCTCAGGCCAGCCGGAGCGAAGCGCCACCATGTTTGCGCACTTTGCCAGCATGACGCGGGGCATCTTGGCCCAGTTGCCACTATCGTCGAGCGCTTGCATCTTGGAGATATCGGCGCCGGCCTTCAGTTGCTTGCGCTTCTTGGGCTTGCCGGAGTCCTGATAGGTCTCGCCGGTCTCAACCCACTCGAATGCCTCGCCGGAGGTCTTGATCGGCGCGTAGTCCGTCCAGTACGCCCATCCGATCACCGGATGCCATGCGTTGGTATTGTCTTGCTTCCATAGCTTGACCGTACACTTTTCGATGCCAAGGGGATTGGTTGGTCCCTTCAGATCTTCATGATAGACAAAATCAGGCTCTGTTTCGGCCGGTCGATAGTCACGGCAGCGCGACGCGAGCACGCGTTGCCCGTCCTGGGTGACAATGATCGTCATCTTGCGCTTCTTGGGATCATCCTTCGAATAGACGACGGCAATGATCTGTTTCGAAAACGGATCAAGGCGCTTAGCCTTGGCATATTCGATGAACAGATCGAACTCGATCTCGTTGGTGTCGCTAGCGACCGTCTGCTTGATCGTGGCAAGCTGGCGCGGCGTCCAGAACGATGACGGTGAGATATGTGCAATCTGGTTCATGTCAGCCCCTGCGGATGGTGAGCGAGACGCCAGCGGTCTCAAGGTGGCAGCCGGGAATGGCCGGCATCTCGGTTTCCAGCGCCGCCAGTGCCGCAGCGCGCTCTTCAGCGGTCTTGAGCTTGGCGATGGCTTCCAAGGCCTTCTGGCGCTCGCGCAGCGTCTTTCCGAGGCCGGCCTTGTCGAGAACAGGGTCCTGACGTTTCCAGAACTGCGTGGGGACTTCGCTCTCGTTGTCGATCTCAATCCGCGGCGTGGCCTTGCCGACGGAGACCGTGCCGATGTCCATCTCCAGTTTGGGCCAGTTGGCGACCACCATCGCCTGTTCGATCAGGCCGCGGGTGGCTTCGACGCGCTTCTCCAGCCTTGCCCGCCGCGCCTTCAGCTCGGTTTCGCGCGCCTTGATGCCGCTGATGAAAATCTCGTCCTCTTCGATCGTGAGAACGGCGGCGCGGATTTCCGCGTCCAGGGTTGTCTCGCCGTCGAATGTGTCGGCGAGCGCCTGCTCGTCATCACCCGCGATCGTGCGCGCCAATTCCAGGCGCAAGCTCTTTGCGGCTTCGATTGAGCGGTGGAGATCTGGGGCCTCACTCACTGCACAAACTCCGGTTCGGCCATCGCCGCGGCGACGCTCTGCTGCACGGTTTCATAATCGAATATCTGATCGATCAGCCGGCGCTTCTCCTGAGGATTGGCGGCCATGATCTGGTGGAAGTTGTATTGGATGGCGCGGATGATCTCTTTGGTGTCGCGGGTCACAGCATCCTCTCCGCAATCTTTGCAAAAGTGGCGAGCATGAGGATGAAGAGGGCGAGCGAGGTGAATTCGGCGAGGGCGCGGATCATCTCACGCCTCCCTGCGAAGGCTGACGATGTGATCGGCGCGAGCGGCTTCGTGGTCGAAGGGCTCTTCGTCGATCAGATGAAGCTTCTCGACGAGGTCGGCGATGGCCGAATGACGGGAGTGGCCGTGGCCGCGAATGGCGCCATCCTCAAGATGAGCGGCGTACTGGCCGGTCGCGGGAACGAGGCCGGTCTTCACCGCACCATCGATGAAGGTATGCTTGCGAACCTGCTCAAGCTGCGGCCCGCAGACCTTTTCGAACTCGCGAAGTAGTTGGTTGGTGGTGGCCATGTCGGTGTCCTACTTCGATGCCCAAGCGGGAGACGGAAGCGAAATCTTCTTTGTGGTGTCGCCAGAAATGCGGCGAGAGAAGCTTCCCTTGATGCGCGAATAACAAGGGCTGCGGTCGCGGTCGTTAAGGTTGCGGCCCTGGAGCCAATCGAGATAATCACCGTTCGCGGACAGGGACATCAGGCACTGCTTGAACTCCGGAATGGTCAGGACGACGTATCGCTTGTTGCCGATGCGGTCGCGGTCGATCACAAGGCGATTCCACAACCACATGCAGAGAGCGAGATTGAGGTTTCCCCAAAGGCGATGGTATTCAGGATCGCGGCCCCACGCGGCGTGGGCGACAGAGAGGAAGGCGATCAGGTTTTGAAGTGAGGTTTGATCAAGAGCCTGAGCGAGACCGGCGGCCGAAAGGCCGGAGCTGCTGCCGGCGGGCGTCTCGTAGCTCGCAGCGCCCCAGCAACGTAGAAGAGCCGACATGCTGAGAACCGGGCTCGACTTGCCGCGACGAACCTGATCATAACCGACAAACTCGCAGCTCTTGCGGATCGCCTTGAGGGAAGCAATCGACGCCTCCATGCCGCGCAGGATGTCATCCGGGCGCATCTTGGCCAGACTGGAATTCAAGCGCACAAACTCGTCGGCCATATCCGCCATGGACGTGAACGACACGACGCGAACATCGGCGAAAGCCTCCGGAGTTTCAGAGAGCTTGAACGCTTCAATGCGATGCTGGCCGTCCACGATGTAGTGCGAGGGATCGTTGCGAAGCTTGCCGAGCGTGATCACGCCTTCAACGGTTTCGGAAGTCTTGATCTGTTCGGTGACGGCGCGCACCTTCTCGTTGATGCGCAACGGGCGCTGGAAGGGCGGGATTTTCCACGCAGCCACCATCAACTGCGTGACAATGATGGTCTCCATCCGGCTTTGCTCAGACTTCGGTGCTTCCTTCGCTCCGTTGATCGAGATAACAGAACCCATGTGTTTCGCTCCTTAGGCGACGGTTTCGAGAAATTCTTGGCGGGCAGTCTCGCAGGCGCTGTCCCACACGCCGATCAAGGCGCGGAGGTCGCGGTCGTGTTGACTTTCTTGGGGAGCCTCGAAGCGAGGGCCGCGCGTGCGTTTTGCCTTAACGGCCTTGGTGATTTTGGCTCGGGTAGGTTCTTCACCTGCGGAGACAGCTTCACTGATCACTCGGTGCACGATTCCGGGCTCTTCTACTTCGGCGTCCCGGATAGCGCGGGCTTCGTGGATCTCTCTGCGGGAGAGGCCGACATCTTCACTGTTCGGAAGTTGAACAGTGCGATCCCCGCCATTCGATTTGATCTCGCCCCGTTCTTGGGCGGCGTCATATTCGTCGGCGAGGCGGCGCTTTGCGCCAGCTTCTATTTCAAGGGCGTCGGCCTGAGTGCGAAAGACCGCAGAAATGAGGTCGTCGTGGGCTTTCTTTGCCTTGGCGAGCCGAGCCGCCATCTTCGCTGTGTTGTAGGCGACGGAAGCCATATCGCGGGCTTCAAGGACCTCTGCGGCTGAGCGAGCGTTGATGAGCGCGCTTGCGGCACGGTCTATGAGAGAGGGCAGGGCGGTGGGCGAAACGATGAGGTTCAAGATGCTTCCCCGTGGTTGTGGGGATCGTTGTACACCTCGCGTACAGTCTCGTAAAGCAAAATCGTACGTCAGGCGTACATTTATTTTAGACAAAAGAAAACCCGCGGGAATCAGCGGGTTATCTATGGTCCTAGCGGCGGACTGTTCGCCGGACGTCGTTCCAGAGCCTTATGAGAGTTTCCTGGTCAGGAGGCATTTCCTCACCCTCTTGAGGAGGAGGCTGGGCTATGAGCGTTGCCACGGGAACTCCAAGTGCTTCTGAAATTCCCTCCATAATCGGCTGGGAATATGGCATCCGGCCGTTCTCGATCCGTCCGATGCTGGCGTAGGTATAGCCCTTATCACTGATCCCATTTTCTCGGAGATGCTCCCCGACCTTCTCGGCTAGTTCCTCTTGGGACATCTCGCGGCGCTCCCTCCATGCTCGAATGAAGGTTTGCTGATAGAGCGGCCGCAATTTCGTCTTTGGCGGCGGCGACCTGGTTGGCTTTTTACCCATGTACGCATCATGCACGGCGCCGGTTCCGGAGAAAACAACACCGGGCGTACAAAACACCTTGACGCCATTCGTACGCATGGCGTACAACGCGGCCATGCATCTTTCTGATTACATGACCCTCCATGAACTCGATGACGAGGCGGTTGCACTCGGCATCGAGCGATCCCGCGTCACCGTGAGCAGGATTAGGCGCCGCAAGGTGAGGCCGGACTGGGCCACCATCGAGAAGATCAAGGAATTCACGGCCGGCGCATCCAGTGCTGACGACTATCAGACATTGGAGGCCGCTCAATGAGCGAGTGCCGTCCCATTCCAGATCGTCATGCCCTTTGTCGGGGTTTCGTCCAGGACATGACGAACGGCGCGGTTGCCATGCTCGGCACCAGCCAGCGATGTGATGAGATTGTACTGGGCTCCAAGCTCCAGAGTATATCCGACGCATCGGAGAACACCGTTGACCTTTCGATAGGCTCCGTAGCCATCAAAGTACAAAACTGGAAGTGCCGGCGCCTGCGCCAGCAGCTCTTCGTCGGTCATGATGCTTGGTCTCCCAGCGGGAAGAACCGGCATCTAATCACCGTCGCAAACCTGACACAAATGGATTCAATCGCGCGTGACAAAAACTTTTGTCGCAGCCGCGCGGAACCTCACCAACCGTCAACGGTGCTGTCGTGAGCAATTTTATACACATTCGAGAAGTGGCGAGCCCGCAGCTCTCGACGGGGAATCAACAAGCTGCGGGCTCTCGTGGCGCACGCGGTACTAGCGCCAACTCCTCATACCCTCCGCTTCCGTCCGGAAGCATCTACGCCAGCGGCGCGCTCCTCGAATCTCCTGATGCGCTCCATGCCTCTCCGCACAAATTCATCTTGATCGAGCGCGCGTTGCTTGTCGTCGGCACCGCTGCTGCTCTCCTGTCCTTCGTTTTTCTTCTTCTGTTCGTCGAGCTTAACTAGCAATCGCAAGGCGTGGAGGCCGAGCGGTTGGAAGGGTTCATCGTCGTTATCGGGTGTGTGCTTCATCGCTCAAACAAATGAGCATGGAGCGTTGCAGAAATGGCTGCAAAGAGTGCGGGAAGAAAAGCAATGAATGGGGTTGCAAACCTAACGAGAAGCGCCGCAGCGGCCCTTGTGGACCGTGAAGAGCGCCGGACCGGATCGCGGATGGTGGCTTACGAGATCGTCGCTCAGACGGTCGGCACCTCAGCCACATGGCTTCGCAGTTTTCTATCTACCAACGGGGCCAAAGAGCCTCGCTTCACAGTGGGGCTCAACCTCATCCAGGTTTACCGCCGGGTATGTGAGCGCGTCGAACAGGCAGGAGACCGAGAACGATTGCTCAAGGAAGAAATCGATGCGGCTTTGGAAAGCGCTCGTCTCCTACTGGAGGCGACGGAGAAGGCGAATTGAAGCGCAGCAAAAACTGCGCGCATTTTTGGAGCGGGGAAAGTGATGGAAGAGAGTATCCAGTTCAGGACATATCAAGAAGGTATTCGCGCCAGAAACGCGCATTCATGCAACGCGCATTTGTCGCGCCTGATGAAGTTTCACAGCGAGGCGATCGCCAAGCCCGCGCCGGTCGTGATCATCGAAAAGGTAACGGAGCCTGAGCTTCCGCCGCCGCCCCTTGATCCAAGATGGATCAAAGCTATCGAAGAGGTTGTGGTCGAGGAGGCTCCCGATCCGAAGGGGCCATCCGTCAAGGACATCAAGCGCTGCGTTGCGCAGCACTTCAATCTTACGTTCGCTGATCTGGAATCGCCGCGGCGGTTCGCGAAGATCGTCAGACCTCGCCAGATCGCCTTTTACCTCGCGCGCAAGCTGACAACGCGCAGCTTCCCGGACATCGGCCGCAGGTTCGGCAACAAGGATCACACCACGATCCTGCATGCGTGCAAGCTGATTGCGCGCAAGATGGAGACCGATCCGCAGCTCGCTCAAACGGTTCGCTGCCTTGAGGAGCAACTGACATGACGCCGATCCACCTCATTGCACGCCGCATGCAGCGCCTCCCGCTGCCTCACCAGATAGCACACCTCCGCGCCTTGGTAGCCGATGAGAAGCCCCGCTCAGTCCGCCGTATCGAACTGGAAGCGCTGCTCAAGGAGCGGCTGACGAAGCAGCTACGCAAGGAGAACCGGGCCGCATGAACGTCACCGAGCACCGTCCCCCTCTCAAGCGGATAGACTTCGGCCTGAAGCCGCGTCCAATCGAGCCTGAGACCGCCAGCGAGGGCACCATTGCATTACGGGAGCTTGGCTTGCGGATTCAGAATGAACGCATCTGGGACCTCCTGACGAGGTCTGCGCAGGGCTGTAACCCGGGGAGGGAGGCATGACCGTCGCAAAGCTTGCCTACCTCACGTCTCCGGCTCCAGATCGATATCTGCTGAACATCCAGATATTCGGCTCCGATGAGCTTCTGCGGTTCGAGATCGCAGAATGCCACCTCGCCAACATCGTCTGTGACGGCGCGTCTTTTGCGCTGCGTAAACACCACCGCGTTCCCGAAACCAACAGCCAGGAGAGCGCGAATGTCAGAACCGACAATCGGGCACAATAGCGCCGCCGACGAACCCGTGACGAAATTCTCAAAGGACCAGCTTCGCTCCGTCATTGAACGGATCGAACGTCTGGAGGAGGAAAAGAAGGTCATCGGCGACGACATCAAGGATATCTACACGGAAGCCAAGGGCAACGGCTACGACGTCAAGGCGCTGCGCACCATCGTGCGGATGCGCAAGCAGGACCCGAACGAGCGCGCCGAAGCCGAGACGATCCTTGAACTTTACATGCACTCTCTTGGGATGCTCGCTTGAAGCCAGCGCGCAATCCATGGATGAAATTCTATCCTGCCGACTGGCGGGCTGACGCGATGCTGCGCTTGTGCTCGATCGGTGCCCGCGGCCTTTGGGCTGAGATGATGTGCATCATGCATGATGCGGAGCGCTACGGCTCGCTGCTCGTCAATGGGAAGCGCATCGACAAGAAGCAGCTCGCCGGCCTCTCAGGGGTTTCTGAAAAGGAATGCACAGCGCTTCTTATGGAGCTCGAAGGCAATGGCGTGTTTAGCCGGGACGACGATGGGACGATCTATTCCCGACGCATGCGCCGCGACTTCGAGAAGGCCGTTAAGGACAAGGAAAACGGGAAGGGCGGCGGTAACCCAAAGCTTAAGGGAGGGGTTAACCCCCCGGATAATGGGGGCGATAAAGCCCATATTCCAAATGCCACTGCCAAAGAAGAAGATGAGATAGGACCGCGGGCGAGCGCGTTCACGCAAGGCTCGAAAGCTTTGGCGGATTCGCTGTGGCGAGCCCTCGGCATTGAAAACCCCTTGCACGTCCCCCCGGAGCTTGCCGGCGCTGATTGGCGAGCAATCGAGTGGGAGCGGGCTGGCTGGACTGGCGATCTGGTCGAGGCCGAGTGCCGCCGCATCGGTCCAGGAAAGCCGTTGATCTACTACGAGAAATGTTTCGCGACCGCCTTCGCCAAGCGACAGGCGCCGCTCCCGAACGTCGAAGTCCGCCAAGCTGAAACCCTCACGGTGACCCATGGAAAACCGAAAAACGGAATCATTCAAGCCGCTGACGATCTCGTCCGAAAACTTGCCGAGTTCGATGGCCCACCAAGAGGCGGCGACGATCTACGCCGCGTCGAGGGCCAAGATACTCCTCGGCTGCTATCGCACGGGTGACGCGAACGATCCTGAAACCTATGTTGCCGCGATCACGACGATCCTTGCACGATACCCCGAGGAGGTCATTACACGGGTGACGCACCCGGCCACGGGGCTGCCGTCCAAGAAGGGCTGGCTCCCGACCGTCAAGGAAGTCCGGGACGCCTGCGAGGGCGAATTCGAGTCCGCACGCGAGGAGCACTTCAGGCTGAAGCGCATCAAGGAACAACTCGAAATGCGCGAGCGGATGGAGAAGGGCGAGCGGCCGACGATGGCTCAGCTTAGGGCCAGGTATGGCGAGAACTGGGGCATCGGAGAGCCTGAGAAGCCGGTTGAGACCAAGGCTCAGGCCCCGACGATCGAGCAACTGTGGCACCACTACGCGCACTACAATCTGGCCTTCAAACCGAAGGACGAGGACGCAGCATGAACGGGGCAATCGCAGTGAGCAATCAGCCGGTGAACTACAAGATCGGGCAGGTGGTCGAGTTCGTCGATCTGATCGAGCGCGAGCGGGCAGAGGATCAGTTCCAGATTACGGCCACGTCCCGGTGGTATGTCGCTGTGACCAATCCGAACTGCCAGGCGCGCGCGGCTCTCGGGCTTCACGAACTCGGCTATCGGAGCTTCTACCCGAAGATCCGCCGTTGGGTGTCCCACGCTCGCGTTAAGACGGCCAAGGAGAAGCCTTTGCTCGGCAGGTACGTCTTTGTCGAGGTCGACCAACCACGCCAGTCCTTCGGCGCCGCTCGCAAGGTAAACGGCATCGAGGGATTTGTCAGCAATCCCGACCCGGTGCGAATCCCTACCCACTTCGTCCAGCGCATGCGCGAGCGCTACGTTTACGGAGAGTGGGATTTCGTCCGGCAAGAGCCGTGCCCGTTCTACGAACTGAACAAGGAGACCGGGCAAATGGAGCTCCAGACCCGGCAGAATGCGCCAATCCCAATCGGGGCACGCATCAAGATTGTCGAGGGAGAATTTAACGATATGCTGGCTGTCGTGACGGCTCGCAAGGGCCGGAGGATCGACTTCAAGCTCATCGAGGAGAACCGATACGGGCGGATGAACGAGTGCTCAGTGAGGGCGGCATGATCCAGGTTGAGCAATCCACCTTCAAGCCTCCGCAGCGCTCCTATAGCGAGGTTGATCGCGACGAGATCGTTCGCCAGACGCTGAAGGAGGTTGAACGGCGCCTCGGCGCCCTCAACGTGAACGCCACATATCGGATGGCGCACAAGCAGGTAATCCGCATCCTTCATGGCATGAAGCCGTGAATTTTAACAAATCACTAAATGACAGTTCCGAGCAAATCAGCAATTCATCATCACGGCCGGTCGCTTAGCTTTCACCCGCCGGGCGGCTTGTGCCGTTTTCTGGCTTATGTGTCCTCCCAACGACCCCACTAGCCCCGGCCCTCGTTCCCCCAAACCTCCAAGGCCGGGGCGATTTTCTTTTGAGGCAAATGAGCATATCGCATTGGGGCTTTTTCTTCGGAATGTTCGTCTCGTCCCCAACGTCACCCGTTCGCTGGCAGCCATGCGACCCGGACGATATGAGACAGTGGAAGTGATATCTTGTGAGCAAATCCCCCCGAAAAAACGCGGAAAATACGGGTAAGAGGCAGCCCCCGGAAGGCCGGCGCTTTGAGCCGGGAAACCCAGGCCGCCCCAAGGGTTCGCGGAACAAGCTTGGCGAGGACTTCATTGCTGCCCTGCACGACGACTTCGAGCAGCATGGCATCGCGGCCATTCAAGCCGTTCGGAAGGACAAGCCGGACGCTTACATCAAGGTTATCGCCTCGATCCTTCCGAAGGAACTCAAAGTCACAACTGAGAACGACCTGACCGATGACCAACTTATCGAGCGCATCCGGCAGCTCGACTCCGCCATCCGACCTTTCCTTGCTCTTGAGGGAGAAGTCGAAGCTTTTGGCGGAGATGGATCGGCGAAACCGCACTAACAAGCTCAAGTTCTATCGGCCGTACCGCAAGCAACGGGAATTCCATCTCCACGGCGCCGGCTTCAGTGAGCGGTTGTTCATGGCTGGCAACCAGCTTGGCAAGACCGTAGCGGGTGGAGCTGAATGGGCGCTGCATCTGACCGGGCGTTATCCTGATTGGTGGGATGGAGCGACGTTCGACACCGCGCCGCTGTTGTGGGCTGGATCTGTCACAGGCGAGAGCACGCGGGACAACCCGCAAAGGATTCTGATCGGCCCTCCAGCGAAGGAAGAGGAGTGGGGAACGGGCTTCGTCCCTTTGGAGTGCATCCGAGATCGTACCCGCGCCATGGGCGTTCCGAACCTCCTAGACAGCGTCGTGGTTCGCTGGGGCGGCGGCGGTGATGTCCAGGCGGGTGAGAGTGTGGTCGCCTTCAAGGCCTATGAGAAGGGCCGGGAGAAGTGGCAGGGCCCGACGGTCGATGGAGTGTGGTTTGACGAGGAGCCGCCAGAGGATATCTACAGCGAGGGCCTGACCCGAACAAACAACGGCCAGCGGGGGCAATTCGCTCAGACGACATTTACGCCGCTCTTGGGCATGTCCACAGTGGTCAGCAGGTTCATCATGCCGGCTAAGGAGGATCTAGGCGCTGCGGCGCGCATCGTCACGTCTATGACGATCGATGACGCTGAGCACTATAGCCCGGAAGAGCGGGCCAAGATCATCGCGAGCTATCCGGCTCATGAGCGCGAAGCCAGGTCGAAGGGCATCCCGACGTTGGGGTCCGGCCTGATCTTCCCGGTCCTCGAAGAGAACATAGTTTGCGATCCTATCGAGATTCCAAAGCACTGGCCGCAAATAGGCGGCTTGGACTTCGGTTGGGACCATCCCACGGCGGCAGCCTGTCTGGCATGGGATCGTGACGCTGACGTGGTTTATCTGACCAAGGACTATCGCCAGCGCGAGGCGACGCCAGTGTTCCACGCCGCGGCGCTGAAGCCGTGGGGCGAGTGGCTGCCATGGTCGTGGCCGCATGACGGCAACAACGATACGGCAGCCGGCGAGAACCTATCAAAGCAGTATCGAGAGCAAGGTCTCAACATGCTGCAAGAGAATGCCAAGTTTGAGGACGGGTCTAACAGCGTCGAGGCCGGCCTGATGGAAATGTTGGATCGGATGCTGACGGGCCGGTTCAAGGTTTTCAAGACGTGCGGGGCGTGGCTTGAGGAGCGTCGTTTGTATCATCGGAAGGACGGCAAGATCGTGAAAGAGCGAGACGACGCGATCTCAGCCTCTCGCTATGCGCTGATGATGCTGCGCTTTGCCTGTGTGAAGCCGAACGACAAGTCATGGAAGTTCACCGCTCGGAAAGTCGCTTAATGGCCGAGATGACCGACGAGGACCTGTGCAAGTTCGTTGCTGGCCTCGTGAAGGACTGCGAGCTTTATCGGGAGGAGCAAAGCGTCAACCGCACGCGCGCCATGGAGTATTACGACGGCGAGATGTGCGACACGCCGTCCGATGAGGGGCGCTCCAAGGTCGTGTCTCGCGATGTCCGCGGTGAGCTGAAGAAGGTTCTTCCGTCGATCGTCAGGGTGATCCTGGGCGGTGACAAGGTCGTGGAGTATCTCCCCGTCAAGGAGGGTGATGACCCCGCCGCACAGCAGGCCACCGACTATGTGAACTATCTGGCCTTCCCCGAGAGCGAGGGCCCTAACGCCGTTCATGACGCGATTTACGACGCCTTGCTGCTTCGCAATGGCATCCTGAAATGGTGGCAGGACGAGCGGATCGATATCAAGGTTTCAACGCATTCAGGATTGGACGAGGCTGCCTTCACTCAGCTTGTGTCCGACGACAACGTGGAAGTGCTGGAGCACACGGCCAAGCCTGAGATGATCGAAATGCAGCCTGTCACGCTGCATGATGTCAAGATCAAGCGCAAGATCAAGAAGTGCCGCGCCAAGATGGCCGCGGTTCCCATGGATAACTTCCTGATCCACCCCGACGCGATCAACATGCTGGACTCGCCGATCATTGGCGAGGGCTATCGCATTCGTCGATCTGACCTTGTCGCGATGGGCTATGACCGGAAGCGGGTCGATGATCTGCCTCTTGCTGGAACCAGCCGCCAAAAGGACGAGGAGGAGACTACACGCCGCCGGGACATCTTCAACCGGGACCAGCTCACCGCCAAGTCGATGGAGGAGGTGGAATACTACGAGCTATTGGTCCGCATCGACTTCGACGACGACGGTATTGCGGAGTTGCGTCGCGTAGTGTTTGCCGGCGGCCTGACCGAGAAATGCCTGTTCGAGAACGAGCCTTGGGACGATATCAATTACGCGGACGTGGTGTGCGAGCGCCGGCCCCATCAATGGGAGGGCAACTCCACCTCGGACGACTCGATGGAGATACAGAAGATCAAGACGGTGCTGCTGCGTCAGACCCTCGATAATTTGTACTGGCAGAACAATCTCCAGGACGTGGTTCAGGAAGGTGCGATCATCAATCCGGAGGCTGTGACCAGCCCGCAGTTTGGGCTCCCGATCCGGGTCGCGTCTGGAACCGATGTCCGAGCTGTTCTTTCGACGAGGCAAGTTCCGTTCGTGGCTGAAAAGTCGTTCGCCATGCTGTCTTACTTGGATCAGGAGCTGCACGAGCGCACGGGTATTTCTGACGCATCGGGCGGGCTTCCACCGGACGCATTGCAGAACATGACGGCTACGGCGTCGGCTATGGTGGAACAGGCCGGCATCGGGCAGACCGAGATGATGGTGCGGACCATCGCGCATTGCCTCAGGCCGGCCTTCCGCGGGCTCCTGAAGCTGATCATCCAGCACCAGGATCAGCCCCGCACGGTGCGGCTCCGTGGCAAGTGGGTGCAGTTCGACCCCCGGACGTGGAACGTGGAGATGGACGCCACGGTCAACACGGGACTTGGGGCGGGCACCCGTGAGCGCGACATGATGATGATGTCGATTGTCACGGGCTTGCAGGAGAAGCTACTGGCGGCCTTCGGGCCTGCGAATAACCCCTATGTGAAGCCGGAGCAGCTTTACAACGGCATCGCCAAGACGGTTGAGGCGTCCGGGCTGAAGTCTGTGGACCAGTATTTCAGCAACCCGACGCCGGAGGAGTCCAAAGCCTTCGCTGATGCCATGGCCAAGAAGCCGTCTCCCGAACAGGAAAAGACCCAAGGCGCGGTCGCGGTTGAGCAGACTAAAGGCCAAGTTCAAATGGCACTCGCCGACAAGAAAATGCAGGTTGAGGCCAACAAAGAGCGCGAGCAGCGCAACGCTGATCTGGTCATCAAGCAGGCCGAGCTTGAAAAGGAAACTCAGGCCGCTATGCACGAGGCTTCGATTAAAGCCCAGAGCGAGGCCGAAAAGCTCCAGATCGAGCGCGAGAAGATCGCCTCTCAGGAGCGGATTGAATACGCGAAGATCCAGGCCAATATCGCGCTTGAGCGGGAACGGATGGACCGCGAGGATGCACGGGCAGAGCGCCAGCATCAGGCGGACGCGCAGAACCGGCAGTTTGAGCAGGCTGTGCAGTGACAGACCGCACCGCGCGCACCTCAGCGGCGCAAGCCATCCTGGCCATACCGCTGTTTAACGAGCTGATGGACGAGCTAGAGGCAGCCGAGGTCAACGGCGCCGTAGCTTCACAGCGTCACGAGGTAGAAAAGCGTGAGGAGCACATTTCAGCCCTCCGCGCTATCAGGAATTTGCGGCTACGCATCGGAGCCCTCGCCAACGAGGGCCAACCGAGTAGTGGCAGAAAAGCGCCGGCTTAGCCGGTAATCAACAGAGGACTAGAAATGGCAACCGAACTGGCACCCGCCAACTCGGCCGACACTTCGGCTGAGAGCGTTCAGGCCACCCCCTCCGATGGACTCGATAACTCGCCCGAGACTTGGGACTATGCGGACCCGGATGAAGATCAGGACAATCCCGAAACCAAGCCCGCCGAGACCGATAGCAACAGCGAGACGGATGAGGCTCAGACGAGCCAAGAGGCCGAGGACCCCGACGCACCAAAACCTGAGACCGAGGAAAAGACCGAGAAGGCGACGGCCGAACCGGACGATTCCATCGTTATCGCCATGCCAGGCGGTGAGAAGCTCGAACTGAAAGAGCTGAAATCGGGCTATATGCGCGATCGGGATTATCGCCACAAAACGACTGACCTCGCGAACAAACGGCGCGAGCTTGAGACTTTGTCAACCCGCGTGACCCAATCGGCGAACGCGATCTCTGAAGTTCTGATGTCACAGGTGCCGGCGGCACCGGACCCGTCCCTTGCCCTGTCGGACCCCGTTCGGTACGTGCAGGAAAAGGCGCAGCACGAAGGTGCGATGGCGTTCGTCAACTCCATCGTCGAGAAGGCCACCTCAGCCAAGGATGTTGGCAATACGCTTACGCAAGAGCAGCAGACCGAGGTCACTCGGGCTGAAATCGCCAAACTTACGGAAGCGTTCCCCGAGATCACCAAGCCTGAAGGTCAGAAGAAGTTCTTCGACGCCACGCTCAGCGCGGCGCGAGAGATCGGCTTCTCCGATCAGGAGCTGGGCGCCATCACTGACCACCGCTATTTCAAGGTCTTGCATTACGCAAAGCTTGGGATGGAGGCGGAAGCTGCGAAGGCAAAGGCCGTTGCCAAGGTCGCGAACGTTCCTCCGGTAGCCGCGCAAAAGCGGCCGGTTGGACCGAATGCGGGCAAGGTGCGTGCAAATCAGGACGCGATGAAGCGGTTGGCACAATCAGGCTCGATCCATGACGCGATGGCGGTCGATTTCGACTGAACCCCATCATCCATAGGAGGCCAAATTGGCCATTGTTGCGAATACCTTCCAGTCCACCTCGGCCGTCGGCAACCGCGAACAGTTGTCCGACGTTGTGTCCCGCATTACCCCGGAAGATACCCCGATCTATTCCATGATCGGCAAGGGCAGCGTCAAGGGCGTCCATCCCGAGTGGGAAACGGACGATCTCGCCGCTCCCGCGTCCAACGTGCAGCTCGAAGGCGATGAATTCGCATTCGGCGCTATCACCCCGCCGGTGCGGGTTGGCAACTACACCCAGATCATGCGCAAGGAGTTCATTCTCTCCGACACCCAGGAGGAGGTGGATGACGCCGGCCGCATCCAGAAGCGCAAGTACCAGAAGATCAAGAAGGGCATCGAACTCCGCAAGGACGTGGAGTATTCGATCGTCTCCAACGTGGCCTCCGTCGGCGGCGCAACCCGTGTTTCGGGCGGCCTGCCGTCCTGGCTGGTGACGAACGTTGCACGCGGCGCCACCGGCGCCAATGGCGGCTTTTCGTCCGGTACGGGCCTGACCGTCGCGGCCACCAACGGCACCCAGCGCGCTTTTACCAAGGTGCTCCTGGATACCGTCATGTCCGCGGCCTACACTGCTGGCGCGAACGTGAAGCACGTCTTCTGCTCGCCCTACGTCAAGAGCGTGTTCGTGACCTTCATGTCCGACGCCAACGTGGCAACGTTCCGCTACGACGCCTCGGCCGGCGGCAAGAAGACGATCATTGCCAATGCGGACGCCTATGAGGGTCCGTTTGGTACGGTCCTCATCCATCCCGACCGCGTCATGGCCGTCAATGCCGGCGTCGCACGCAACGTGTTTCTGATCGATACCGATATGGTCGAGTACGATTGGCTGCGCAAGATCCACGAGGTGAAGGATATCGCCAAGACCGGCGACGCCGAGAAGTGCGTTCTGATCGGCGAGGGCACTCTCCGCGTCAAGAACGAGAAGGGCTTGGGTGTGATCGCCGACGTGTTCGGCCTGACCGCCTCGACCTGATCTTTCCTGGCCTCACTTTGTTAAGGGATTGGCATTTTGCCAGTCCCTTTTTCCTTTTGGAGAACCCCCATGGCAAACGACGACGACACCAAGACGGGAACGATGTTTTCCCAGACGACCGAGACGACTGCTCAGCCGTCGGCTACCACTGAAAAGGTGGTTGTCACCGGCCGCCCGCTTGGGGAGCCTGTGGAACAGCCCAAGATGGGCAGTGCCAAGGCTGTTCGAGACAAGATGGCCAAGGACCTGGAAGATGGCCGCGCCAAGAACCGGGAGAAGGCCGCATCGGTCGATCATGCCGATGCCAAGATTGTCCCGAACATCGGCCAGCCCCGCGCCCAGTCCTCCGAAGAAATCCGGCAGGACCAGGAAGACCAGAGCAATATCGGCAACGTGGCCCAGGCAGCGCCGTATCCCGGCAATCCGCATGACGCTCACGTCAAGGCGATCCTGGCCTCCGAGCGTCAGCGCGACGCTGGCGAGTTTCGCACGGAGGACCTGACCGGCCTGACCGTGGACGGTGACGGCAAGACGGATACCGTCAAGGTACGCCTGCTTTACGACTGGTGGGATGGCCAGGGCGTGCGCCATCCCCTCAACAGCATGGTCGAAGTGGCCATGAACGACGCTCGCAACTTGATCGATCAGCGCAAAGCTGAGCGCACCGATCCGCTGCGGTAATCCATATGCCCATCCAGGATGCCAACGGCTTCACCCTTGTAGATCACGACCCGGCCACAGGGCGCACCGTTTGGTCGTACTTCGATGGGCAAAAGGACATCTACCGGATCGACTATCCGGTGGAGCAGACGATAAAGGAGAACGCGGAGGCGAGAGCTTCCGCGTCTTCCAACTGGAAGGGTGAATATCACCGCGTCGCCTCGATCCCGCTGAACATCGTGCACGATTCCGGCTTCGCTGATGCAGTCACGCAGGACGACAAGAAGTTTATCAAGAATTGGCTCAATAATGGCGACAACGCAGCCTGGCGCACGAAGGACGGCAAGGTATGAGCACCATTGCCAACTACTCCGACCTTCAGGCGGCTATCGCCGAGTACCTCGCAAGAGACAATCTGACGGCTCGCATACCGACCTTCATCCAGTTCTCGGAGGCCAAGTTCAACCGCGAGCTGTTCGTTCGTCAGATGGAGACCCGCGTCACCACAACGATCGACATCCTTTCGACCGACTTCGAATTTATCTCGCTTCCCTCCGATTTCCAGACCATGCGGCGTATCCGTCTGTCCGGTCTAACCGGCAAGCCGACGCTGGAATACAAGTCTCCCGCTGGTCTCGACGCCTACCGCCTGTCGATCAACAACGTGACGGCTCAGCCGGCGTATTTCACCATCTTCGGCAGCGAGATCGAGATAGCTCCGACGCCAAGCGACAATTACGCGATTGAGATGGTCTATCGGAAGATCGTCCCGCCGCTCGCCTCGAACAGCACCAATTGGCTTTTGGATATGGCGCCGGATCTATACCTCTATGGCGCGTTGATGGAGGCCGCTCCATACATGAAGGAAGATGGCCGTATCCAGACATGGGCCTCGGGGCTTTCGAACGCCTTGGGAAGCCTCAACCAGCTTAGTCAAAAGGCTGTGGTGTTCGATGCCGGGCCAACGAGAATGCGGTTCTCGGGGCCGACGCCATGACCACATGGACGCCCGTAACCGAGCAGATCGAGGCGTGGACAAGCGAAGCCCGGCCTCTACGCGTTTTCGACCCTCACGTCTTCGATCGATCTCCTATTTTCGACACCGGTGCATCGGTATCGGGAATTTGGGATGTAACAACGACCCCGTCTGAGGTTTGGATTCCGGAATGACCTTGACCGTCAAGCACGCCTCCCTGACCGGCGCGGCGGCAAATCCGGATGCTCTGGTCGATGGCCCGAAGTGGGATGCTGACCACGTAGTTACGGGAGACCTTCCTGTTTCTCAACTCAATGGCGGGGCAGGCGCATCCTCCTCGACGTATTGGCGCGGGGATGGGACCTGGTCACCCCCAGCATCAAGCGGGGTTTCCTCCTTCAATTCGAAGACAGGCGCAATCGCGCTAACGGTCACAAAGAAGGTGTTTACGAGCAGCGGCACCTATACGCCGACGGCCAACATGGTCCACTGCATTATCGAATGTGTGGGCGGCGGTGGTGGCGGCGGTGGTGCAATCATCAGTGCGGCGATCGGCCAATACACGGGCGGCGGCGGTGGCGCGGCCGGCTATTCCCGGACCTATGCCACAGCAGCTATGATTGGCGCTTCTCAAACTGTCACTATCGGCGCCGCGGGTGCTGGTGGTGCGGCGGGTGCAAACAATGGCACGGCTGGCGGCAGTACGTCGGTCGGGACGCTCTGCATTGCTGGCGGTGGCAATCTCGGGCAGTTCGCATCCGTTGGTCAGTTCGGCCTTGGTGGAGCTGGTGCCGCGGTCGGGACTGGTGATGTGGCTGCGGGCGGCGGTGGCGCAGGGACAGGAGTCTATTCGACCGTATCGCCGGCTACTGGCGCATTTCTGCCATCTGGAGCCGGCGGGTCTTCCGCATTTGGCGGTGGCGGCAAAGCCATTCTCAACGGCTCAGGCGGTGGCGGCAGCACTAACGGGGTTGCCGGCATCGGCTACGGCGCCGGGGGCTCGGGTGGGGCCTCTCAACAGCAAAGCAGCGGGACGACTAGCGCTGCCGGCGGCAACGGCACGGCCGGATTTGTCGTCGTCACAGAATTCGTGGTCGGATAATGAGCATTTATGCAGTCGCCGATCAGGCCGGCGTGATCATCAACCGGATCATCCTCGACAATCCGAACGATTGGAGCGCTCCCGAGGGCTGTGTCCTCGTCAAGGAGAACGGCAGCACGTTCGATATTGGCGGCAAATTCGTCGATGGCACGTATTCGCCCCCAGCCAGCAGCGGCACCAGGCCGGACGCCTCTATTGGTTCAATTTCGGACCGCCAATTCTTCCAGCAACTGGCCGCACAGGGCATTATTACCCAAGCCGAGGCGCTTGCAGCGGTAAAGACCGGCACCATCCCCGCCACCCTTCAGGCGATCGTGAATGCCCTTCCGCCTGATCAGCAATTCCCCGCCCAGATGCTTTTGTCAGGGGCAACAGTCTTCGAAAGGAAGCATCCGCTTACAAGCGCTGTAGGTTCGGCCTATGGTTGGTCGTCTGTTCAGGTGGACCAGTTCTTCATCAGTGCGGGCGCCCTCTGATGGCGCTGCTTCAATGGGGCGAGTGGAAACCTGATGTCTCGGACTACCTTGGCAGCGCGTCCAAGCTGATCCGCAATGTCCTTCCTCAAGGGGACGGTTATGCTCCGTTCCCATCGAGCACGGCGTTTTCAGGATCCCTGCCTGCTACGTGTCGCGGTGGTTTCTACGCCCTGAAATCCGATGGCTCTGTGGTCATCTTCGCAGGGACTGCAACCAAGCTCTACCGGATGAGCAACACGGATTATACGTGGGTTGACGTTTCGAAGGCGGCCGGCACCTATACAGCGCCGACGTTCGGTTCGCTCGCTGCAAACTGGCAGTTTGCACAAACCGGCAATCTCGTTTGGGCGACGCAGGCAAACGCACCACTTCAGGTTTATGATCTGTCGTCCTCGACGGCGTTCGCGGATGGCGCAGGTTCACCCCCGCAGGCTGCTTACATCAGCGTCGTGGGGCGCTTTCTCGTCCTCTCCGGGCTTCTCTCCGCGCCATATCGCATCCAGTGGTCGGGGCTCAACAGCTTCAACTCGGGGACGAGCTGGACCAGCGGCATCAACTCATCGGACTTCCAGGAATTCCCCGACGGAGGCATTGTTCGCGGCGTGGCTGGCGGTGAGTTTGGTCTGATCTTCCAGGACCAGGCCATTCGGCGCATGTCCTATGTCGGTGGCGTGCTCATCTTCCAGATCGAACGCCTCACGCAGGATATGGGGTTGTTTGCGCCCTACAGCATCGCACGCGCAGGGCAAACGATCTTCTTCTATTCCGGTAAGGGATTTCACAAGATCGATCCGGGCGGCTTCCCGGTGCAGATCGGGCGCGAGCGGGTTGATCGAACGTTCTTCAACGATCTCGACCGCGGCAATCTGCAACTATTCATGTCGGCCTCAGATCCGCGGGCATCAAGGGTCTATTGGGCCTATAAATCCACCTCAGGCCCCGTCGGTCTCTATGACACAATCATCGGTTATGACTATTTGCTAGACCGATGGTTTCCGGTGGCCGCATCAGGCGAGTTTTTGCTGGGTATCTCGCAGTCCGGCATCACGCTTGAGGCTCTGGATGCCATCAGTGCGTCGATCGACGCGATGACGCTGTCGCTGGACGCCTACGCAACCGCCGTTCAGCCTGAAATCGCGCAGTTCGATAGCTCGCACAAGCTCGCATTCTTCCGCGGGGCTACTCTTGAAGCAACGCTTCAGACCGCAGAGCAGGGCACGGACAGCGCCAGGGTGTTCATGAAGGGGTTTAGACCCGTGACTGACGCTCCCGCGTTCTACGGTTCGGTGAGCTACCGTGAGACCCCGCAGGAGGCTTCTACAGCAAGCGATGAGTCCTTGGTCAATACGAGGACGGGCCGCTGCGACTTCCGACGCTCCACTAGGTACGGGCGCTATGTCGGTCGCATTCCCGCGGGGACTACGTGGACCTTTACGGCAGGCGTCGAACCTGACGTGGTCGCGGAGGGCTCGCAGTGACAGAGCCTCTTTACGTCCCAGGGACGGAAGAAAAGGACCCTCAGAAGGTCATCACGTCGCTTCAGCAGATAGCTACGCAATTGCAGACGGCACCCACAGCAGCGGTGGCAGCGGCGGCAGGAACGGCAACCCCGGCGATGGATGGAGTGGCAGCCGTAGGGTCCAGTGCGAAATGGGCGCATGACGATCATGTCCACCCGACCGATACCACGATGGTTAAGCTGGCAGGAAACCAGACGATCACCGGAGGCTACACAGTTACGCCGAACAACCTCGGAAACATCGCCAGCCCGTTTACGCCAAACCCGGCTTTGGGGAACTACCAGTTTGGCACCAACCACGGCGCTTTTACCTTCAATGTTCCTGCGAGTGACTGTGCCATCGATATCCTGATCACCAACGATGCTTCGGCCGGAGCCATCACCTTCTCCGGCTATACTGTAAACTCCAACATCGGCGAGCCGTTGACGACGACGAACGCGCACAAGTTCATCATCTCGGTTCGGCGCATCAACGGCACTTCGACGTACTTAATCAAGGCGCTCCAATAGTGGCGCAAGTTACGATCTTCCTGGTGTCGGGTTCTTCATGGACTGTTCCAGGCGATTGCAACCTTGTTGATAGCGTCGATTGCATTGCTGGAGGCGGCTCCGGGGCTGCGGCGGCAAGCGGTGGCAATGTATGCGGCGGCGGCGGCGGTGCTTGGAGCAGGACGACCGGCGTCTCAGTAGCGCCGGGAGGCCCCGTCCCTATCAGTATAGGAGTCGGCGGGACTTCGGTTTCGATCTCAGGAAATGGTGGAGGCATTCCTGCAAGTCCTGTTGCTGGAAATGCTGGCGGCGACACATGGTTTAGCAGCACATCGATTTGTCTTGCGAAGGGTGGTGGCGCCGGCACGTTCACGACGGCGGTTGGCCCTTTTTCTGGCCCGGCTGGAGGTTCTGCGGGTTCTGGGGTTGGGAGTTCAAAGACCAGTGGAGGTGCTGGCGGATCGATATCAGGAGCAACCTTCGCTGGTGTGACTGGAGGTGGTGGCGCGGCAGGCCCAAACGGCAACGGTATTGCGGGCGCAGCAGTGGTATCGAGCAGTGTTGGTTCAGCGGGTGGGGCTGGGGATAATGGCAGCGGTGGCGCAGGTTCTTCTACCGGAACATCAACCGCCGCGGGTGGCTCAGGCACGGAATACGATGCATCACATGGCTCCGGCGGTGGCTCCGGCGGCGCGCAGGGTGGCGGCGCATCGGCCGCAACGGCAGGCGCGGGCGGCCTCTATGGAGCGGGTGGCGGCGCTGCTGAAGTCTCAAACACCACCATTCTAACGGCCACTTCGGGGGCTGGCCGCCAAGGCCTTATCGTCATCAAATATACGCCCATCAAGATCCAGGGCTTCAACATGGCGATGATGGGAATGTGATGCAGTTGATCTGCGTCGACCCGGCCCGCGTCGGTGAATTCTGGCCTCATGCGCGAGACCTGATCAAGGCAGCGATCGACCGAACGAAGCTCAGTGAATTCGCAGACATTGAAACGGATGTCTTGTCGGGAGACCAATTGCTCTGGCTAGCATGGTCGGATCGAATCGAGGCCGCGGCGACTACCCATCTTTCGCGAGACGTCTGCACGCTGACGGCCTGCTCCGGTTATGACCGTGACCGCTGGCTGCCATTATTCGGCGAGATAGAGAACTACGCTAAAGCGGAAGGCGCAATCACTATGCGGCTATACGGTCGCAAGGGCTGGGAGCGCGTCCTCGACGGGTATCGCGTTGAACACGTTGTGCTGGAGAAGCATCTATGAGCATCCGAACGCTACGCGATCAGGGCTTGAAGGGCCTCACCATGCGCTACGAAGAAGGCGGCAAGGTTCAGGTCTTCATGATGGACGGGAAAGAAGTGCGCCTTGAGGGCTCGCCTACAGACGAAGAGATCAAGGCCGCTTTTGAGGAGAAGAAGTAATGGGCGGCACGAGCAAGACCGAGCAAACCCAGAGCAGCCAGACCGCTCCATGGCAGGCGGCACAGCCGGCGCTTCAGGGTATCTTGAGCCAGCTTCAGGGCAATCTCAGCAATACCGGCCTGACCTCGAACGAAAACAGCGCGCTCGACACGCTGACCAAGAACGCCGGAACCGCAAGCCAGTTTGCGCCGCAGATCACGGACTATGCGTCGAAGCTTCTTGGCGGTGGAGGCGCGACTGACCAAGCTGGCAACGTCAACGCAAACTATCAGCGCTATGTCGACCAGACCAACCCGCTCGCGAGCAATACCAACTATGACCCGCGCAGCACGCCAGGTTTCAGCGATGCGCTGAATGCGCAGATCGCGGATATCACCAACAACACCAATGGCAGCTTTGCGGCGGCGGGCCGCGACTTCTCCGGCGCCAATTCGAACGCACTGGGGCGCGGCATTTCGGCAGGCATCGCCCCGACGATCGCCGCTCAGTACAATCAGAACGTCCAGAACCAGCAGGGCGCGGCTGGCAATCTCTTCAGCGCCGGCAATACGAATTCCGGTATTCTTGCTGGGATGCAGCAGCAGGACCTCGTTAATAAGGGGCAGGGCGTCTCGGCAGCAAGTGCGGCGAACGATGCGGCGAATGCCGGGGCCAACGCGACGCTGGCAGCGGAGGCTCAGCGACGCGGCATTCCGGTTCAGTCGCTTGGTCTTCTCGCTCAGATCGGCATTCCGATTGCCGGCCTTGGTGGTCAGTCCTCGGGGACCAGCACCGGCACGCAGCAGATGAGCGGTGCGCAGCAGTTCGCGACGATTGCCGGGGGCATCGGGTCTCTTTGGCCCAAAGCTCCGATCAAGTTCGGCTGAGGATCATTCATGGGCATTCTCGACTCTTTCTTTTCGCCGGCAACATATGGCGGCCAAGGAGGCGGTTTGTTGGAGATGCTGCAAAACTCACTCATGCAGCAGAATTCCTATCAGCCTTCCGCTGGCTTCCCGACGGCTGACAACCAGCCGAGCCCTCTTGACACAGCGCAGTGGCCGCAGGGTCCGGTTGGCGCCCCACAGACTGCCTTCCCGGCGATCTCTCCTGCTGGACCTATCTCCGTGGGGAATTATCAAATGCCGCGTATCGGGGATACGGCGCAGTTCACGCCTGATCCCGCTACCATTCCCCAGAATGCGCAGCCGGCACAAGGGCAGCTTCCGCAACAGCCTCAGCAGAGTGCCGGCGGCTTTGGCGCTGGCATTCAGGGTCTGTTTAACAATCTCCATACGGGGCCGATTGGGGCGCTCGCTGGCGCTGTTGGGAGCGCGGCCGGCATTCAAAGCCCCGAGACCCAGCGCGACAACCAGACGGCGCAGTATCTCATAAAGAGCGGCATGGACCCGGCACTTGCCAAATCCGTGGTGGCAGACCCTGCGCTTTTGAGGTCCGTGCTGCCCGGAGTGATGGGCATCGGCGGCCAGACCGACGATATCAAGGAATATCAGTTCGCCAAGAAGGAAGACCCGTCACTAACCTTCTCCAAATTTATGCAGCAGAAGAAGTCCGTCACGGGTGAATACTCCCTCACCCCGCAGTACGGCACGGATAAGGACGGCAACACGGTTCTGTTGCAGACCGGCAAGAGCGGCGAGGCCATCCAGACGAAAATTCCAGATGGCATCAAAGTTTCGGCTGGCGTGGATAAGATCGACGCTGGCGACCACTGGATTCTATACGACAAAAGGGCAGGCTCCGTCGTCGGCACGCAGCCCAAGAATGTGGCTGAGAAGGCGTCTCAGGAGCAGCAGGGCGAGGCCCGCGGCAAGGCCATCGTTGCGCTGCCGACGGTCGTCAACACCACGCAGACATCGCTCGATCTCATTGACAAGATGATCAAGCATCCCGGCCGTGAGACGGCTACCGGCATGAGCGGGACGCTCGATCCTCGCAATTACTTGGGAGGCACAGACGCCAAGGACTTCCAGGTCCGGGCAAAACAGATCGAGGGCCGCACGTTCCTCAGCGCGTTCGATCAACTCCGCGGCGCTGGCGCCATTACCGAGGCAGAAGGCGCCAAGGCCACGTCCGCTATTGCCCGCCTCGATCGTTCGCAGTCAGATACGGAATACCTTTCAGCGCTCAATGAGCTTAAGCAGGTGCTCTCTCGCGGCCTCGAAGTTGCGCGCCAGAGGGCGGGGCAGAGCGGACAGCCGTCCGCCGCGGCTCCGGCCACGTCAGCCGCAAGCTCCCTCAAATCGAAATACGGTCTCGACTGATGGCAGACATCGTACGCATCAAGGGCAACATCGGCAAGATGATCGCCCAGAATGCGCCTGAGAGCGATATTGACGCCTATGTGGCGAGCGAAGGCGTATCTCTGGATCAACTGAAGGCGCCCGCCGCGCCTGCTCCGGGTATGCTTGAGGACGCCGCAAAGAGTGTCGGCGCTGGGCTTGCCAATGCGACCGCTGGAACGCTTGGCGGGGCTGGTGACCTTCGTTCTCTATTGTCCGCTGGAACAGATGTCGTCGGGGAAAAACTCGGCGCCTCTCCCGAGGGCGTGCAGTCGTTCAAAAACATGCTGACCAGGGCCGCTGGTCTGACGGGCCCGACCGCCGTATTTGCGAACGCTCCAACCTCCCGGCAGATCAAGGACAGCGCTCCAGACCCGATCGTTTCGCCAGACTACCAGCCGCAGACAGTGGCCGGTGGTTATCTCAAGACCGGTGCAGAGTTCTTGCCGGGCGCTGCTTTGGGCGGACCGCGCGGAGTTCTTCCAAAGCTGCTGACGAACGTTGCTGCTCCCGCAATCGCGAGTGAAACCGCCGGGCTTGCCACCCAAGGAACAGGTGCAGAGCCCTACGCGCGCGTGGCCGGCGCGTTGCTGGGAGGCGCTGGAGCATCCCGCCTGATGCAGCCTAAGGTGCCGTCTACGATTCCGAGCGCTGAAGATCTGCTCAAGTCTGGAAGTTCAAAGTTCGAGGCCGTCAAAGGCTCCGATGCGGTCATCAGGCCGGCATCCGTCGAGCAGATGGCGAAGGACATCAAGACCGAGCTCTTGAACCAGGGCAAGCACCCGCTCAGCGAAGGACAGGCCGGAGTATTCAACGCGCTGGACCGCCTGGAGGCGATGGGGGCCGCTCCCGGCGGGGTCACGCCAAAGGATATGGAGGTCATCCGGAAGAACCTGGTTGACCTGAAAACCAATCCAGCCTCGGGCCCGACCGCCAAGATGGCGACCGACGCCTTCATGACGAAATACTCGAATTTCGGCCAGAACGACCTTTTGAACGGCAACAATCCGTTTCCGATCCTCAAGGATGCCGTCGGCGACTGGGCAGCGGGCAAGCGTTCCAATGCTGTGACGGGCAAGGTTGATCTTGCAGCTCTTAACGCTGGCACGGCCGGCAGCGGTGCGAACGAGGACAATGCACTGCGCCAGGCCATCAAGCAGCTCGCGCGGCCGATCAACAACACGAACGTTCCCGCGGCGAAGCGCCTTGGCTTCAATGATCAGGAGGTCGATGCGGTAAAGCGCGCCGCGATGGGAACGCCTGTCGGGAATGCTATGCGCTGGCTGGGTAAGGCCGCGCCGACGGGGGCTGTTTCGGGCGCGATGTCGAGCGGCGCTGGCGGGATGGCGGCTGGTCCGGTTGGGGCTATTGCACTGCCTGCCGTCGGCTATATCGCCAAGAAGATCGGCGATCTCTCGACCAAAAAGGCCGTGGAAGCTTTGGACAATCTCGTCCGGTCTCGGTCTCCGCTCGCTGCTCAGGTCGCAGCGCAGCTCATAGCAACCCCTGTTGTCAAGAAACTGAACCCGGCCTCACAGGGCATTCTGTCGGCGCTTATCGCGGCTGATCCGGTACTCAGTAATCAGGCTGGTAGCTCCGTAAGCCAGCCCAGCGCCTATTAGTCCGGCGAGATATCCGTTCGGCGTCCAATGCCAGTAAATGTTGGACGCCATCACTGCAAACATGATCGTTGACTGCAGGAGAAACCACATCAGCGACACTCGAACATTCTACGCCGCATATAATGGTCGTCACCGCGCGACCAATTCGTGCGGCCCTTGTCCCTCGTATCTCTATTGTTGTCCGCCGCTGTTCCCAGAAACATGTGCTCTGGATTTACGCAGTCCCTCGTGTCGCAGCGATGGCAAATCATCATTCCATCGGGGATGGGGCCGTTTTCTAACTGCCATGCCAACCTATGGGCGCGGTAGTATTTATCGCTCACTCGAAAATTCCCGTACCCCTTGGCCGTTTTGGCGCCGACCCAAAGAAGGCAGCCATTCGGTGAAGGCGCTGACTTTCTCCAAAATCTGTCCGTCAACTTCTGAGAGAACATTCTATTGGGCCTCATAGATTCAATTATCGGCGTAGAGAGTGGCGGCAATCCAAACGCCACCAATCCGAATTCGTCTGCGTCGGGCCTCGGGCAATTTATCGACTCCACGTTCCTCGCGACATTGAAGAGCGCGCGACCGGATTTGGCTCAAGGGAAGACCGATCAAGAAATTCTCGCTCTGAAGACCGACCCGCAGCTTTCGCGGGAAATGACGGAAGCCTACGCCAACCAAAACCAGGCCATCCTATCAAAAGCTGGAGTGCCCGTAACCCCCGGCAGCACCTATCTCGCCCACTTCGCCGGGCCAGGCGGAGCGGTGAAGGTACTTCAGGCCGATCCAAATGCTCCCGTTGGCGATGTTCTCGGGCCCGCCGTGGTCAAGGCTAACCCGTTCCTCGCCAATATGACCGCCAAGGACCTGCAGGCATGGGCAGACCGGAAGATGGGAGGGGCGGCACCAGCCCCGACCCCGGTCGCCTCGGCCATCATGGGCCAGCCTCAGGCGCCCGCCGCTCCACCAGCTACGGCAGGAGGTGTGGCAGGCCAGATCATGGGGCAGGAGCCACAGGCAGCCCCGGCAAGCCCGTTTAACTTAGCCGCTCTCGCCGGAGGTCCGGCAGGGCAACCACCCGCCCAGCAGGCCCCACAACTGGCGCCGATCATGTTCGCGCAGCGTCGCGCTCCCGACTTGTCCAAACTCAAGGCCGCGTTCAAGCCACAGGCTTTTGGGGTCTGATCGCAATGCTTCTGGCTTCTTCGATGATCCTCAAAGCGTTCGCCAAGTGGTGTGGGCTGGCCTTTTTCCCGGCCGATATCGTCCGGGTCTCGACCAAATTTGCCGCGTCGTCAAACGCTGACCGGATCGGGTCGGGACTTCCGCGCTGAAGGTGGAAAAGAAGCTGAAACAATATGCTCTGGATAGCCATGGTCTCGGCTGAGAGCTTTTCGATTTCGACCTTATGAGACGCTAAGGCGCTGCGAAGCGCTTCAACTTCGTTCGACATTTAAACACTCGCTAGAGGTGAAATAGAATGCCAGTCTACCGCTGGAGCCAAACCGCATCAACTAACGGCAATGCAGACCCAACGATTAATTTCTCGGAAGGTCAACCGCCATCGTCGCTCAACGATAGTGACCGCGCCCAGATGGCCGCCCTCAAGATGTGGGTTGACGAGATTAGCGGAGTGATCGCTACGGGGGGCACGAGCACCGCGTATACTGTCGCATCCTATAGCGTGTTCGATACTCTCGCTCACCTGAATGGGCAGATGGTTGCCTTTACCCCGCACACGACTTCAGGGGCCGCCCCCACGCTCGCCGTTGATGGGTTGACAGCAAAGCCGATCAGGAACGCAACTGGCGTTGCGCTTCCGACCGGGGCGCTCCTAGCAGGCTCGATCTATTGCGCGACCTACAATAACACCAGCGGTGAATTTCTGCTGCACAACCAGCCGGGTGTGCTTCCTGCCAGCTCTGTTGCCACGGCCACCATTGCTGATGCCGCTGTTACCTATGCTAAGATTCAGAATGTTGGAGCTTCTAAGCTTCTAGGTAACCCAACAGGGAGTGGCGCTGCCCCGTCTGAAGTTTCTCTTGGCGCCGGCCTATCGTTCTCCAGCTCAACGCTGATCGCTAACCCCGCCGCAGCGCAGAACTACCTTTCCGGTCTAACGCTTTCGACGGCAGGCAGCTCGACGACGATGTCGATTGCTGCGGGGGTAGCCAACGATAGCACAAATACAAGCTTCATGACGCTTGCGGCAACGTCGAAGACTACGGCGTCTTGGGCCGTTGGCAGCGGCAACGGCGGGCTCGATAGCGGGTCGATTGCAAACAGCACGTGGTACCATTTCTATGTCATCATGCGCCCGGACACCGGCGTCGTGGACGTTCTGTTTTCCCAGAACGGAAGCACGCCCCCGACATTACCAGCAAACTATACGCTTTACCGTCGCATTGGATCGGGCCGGACGAACGGATCGGGCCAGTGGGTTGCGTTCATTCAGTTTGGTGATGATTTCCTTTGGCTGGTTCCTACAGCGGATATCGCTACAACATCGTTGGGTGCATCTCCGACTACGTTCGGCCTCACCGTTCCAACGGGGGTAAGGGTCATAGCCCAGATATCCGGGTTCTTCAGCAACGCTTCTGTCGGAGTCAGTCTTTTAGTGCAGTCTCCGGATGTCACGGGAGCCGGTCCTAATGGTGCGACAGGGCTCATAACGGCGCGCGTCTCGGTCGGATCGGTTGGCGTCCCCTTCGTGACGACCATCCGCTGCAATACCTTTGCGCAGATCGTGGCCTATGCGGATGCCGCGAGTTCCACGATGAACGTCTCAACGCGCGGATGGACCGATATCAGAGGGAAGATCTAATTCACCTAGGGCTGAAATCCATCGGACCTGTGGAGCCTAGGAACGGAAGATAAATGTTAGCCGCGATCATCGCAGCGGCGAGCAACGCCACCATTCCCCAAAATAGCAATCCGTAAAGCCGATCGTGGCTTTTAACTTCGTGTTTCAGGGGCTGCTCCATGTGGGGGAGCCTACCACCTCCAACCCCAACAGAGTCAACCCATGGTAGACCTCAACGCCCTGACTTCGGCGAACGCGAAGCGCTGGCCGGAAGCCAGGTTGACCCGGAATTTTGCTGCCTATGCCAAGCAGTTGGTGGCCGCGAAAGATCGGTATCAGGCAGTCGAGGCTAAGACCGGCGTACCCTGGTATGCTATCGCGGTTATTCACATGCGCGAGTCCTCGCAGAGCTGGGCCGGTTCGCTGGCGCAGGGGGACCCGTGGAATCGGGTTTCAACCCATGTCCCCGCCGGCCGCGGGCCGTTCGTTTCATGGGAAGCCGCGGCCATAGATGCGCTGGTCAACTGCGGGCCGTACCTCGCCCGGAAGAAATGGCGCAGCGCTGGTGAGACGCTAACGAACATCGAAGCATACAACGGCCTCGGCCCCTATAGGCGCGGTTTCCCTTCTGGGTACGTCTGGGCTGGGACCAACCAATATTCGAAGGGGAAATACGTCGCAGATGGCGTGTGGGACCCCGACCACGTCGATACGCAGCCTGGCTGCGCTGGTCTCCTACTCGCCATGATGGCGCTAGACCCGTCGATCAAGTTGGGTGGGGCTATCGTTCCTGTGGACTTGCCGGCGGTGCCGATCGGCATTCGGGACGGAGCATGGCTGCAAACCTCGCTCAACAAGCTCGGGGCCGATCCGCAGCTCGATGTTGATGGCTCTGTCGGGCCCGCGACGCGAAACGCAGTCCGGGCCTTCCAGCTTGCCGCTGGCATTGA
>Ga0068862_100000467_pt1 | contig 43599 bp, 61 predicted proteins | sample KBSSwiS52_FD_66598 | JGI IMG/M metagenome (GOLD analysis project Ga0068862, IMG submission 66598) | Switchgrass rhizosphere microbial communities from Kellogg Biological Station, Michigan, USA - KBS Switchgrass S5-2 | ecosystem: Host-associated > Plants > Roots > Rhizosphere > Soil ...
AGGAAAAGCAGATCAAGCTGAGGCGGCCAAAAACGCTTGGCTACGTAACGGCCTACTCGAGCGTGTGCGAGAGCTCGAGGAGCTCTGCCACCGCGCCGCCGACGTCATTCGCGAGGTGCGACTCGAAAACGCATCCATGCGCATGCGCGACAATCTTTGCGTGATCGAAGAGGAGCTCCGGGGCGCATGAGGAAGGCGCGCGTCCGCGCTAGCGCCGAGGTGATGCGGGACGCGATGGAGGTCGGCGACGCGCTCGTGCGCTCGGGCTACTGCAGCGTCGAGACCATGGGGCAGACGCTCAAGCTCATCCGCGACGGCAAGTTCGACGCCGCCGACGCCTACCTCGCGAGCGTCGTGCGGCTGCGGCAGGCGCAACGGGGCCGGGAAGGTTTGAAATGAATTTTGTTTGGCAGCACGACGATATGTCGGCGGAGCAGACGACTCGTGTGCAGGGATTCGTTCGAGAGACGTCGAGCCACTGGCGCGAGTACTTCACGGAAGTAGGCAAGGTCGATGATAAGGTAGGTGTGGGCTTCGTGGTGGATGGTTGGTCGAAGCCTTTGCTGTTGGTGGTCGATGCGGAACACTCGCAAGCATTCTTGTCAGATCCATACTTAGCAACGATGCCTGAAGTCTGGCGCGATGCTGTTGGCGACTTCGTCGAACGCGCGTTTGGATTGAGTGCTCCCGGTCTCTTTCGCATCGTGCTCGTTCATGCGAAGGAGGAGCAGCCGTTCATCGTCTGCTTCAGGCTTGATCTAGGAAACGGCGCAATTCAATGAAGAACGTGCTCATCTTCGACGTCGAGACCGCTGGACTCGACCGCGACTCCGACGAGGTCATCGAGCTCGGCTACGTGCTCTGGAGCGTCGAGCAGCGGACGATCATCGAGTGCTACTCGGCCCTCTTGCTCGGCGAGGGCAACGCCGCGGAGATCTTCAACGCGATCCCGCCGGCGGCGCGGACGCTCGGCACCGACCCCGAGATCGCGTGGACCATCGCGGGTCAGGCCGTGCAGCAGGCCGACCTCGTGCTCGCCCACCAGGCCGACTTCGACCGCGGGTTCGTCTCGCGCGAGGCCGTCCGCTACGAGGGCGCCGGCGATCTCCTCGGGCCGGCGTGGGTCTGCACGCTCGAGGACATGGTGTGGCCCATCATGTCCGCCTACCGCTCTCTCGTCGCCATCGCGCTCGCTCATGGCGTCGCCGTCACGGCTGCCCACCGCGCGATCAATGACTGCCTGCTGCTCTCGCGACTGCTCGAGGCCGTCGGGAACATGGATGACATCGAGGACCGGCTGCACCTGGCGCTGCAGCGCGCCTCTCGCCCCAAGGCCGAGTTCATCGCGCGTACGGCGTACAAGGACAAGGACCTGGTCAAGGCCGCGGGCTTCCACTGGAACGGCACCGTCTGGAGCCGGTACATGGCCGTCGAGGACGCGAAGGCTTTGCCATTCGAGGTCGTGCCCGTGGACAAGGTGATCGAGGAGGCGAGGGCGTGATGCATACTACTGTAAAAGATCTTTTTGCGATTGAGGCTTTTGGAGAAGACCTCGTCGCTTTGAGGTGTGCTGCTTGCGGGGAAGCCTATCTGCATCAGCAAGCTGTACGGGTATGTTTTCGCGGCGAGTTTCGTGAAGGAGTTTCTGCGGTTGAAGTTATTGTCGATCGCGAACAGAGCTTGACGAGGTGCTGCAAAGAAAAAAATGTATACGAAAACGAAAAGCTCTGGAGAGATGCGATCATCGTTGAACTTTCGTGTGAAAATTGCTCCTCGTTGACTGAGCTGATTATTGCGCAGCACAAGGGCAACACGTTCTTGGAGACTCGGGTCAAGACGTGAAAAAGTCCTGCCCCTGCCCCGATCGGCACAATGCCAAGCTTCAGTGCGGCTACCCGATGCCGTGCCCGCACCACACGCCTGAGTGCGCGCGCAAGATCAAGGTGCTCGCCGTCGTGAACGGCACGAAGAAGAGGCGGCGCAGGTAATGCCCGAGCTCTTCCCCTCCCAGGCCGCCGTCGAGGTGCCGTTCTCGAACGAGCTGTTCCGCATCCTGAAGATGCCTCGCCGGACGTGGTCCGCTGATGAGCTCGAGGCGCTCGCCGACGAGATGACGGACATCCTGCGCGCGCCGGGCGGTCAGATGCGCCTCAGGCCGCTGCAGGCCCTGGCCCTGTTCGAGCTCGGCCTGCACCGCGGGCTCTTCGGCCCGCTCCGCGTCGGTATAGGAAAGACGCTCGTAACGCTGCTCGCGCCCGTCGTGCTGTTCGCGCGGCGCCCGCTCCTGCTCATCCCCGCCGACCTCGTTGAGAAGACCGAGCGCGACCGCCGCGAGCTCGGGCGGCACTGGGACCTGCCGGAGCACCAGCGCGTGATGACCTACCAGTGGCTCGGCCGAAAGCAGGCCGCCGACGCGCTCGAGGCGTACGCGCCCGACTGCATCGCGGGCGACGAGGCGCACATGATGAGCGACCTCGGCGCGGCCGTCACGCGACGCGTGCGCCGGTACAAGCACGACCACCCCGAAACGATCATGGTCGTGGCAAGTGGCACGTTCACGAAGCGCTCGATCCACGACTACGGTCACCTCGCCGAGTGGAGCCTGCCGCCCGAGAGGATGTTCATCCCGCGCAACTCCACCGACCGCGAGTTCTGGGCGGACGCGCTCGACGAGAGGAAGGGCCAGACCAAGCGCGCCGAGCCCGGCGCGCTGAAGGTGCTCTGCAACGAGGACGAGCTCAAGCTCTGGGAGACCGAACCGCTGTCGGCGGCCCGCTCGGCGTTTCGCCGCCGGATGGTCGAGACGCCGGGCGTCGTCGCGAGCTTCGAGAGCGGCTGCGACGCTACGCTCACGGTGAGTGGAGTTTCTACCGCCGTCCCCGCGTCGGTCGAGCGCGCGTTCGAGACGCTCCGCGACAAGTGGGCTACCCCGGACGGGCACACGTTCGCCGACGGCCTGCGCATGCGCGCGCACGCGCTCGAGCTGGCCCTCGGCCTGTACTACGTCTGGGATCCTCGACCTCCCGAATACTGGATGGAGGCGCGCAAGGCCTGGCACAAGTTCTGCCGCAAGGTCCTGAGCCACAGCCGCTCGCTCGACAGTGAGAGCCAGGTGCGCGACGCGCACCCCGATCAGAAGGAGCTCCTCGAGTGGCAGCGCGTGCAGGACGACTTCAAGCCGAACACCGTCGCCGTGTGGCTCGACGACTTCATGCTCGAGTACTGCGCCGGCTGGGCGGAGAGGAACGCGGGCATCATCTGGGTGAGCCACGTGCCGTTCGGCGAGAGGCTCGCGCGCGAGTCAGGCCTCCCCTACTACGGCAAGCGGGGGCGGACTCCAGACGGCAAGTACATCGAGGATCACGCCGCCGACCGGCCGATGGTCGCGAGCTTCAGCTCGAACCACCGCGGTAAGAACCTCCAGGCGTGGTGCAAAAACCTCGTGACCGCGTTCCCCGCGAACGGGCTCCAGGCTGAGCAGCTCATCGGGCGCACGCACCGCGACTTGCAGCAGGCCGACGAGGTGCGCTTCGACGTCCTCACCTCGTGCTGCGAGCACGTCGGCTCCGTGTGGCAGGCAGTGAGCGACTGCCGCTACGTCGAGCAGACGAGCGGCTCGCCGCAGAAGATCCTGCTCGCGGGGCTCAACGTCATGAGCGCCGACGAGCTCGCGCAGAAGATAGGCCAGCCGCGCTGGGACAAGTGGTGGAGAGCAGCATGAAGCTCGAGCGCATTTGGGCTAAAGAGTACTCGAACGGCGTGCACTTCAGCACGGAGCCGCGGGACGGCTTCACGGCGTTCATCCCCGAGCGCCTGGCGCTCGCGATGTTTCTGCGAGCGCAGCTGTCACTGCTCGGCATCGACCTCAGCGTCGAGCACATCGAGCGCAGGATCGATAGGATCGAGCAAGAGAAGAAGACTGAGCGGGCTCGCCCGCGCAGAACAAAAACAAAAGCAAAAAAGAAGGCAAGGTCATGATCCAAACAGGAAGCATCTGGGACGGCATTCAGAGTGCCAACATCTACGACCGCGGCAGGTTCGCCGAGCCAAACTTCTCGGGCACCGTGCGAGTCAGCAAGACCATCTACAAGCAGACCCGCGCCAAGGGCGTCGCGTTCATCGTCGAGCTCGACGTCGAGGAGTCGAACCTCGAGGCCCACCCCGTCGGGAGCAAGATGAGCTGGTACCAGAGCATGAACGACAAGGACGTGGCGTTCTCCGCGGTGCTCGAGTGGGTCGCGGCGTGCCTCGGCTTCGAGAAGCATCACAAGGAGGACATCGAGCAGCTCAAGACCGGCAAGAACAGCGAAGGGAAGCTCGTGCTCATCGAGCTGCTCGACGAGGCGATTACGAAGCCGGACGCGAACGAGTTCATCGGAACGCGCCTGCGTCTGTCGACGCGCCTGCGCAAGACCAAGGAGAACAAGGACTTCACCGTGTACGACTTCGCACCAATTGCAGCGTGAGAGTACCGTGCTGGCCGGTCGGTGAAGCCGGCCAGCGCCTTTTTTGAAGGAGACGGAGAATGGCAGACAGAATTAAGATCGTGCAGGTAGCCTGCTCCGGTGACGACATCGTCGCGCTCGACTCGCTAGGGCGCGCGTGGATCCTCGACGAGGACGACCGGAACAAGAAGTGGGAGCCCCTGCCGGAGGTGCCGCAGGGTGACCTTCGCGAGGTCAAGGAGTCGGGCGCGTGAGCGACGACCCGAACAAGGTGATTGCCGAGCTCTTCAGCAACCCGCAGACGGCGGTCCAGTTCGCCCTGGGCTCGGTGCTCACGGTGGCCGTGATCAACCTCGTGAGGCGCGGCGTCACGGAGGCTGTGATGCACGAGGTCGCGGACGTCGGCGTCCAGTACGGATTGCCTGAGAACGTCCCGCTCCGCGAGATCGGGCAGAGGTACGGCCTGAAGACGGAGTACGACGCCGTTTGGGTATACCTCCTCGCGTACGGGGCCCAGAAGCTCGCGGCGATGGGCGTGCAGCCGCTCGACCTGCATCAGGCAATCGAGATTCACTACAAGAGCGCCTACCAGCTGAATCAGCAGCTCGGGGGAGCGGCGCCGTGACGAACGACGCCGACCTACTACGCCGCGTGCTCGAACGAGACACCGAGCTCTCTGACGAAGAAGACGGACGCTCGTTGTCAGTCAAAGAGCGCGAGGTTTTCGAGAGCATGCTGCGGCGTGCCGACGTCGAATGCTGCGGGCTCAGCACCAAGCAACGTGCGTGGCTCCACTCCGCCGCCGTCCGCCTCGGCGTGCTCGACGTAGCGCCCGCGGCCAACGTGTTCAGCAGCATGCCGCCGGCCGAGCAGCAGGCGCACAGGCAGCGTGCGGCCAGTGTCGTGCTGCCCTGGGAGAAGCCGGGGTACCAGCGGGCGTTGAAGCCTCCGGGGAGTCGCGGGTGATCAGACTCGGGGACATAGTGCTCTACACGGCGCCTGGTCTCAGCGTCCGAGTCGCCATCGTGACGCTCGTAAACTCCGATGGTTCAGTAGAGCTCTGCAGCTTCAGCGCGCGGGAGCAGAGGATCGAGTGGCTCTCGAATGTCCGCGTTGTAGGCGCGCTGCCGGGTACGCTCGAGGCCGTCGGGAAGTGGTCCCCTCGATGAGGGCTTACACGAGCCTCTGGTTGATCAGGATGCTCACCTTCGAGGTGAATGAACTCCTGAAGAACGCGCAGCGCGATGCGCACAAGCGCAAAGGGGCGCGCTGGAGTCTGCAGCAGTTCACCGAGAGGGCCAATTGATCCCGCAGCACCTCTCCGACTCCGAAGATCATCAGACGCCGGGCTACATCGTCGAGCCCGCGCGCCAGGTGCTCGGCACGATCGACCTCGACCCCGCGTCGTGCGAGGAGGCGAACAAGGTCGTGCGGGCGATCACGTACTACGCGCCGCCGCACGACGGGCTCGGATTCGACTGGGACGGGCGCGTCTTCCTGAACCCGCCGGGCGGCAGCCTCATCATGACGGAAAAGAAGCGCAAGAAGATGAAGCTCTCCGAGGCCGGGGCGAAGGAGCTCGCCGAGCAGTGGGGCGAAGAGGCAGAACGGTGGAAGACCAAGAGCCGCGCCGTGGCGTGGTGGCGCAAGCTCCTCGAGGAGTGGCTCGAGCAGCACGCTCACGAGGCCGTCTTCGTCGGCTTCAGCATCGACATCCTGCAGGCGAGCCAGGGGGAGAGGGAGTGGCCCGGCATGCTCGAGTTTCCCGTGTGCGTTCCGGAGAAGAGGATCCGATTCGTGAGCAACGGCAAGCCGGGCGCGTCGCCGACGCACGGCAACGTGATCGCCTACCTGCCTCACGGTCCGGGCGACGTCGAGAGGTTTCAGTCTGTGTTCAGCGAGCTCGGGAGCGTGTCGACGTGAAGCACTGCTCGACGTGCAAGCGCTGGCTGCCCCGGCGCCTCTTCGACAGGGACCCGAGCACGCCCGACGGCCTTCGGTATGTGTGCCGCGCGTGCCGCCGCTCGCGCAGGGCCGACCTCGCCGCGGGCGCTCGCCGGCTCAGGCCCTGGGAGTCGAGGCGCGCGTGATGCACTGGCCGAGCTTCATCTGGGGCGCTTCTGCCATGGCCGTCGCCGTGCTCGCCATCGAGGTCGCGTGCAGGGTCGCGCTGTGGTGGCTTGGGAGGGGCAAGTGAGGACGGGCATCGCCCTCGACTGCGAGACGGACCTGATTCGCCCAGGCCTGCTCGCGCCGCCTCTCGTGTGCGCGGGCATCGCCGACGCGCTCGACAACTGCGAGCTCTTCCACCACACGCAAGCGCGAGACCCAATCGTGGCGCTGCTCGAGTCCGATGAGCTGCTCATCGGCGACAATGTCGCGTTTGACTTCTCCGTGATCGCCGCCCAGTGGCCCGAGCTCCTGCCGCTCATCTTCGAGGTGTACGAGGCCGACCGTGTCTCCGACACCGAGATCCGGGAGAAGTTGAACCACATCGCCATCGGCGTCTACCGCGGCTTCATGCGCGTCGATGGCAAGACGGAGAAGCTCAACTACAGCCTCGCCGACCTCGCCCGCCGCCACCTCGGCGTCGAGCTCGACAAGGGCGAGGGAGGTTGGCAGCTCCGCTTCGGCGAGCTCCGCGACGTGCCCATCGACTGGTGGCCCAAGGAGGCCGTCGAGTACGCGATCGCCGACCCCGTCGTGACGCTCGCGGTCTGGCAGCGCCAGGAGGAGGACCCGCGCTTTCTCGAGGATGAGTTCCGGCAGACGCGCGCCGCGTTCTGGCTCCAGCTCATGAGCTGCTGGGGGATGATTGCCGACCCCGAGGGCGTGCGCGAGTTCGCGAAGAAGACGCAGAAGAAGTACGACGCCATCGCCGAGGAGCTCGTCGCCGCCGGGCTCATGAGGAAGGACGGGACGCGCGACACGAAGGCGACGCAGCAGCGCGTCGTCGCCGCGTACGTGAAGAAGGCCATGGACGAGCTCGGCGTGACAGAGGGTCAGATTGACTTGCAGCTGTCCGTCGAGCAGCGGCAGGTGAAAAAACTGATCGCTGTCAATGGCGTTCAGGCCAAGGCGTTCGTCGAGATGACGGCCGGCGGTAAGACGGGCAAGCACCAGCCGAAGACCGACGAGGACGTCTGCAAGCGCTCGGGCGACGAGGTGCTCGAGAAGTACGCGGAGCTCTCGTCACTGAAAAAAACGATCTCGACCGACATTCCCCTCCTCGAGCAGGCCGTCACGACGCCGCTCAAGGTTCGCTACGAGTCGCTGCTCGCGACGGGCAGGACGGCGTCGACTCCCAACGTCCAAAATCTTCCCACGGAAGTCGGTGTGCGCGAGTGTTTCCGGCCTCGTCCCGGGTGCGTCTATGCCGTGTCGGACTATTCGCAGTTTGAGCTCCGCACCTGGTCGCAGGTCTGTCTAAAGGTGCTCGGACACTCGAAGATGGCTGAGGCGATCAAAAATAACGTCGATTGCCACATCGAGCTCGCCCGGAGGATCCTCGGCATCCCTTACGACGAGGCTCTCGCCGACTACAAGAGGGATCCCCACGGCCGAGTCTACAAGCCACGTCAGGCGAGCAAGGCCGCCAACTTCGGCTTCCCCGGCGGCCTCGGACCGAGGAGCTGGCGACACTACGCGCGCAAGAACTACGGCGTTGACGTCGACGAAGACAAGGCGTTCGAGATTTACGACTTCTGGAAGGAGGCGTGGACGGAGAGCCAGCCGTACTTCGACTGGGTCAAGTCGCAGGTCAACGCGCCGATGCCCGCCATCAAGCAGCTCTTCTCGAATCGCTACCGCGGCGACCTCACCTTCACCGAGGCCGCGAACGGCATGTTCCAGTCGCTCGCCGCCGACGCTGCGAAGGCCGCGGGGTTCCTCATCGCCAAGGCTTGTTACGTCGAACCCGACTCGCCCCTCTTTGGTTGTCGTCCAGTGAATTTCATACACGATGAAGTGCTCGTCGAAGTACCGGATGACGAACGGGCGCACGCAGCCGCTGAAGAGCTCGCACGCTTGATGGTAGTCGGAGCACAACCGTTTCTTCCTGATATCCCGGTAACCGCTGAACCGATGCTCGTGCGTAGATGGAGCAAGGAAGCCAAGCAGATTCGAGATCAGGGAAGGCTTGTGCCATGGGCCGCGTGATGGCTGAACGAGGAAAGCCTCCTGAGTGCCATCCGGAGCGGCCGTATTTTTCTGCTGGTCTGTGTGAGCCTTGTTACCAAAAGAAGAGGCGTGATGCAGATCCTGCGCTTACTCGACAACGCCATCGCAAGTACGAAAATGAAAATCGGCACAAAGTTCGCGAATTTCAGCGCAGGTACGCCTACGGCATCGAGCCTCACGAGTATGAAGCGCTTCTTGCAGCACAAGAAGGGCGTTGTGCGATCTGCCAAAGGGAAAAAAACCTTTGCGTCGATCATTGTCACGTCACGGGGCAGATAAGATTTTTGCTGTGTAAGATCTGCAACGTAGCCGTAGGTCTCGCAGAGAACAGTCCTACATTCGTTTCGAATTTATCTGATTACGTTGCGATGGCCGAAAAACTTCGAGCGGAGGATCGTGCGGCGGAAGCTTTGCTTGCCTTCGACCCAGGAAATCGAACAGGTTGGGCAAAGTTTGTTGGCCAGGAGCTTCACTCAGCGGGTCTTCTGAAAGCTGGAAGACCTGAGCTAGGTCTGCCTCAGCGAGTTGTTATCGAGGTTCCTCGTTGGTACCCCCACGAGCACAAAGTAGATGTCAATGATTTGCTTGATCTTGGGCAGAAGGCTGGTTGGTTGAAAGGTTTCTACGAGGATCTCGGGGCGGAGACTGAATACGTCTATCCGCGCACGTGGAAGGGTACCGTGCCGAAGGACATTCATAATGAACGAGTGCTGCAGAAGCTCTCGTCGGCAGAATTGAGCGTTTTACAGAAGAAGCCGCGCGCCACGAAGTTTGATCACAACATGGTCGATGCTGTCGGCATCGGGCTCTGGAAGCTCGGGAGGATGTAGATGGAAGCAATCACGCTGGCCAAGAGCGCGTCGACCGAGTTCGACGCGAACCGCGACGCGCTGGAGATGACGCGCGACTTGCCCGTCACGAACGATGAGGAGAAGGAGTTCGCGGCCGAGGGCCTGCGCTGGGTCAAGGAGCAGCACGCCGCCGTCGAGGAGAAGCGGACGGCCATCACGGGTCCGCTCAACAAGGCCCTGCGGGAGGTGAACGCACTCTTCCGGCCGATGAAGACCTCTCTCGAGGAGGCGGAGCGCGAGCTGAAGAAAAAGATCGCCGGCTACCTCGCCGAGCGCGAGGCGCAGAACCTCCGCGCCATCCAGGCCGCCGCCAACGCGGAGACGGCCGAGCAGGCAAGCGAGGCGCTCGCCACCGTCGCGCCGGCGGAGCTACCGCGCGGCGTCTCGCAGCGCTTCATGTGGGTATTCGAGATCACCGACGCCTCTCTCGTGCCGCGCGAGTACCTCATGCTCGACGAAGTGAAGATCGGCTGCGCCGTGCGCGACTCCGATGGCGCGGTCGAGATCCCGGGCATCGTCGTCAGGAAAGAAGCCATTTTGTCGTCGAGGAGAGCATGAAGAGTTTCGGAAAAATCATCGCCGAGGCTTGCGAGCGCCAAGGGCTGACGCACGCCGACCTCGCCCACGCGCTCGGCTACGCGCAGCCCTCGGTGACGCAGATCCTGGGGCGCAGCATGACTGAGCGGTCGTTCCGAATGCTCGCCGCCGCACTCGACCTCGACGTCGTCGTCAAGCTCGTGCCACGCCCGGCAGCGCGCAGGCGCATGCGAGCGACGGACGTCATCAGGAAGGCTGAGGCGACCAAGCGCCTCAGGAGGAAGTCGGCGTGATCCACGAACTCAAGACCTGGCCCGCGTTCTTCGAGCTGATCGTCAAGGGAACCAAGAGCTACGAGCTCCGGCGCTACGACCGGCCGTTCCGGGTGCACGACGAGCTTCACCTGCGCGAGTGGGACCCCGACAAGAAGAAGTACACGGGTCGCTACGCGCGCGTCACCGTCACGCACATGCTCCTCGGCCCGATCCTCGGCTTGCAAGAGGGCTGGGCCCTCATGAGCGTCGCCACGACCGAGAAGGGCACCGAATGAAGCCGAGTCGGCAGCGCACTCAGCCGAAGGAGCCCGAACCGGACTTCGCGCCGCCACCTCCCCACGAGATCATGTGGGTCGTGGTCGAGCAGGCCGACACGTTCAACCGCAAGGAGGAGCTCGCGCAGACGGCGTACCGGGCCTACGAGCTCTCGGGCATCATGCGCGACGGCCAGAGGCTCTCCTACAGCCAGTGCCACGTGTTTCAGTCGGAGTACCTGACGAAGAAGCTCGCCGACTCGATCAGCTGGGGACTGAGGGCGCTCTGCGCGCCTCGGATTGAGCCGCCCAAGAAGAGCAAGCCGAACAGCAAGCTGAATGGGCACAGCCTAAATGGAAAGCGAGGAAGGAAATGAGCCTGAACGACTACGAGCCTCCGCCGCGGCCTGCCGCACCTGGTGACGAGCCGGCGTGCTGGGACACCTTCTTTGAGAGGTTCGAGTTCAAGGACCTGGAGCCGTCGATGCAGGAGCTGCTCCGTGCCGACATTGAGGAGCGCGACGCGCATGGCTTAGAGAAGTACGGCGTTAGGTTGCGCCCTCGTAATGGGCGCAACGCGCTCCACGACCTGTATCAGGAACAGCTCGACTCGCTGGTATATGTGGTGCAGGCGCTGCAGGAGAATTTGACGACTGACTTCACGTCCGACATCTACGATCTCTATCGGCGCATTCTGCTCACGGTGGTCAACACGCGGCGGCTCATCAGAAAATCAGAGGGCCGGTGAAGCCCCTCATCGTAGGCGAGATCAACCCTCACGGGCACGACGAGCACTTCGCGCTCTATCCCTACCCCGACGGCTGCGCGGGCGAGAGGCTATGCCACATGGTGATGGGTCTCAGCCGCAAGACGTACCTCGACAGCTTCGATCGCGTGAACCTCCTGCAGCAGGACAGGTGGTCGGCGCCCGCAGCGAGGGCGAGCGCGAATCGGCTGGCCGTGCTCGACGCCGAGTACAGGCGCACGTACGTGCTGCTCGGGCGCAAGGTCAGTGAGGCGTTCGCCCTCTATGAGTGCGCGATGCCGAGCCTCGTTCGCCGCGGCGACGTCTCCGCCATCGTCGTGCTGCCGCACCCGAGCGGTCGCAATCGCGCCTGGAACAATCCCGGCCTGGTCGAGGCGTGCAGGAGGATTCTCCGAGAGGTCCTGCCTAATATTCCATTTGGAGTTGCAGCATGAGCCACAGCGCAAAAATTCTCGCAGACAGTGTGAGCCCGGACGGCGTGCGCCTGACGACGCTCGAGGTCACGTTCCCGCGCATCGTGCTCGCCGAGTTCAACACGCACCGGATGCTCTCTCGCAATAGCGCCAGCTCGCGCGCCATCCCAATCGAGAAGATGATCCGGATGGTGCAGGAGCACCCGTACGTGCCGACGCACTGGGGCAAGAACCAGAAGGGCATGCAGGCTGACGAGGAGGTTTCTCTTCCACAACAGAACGCTGCACGTGAAGAATGGCTGAACGCGCGGAACGCCGCGGTGACTAGCGCCTCAATTCTCAGCAAGGACGGCATCCACAAGCAGGTCACGAACCGCCTGCTCGAACCGTTCATGTGGCACACGGTGATCGTCACCGCGACGGAGTGGGACAACTTCTTTCACCTGCGCTGCCACCGCGACGCGCACCCCGAGATCCGGCGCGCGGCCGAGCTCATGCGCGAGGCGATGAACAGGAGCGTGCAGCGCGCCGTGAACTACGGTGACTGGCACACCCCCCTCGTCGAGCCCGGAGAGGCTTGGGACCTCGAGATCGCCGGCGTTGACGTCAAGAAGGTGAGCACCGCCCGCTGCGCCCGCGTGAGCTACCTCACGCACGAGGGTAAGAGGGACCCGCAGGCGGACGTCGACATGTGCGACAACAAGCTCAGCATGCACATGTCGCCGTTCGAGCACGTCGCACGTCCTGTTGATGGAAAAGATCTAGATGTTCGTCATCCATCAATTAAAAGTTTCTGGGGCAACTTTCGCGGCTGGGTTCAGTATCGAAAAGAAATTCCCAACGAGCACGACGTGCTGGGCTTTGAAAAATGAAGTGGTTGAAGAGGGTGATTCGCGACCGCGATCTAGTGAGCGAGTATCTGACCAGGTACTACCTCGTGAAGCCTCCGAGGATGGCGGACGGCAGCTTTCCCTTTGACGAGCACGGTGAGCCTCGACCCGGCGTCGTGTACCCGCCAGGTTTTGGCTGCGTGCTGCACCACTTCCACAAGGGAGACGACGCCGAGGAGCTTCACAACCATCCGTGGGACTGGTGCGTGTCGCTCATTTTGCGGGGCGGCTACTCGGAGGAGCGAGCGACGCGAGAGGATCTCACCGTCAAGCATCGCGTACTTCTTCCCGGCAACGTGAACGTATTGACGAGCCGCGACTTTCACCGCGTTGATCTGCTCGATCCCATCCGCGGCTGCTGGACGCTCTTCGTGCACGGCAAGAAGAGTCAGGGCTGGGGATTCCTTGACCGACAAACGGGCAAGTTCACTGACTGGCGCAAGTTCATCTACGGCTAGCGCCTCTTCTTTTTCTCCTCATCCTCGGCCATGGCCCGCTCGACATCCTCCATCCGCACCTTGCCCGTGATGGTGCGCGCACGGTGGAGCATGTAGCAGGCGGTGCGCAGGCGGGACGCCGACGGCGACTGCTTCACCGGCGGCTCGCGCTGCTGCTCCCTCGCCCACTCGACGGCGGCGTCTATTACCTCGCGCTCTGCGTGCTGGACGAGATCTTCCTCTGCCGTCATGATTCGAGTTTAGCTTGGACCCGTTCGACGAACTTCGGAGATTGCTCGTCGACATGAAGTACGACGAGCGCGAGGTCGACTTCGTGCTCGCGCAGATGCGCGCCGAAGAGGAGCTCCAGGCGCGGCACTCCGCCGCGGTGCAGTGTGACTCGCAGGCAAAATCTGACGGCGATTGAGAAATTTGCTGTGTGAGTGCTGGTGCTACTCGCGCTCCTTGCGCGGCACCGCCGCGGTGGGATCAGATAGCCGTGAACGAGATCCTCTTGGTCGTCGCGGTCGTCGCGGTGCCGTTCCTTTCTTACCTGCTCGGCGTGCTGGTCGCGTCCCGGGTGGAGGCCCGCGCGTTCGACCGCCTCGTCTCGCAGTTCGACGAGGTGACTCGCGACCACCGCGAGAAGACCCCGAGGGTGCGCATGACGTTCTATCGTCGGCTCATCGAGCGGACGAGGCTCTCCCGCAAGATCGAGCTGAAGGTGCCTGTTTCGGAGCCCGTCGCGCTCAAGCGCAAGTACGTGTTCCTGAACCTGAAGCCGCCCCTCCCGCCGGAGTCCCTGCGGCTGCCGGAGCCCGAGCGAGACACGGTCCGCATGGTCGCGCCCCCGTTCGACGAGCACGACACGCTGCGAATGCGGCGCTGAAGAGGCCCCGGGTAAGGGCCGCCTTGACTACTGTTGGTACGGCGGCGTAGGCTTCACCTCGATGCCGACGCCGACGTTCATCACGAGGCTCGCCCTATCCAGCGGGGCCAAGCTCCTCGTGATCGGCGAGAAGTGGCTGAAAGACGATCCCTACCCGGTGGGGCTCATCATCAACAAGCCCGAGGTGTCGGAGCAGGTCACTGACGAGGAGGACCTCGTGCTCGTCGAGAAGACGCCGGCGGAGTACGAGATCTGGCTCCTGCCAAACGAGCTGTCCACGGCGCTGTTTCGCTTCTACGGGCACGCGCACGGTCACCGGCAGGGCATCGTCGCGACGCCGCCCTCGAAGGCGGATCTGATCGCCGTGGTCGAGAAGGTCAAGAACGTCGTCTGTCGCCGCGTACCTCTCGAGGTCTCGGCAGTGCTGTTCACCGAGGAGGTGTTTGGCATGGAAGACGCGCTGCCCATCTTCCAGGAATTCTTTGCCAGCAAGATGGACCTGCCCGACGAGCTTGCGCCGCAGCAGGCGGTCGTGAGGAGCAATGGCGGACCAAGCGCCAGCGCAGGGTAGGTGGGTCGCGGGCAAGCCGGGTCGCCCGAGCGACTCGCGCGTGCGCACGAGGCGAATCACTTTCTTCCTGCCCGACGCGGCGCTCGATCAGATAGACGCCCTCGCGACCGCTCTGAACATACCGCGCGCGGCCGTCATCTCGGCCGCGGTCGCCCGCATGTACAATCAGGAACCCGTCATCAGCGCCGCCGGCAAGAACGGAAAGAAGAAGTAAATGGCCACCGTCACCCTCGTGTACGCGATCAGACTCGGCCTAGCCCGCGCCTCGGCTCTGCTCTCGCGCGTGTCGGCCATCGTCCTCGATACCGGCGAGCTCGAGCTGCTCGGCATGACCATCATGAGCGACACGACGGTGGTCGTCGTCGATCCAGACTGCGCCGAGCCCGCGCGACTCGAGCGCACCGTCGTGCTCTCGACGACCGCCCAGGGAGACGCTCTGTTCCCGAGCGCCGACGCCATTCAGGACGCGACTCGCCAGCTCTGGCGATCGCGTCTGAACATCCTCGTGCCGGGGATCGTGACGGCGGCCGAGCCTGTGGTTACCTGAGCGCGCGATGACGAGGAAGAAGAAGCCGAAGAACGGGACCGATGACGAGCACCCGCTCTTCGCCGAGAACACTCCCCTAGACGACAACGGCATGCCCCTCGATGACGTGGACGTGGAGGTCCCCGAGGAGGACGTGCAGAACATGCCGCTCGACTCGCAGAGCTCCCGCACGGCGGCCGAGTACCGGCACGCGGCCCAGCAGAAGTCGCGGGGCAGGACGCGCGTCAGGTTCAACGCGCCGCCGCCCGTCAAGTTCGAGCTCGCCGTGGGGCTTCACCCAGAGGCTCGCATCCGCATTTGGCGCGTCGAGCCGGAGCTCGACCAGTCCATTCCCGAGAAGCTGGTCTCTCAGCTGCGCAACTACGAGGAGCTGCGAGCCTACATCGCTAACGAGCACTGGCGAGGCGAGCGCGCAGAATTCAACTGGGAAGTGCACACGGGCGCGAACACGTGGGCGCAGGGTAAGATCAACTTCGCCGAGCAGAAGGAGCACGACATGTCGCGCGGTCCCCACCAGCAGCCACCGCAGTACCCGTACCAGATGTCCCCGCCCTACGGCGTGGCGCCGCTGCCCGGCTATCCGGCGCCGCAGGTTCCGGCGTACTTCGTACCGACGCAGCAGCCCGCCGCGCCTCAGGTACAGCAGCCACAGCCTGCGCCGCAGCCGATTCAGGTTCCGCCGGGCCTCGACCCCGGTATGGCGATGCTGATGACCGCGCTCATGCAGCAGCTGAACGACGCGAACGCGCGCAACGCGGCCCTGCAGCAGCAGGTCGTGTCACTCCAGTACAATCAGCAAGCCCAGCAGGCGCAGCAGGCGCAGGCGCCGCAGGCGCAGCCTCCTCCGCCGCTCAAGAGTCCCATCGAGCAGCTCTCGGAGCTCAGCGCGATGGCCAAGACCGTGCACGACTTCGGCCGGCAGATGGCGCAGACGTTCTCTCCGGGCGACGAGGGCGGCAGCGAGCCCGACGCGCCTCCCGTGCTGAACGATGACAACTTCCCCATGAAGGTGAAGGACTTCGGATCGGTGCGCATGGTGGCCGATGAGGAGGGCAACGTGAGCGCGCCCCTGCTCGCCAACATCGACAAGTACGGCGGCCTGCTCGACTCCCTCATCGACAAGGTGAAGAAGGCCTTCAACGACATCAGCGAGTCGCGCACGGCCCAGATCGAGAGGCAGGTCGGTCTCCTGCGCGAGGCAGAGACCATCGCCAACAGGGCCGACCACCAGCGCGCTCTGATTCATCATCAACCGCAGGCTCAGCAGGCGCACCCGTCGCAACCCGTTCAGCCCCAGGCCACGCAGGCGTACGCGCCGCCCCCGATGGCTCAGGCTCCGGTGCCGCCAGTCACCGAAAATTCGAGTGCATCCGAGCCGATGCACCCGTGGCAGCGCTTCCAGCCGGTCGCGCAGCAGCCCCCCATCATTGCGAGTCCCGAGAGCGAGCCGGAACCCGAGCCCCCGCGACCCGACATTGTCGAGACGACCGCGGAGGTGGCAGACTAGCGTGCGTGCCCTGGGAGCCCCGGATCGAGAAGCGCGATCACCCGTTCGGTGAGGAGGGCGTCAGGAGCTCGCTCGAGGAGGTGGCGAAGCGCGCCGCACAGGGAGGTACGCATCCTCGCGTCAAGGAGTGGGCCGGCGAGCAGATCCACGACGCGCGGCTCGGCGGCACCTCTGTAAAGGGCGACCAAGCTCGCGCGCAGATCCTGCTCGCGGCCGTCCAGCAGTACAAGACGTGGGTGCCCGATCCGGTCGGCACCGAGTACATCAAGGGCGCGCACTTGCTCGCGTGCAGCAAGGACGACAAGCACGGTCCGTGCTTCAACACGGGCGACTGCTTTCCGGAGGGCACGCTCGTTCTCAAGGAAGGTCACGAGCTCGCGCCTGTCGAGTCGCTTAAGCCGGGCGACAAAATTTGGGGGCTCGATGATTGGAGCACGGTCGAAGCCGTAGCCTACAAAGGTTCGCTACCTATCGACGTCGTCAAGTTGAACAACGGATCCGACCTCAAGCTCACGAGCGACCACCACGTCTACGTGCGCGACTGCATTAAGCACCCGATGCTCGATGAGCAGGAGGATTCCAAAGCGCTGCCGCCTGACAGGCACTGGAGAAAAGTGGGCAGGGGTTGCACGTGCGACAATCGAAAAGAAAAGCGTACGCGGGTTTCAGAGCTCCGCAGCGGAATGATGTTGGTGCACCCCGATAACTTGCCTTTTGGGGAGGGGAAGCACCCCGACGCTCCCGCAGATCATCGCAGGGCATACATCGAGGGCCTGTTCGTTTCTGACGGCTGGGCTGACTACGATCACAATTCGAGTTTTTCAATCAGCGGCCAAGACGGGTGCCCTAAGGAGGCGCAGAAGAAAGAGGTGCAGGAGATCTGCGCTGAGCTCGGCGTCAACACGGGATGGAAGCGAAAGTCGGTCGCCGTTTACGGAAAAGAGTGGGCGCTCCGCATGCAGCGCATGGGCCGGTACGCCCCTCAGAAACATTTTCTATCACTCGACCTCGACGAGGCCTGCGCAGCAGCTTCTCTGCGCGGCGTGATGGCGGATGCGGGCAAGAACACAAAAGGCGAGGGGTTCACATTTACGACGACCTCGAAGCTGCTCGCGATTCAGGTGAGAGTGCTTCACCGCATGTTTGGCATTACGTGCGGCTGGAAGTTTATTGAAATGCACGGCGGCCTAGGAACGAATCCTATCTGGCGCCTCGGCGTTCGCCCCAGGCAGAGTAAGAGCGGACGCAAGGCGTGGAGTTTGAAGGTGCGCGACGTCGAGCGCTCCGTCTCGAGTGTTCCTTGCTGGGACATCCAGACGTCTGACCACCGCGTGTACCTGCCCGAGCACGATGTGACGGTTTCGCAGTGCGATGACCTCAGCGTCCTGCTCGGCGCGAGCTTCCTGTCCGTCGGCCTGAACGCGATGATCGTGGGCCACGCCTACGGCGCCGAGCGAGTCATCCAGCACGTGCTCTGCTCGGTGCGTGTCAAAGGCGAGTGGCTCTACGCTGATCCGTCGTATGACTTCCCGCTCGGCAAGTGCGAGAAGTTCACGCGGGAGCGCCTGCTCTCGCTCCCAAACGTGCGCGTCGTGTGCGACGAGACCGCGTGCCTGACGAATCCCGCCGACTTCGATCCCGACAGAATGAGCTTCGTCGAGCGCGGCACGTTCGTTGGAGTAGACGGACCGCCGAGGAGAATGGACGTCGACTTTCCTCAGCGCATGCGCGAGGTGTGGTGGCTCGGGAGGCGAGGATGATTACTTGGCTTGGTCGTCCGCGATGGCTCGGTCAGCAGGAGCCCAAGAGCCCCGAGGATGCTGCTGCTGATGCAGCATACAACGAGGCGCTTAAGGCTGATTGGCCACCCAAGCGCGACGACGTGCAGAACATTGGAAAGGCTGCGGGAGGCGCTGCAGGAGATGCTACGTGCGTCGCGCTCGCCGCGGAAACGGGAGGGATAACGGCGATCGCGGCCGCGACGGGCATCTGCTCCGACATCGGCCAGGCCATCGGCGAGTATCTCGGAGGGGCCATCTACGACATCGTGGAAAGCTTCTGGGCTGACACTGTCTACGTTGCGCCGCAGTACGACTACGTCATCGCGAGGCGATTGCGCGGGTCGGCGTTGCGCCTCGCCAAGCTGAGGGGAACGAACGACTGGATGGCCGAAGCGCAGAGGCTCCAAGATTGGGGCGTCCCGGGCGCAACACTCATCACGCTGCACGACGGGCGCGGCGCGTACGGTAGCGAGCGCGGGCCGTGGCTCCCCTACTACAGCGAGGGCGGTCTCAAGGACTACCTGCACAAGATTGCGGCAGCCGAAAGCGCACTCGCATCAGAAATTATCGCTCAGCAAAAGCTGGAGCAATTACCAAGGCAGTCTAGAAAGTCTTCGGCGCTGCCGGTCGTCATCGGCCTCGCAGCCGCGGCGGGAATCGCATGGGTACTGTTCGCGCTGTGACCTGGCTCGGCCAAGAAGTGCCGCCGCCCTCGATCGAGGACGCGCCCGCGTCGGCGTCGCGCGCGCCGGAGCGCTGGACGCGCGCCGAGAAGATCATGCTCGTGGGCGCCGTCATCAATGGCATATTCTTGTTCTTTGCGTTGACTGATCGGAGGTTTCGACGATGAGTGCAATTCAGTGGCTCGGTCAGGCCGCCGACACGCGGGACACCGCGGCGGCGTGGGGCGCGTACGTGCGCGCGCTGCGAGACGACCTGCAGTCCTCCTGGCAGCGCGCGTCGAGCGCGCGTTCCACGCTCAAGCGCGTGCGGGAGAGGCTCGGGCTGCCGTTCATGGCCGAGCAATCGGGGGAGGGGCAGTCACCGCAGGGCGCGTGGGGCGCCGACCTCGAGCAGCAGTTTCTGGAAGTCGGCTCAATGGTCGCGACGCTCACGCGCTTCGCCGACGAGGCCGAGGCGGGCAAGCGCCGGCTAGGCACCGACGCGCAAGGCGCGTTCGGGCTCGAGCGGCTCGACTCGGACGCGACGCGCATTGAGATGCGAGGAGGACGGCCCGTCGAGATCGAGAACGCGACGAACCAGCCGATCAGGATCACCGGCACGGTGAGTGCGCTGCCGGCGATCGTCATCGGCATCATCGTGGTCGCCGCGGCGCTCACGACCTACTTCGCGGTCGCCGAGGTCTGCGACACCGTCGAGAAGGTCGCGGAGCAGAGGACGTTCGAATCGCTGTCGCAGAACCAGGTCAAGCTCGTGCAGGGCGGAGCCACACCGGAGCAGGCCAAGGCTCTCACGGACGCGATCTACGACGGCGCAAAAGAGGTGCACGAGGCGCGCGCCGCCAAGCAGACCGCGGGCAGGTCGGAGATCCCGCAGACCATCCGCACGCTCGGCTTCATCGCGCTCGGCCTCGGCGCGCTCTACATCGTCGCGATGCTGCTCACGCGGCGCGGCGGAGGTTCGGCGCTCGCCCCGGCGCGGCTGCTCGAGAATCCGACGCGGCGCTCGGGCGACGTGAAGGTGAACATTCGCTACCGTGATCGAGAGGACGACTACGCGGGGCGCGTGACGTGGCCGGGCGGCAGCTGGCGGTTCGAGCAGCTTCGAGCTTCGCCCCACTGGCAGCGCACGCACGCGGTCGACAGCGCCGCGACGTACGACGAGGTGTCGCGCGCCGCGCTGTCGTTCGGCGCCGATGAGCACGAGGAGATCTACGCGCACGCGCGCACTAACGATCGCGGCGACTTCGTCGTCACGAGGAGATGATCATGGCAAAGAAGTACGAAGAGAATCCATCACGCGGCGCGAACATGGCGATCGGCGGAGGCGTTGGCATCTTGCTCGGCGGTCTCCTGCTCGGGCTGCCCGGCGCGATCGTTGGCGGAGGCATCGGCGCCGTGCTCGGATCAGAAAAGGGCGACACGCGGCGCAGGCGCCTGCAGGAGAACCGACGGCGCCGATGAGCGGCGACAAGTGCAGCTGCGAGAACCCCGCGGACGTGTCGGACATCGACCCGTCCGTCGGTGGGCCGCCTCGCGTCGCCGAGGTGGAGGTCTGCGACGATCGCGTCTGCGAGCTCGCCCACTTCCTCGTGCGCGGCGATCAGGTGAGCCTCGTGTCCGTCGAGCAGGCCGAGCGCGTTGGCGAGCACAAGCTCGATCCAGCACGAATGCCGAGCGATATTACGTTTCCGTCGTCGTACGTACTCGTGCACGACGCCGCCGGCAGGCTCCTAGACAAGTGCGACATCTACGTCCTTAAGTGGACCCGCAGCGGTCCTCAGCAGGAGTCGGAGCTGCACCGATCCGACCTGCGCGTCGCTCGCCGGTACTTCGGCAACGAGGCGCAGATTCAGGGCGGCTACATCGACATTCCCCGCGGAGAATGGCGGCCGAAAGCGCTCATTCGCTTCATTCGCTACCGTCGCTTCGGCTTCGAGATTCCGTTCGAGCATCGCTACGAGACGCCGGTCGAGTTGCTGAGCACGACGCGACCTCTCGCGTGGCGACTGCCGATGGCTTCGTCTTGCGTAATTGACAACCGGGGTTTCGTTCGTCCATAGTTATCTGCGTCGAGAGACTTGACGCCGATGAATCATGGAGCCGACCGAAGCTTGGTTGAGCGTCAAGAAGGAAATCGACGAACACTCGTGCGAGGAGTGCGACGAAGTCGAGCGTGCCCCCGCGCTGCACGCGGAATTGTTACTCGACAATCCCAGGAGTAAAAAGAAGATGGCTCGTCGTCGAACAGCGAAGCAGAAGGCCGCAACGAGGAAGATGATCGCCGCCAATCGCCGCAGGCGTCGCGGTGGCAAGCGTCGCCGCAAGAGCTCGCGCAGGCGTCGTCGGTCAGCAACGGCTGCCGCGACTCCGCGTCGCAGGCGTCGCCGTCGTGCAGTCGTTCAGGCGCCGCGTCGGCGTCGGCGTCGAGCTCGGCGTCGCACCCGTCGCAGCCGTCGCAGGACGTCGCGCGTCTCCGCCCGACGCGGTGGCATCCGTCTCGTGCGCGTCCCGTCCTCGACGCAGCCCATCGTGATCGAGGAGACTCGCCGGCGTCGCGCCTCGCGTCGCCGCAGCCGTCGTCGTCGCCGGCTCGAGGAGAATCCGAAGCTCAGCGCGAATCCCCGTCGGCGTCGTCGGCGCCGTCGCTACCAGGAGAACGCCGTGAGCCTCGCAGCGAACGAGGGCATGCGCTTCAAGGATCGCAGCCTCCTGCAGAACCCTTACGAGGGCATGCTCGAGGAGAATCAGGCCTTCAGCATCAGTGCGATCCGCGCCTTCGGTCTCGCCGGTCTCGGCGTCGGCCTCGGTCTCGCGGGCGCCGATGCGCTCGACCGCGTCGTCGCGACGCGCAAGCCCAAGGGCGGTACGAGTCCCTACTTCGGTTCGGCCGCCGCGGCCGCGCAGAATCGTCGTCCCGACGCCTGGCGCCTCGGCGCCCAGGCCGCCGGCGGCGTCGCCGGAGTCGGCCTCGCCTACGCCGTTCGCAATCGCACCGTGCTGCCGTGGCTGGCGGGCGGACTCGCCGTCGGCTTCTTCGCGAACCTGACGAAGCTGCTCATCAACTGGTACGCGATGCCGATGGTGCTCAAGACGAAGTCCGGCAACGAGGCGACGATCGCCAATCGTCTGTATCCTCTGGAGCAGAACACGATCCAGGACGCCGTCGACAGCATCTTCAAGAACTACCAGGCGGCGACGGTGCTCGCGGCCAATCAGGCGGCGACTCCGGTCGTCACCGCGATTGTCCCGGTGCCGACGGGTCCGGCTTACACCCTGGGTCGCAGGGGCAACGGTGCACCCGCTGCCAACGGAGCGCCCCAGGGAAAAGCGCAGGCCCAGTCGGCTGAGGCGAACGGTCGGGTTGGTCAACCCGCCATCGTGCCGACTGGGCGTTTGGGGATGTGCCCCTCCTGTGGTGGCAACGGGGGCTGCTGGGACCACTGTCCTGAGCTCGTTACGTGCGGTGACTGCACCGATGAGCTCATTGCTCGCCGGTGCCAGTACGTCGTTCAACCAGGCGACGACCTCGCGGTGCTGATCTCTCAGCACGGCATCGACGTCGCCCAGGTCGACGCGCTCAACTCTCCCGGTTACTGGGTGCCCGGCAACACCGTCGTGCTGCCGTACGCCTTCTGCCGGGCGCTCGAGTCGCAGCCCATGATGACGCCGCCGGTCGAGTCCGCTCCGTGTCCCTCCGGTACGTACCTCGACCCTGTGACGGGACAGTGCCTGTCACTCATCCGCGGCGTTCCGGGACTCGCCGGAACTCCCCAGAACGGTGGCGCGCACGTGCCGTTCGAGTTCGCAGACGACTGATTTTTTCTCGTTCGAAACAGGTAACGATAAGTCAAATGACCCTCAGGCCCCTGAGGGGAGGGTCAATCAGGAGAATGAACCATGGCCAGGAATAGGGTAGTGACCAGGCAGCCCAAGCGCCGCCAGCTCCGTACGATGCCCCACGACTTCGCGATGCTCGGCAAGGGCGTCACGCTCGGGCAGCTCAATCAGCTCCAGACGAACCTCTTGCCGACGATCGTGAACTACGAGGAGACGCTCTGCCTGCCCGTCACCGACGAGCAGCTCGACGCCTTCTTCAACCGCTTCGAGAGCAACATCTTTCAGTTCAAGCCGCCGACGCAGGACGGTACGTGCGCCGTCAGCACGAACCTCGCTCTCCTGACGACCATCTCGCCGACCATCATCTGCGGCATGTGCATCGTCGCCGTGGGCGAGGGCAAGAACTTCTGCCAGAGCGGCGTGCTCGTGCCCTGCCCCGACGGCGACGTCGCGGCGGCTCCCCCCGCGGTGCTCGGCTCCGGCTGCGACGGCGGCGCAATCGCGAGTCCCGGACAGGTCCCCGCGGTCATGAACTGGGGCGGCCCGACGTGGGACTTCATCGAGGCGTTCTTCCGCGCGTACAACGTCCAGGTGCTCATCAACGACGAGTGCCTGCTCGTGGACCTGCCCGCGAGCGACATCGGCATGTGCGAGATCGCCCCGAGCTTCCGCGGCGCGGGCGACTCGTGCAACGGCACCATGGGGCAGATCCGGGAGACGAACCAGCACGCGAGGAACAACGGCCTCGACTGCCAGTTCTTGCCGGTCAACACCCTCGTCACGACCGACTGCGCGGGCGTCTGCGCCTCCATCGACGCGCCGCCGCCCCAGGCGGGCGTGACCTTCGGCCACACGATGTTCACGGGCCGGGCCCCGAAGCTCTTCCGCTTCAAGACCCCGCTCATCCTCGTGCCGGCCGTCACCACGCTCGGCTTCGAGCTCGATCCGATCAGCGCGGGCGCCGAGGTCTTCAAGGACCAGATGCGCATCGCGGCGGTCCCGGGCACGAAGGCCCTCGGCACGAGCGAGTGCAACATGATCGGACCGTCCGAGTGCTTCACGACGGCCTCGCCCACGGGCGGCGTCGGCGTCGGGGCGGGTCACTGGCCGGGAGGCAAGGTGACCATCGGCGTCCGCTTCATGGGCTTCCGGGTCAGCTACTCGTTCTGCGTGGATCTTCTCCACCAGTACCTCGTCGAGAACAATCCGATCCTCGCGACCATCGCGGGCACGCCGTACATCCAGGCCCTCGCCGGTAAGGTGCGCGGTGAGTACAGCGCTGACGATCCCCGCCTGAAGCTGGTGAACAGCCTCGCCGCCGGCAATCTCGCCGGACTTCCCGGAACGGATCGGTAAGGATCAGTAACTGGCGGAGCTTCGGCTCAGCCTCGGTGAAGTGAATGAACGACTCGCCGAAAGAGAAGCCCTCCGGGTTGATTCAACCCGTGGCGGCCGACTTCGTCCTGCCCGGGGGTAATCTCACCCTCGGGCAGGTCGCGGCTTATGACCCGCGGCTCGCCGCGTGCATCCTCCCGGCCGCGCAGCCGAGGCGCGACGTGGGTGTGGGCATGCACTCGGGGCTCGCCGACCTCGACGCCCTCGCGCTGCTCGCCGACCCGTGTCCGGCCTTCATGCTCAAGGCTATTCCGATCTGCGCGACGTTCACGAGCACGGAGCCGAAGACCATCCCGGCGCAGTTCGGCACGCTCATTACGCGCGACCTGTGGATCAGGAAGATCACCTACACCGTGCGGAGGCCGAATGCCTTCGCCGGAAGCATCTTCAAGGCGCAGAGCGACGTCAACAACGCGCTGAACCCGAACGTCGACTTCCGCCTCACTGTCAAGTCGTTCACCGACTACGTGATCGCGAGCGAGCCCACGCCCCTCGAGACGCTGCAGCTCGTCTTCGAGTGCGTGTGCCCGATTGGATTCGTGCTCGGCTGCGCGGCCACGATCGAGGCCGACTTCACCCTCCGGCGCACGCTCGCCGCCGAAGAAATTCCCTACGAGGTCTGCATCGTCTTCTGGGCGATCACCCTCCCGCGCTCGTACAACATCTCGCTCGAGGTGGCGATCGCGGCGCTGGCCGCTCGGGGGATCGGCTGCTGCGTGTGACGGCGGGGCTGCATGGTAGCCGCCGCACCCGCACTTAACCCGGCCCGCACGGAGCCGCCGCGCCTCTCGGCGCCGTCGTTCCTCTCCGCGCGCGACCCGCGCTGGCAGTGCCGCAGCATCGTCGAGGTGAGCTCCAGCTCCTTCGACCCCGACCGCGCCGGCATCGGCAGCTCTCCGTACATCGGCGACATGGCGATGACGGGCGTGCGCGTGCCGAGCGCGCCGACGACGAGCCAGTCAAACCGATATCTCATCAGGCTCTGCGCCGTCCACATCCCGAACAAGTGCGCGATCATCCTGCACGGCATCCGGCAGGCCGCCACGATCCGCTGCGAGCAGGTCGATGCGGAGTGCAACACCATCGCGACCGAGCTCGAGGTGACGTCGCCGTTCTGGAGCTTCTCGGACGGCAACATCAGCTGGCACCTGATGCTCCAGCGGAGCGTGATGACCGCGCTCGTCTCCGATCCGAACCAGCAGCCCGGCACCGACCCGAACCTCTCGGGCGCGCTCGACTCGGCGCTCATCTACACGCCGCCGCTCACGCCGTACACCGCGCCGAACGCGGGCATCCCCCCGGGCGACCAGCTCGAGTGGCTCGGCGTTTGGCGCGACATTCGCTACCCGTGGGAGAACACTGACTGGCGGCTGCACCAGATCGTGCGCGGACCCTTCAACCTCGTGTTCTACGCGAGCGTGCACCAGCCCGACCCGACCGGCCGCGTTGTCGCGACGCCGGCCGACCGCGGTGCACTGAGGCCAGAAGATCGTTTTCTAGCAACGTTCCGCGAGGCGATCTACGGCCGCATCGCGGGAGCGCTGATCGTCGAGCTCTTGCCCGAGTGCGGGACTCCGCTGTGAGGAGAATCAGATGACTCAGATTCAGTGGCTAGGTTCTGCGGCACCACCGAGGAGGAGGCCCGCGACGCTCGGTCAGATCGAGACGTTCGAGAAGTGCTTCGCCAATCCCGATTGCGACGCCTGCTGGCGCGAGCAGTTCGCTGAGGCGCAGCGTGTGTGTAACCCGGGATCCGACGATTATGACCAGTGCGTGGAGGAGCTCGCCCGGCAGCTCACGCGCGAGAGGTGCTTTCCGAATTTTGGAGGCACGGGCACGCGCATCAACGCCTATCCCTGGCGACAGGTCTCGAATGAGACGTGCTTGCATCAGGACCAGGTAAACGCAGTCCTGCGCGACAACGGCTACCAGACAGTTACCCGCGACTGCAGGCTCGGGCCGCTGACGTGCGGCGCCTCGAGCATTGCGACGCAGATCGACCCGAGCGTCGGCATTCCGGACACATGCTTCGCCCACCAGGGCGAGTGGGTTCTACCTCAGAAGGGCTCTTCTCCACCGGCGCCGGCTCCAGCTCCAGCACCTATGCCGGCACCCGCTCCTGCGCCGACTGCGGGCGGCGGCATCGGTGGTGGTGGGCTCCTGCTCCTCGCCGGAGCGGCCATCGCCGCCATCTGGGCGGTCACGCAGGTGGCGTGATGGTCGAGTGGCTCGGACAGGCCTTACTGAGGAGCCCCACCCGCCACGTCCCGGGGCTTCGAGAGTCACCGGCGCACTATAGGTTCGCGCTCGTGCGCGTGCTCAGAGACTGCCGCGAGCTCGTGTCGTGGAGTGAGGGACCGCGCGTCATGACGCGCGCGCAGGCTGAGGAGAGATTCCAGCAGATCATCCCGAGCGTGTCGGTCGTGCAGGAGCCGGGCGAGGGGCTCGAGCTCCGGATGGTGCGAGGCACCTCGATCGACGCGACGAAGGTGTTCGTCGGTCGCCCGCCGGGGTGCGCGACGATCATCGGGACGGACTCAGGTGAGCTCGGCCAGGTGACACTGAGGTCACCCTCTCGGATGATCAATGTGCCGCTCACACTCGTGCCAGATGTGCGTCGCCCCCCGATGCTGCGCGAGCCGCCAGGACAGTGGACGTTCCAGATCAAAGTCGGCACGCAGCTGATGGGGACGTGCGGACCGGCATTGATGGAGAAGACGGCTGCACAGAATTCTGCAAATTTTCTCTACAGCTCGGTAACTCTCGGAGGGTCTGTTGAGGGATGTTCTAGTGTGCTCCTGAAGGCGCGCGAGGTCTACCAGCGCATTCATCAGCCGGTCACGATCGCAGCGTACCGTAACGGCGCCTACAGGTTTACGTGGCCACCAACGAAAGAAAGTTTTCGATCACAGGTGGTGGCAGGTACATCCGAAGAAGATGGCGCGCCCGTGCAGTGGCTCGGGCAGGTGACGCTGAAGTCGCCGACCTTCGCGAGGCCTGGTGTTCCTCTCGTAACGAGCATTGCTCCAACGTACATGCGTCCGCACCTCACTGAGCCACCGGGGCAGTTCACGTTCCGGGTCATCATCGACGGCAGCACGGTGCTCACGTGTGGACCGCGCCGGCTCGACACGGCTGCGGCGCGACGCAGCGCCCAGGAGCTTTTATACAACATCGCAGTTGGAGTTTCGACGCCAGAAGGCACTGCCCTCGTCGGCACTGCCGCCACGGTCTGCACCTTAGATCAGACCGAGCAGGCTCGTACCATTTGGCGTCGCTCGAACTCCAGAGTTCTAGAGATTCGAGCCTCGCGCAATGGCGTATACCGTTTCACCACGGGGGCGCACACGAAGGGGACACCCATTCTTCTACCTTCATATGGGTTTTCATTGTCTGGCGTACCTGAAAACAGCGTTCCTGAAGAGGACGGTGCACTCGGCCAGGCCTCCGCACCCGTGATTCCGGGAACGTTCAACCTCGACCTCTTCACGATGCAGGTGCTCGTGAACGAGGTGCTCGCGAGGAACAATCTACCCGCCGTCCGCGACGACGGCGTCCTCGATCAGGCGACGTGTGACCGGCTGCTCCAGATCGCTCGCAATGAGCTCGGCACTGTCGACCCTCAGCTCGCCGACCTCGTGCTCGCGCACCCTGAGCTGAACAATCTCTGTCGCGGTGTCTCCCCTCTGCCTCCACCGCCCCCGCCTCAGGCTCCGCCGGAAAACCCCTTCGAGCAGTGCGTCGTCCAGTTCGGCGCCGTGAGCGACGCCGTGCGCTCGGTGCAGCGGCGCATCAACGGAGAACTCTCTGCGCGAGGCTACGTGCCGATCCCCGTGGACGGCACATGGAACTCTGTCACGTGCGGCGCGCTCTACTTCCTCACGCTCGTGCAAGGTGTGCCGGCTGAAGGTCCGGGCAGCCCCTTCGATATTCCCGAGTGCCCGGGCGGCATGACGGTGCCGACGACGTGCCCCGACCGCGTCACTCCGAGCAGGGTGGGCGCGTCGACCACGACCTCGAAGGGCGGAATCGGGGCGGGAGGACTGTTCCTGCTCGCCGCAGCCGCGCTCGGCGGCATCTACTTGGTAACGCAGGTGGCATGATGGCGATCCAGTGGCTCGGTTCGGCGAGAGAGAGGGGAATGCTGGGGCAAGACGCTTCTTGCGGTCCCGACCTCGAGGCCTTTTGGGATCCTCAGCGCCAAGAGATTCGCTGCCGTGACATACCCACGGCCGGGGGAATCAGGATAGGGCAGTGCCCGGGGCAGGCGGTCGGACCGAACGGCTGCGTACCCGTAAACTGCCCTGCGGGTAGCGTTCGCATTGCCTCCACTGGGGAGTGCCTCCAGGAGACGAATATCCTTTGCGGTCCGGGCAAAGAAGCCTACTGGGACACGGCGTCGAGGAGCGTAAAGTGCCGAGGCGTCGGCGCCGCAGGACGCTTGTGCCCTCCCGATCAGATCTTAGGTGCAGGAGCAGGTACGAGATGCGTACCCTATGTGTGCCCTCCGAATACAGTGCGTGATACCGATACCGGAATTTGCTGGGCGAATTGTCCTCCGGGACAGGTGAGGAACCGCACGACAAAGCAGTGCGAGCCCATCGCAGCGCCGATACCACCGCCCGCGCCGGGCGAGTGCCTGAGCCCGCAGCAGGTGATCGCCGCGCAGCCCTGCTTCTACTTCGACGCGAGGGGCGACTACATCGGTCCACCCGAGCTCGTGCAGGGCGTCGACATTCTTGCACTTCGAAACTTCTGTCGGCAGACGCTCGAGGCTGGCTACTTCGACCTGCCCCTCTGCGATCCGCCGGCCACTGTCCCCGCGCCGCCCGCGTGCCTCACACCCGAGCAACGGGGCATCGTCAAGTACTGTCGTGAGCGTGGCTGGACCGGCGACAACCGCGCCGCGAACTACGTCTGCTGGACGGCGCTCAAGGCGCCCGCTGAGCTCGGAGACTGGGAGGCTACTCCTGACTGCCAGCCGAGCGTGCCGCCGGTGACGCCGCCTGCAGAGATTCCCCCGGGGGAGCTGCCGCCGCCGCGTCCCACGCCTATTGCGCAGGCGAAGAAATCTTCTGCTGCGCCGATTCTCATCGGAGCCGCGGTTGTTGCGGCGGCAGCTTACTATTTCCTCTCATGAACCTGACCTGGCTTGGAGCGCCCGCGTGCGGCAGTGACGGCACCGCGTGGCGCGCCGAGTGGCAGAGGCTCGAGTGCGAGGTCATCGAACTCGTCAACCAGCGCCGCGCCGCGGGTGCGACGTGCGGGACCAGACGCATGGGCCCGGCGCCGCCGCTCACGCGCCAGCAGCAGCTGACGAAGTCCGCGAGACTCCACGCCGAGGACATGGCGGAGCGAAACTACTTCGATCACTTCACGCCCGAGGGCAGGAGCCCTGCCGAGCGCATGCAGGCGGCCGGCTTTCGAGGCACCACGATGGCGGAGAACATCTCCGCCGGGCAGCCGACAGCGGAGAAAGTCGTCGACGACTGGATGAAGAGCGAGCACCACTGCGACAACATCATGAACCCCGCGCTCACGCAGATTGGCGTGGGCTACTACAAGACCGAGAGCGGCAGGTACAAGCACTATTGGGTGCAAAACTTCGGAAGTGGCGTCCCTGTGGTCGAGGCGCCGCCTCCGCCGCGCAGGGTACCCGGGCTGCGTGCGCCGTCGAGGCGCACGGCAGTTCCGGAGCGGGTTGAAAATCAGCCGCCACGTCCGCCTGAGGAGCTGCCCCGGGTTTCTCCTCCTCCGCCCGGGGCGGCTCTTCAACCTCGCTCTAATTCCTTGGGACTGTTCGTACTTGGTGGTGCGATCGCAGCCGTTGCTGCATTGGTGTTCTTCACGTGATGCTCTCGCAGGGAGGATTCTTCGGCGTCGGTCGCCAGTACCGCTACGTCGACGTGTGGGAGTTTACCGGCACGTGGCGGCAGATCTACGGGCAGCGGGAGACGCTCGTGCTCGAGGAGCGCGACGCGCTCGCCGAACTCGGCGCCGTGAAGGTGCGCTACTTCGCGTACGGCAGGATCTTCCGCCTGTGGAGTTGGAATGGCTCGAGGTGGGATTTGACGAGGCAGTTGTGATTACCTGGCTCGGTCAAGCGCCGCTCCTGCCGACCCTGCCGCCAAAGCCCGTGGACTGGCCCGCCGACGTGCCGTTTCCGCCCTCGCCGGCTCCGGACGGCTCGGCGCCTACCGGCTGGCCGAGCACGCGTCCCTGGCCGCCGCCGAAGCCCGCGGGGTGGCCGGATCTTTTGGCGTGGCCGAATCCTCCGCCTCCGCCGGCACCGCCGGGCTGGCAGGGTCCATGGCCCCTGTCGCCGCCGTGCTGGGAGGGTACGGGCCTGCCCTGGCCGCCGCCCGCGCCGGCTTTTTGGTGGCAGACGAGCCTGCCCTGGCCGCCGCTGCCGGGCGTAGAGCTGCCGTCGTGGGCTCTCGTACCCTGGTGGCCGGCGGAGTGCCCCATTGGGATACCTCAGCCTACAGCGGCGCCGCCGGCGCCCGCGGTGCGCCCGCCGGCCGCTCCGCTCTCACAACCTCCTCCCGCGCCCGCTCCGGTACCGGCGCCGGCGCCGGTTCCAGCACCCGCGCCGACCGCGAGTAAGCCCGCTACCCTAGCTCAGGCGCTCGAGAACCCCGTGGTCTTGATCCTGCTCGGGCTCGCGCTCGTTCGGACCATCGCCGCAGTTGCGAAAGCGAGGAAGTAAAAATGCACGCGTACGCTCACCTCGGTCAGGTCACGCTCCGAAGTCCCTTTCTCTTGCGGACGCAGCTCGTCACAACGACGACGACCGTGCGGCCCGTCGCCCTGCGCCGCCCACCCCTGCGACGCAGTCGATTTTGTCCGTCGGAAGTCAGCTACCACGTCGACCACGCCCACCGACTCCTCATCCCCCGGGAGGCCCTGTCCTTCGGGCAGGTCGTCTACAGGACGAGCGTCGACAACGATCACTCGCACTCAGTTGAGCTCACCGAGCAGGACGTGCTCGCGCTCGGCTACGGCGCGACGCTGAGAAAAGTGACCTCAAGGGATGCCCGACGCGGGGGCTCCCCGCACGTGCACTACGTCAGGGTGTCGTGCGTTCAGGCGCTGTCGTACGGGGCGCCCTACGCCTATGCGGCGCTCGTGCCCGCGTCGGTGACGATCTACTGATGGGCTCGCGCGTCGAGTGGCTCGGCCAGGCAGCGGTCGCGCGGGTCTTTCCGGTCGCCGCTCCGTCGACCTTCTCCCGCGCGTTCAACGCCTCTCACCGGGGCACCGACATATTCTCCGTCGAGCACGCGCCCATCGTGGCCGTTGAATCGGGCTCTGCCAGGACCGACGATGATCCGCGGGGAGGTCAGGTCGTCTACCTGAAGGCGGACAGCGGTTGGCACTACTACTACGCGCACCTGTCGAGCTACGAGGGCGCCTTCCCGAGGCGGGTCGGGGCAGGTGACGTGCTCGGCTACATGGGCAGCACGGGAAACGCAGAGGGAGGTCCCGAACACCTGCACTTTCAAATGTCCACGCCCGAGGGTGAGACGGTCGACCCTTACGACTACCTCCTGCAGGCCCAGCGGGGTGGCGGAATAGGTGGAGCACGTTTTCCTTGGCTCGCAATCGGCGCCGCGATCGCCGCGGCCTGGTACTTTTGGCGGCGCAAGTAATGCCCTGGCTCGTAGGTATCACCGCAGTTGTTCTGCTGTTTCTATTCAGCAGGTCGCAGTCTGAGCCTTCTCTGCGTGCCGTTCCGCCCGTAGCACTCGTCGGCGACTCTATCGCCGTTGGGCTGTCGGGTCCGCTCGGCGAGCAGATGGGCCACCGTGGTCTGGCGTTCTTCTCCGACGCCGAGGTCGGCACGAGTGCGCGGCAGTGGGTCGGACGCATCGACCGCGTGCTTGCGCGAGGTCCGAGGACTGTCATCGTGAACCTCGGCGGAAATGACGCGGCATCGGACGTGCTTACGCGCGAGTTTGCCGCGAACATTCGCTCCGTCGTGGACAAGGTGCGCGCCGCGGGCGCCCAGGCGATCCTGCTCGAGCCCCCGAGCAGGCCGTCGCCGAGGTTCGCGATCGTGCAGCACGGGCTGAGGTCGACAGGGGCTCCAGTGCTCGTGCCGGGTTCGGACTTCGACCGCGTCGCCGACGGCGTCCACTTCACCGCCGAGGGCTACCGCGAGTGGGCTCGGGCGATCTCGGGGGCTCTCGCATGACCGTGATCCTGCTCCTGCACGGTAACGAAGAAGCTCGCCGACGATTCGAGGAGGCGGCGTCTGCCCGCGTGATTGTCGTTCGACGCAGCGATGTCGCCGCCTACGACGCGCTACCTGCTCAGGTGCCGCGCATCGCAGACCTGGCCGATGTGACACCGGGTGAGCGCCTGCTCGTGTTCGCGTTTTCTGCAGGAGCGTGGGCACTGCGACGCTACTTGACCAATCCAGAAAACCGCGCCGCGGTGTCAGCCGCAGTCTTTCTCGACGGGCTGTACGGGGCTGTTGGCGACGAGTGCAGCCTATCACCCTACGCAGGAGTAGTCGCCTACGGCAGAGAGGCGAACGCAAATCCGGAGCGCGCAAGGCTCGTCATGACGTACAGCGCAGCTCACCCCGCGCCGGCTATTTGCTCGCTAGCTGTGTGGCATGCAACAGGTTCGGGACCCGGTGTCGAGGTGAGGGGGTACTCGAGTAGCGATCACAACGCTCAGCTCACGGAGGTAGGGCCGGCGATCGCACGCGAGATTACTGTGCCGCCTCGTCGATCAAGCTTCCCAGTCCTTCCTCTCTTCTTGTTCACGGCCGCAGCAGCGATCGCGTGGCGGATCTTCTCGAGGAGATTGGCGTGATGCACGTGTACTCCCACCTCGGCCAGGCCGAGCTCTCGCTCGCGCGCGTGCGCGGCGTGTCGCGCCTGACTAACGCCGAGCGCTACAAGCTCATTCAAGTAGCGCAGGCGGTGGGTGCCGATCCCGACCTACTCGCGGCGACCATCAGTCTCGAGACCGGGGGCACGTTCAGTCCGGCGATCTCTAACCCCAGGACGAGCGCGACGGGACTCATCCAGTTCCTACCCTCGACGGCGCGCTCGCTCGGTACGAGCGTCGGCGAGCTCCGGGGCATGAGCGTGTGTGAGCAGCTCGACTTCGTCGAACAGTTCTATCGTCGCGTTGCGGGTGGAGGCATCCGCGTGCCGGGTGACGAGTACGTCGCGGTACTGGCGCCGGCGTTCCTAGGTAGCCCGGCAGGCACGTCTGTTTACCGGCGAGGGTCACCCGAGTACGACCAGAACAGGGGGCTCGACCTCGACGACGACGGCGTCATCACCGTCGGCGAGCTCCGCCAGAACATCATCAACCGCGTGCCGGGTGGTGAGCGCATCGCGGTTATCTACGAGATTTGCCGCGGCAGAGGAATCAGTGTGCGCGGCCTCCTGCCGCCGCTCTTGATCGTGGCCGCCGGTGTGGCGCTGTTCTGGGGTACACTGAAGGTCAAGAGGTGAAAAATGCCGACGCCAACCTGTAGTACATCGTGCGGTTCGGGTCGGGGAGTACCCTTCGGCGCGTCTTTCGGGTTCTTCATCGTGGTGCCCGACCTGGAAGCTCTTGCCGCATTGCACACTCAAAACTTCCCCGACGGCACGCTCGCGTACGTCATCTCCGAGCAGACGCTCTACGAGCTGTCGAAGCAGTCGACGCTTCCAGCGGGTCCGGGCGCGGTTCCCGCAGGCAGCGCGTGGATCCGAGGAGGGAGGTTTGCGTTCGTCTTCGACGGCGGCGACCCGAGCGAGAACGGCCGCACCAATCGCAAGGACGAGCAGTCGCCCATAGACAACACGAAGACCGGAATCATAAACCTCGGAACCCGCACCTCTTTTCAGCCGGACCCGAATGACGGCGTTCAGGCCGACTACGGTACCATCGGTGGCGGCATCGGCAATTTCGTCGGTCCGGGAGGTCGCGTAGGAACGATTGCCGGCGGAGAGATCAACGAGGTTCACAGCCAAGCAGGTTTTGCTGCGGGTGAGGGGAACAGAGTCGGTGACGAAACTAATCCGAGCGCCACGTTTGCCGCGGTCGCCCTGGGCAACAGCTCCGTCGCAGAGGGAAACGGCGCAGTAGCCATTGGTCTGACTGCTGATGCCGTTGCCGACGGTGCAGCGTGTATCGGTCCGGGAACTGCCTCAGGCGTACGTTCGTTTTCTGGTAACGAGAGCGACGCGACCGGTGATGTGTCAGCTGCGTTTAACAGCGCTGACAGCATTGGAACTGGTTCATTCGCTGCGAACACTTCGGGCGCGGTCGGCGACATCAGCGCCGCATTTAACAATAGCTCAGCCCTAGGTTTCGAAGCCTTTGCGCAGAATGAATCGACGGCCTCCGGTGACGATTCGCATTCGGAGGGAACGTCGTTGGCGTCCGGCTTCGCCTCGCACGCCGAAGGAGACAATACGATCGCCTCGGGCTTCACGGCCCATTCAGAAGGCGGACAGACGCAGGCGAGCGCCGACTTCAGTCACGCCGAGGGTCAGGTAACGACCGCTTCCGGCATCGGTGCTCACGCAGAGGGTACTACAACTGTGGCGAGCGGCGACGCCAGTCACGCAGAAGGACAAAATAACCAAGCCATTGGTCTATTTACCCACGCCGAAGGCGCGTTCAACATCGCCGAAGCGCTCGGCTCGCACGTTGAGGGACAGCAAAACAACAGCGTCGCAGGCGACTTCGTCACGACTGTTGGCGGCACCGGATCTCACGTAGAGGGTACGTCGGCGCGCGGCCGCTTCTTTTTATCTCACGCGCACGGCCTCATGGCGTCGACCGTGCAGGGTGACGCGCAGAATACGGAGGTCAGTCTCTTCGGCATCAGCGCCGCGGGTGCGCCGGTGGACTTGGGCGTCGGAGGCCTTCCCGCCGCCTCCTTCAGCGACGCAGAGATCGTTCTCGAGGACAACAAGGTCTACAAGTTCAAGGTCGAGCTCATTGCCCACAACCGCAACGCGACCACGGACGCGGCGGCGACGGCTTGGGCCGAGTGGGACTTCTCCTTCCTCGCCTTCATGGTCGGCGGCGTCGCCACCGTGGTTGGAGCACCAGCAGCGGCGCCGCCGGACAATGAGTCACCCGTGACTGGCTGGACGATCACCGTGGCGCCCGTCGGCGCCGTCGTTCGCTTCACATTCACCGGAGCCGCGGGAGACGCGACCGCCCAGGCGCTGGCCTACGTCCACTTGCTGGAGCTCGGCAACCCGACCTTTGTTTGAAACTAGGAGAAAAAGATGCTGCGCCTATCCATCGAATTCGAGGGACCCATCAACGAGGCAGTGAAAAAACTCGAGCAGCGTAGAACTGCAGTGTCTGCCAAAGGAGCCAAGGCTCGACCGAAGCAAGGAAGAGCATTGCAGAGCGCCCATATTACTTACAGCGGAGCCTCCGGTACGGGGCTGCTCGCTACGGAGCTCCCCGACGAGCTCAAGGAGCGTCTTCGCGCCTGGGTGGACGAGCAGGTCGCTGCGAAGCAGTAGCTATCGACCAGATGAGCGCGGCGAGCCCGACGCCGAGCGCGATGAGGAGGACGGTCCTCAGCGTACTGTCTTCAAGCGGCGCGAAATTGAAGTTCATCACGCGCTGGTCGTTCTCGACGAAGTTGTGCGTGTGCCTTTGGCTTTGATCGACGTTGTCGATGTAGACGAGCTGGCGGGGCACCTCGCGCGGAGGAGGAGGTCTGAAACGCTGCGGTTGCTCGACGACGACCAGTGGTGCCGAGGGCTCGCAGACGTCGTTCGCTAGCTGTTCTAGGAGGTTATTGAGCAGGAAGTCAGCACCGAGCCCGGCGGAGGCGCTGCCGCCGCTGAACGACGTGGAGGGTTGGCTGGGCCTCTTCTTCGGCTTTGGCTTCGGAGGCTTCGGCGGGACGGGGGGACGCGGCCGAATGACGTCCACGCTCGTCGAGTCGCCGACTCCGATAACGTCGCCTCCCACGACATCATGCACGCCGATTTTTTGCACCGCGAGTGCGTCGGTGATGGAGATCGAGTCCGAGAGCTCGACGGTGATAAGGCCGACGATCTGAGCCGTGACTGAATCAGTGACGGACACCGCGTCTGACGACGTTCGCGAGTAGCTAGCCGCGGTCAGAGCCCCGTCGTCGACCGTGACGACGTCGTCGATCGACTGATTGCGCGTGAAGTTTACGACCAGCGCGTCGGTCGCATTTATGGCGTCGCTGACGGTGCGCTCGATAGCAGCAGCCGAGATTTGCGCCGTCACCGAATCTATTGCCGAGACGGCGTCCGATACCGAGCGCGCGTACTCCGCCGCGGTCGAGGCGTCGTCGCCGACGGTGATGGTGTCGCTGACGGACTGATCCCGCGTCAGATTGATCGTCGACGAGTCTGAAACAGAGATTGCATCACTCGCGAAGATCGCGAGTGCGGTCGATACCGAGACGGAGTCGGTAATGGTCGCGGAATCAGAGAGCAGCCTCTCGTAGCTCGCCGCCGTCGCGGAGCTGTCGCCGACGGTGATCGTGTCGCTGACGGCCTGGTCGCGCGTGAGGTTGATCGTCGACGAGTCAGTCGCGCTCGCGCTGTCCGAGCCGCTGCGCCCGAAATCCGCGGTCCGGTTCGTCGCGTCGGTGACGCTGATGGAGTCGCTGACGTCGACGCTGATGCCGCTCGTGAAGATCTCCGCCGTGACCGAGTCGGAGACGCTTGCGGAGTCGCTCGTGATGCGCCCGAAGGAGGCCGACGACGCGGAACTATCCGACACCGTGATCGTGTCGTTGATCGCCTGAGTTCTCGTCAGGTTGATCTTCGACGTGTCAGTGGCACTGATGGAGTCGCTTAGAGATCGCGAGGTGTTCGTTGAGCGCGTCGTCGCGTCCGTGACGCTCACCGAGTCCGACGGCGTCCTACCGAAGGTGGCCGTGCGCGCTATTGCGTCGGTCACCGAGACCGAGTCCGACGGGCTCACGGTCTGAGCGAACGGGGCCGAGACGATGCGCGTCTCATTCGCTCCGATGCGGAGGATTACGTCGGCGCTGTTGCTCGTCGAGGCGCCCGTGATCTCGTGGGCTAGTGCGACGAATAAGAACTCGTTCGCGAGCGAGAACGCTCCGGGGTTGAAGGTGACGCTGATCTCGGTCGTCGCCCCCGTCCCCAGGTCCGTGAAGCTCGTCGTTACCTGCCGCGCGCTCGTTATCTGCGTCGCGCTCGTGCCGTCCGCGTTCACGCTCCGCCACATGCGCAGCCCAAAGCGCCCGTCCTGACCCGCCGCGGCGCTGACGGCCGTGACCTCGAACGTGAAAGTCCAGTTGGCGCTCGTGAAGCTGATGGTGAAGGCGTCGGTGCGGAAGCCGCGCGACGTTACGAAGGTCGTCCCGGGCAGCACTGTCGCGCCGAACGTTCCCGAAGCTCGCTCGGTCCCGGCCTGCAGGTCCGAGAAGTTACTCGCCGCGACCTTCGCTACGGTCCAGCCGACGTTGGGACTGCTGGTCCCGCTCCCCGGCGCCGTCTCGGACAGCTCCTGGTAGCCGTTGCCCGTGGCATTGGTCATGTACCAGGTCTTGGGCATCAGCCGATCCGCTCAAAAGTGTACGAACACCGGGGATAGTCGGCGATGTGCCGCGGTAGCGAGGGCCAGAGCGCGCAGCCGATCAGGTAGTAGTGGTCACGCCTATCCTTACACGTGCCAACTCCCCCCAGCTCGGCGTAGAGCGCGCACGCGCCGGCTACTTCGGGATCGCCGCGCTCGCCGTTGAACGGGTCGCCGGAGCGGCAGCAGGCGCCGCACCTGTTGCAGTCACCGAGGCGGCGCCAGAGAGAGCCGTCCCGGTTATCTCGATTGACGGTCTCGTCGACGAGGGGCAGGTGGAGGCGCCCCACGGGGCCTCACTCCTCGAAGACGTTCCGGCACTTCGCGCTCGTGCAGATTCGCTTCTTCTTCTCGTGTGGGCATTCGTCAGACGGGCACGAGCCCTCGCTCTTATACGGCCTCGTCTCCTTGCCACATTTCGGGCACGGGTTGACGGCGACATCAGCGAGCAGTTGCTTGAGTTTGAGCCGCTCCGCCGGCGACATGCTCTGCACATTGATGACGTCGCTGACGCCGATCTTGTCCTTGTGGCTCACGTTATCCTCGAGCTGTAGGTGATCTTGAGCTTGTCGGCGGTGGTCTTGTTCACAGAGGTAAAAACCGAGCGCATCATCGCCGAGCCACCCGGCGACGTGTTTTGGCTGAGCAGCACGACCTCTTTGATGCCCGTTGCGCTCTTGCTGCCGGCGCCCGACGGGTAGGAGATCACCCACTGCATCGTGCGAGTGCCGGCGAGCAGCGTCTTGCTGTCGACGGTGTTGATGGTGCCGGTGACGGGCGACAGCACGTTCGTTTGATTGCTCGCCGCGGCGGCACCGGACGTGCCAATGCGCATCTGGTCGAACGTCTGCGTGTTGAGGCCGCTCACCATCCGCCAGATCTGCCTCTTACCTACGTTCACGATGAGGTTGTGCGTGATGCGGCGCGAGATGATTCGCGGCCCCCGCGGTCCGTCCCGCACGACCTCGGCGGTCACATAACCGCCGAACTTTTTCAGTTCAATTTCTTGCTGCAGCGTCTCCATCTTCGTCTCCTTCGACTTCGTCAAATGCGATTTCGCTGCCGGGCAGCAGGGCCTGGCTTGGTTCGTCGCGCGCAACGGCGAGCAGGTGCTCACCGATCTTAGCGAACGCCTCATTCATGTCGTCGGCCTCGACGAGCACGTACGCCTTCATCCGGTACATCATGCCTGCGCCCCGATGACCAGAAACGACTTGGCGACGGTATCGACGTCATCTCCACTTCGGTAGACGTCGTGCCAGAAATCTCGCTCGCATCGGCTGTTGCAGAAGAACGACGCAGTCTTTTTCTTGCTCAACCGAAGTTTCCGATTGCTCTTGTCGAGGTCGTCGCCGCACCACGCACACCATCGCGTGTTCATGCGGCTGCTAGAGCCTCTTCCAGAATTCGGATGTTGCTGTCGACCTCGTCGAACGCCTCGGCCGGCGCGTTCGTCGGCAGGAGCTCCCGCACGCGTCTAGCCCAGTGGAGCGCCTCGTCGCCGCGCCCGAGCTCGCCGTACGTCATGGCGAGCCTCTGCGCCGGCAGGTACGTGTACGTCGCGAGGTCGATCCACCAGAGCGCGAATGGCGGCTCGTTGATGGCGGTTGCTGAGTAGCGGTAGAACTGCAGGGCCTCCTCGAAGTCGCCGGCCTCGAAAGCCAGGTCACCGAGCCACAGCCAATGCTCGACCCGCGTCCAGTCGTCGCCCACGGCGGCGAGGAGCACCGAGCGCGCGTCGTTCTTCTGGCCGGCGCGCGCGTAGCACTTGGCGAGCATCAGGCGGGTATGGTACCGCATCGGGCCGTTCTTCGCTGGCAGGGCTAAAAACTGCTCGAACCGCTCGATGGCGCGCCTCTCGTCGTGCTCGCGCCACTCGGCGCCGAGGTAGTGGAGCGATGCGGGACTCTCGCGGACGAGCCAATCCTCGAGCAGCGTCTTTCGGTTTTGCACCGTGCGCTGCGCCTGCCTCGCGAGCTCGCGGTCGCGGTGGCGCTCATGGAGCGTCCGGACGGTGGGCAACCGCACGTGGAGGGCCCCCTCGGGGTAGTCGACCACGTTGTGCGTCATCCTCGAGTAGCGGATGTTCTGCTCGTTCCGAGTGAGCCAGGGGAAGGCCCACGCCTGGCCGTTGCCCGTCCGGACCACGTAGCCGAGCTTCGCCCCCCGCGGCATTGCTCGGTCGAGAGCGAGCAGGACGTCGTCGCCGGCGACGAGTCTCTCGTGGGCCTCCGTCATGAAGATCCAGTCGCCCTTGCAGAGATTCATGCACTGGTTTCGAATGTGCGCGAAGTGGACGCCACCCTCGGGAGCGCGATCGCTCTCGGGACCCTCGGGCGAGTCGAGCTTGAACGTGAAGTCGGCGTACTGCGCTGCGATCTCCTCTGTTTCGTCAGAGCTCCGCGGGTCGATGCCGACGATGAGCTGGTCGGCGACGCCCCGGAAGCTCGCGAGCGTCGCCTCGATGTCGGCGGCCTCGTCGCGCGCGGGGAAGCACACGCTCAGCGTGAAACCCTTGTGGGCGATTTTTCCGCACACCCCGAGCAGGTAAGGTCCAAGCACCTCGACGCGGCAGTCGGCGCCGAAGTGGCTGCGGAGCTGAAAGAGGAGCTCCGCGGCGGTGTACTTCACCTTGTGCTGCGGCTCCTCGTCGGGTCCGAGCCGGTTATTCGGCACGGAGACGAGGGCTGAGCCTACGTTCTTGCCGCACTCGAGCAGGGCGGCGCGGAGCGGCGAGTCGAGGTGCTCCATGAACTCCGTCGCCACGACGACGTCGGGCAGCCACTCGGCCATCACGCCGAGCGCGTCCTCGAAGGGCATGCAGATTGAGGCGACGCCGGCGTCTGCCGCGCGCCGCGCCGCCTCGGGGCTCTGGTCGACTACGACGCAGTCGCAGCCCCGCTCGTCTCGCAGCCTCCGCGCCAGCACTCCCACCCCTCCGCCGACGTCGAGCACCTTAGACCGCTCCGGCACGAGTCGGCAGACTCGGGCGTAGACTTCTGCCAGGGCCCGCCGCCTCCACTCTGCCTCGCCATCGTGCCGCCAGATGCGATCCCACAGGTCGGGTGCGTTGGCGTCGTCCGGCATGCTACTTTGCAGTATATTCCGTGCTTGAACGTGGTCGCAAGCGCGTCGTCGGAGTGCACGTCTTGAAGGGGCGGGCGTATCTCCGGCTCGAGTGCGGTCACCTGATTCCCGCGCCTCCGGAGTGGGCACTGGCGACAAAACGCCGCACCTGCCCCAAGTGCGTCGAACTTCAACGCCCGGGTCGGCAAAGGTCGAGGAGGTAGGCTCGAGAATGCTCGTCCTACCCTCGAAATTTGCTCAAGGTGACCTCGACGGCGTGCCCCTGCGGCAAGCCAAGAACTACACAAGGGCTCACCGGCGCCTGGGTGACGTCCTCTGGGTCGTGATCCACACGGCCGAGTGCTCTGAAGTGATGAACGCCGCAGAGAACCTCGCCGCGTGGGCGGCGGGCCCGCAGGCGCCGAAGGCCTCCTGGCACTTCGCGGTCGACCTCGATTCGGTCACGCAGAGCGTCCGGGAGCACGACGTCGCCTGGCACGCACCGGGCGCAAATGCCAGGGGAATCGGCGTCGAGTGCGCCGGCCGCTCTGGACAGGTAGCCAGCCAGTGGGATGACCTGTACTCTCGGGGCATGCTCGCCCGAGCGGCCGTCCTCGTCGCAGGCATCTGCCAGCGCTGGGAGCTGCCCATCCAGAGGCTCGGCCCGTCGCACCTGAAGAAAAATGTGCCCGGCATCTGCGGCCACGTCGACGTCAGTCAGGCGTTCAAGAAGAGCACCCACACCGACCCAGGAAAAAATTTCCCCTGGGAGGCCTTTATCGACGAGGTCGCCAGGGTAGCCCGTCGCAGCACACCGTCGTCCCCCTCCTCGCCGAGGATCGCGTAGATGCCCTGCAATGTGAATCTCAACGGATCGCCCACCATCGTCGTCGACGAGGAGCCCCTCTCAACCCCCATAACGTCTGAGGAGGCCTCGGTACCAAACGGCGCCGACTGCGTGACGTTCACCTTTGAGCTCTGCCCCAACGCCGGTCAGATCTCACCGAACCAGGTTGAGATTCGAATCTTTTGGACCGCTGCGGGTGGGGTGCCGACAACGCAGGAGAGTGTTCTTCAGCAGACCGCGACGTGCGGCGAGTTCGACACGTGCTTTACCGTCTACCTGAGCCCAACAGCGACGGATCCGGATTGCGTCGCGTGGGACCTGTCCCTGTCGGTGCCCGCGGGCAAATCGGGAGTTTTCTTCACGGCGACGGAGGTCGGAGACCCAGCAAATCCCGGGACGCTCTCGGCGTGGGTCTCCTTCAAGTGATGGAATGCGATGCCTGCTGACCTGCGAAACGACGTGCGACATTGTTTGCAACCGAGTTTCAAGTCGCGCGGGACGGCTCATCAGTATCTCGCTCTCCGATTCCGTAGGCGCTGAAGACAACCAGAGCGGAGAGATGACATTCGGCATCGGCCTATCCGACGCCGTGATGATGAGCGACGCTCTCTTTATCGAGGGAGCGAATCTCATCCAGCTCATGCTGTCGGATATGATCGGCGTCTCCGATTCTTCCTCGACGTCGTCAACTTTTGGTCGATCCGCCTCCGACACCGTGGTCGTCACAGATTCACTGGCGAGCAGCTCGAGCTTCTCGCGCACACTGGCCGACTCGGTCTCGGTCACCGACGCGGTCGCGGAGTCGGCTGCATTCGGCCGCTCGTCGTCCGACTCCGTGAGCGTCACAGATTCCATCGCCCGCACAGCAACATTCGGCCGCTCGGCATCAGACTCCGTGAGCGTCACCGACTCCGTCTCCGCGGTGCTGGCCGTCACGCTCGGCGACAGTACGACCCTCATCGATCCATCGGGCACGGACACGGTCGCGAAGCCCGCCGGCGTCGTCGACGGCACGGTGCTCATCGCGTGCGTGGGTCACAACGTAGGCGGCCTCACTCCGCCTACGGGCTTCGTCAAGCAGGGCAACTCTGCGAACTTCGACTCAGGGTTTGCCGGTTTCAACTGGGAGACAGAACTGTTTCTGAAGGTCGTGACGAATGCCGGCACCGAGCCGGCGTCGTATGACTTTTCAAATGGAGGCTACACCGACGTCTGGCTCGTCGCGGTGCAGCACGTCGACAACGTGACGCCCGTGCCGGCAGGAGGCAACACCTCGAGACCCGTGGCCGCGGGCGGAACGACGGGCACGACGGCGAATGGAGCGAGCTGCACCGTAGCGCGCGCTGGGTCGCTGCTGCTTCGCTTCGAGGCCTCCGATTCCGAGAACCGAGCGACCGGCCCGGCAGGCATGACTGCGTTGCCCGGCAGCCCCATCGACACGACGTTCAACGCCGATTACGACGACGGTTTGCCAGCCGGCTCGACCGGCGACAAGGACAGCACGTACACTAACACCCAGACCTGGGCGACCCACATGATCGTCCTGCAGCCTCTGTCATGAACTGCGCTGACTGCGATCCCTGCGGAAGCACGAGGGTCGGCTTCGCCGCCGGCGGAGGTGAACCGGGCGGCACGCTGCCCGACGGCGACACCGGCGACTTCCTCCAGTGGAACGGCACGCTCTGGGTGCCATCCGCGTGGACGCTGCCGCTTGCGACAAACCAGAACGACCTCGGCGAGGTGCTCACCGTCACCGCGGCCGGAGCCTCGCAGTTCCAGCCGCTCTTCCAGCGGAAGAGTCCGCTGATGATTGGCGCTCGGCAGATATCCGCGACGTTCATCTGGCTCGTCGCCTGG
>Ga0068862_100000476_pt1 | contig 43274 bp, 32 predicted proteins | sample KBSSwiS52_FD_66598 | JGI IMG/M metagenome (GOLD analysis project Ga0068862, IMG submission 66598) | Switchgrass rhizosphere microbial communities from Kellogg Biological Station, Michigan, USA - KBS Switchgrass S5-2 | ecosystem: Host-associated > Plants > Roots > Rhizosphere > Soil ...
ATGGCGAGTCCGGCAATCATTTTTTCCCTTGGGTGTAACCGGTAACAGGCGTTACATTGAGGCGCTTCGCTGTATATCGCACGCGTTCAGCGGTGTCAACGCGGTCTGTCGCTTGAAAGGGATCGTCATGCAGTACACGCGACGTCAAATCGGCAAGCTCGCTCTCTCGGCGATTCCTGCCGCGAGCTTTCTGCCCCGGGCAGCGTGGGCTGCCGACAAACCCAATTCGAAGGTCAACGGCGTGGTCATCGGAATGAACGTGCCGTACAACTTCGGCAATCAGGCGACGTCTGCCGAAGACATTCTGCAGCGTTGTGTTCAGCTCGGTGTGAGCGGCGTTGAATTGCGTGCGCGTCCGGTCGAGGCATTCATGGGACTGCCTCTCAATCTGCAGCCGCAACCAGGCGGCGGCAATCGTGGAGCCGCGCCGGCGGGACCGCCGCCGCCCCCGACGCCGGAGCAGCAGGCCGCCGCGAAGGCGAAGCTCGAGGACATTCGCAAGTGGCGCGTCGCGGCGCCGCTCAGCAAGGCCCGTGAAGTCCGAAAGATGTACGAAGACGCCGGCGTGATGATCGAAATCGTCAAGTACGACGGCGTGCCCGATTACTCGAACGATGAACTCGAATACACGTTCACGCTCGCGAAGGCGCTTGGCGCCAGGGCGATCTCGTGCGAGTTCTCGACGGACGATGCGAAGCGGATCGCGCAATTTGCGGCGAAGCATCGGATGCTGGTCGGCTTCCACGGCCACGCCGAAGTGACGCCGGCGATCTTCGATGAGCTGCTGGCGATCGGCCCTTACATCGGCGCGAATGTGGATTTGGGACATTTCGTCGCGGGTAACAGCATGTCTCCCGTGCCCGTCATTACCAAACACCACGATCGCATCACACATGTTCACGTCAAGGATCGCAAGATGCACGGCGGACCGAACATGCCGTTCGGCCAGGGCGAGACGCCAATCATCGAGGCGCTTCGGCTGATTCGCGACAAGCGGTGGAATATCCAGGCGACGATCGAGTTCGAGTATCGCGTGCCTGAGGGCTCCGACCGCATGACTGAGCTCGCCAAGACGATGAAATACTGCCGCGAGGCCCTCGCCTAGCGCAGTGTCTGCAACGTGACTTTTTCACCCGTTCGGCAGGAGCGATAGATCGCGTCGACGAGCTGCAAAGCCTGAAACCCCTCCTCGCCCGAGACGAGCGGCGGGCGTCCGGCCGCGATCGCATCCGCGAAATCGAGGAATTGCCGCTCGAACGGGTCGAGTGATATCGCCATCGGATCCGACGCGCCTGATGCGACATCGCGCGCCAGTGGCGCGTCCTGGCCGGCATCGTCCTGCACGTTCCACGCCGTCAACCGATCTCCTGTGATGACCGCGGTCCCCTTCGTACCGTGAATCTCGATTCGCTCCGGGTAGCCTGGCCAGAACGCCGTTGACGCCTGAATGGTGCCCGTCGCGCCGCTCTCGAATCGGAGGACGCACGTCAGCACATCTTCCGACTCGATTCGATGCGCGGCCCCGAGCTGCCACAATCCGAACACCTCACGAACCGCGCCGCCAAACCAGCGAAGCAGGTCTACCTGATGGATGGCCTGGTTGATCAACGCTCCGCCACCTTCGGCGCTCCAACTCCCTTTCACCGGCCGCGAGTAGTACTCGGCGGACCGGTACCACTTGACGTAGGCGTCAAACTGCAGCGGGACGCCAAGTCTTCCGCTCGTAATCGCTGCCTTCAGGAACCGGCTCGACTCGTCGAAGCGATGCTGACTGACCACGCCGAGCAGGATGTTGGCGCGGCCTGCCGTGTCGATCATCCGCCGCGCGGTCTCCAGGTTCGTCGCCATCGGCTTCTGCACCTGTACGTGCTTGCCCGATGCTGCTGCTGCATCCACCGCCTCGAGGCGGAAATTCGGCAAGGTGCAGACGTCGACGTAGTCGATCGCCGGATGGCGGCAGACCTCTTCATAGCTGGCCACCGCTTCGCAGCCGTGTTCCGCGGCGAATCGCCGTGCCGCCTCGGGAATGACGTCAGTACAGCCGACGATCGTGAATCCAATGGCGCGGTAAACGCGCGCGTGCAGGTTCGCGATGGCGCCCGTTCCGATGATGCCGACGTTCATGGCCGTTGCTCAGCCTTCAAATGGCGCGCGACCGCGCCGAAGAAATCGTCCACGGCTGCACGGCTTCGCTCGCTCATGTCGTTGACGACGATGGCGACGACCGGCCGGTTGCGCCGGGCCAGCGCCATTCTCGTGGCGAGGAACTGCGAGACGTGGTACTCCGACGTGTAGTTCACCGATTTGATCGACGCCTGCTTCCGCGACAGCAATACCGTCGAGAAGCAGCGTCCGTGGCCGATGATCATCTCGTGATAGGAATGGTTCATCGCCGGGCCTTCGTACACGTCAACCGGCATCCGAAGCGCACGCCTGAAGACGAGGTCGGCACTGCGTTCCAGTGTCGCGCGCATGGCGCGTCCCGCAGTTCCGAGCCGCAGATCGCCAAAGAACGTCAGCTCGCCGTATTCAATCGACCTGTTCGCGTGAAGCTGGCGAATGAGCGACGCATACTTCGCCGCCGCGTCACCAGCGCCTGCGTTCGCATCCACCGTGTCGTAGTACACCGTCAAACGACGCCGCCACGACGTCTGGCGTTCGGAGGCCGTCATCGCGCACCAGGCGGATGTCTTCGAAACATTTCCGGCTCGTTTCGCATCCGCATAAATTTCGCCGGCAATCGTCTTGTACAGCTCCACACTCGGCTGGGTGACGAAGTTCATCGCCCGTAAGTACGCCACGCCGAACACGGCGTAATGGATGAACTGCATGTAACGTGAAAGCGACGTTCGGGCGGGCATTTCCACAACAGCCAGCGGATAGCCCGCCCGGACCAGCGTCTGCACCGACAATCCGTCTTCCCCGCGACCGAGTCGAACCGCAAGGAACGCGCGATCCTGCCTGGAATCCTTCGCAGGGTGGTAATACGCGCGGCGCGATTGCTCCCCGACGACGATCTTGATCCCGAGCGCTTCGCTCTTGCCGAGACTCTCCTCGAAGTCCTGCTTGGTCCAGATACCGGCACCGCTCCATGCACGAGGCAGGACCAGTGTGACTTTGTCGCGGCCGGCGATCCCTTGCGCATGGAGAAATGACGAGAGTTTCCACGCGGTGGCGATCTCACGGTCGGCCAGCAGCGTGCCTCGGATCCAGTGGCGGATATCGACGCCGGCCAGCGCCAGCGGATACAGCGCGCCGCGAGTCAACGGTCCGCTGTGTCGTCCGGCAGTCGCGTGATCGCCGTCCATTTGCAGCGGCACACGCTGATAGCCGCGTGCGCTCGCGAATTGATCGAGCAGCGATCCTGGAAGCGTCAGGTACAGGAAATTGGCGCGGGAGTCGATGCCGAAGCGGTCGAACAACGCAGCGAGCTTCTCGAGGTTGACCACCGGTTCGTACGACGTCATCCCCAACGCCATTCCGACCACAAGCGTGGAGCGTAAAGCCTGGCGAAGCGGCCGCCGCGACCGACGCTCGAGATCGTCAAGGACTGCCTTCAGCTTTGCCGGGTCAGTCGAATCGAGCGGATAGAAGATCGGACCACCGCGGAGTAGCCCGGCCGCGTGGTACATCGTTTTGTCCTCAATCGATCCGCCCATTCCAGCCCAGATCAGGAATCGAAGTGGAACGCCGTGTGTCTGCCGGATCCGGTCGCGGATGCTCTCAACTTCCTGGGCGATCTGTGCCTCCCACTCGGGATGCCTGGCCGCCTCCCAGCCGAGGCCGAACACGCCGTAACAGTTCCTTGTGGCACGTCCGTCCGGAGCCGTTTCCATCCCGATTGAAACGAGAGGTTCATCAGCGGTCGACAGGCTCGCGGCACCGCTGGCCATCACGCGAGCGTGGAGTGCGTGAAGCCGTGGTAGCACGCGTTCGTCCGTGAAGCGTCGAATGAACCTGGCGGTGTCGGCTTGCCTGTCGTCGTTGAAGAACGTCAGCTTCACGTCAACTGTTGACGCCAGACGCGAGGAACCCGCCATCGATAACGAGGCATTGTCCGGTGATGAAGCTTGCGGCATCGGACGCCAGCAGGACGGCGGCGCCCGCAATCTCCGACACGTCGCCGAAGCGCTTCATCGGCGTCCGCAACAGCAGCTCACGGCCGCGTTCGGTGGCGTCGAGCAGCTGCCGATTCAAGTCCGTACGGAAGACGCCGGGGGCTATGGCGTTGACATTCACGCCTGCCGCCGCCCACTCGACGGCGAGGCTCCGAGTCAACGCGAGCACGGCGGCCTTCGATGCCGCATACGCCGCGACATCCTTCAAGCTGACGAACGAATTCAGCGACGCGATGTTGATGATGCGTCCCTGGCGCCGTGCCGCGAGCGCTTCGAAAAAGGTCTGACAGGCCCGAAGCGTCGCGGTTGCATTGACGTTGAGGATGGCGTCCCATTCGACGTCGGTCACCTCGACAGCTGGTTTCTTCAGGATGGCGCCGGCCGCGTTGACGAGGATGTCCACCTGTCCGAGATCAGCCAGGACGCGGTCGCGGAGCCTCTCGATCTTGCATCGCTCGAGCACGTCGACCGTCATCGCCACGGTGCGTCTGCCGCATGACTGCACCTCGGTGCACGCCGCGTCGACGAGCGCCTGGCGGCGGCCGGTCGGCACCACGTCCGCTCCGGCTTCGGCGAGCCCAAGTGCGATCGCGCGGCCAATGCCTGACGTGCCGCCGATAACGACGGCCACGCGACCGGTGAGCGTCAGCGAGCGAAGCACGCGCCCATCTGTGGAAGGTATCTGTTCATTCAGGCAATGATCGGCCACGCGTCTCGGGGGCGAACGGCACCGCCGCGAGACCGACCAGGAAGACCACACACATCGTGACGCCAGCGTAGCGCATCGGTTCAGCCTGCGCAGCGAACACACGGCTGGTGAGCAGTCCGAGCGCCAGCGGCCCGAGCGCCGCGACGAATCGACCCACGTTGTAGCAGAAGGAGGTGCCGGTGCTGCGCAGTCGGGTGGGGAAGAGTTCCGGAAGGTAAATCGAATATCCGCCGAAGAGTGCCAGCTGGCAGAACCCCATGAGCGGAATCATCCAGAAAATATCGGAGAAGTTCCGCAGGTTCCAGAACGTAAAGGCGGTCATCACGAATGCCGCCGCAAACGCCAACGCAAACGCCTTCCGCCGTCCGGTGCGATGCGTGAGCTGCGTGAACGCGTAAATGCCGAAGAAGCCACCGAGGTTCTGCAGCAGTGAGGTCATGCTCGTCCAGAATGTCTTCTGTCCAGCCGAGAGGTCGGTCCGGTCCAGTACCACGCGGAAGAGATCGACGCTGAAGAAGCCGATACCCCACAAGCCGACGACGCCCGCGAAGGCGAGGAGCGTACCGATCATCGCGTGTTGGCGCCAGCGTGGATCGGAGAAGAGCTCGGTCAACGAGCCACGTCGGACGGCGTCTCGCGCGGCGCGCTGCCAGCGTTCAGGTTCTTTGAGCCTGCGGAAGATGACCAGGCACAGAAATGCCGGCAGCGCTCCGATGACGAACATCGAACGCCATGCGCTGGCGATCGTTCCAGCCTGCTCGAGGGCCGACAGCATGATCCCGATCACCGCTGCAAGCATGTTCCCGATCGTGGAAGCGGCCTGTACCCATCCCAGCGCAAACGGTCGCGCGCGATCGGGGAGCGATTCGGCGACCAGCGCCACACCGACGGCGAACTGACCTCCGACGCCGAGTCCGGTCAGGAAGCGATACGCGGAGAAATCCCATATCCCGGTCGATAGCGCGCTCAGACCCGTGAAGATGGAATAGAACAGAATCGTGACGATCATCGTCTTCACACGGCCGATGCGGTCACCGAGCACACCGAAGACGAGCCCGCCGCTTGCCCACCCGATCATGAAGATCATCGTGGTGTAGCCGGCGTATTCCGCAATCATGCCGTCGCTGACCGGTGTCGTTCCGACGGCGGCGCGAAGCAGCTCCGTAACCGCAGGGCGGCGAGCCAGCGTGAACAACTGCTGGTCCATCGTGTCGAACAGCCATCCAAGCGAGGCCGCGAGGAGTACGAACCAGTGTTCGGCCGTCAGCTCACGATGCCAGCCGCGTGATGAGGAGACCGCGGGCGTGGCGGCGTGCGCGGATGCCAGTGTCTCCTCGATCACAATGCCTCAGTCTTACAGCTCTTTGATGCCCATGTTGCGCCAGCGCCAGAACCCGCCCGGGCGCCACCGCAACAGACCGTGAACCTGAATGGCAATCGGGCCCTCCCACATGCCGTTCACCGCATTGTTCTTGACATCGGTGAAATCGGTCACGAGCGCATCGTTGACCCACATCTGCACGTGCGGCGTTTCGCCGTCGACGCGAAGTCGAATGACGTTCCACTCCTCCCGTTGCCACGCCTTGACATCGTCAAACAGGCCGCCGCGTTTCTGCGCGGCGGCAGGAGCGGCGGCCCCGCGACCGCCTCCGACGCCGGCCAGCCCGTTCTCGCCATTGACGTTGCCAAGCATACCTGTCGGGAGGTAATCGAGCGTCACCTGATACGCGACGCCGTCCTCGGTCGCTCTGAAGAAGAGACCGCTGTCGCACCCCCAGTCCGGTTTCACCTCCATATAGAGCTCGAAGTTCTTGTACTTCTTGTCCGTGATCAGGATTCCACCGCTGCCGAGCGGACTCTGCGTGCCGAGCAGCACGCCATGCATGACAGAGAAGTTCGGCGTCGTACCGTGAATGTTCGTGTGACTGGTGTGCCACCCGGAGAGATTCTGCCCGTTGAAGATTGGCGTGAAGCCGTTCGGAACTTTGACGGGCAACGGCGCCAGCTCGAGTCCTGCAAACCGTTCACCGCCCGGACGAATGTTTTGCGTGGCGGACGGTCGTCCGATTGGTTCGAGCTTATCGGTGCCGGGCGGCGGTGGTACCGGATCGAAAGCGACTGGCGACCAGTCGGGACGATAGGTCGGAGCGGGTCGCTGACCTTGCTGGTCCTGCGGGACAAGGGCGGTCGCGCTCATCATCACGAGCGCGGCGATGATCACGAGGAACGGCCCGACACGCATGCCACCCTCCATCCAGCACGAAGCCGGTTTCGACTCGTTTCCGCAAAGCGATCATCGACCGATAGTGGTCAGACCACAGACGCGCATTCGCGGATTCTGATCTTGCAATGGCGCGGCACATTCTATATGTTTGCGCCACATTTTTATATCCGATGCGCCACATTGGTATGTTCTCTTGTCACGCGTTGGACAAAGAGAGCAGTCCAAATGGCGACAGGCACTGAAGGAGCCCGTATGCCGTTGCGTGGGGCGATGATTGGACTTGCGATCGCCGCCGCGGTCTCGCTCGGCGGCGTGTACCAGGCGCAGACCGCGCAGTGGCCGCCCAGTGTACAACGCGTGTCCGAAGCGTCACCGCCACTGTCACCCGAGGCGGCGATGAAGACGTTCTACATGCCGCCGGGATATCACCTGGAGCTCGTTGCGAGCGAGCCGCTCGTCCAGGATCCAATCTTCATGGACTGGGATTTCCAGGGCCGGCTCTGGGTCATCGAGATGCCGGCATTCATTCCCGATCTCGGCCCAAAGCACGACCGCGATCCCGTGTGCGACATCGTCATCCTCGAAGACACCAACAACGACGGGAAGATGGACAAGCGCACGGTGTTCGCGGACAAGCTGGTCCTGCCGCGCACCATCAAGATCATCGATCGCGGAGTGCTGGTCGCCGAGCCACCGAACCTGTGGCTCATGCGGGACACCAACGGTGATCTCAAGGCAGACACCAGGGAGCTGCTGACCGATACCTTCGGCGATCGCGATGCCAGTGTCGAACACAACGCAAACAGCCTGTTCTGGGCGTTGGACAACTGGATGTACACGTCCGAGCACACGAAGTATTACCGGCTCAAGAACGGGAAACTCGAGGTCGCGCCAACGCTGCCACGAGGCCAGTGGGGAGCGACGCAGGACGACGTCGGTCACATCTTCCGCAATACGAATTCACAGGCCTTGAATGTCGATCTGATATCGACGCGCTACTACCTGCGCAATCCGGGTCTGGCGCGCACCCGCGGCATGTACGAGTCACTCGTCGACGAGACGCGCGATCTGAACGTCACGTGGCCAGTGCGGCCGAACCGCGGCGTGAATCGCGGGTACCAAACGGGTCAGTTGCGCCAGGACGGCACCCTCGCCACCTACACGGCCGTCAGCGCACCGACCGTCTATCGCGGCGATCGGCTGCCGCGCGAGTTGTACGGCAACGTGTTTCTCGCCGAACCATCGGGCAACCTGGTGAGCCGCGTCATCTTGAGTGACGACGGCACCACGCTTCGGGCCAAGCGCGCGTACGAACGTGCGGAGTTCCTGGCGTCGACCGACGAGCGTTTTCGCCCGGTGTGGCTGTCGTCCGCGCCTGACGGGACGATCTACGTCGTCGACATGTACCGCGGCATCATTCAGTACATCGATCTGGTCACGAAGTATCTGAATGACTGGATCGTCAAGCACGACCTGCAGCAGGGCATCCATTACGGGCGGATCTATCGCGTCGTTCACGACACCACGCGTCGTGACCGAGCGCCGGCGCTCGCGACGGCCTCAGCGGCCACACTTGTCACGACGCTCTCACACCCGAACGGGTGGTGGCGCGACAGCGCACAGCAACTGCTGGTGCAGCGGCACGACCTATCGGTGGTACCCGCGCTGAAGCAGTTGGCGAATACGGCGCCGCTGCCGCGGACTCGACTGCATGCACTGTGGACGCTTGACGGGTTGGATGCGATTGATCCGGCGACCGTTGTCAGCGCACTCGACAATCCCTCGCGCGACGTGCGCGTCTCGGCTCTGCGCTTGTCCGAACGCTGGATCGGTGATGCCTCGAGTCCAGTGATCGCAGCAGTACTGAAACGAGCGACTGATGCGGACCCGGCGGTGCGACGGCAGCTCGCTGCGACGCTGGGTGAGCTGAAGGCAGGACCGCAGAAAGAAGACGCGATCGCGACGCTGCTCGTCCAGCACGGCGACGATCCAATCACCGTCGACGCGGCCATCAGCGGACTCCGGGGCAGCGAGCCGGCGGTGATGGACAAGGTGCTTCAGGCTGCAGGTCAGGTTCAGAGCGCGCCCATCGACGGTGCCATTCCGATGCTCGCAGCCGCGATCGCCCGCAACGGTGACGAAACGGCGATTCAGCGGCTGTTCGCAGATGTCACCAACGAGAATCGCGCTGGATGGCAACGGTCAGCGACGCTGAGAGGCATCGAGATCGCCACCGGCGCCTTGGGTGGTGGGGGAGGGCGCGGTGGACGAGGCGCCGCGGCCGCGAACGATACCGGACCCGGCGGTCGCGGTGCACCCGAAGGCGATCGGGCGTACCCACTGCCCGGCGGCGATCAGAACTCCGCCGTCTTCTTCGGTGCGAACCCACCGCCGGCGCCGACGACTATCAAGCTGAGTGGCGAGCCGGCTCTGGTCAGTTTTGCCGCTCGCGATCGGACCGACCTTGCTGCTCGGGTATCCCGTGTTCTCGCCCGCGTCGAATGGCCAGGCAAGCCGGGGGCGGCGCGCGCAGTTGCTCCGCTTACAACACAAGAGCAGCAACGCTTCGACAGTGGTCGTGCGATTTATGCAGCGGACTGTTCCGGTTGCCATCAGACCGACGGCCGCGGCTTGCCAGGGCTCGCGCCGGCGCTGGCGAACTCGGCGCTGGTCCTCGCTCCCGCGACCGTGACCGCCAGGATCTTGCTGAGCGGCAAAGAAGGAGCCGTCGGACTGATGCCCCCGATCGGAGGAAAGTTGACCGACGACGAGGTAGCCGCGGTCCTCACCTATATCCGCCGGGAATGGGGCAACGCAGCGTCGCCAGTTGACGCGGCGACAGCACAAGCCATTCGTGCGCTGAGTGCGACAAGAACACGACCCTGGACCGACGAGGAACTCGCCCGCATCGGCGACGGCGCGGTCCGATAGTCATCACCATCAGTCGTAGGGGCCGACCCGCAGGTCGGCCCGTGACAGGAGCAACGCATGAGAGGTCGTTGGATCACCGGGTTCGCTTTCACGCTGTTCTTCTTTACTGCGTACGTGTCATCTGCGCAGCTGCTGACGACGGGCACGATCACCGGAATGCTCAAGGACGGGCAGGGCGGGGTCATTCCCGGTGCGACGATCACCCTCGTAAGCGAAACGAAGGGAACGCCCGTTCCCCCGGCGATCTCGGAATCAACCGGCGAATTTCTCGTTCCGAACCTTGCGCCGGATACCTACCGTCTGACGATCGAGCTGCAGGGTTTCAAGAGCCTCGAGCGGCGGGGCGTCGCGGTCTCAGGTGGTGATCGGCTCAATCTCGGAACGCTGACCCTCGAGGTCGGCACGCTCAACGAGACGATTACGGTGACGGGCGAGAGTCCGCTCGTCCAGACCACGAGCGGTGAGCGTTCCTTCACGGTGCCGACGGCGCTCGTCGAGAGCCTTCCGATTTCCACCAACCGCAGTTTCACTATGCTGTCCTCGCTTGCGCCGGGGACAACCGCCGCGCTCGGCGGCAACGTGAACGCCGGCATTCAGCCGCAGCGAGTCGGCGGTGGTGGCGCCGCGAACATCATGATGGACGGCGTCTCGACGATGGACCTGGCGAGCAATCGTCCGTCGCTGCAGATGAACGTCGAATCGATCGGCGAGGTCAAGATCGTCTCGTCGAGCTATCAGGCGGAGTACGGGCGCTCGTCGGGCGTGCAGGTCATTGCCGTCACCAAGAGCGGGACGAATCAGTTCCGGGGATCGCTGTACGACGTGGAACGCAACTCCGCGTGGAATGCGAACAGCCGCGTGAACGCGCTGAATGGCGATGCGAAGCCGTCGGTGCGCGAGCGTGATTGGGGGTACTCGATTGGTGGACCAATCGGCAGGCCCGGAGGCTCCAACAAGTTGTTCTTCTTCTACGCGCAGGAGTTCGCGCCGCGTTCGCGCACCGGTGATGTCGTGAGGTTTCGAGTGCCGACTGCACTCGAGCGACAAGGTGATTTCTCGCAGTCGATCGACAACAACGGCAACCTGTACAACTTGATTCGTGACGCGTCGACAGGTCTCCCGTGCACGGCGGCCAATACGAGCGGCTGCTTCCAGTCCGGAGGCGCGATCGGACGCATCCCCGCGAATCGTCTCTACCAGACAGGTCTGAACATTCTGAATGAGTGGCCGCTGCCGAACGTGAATGTGCCTGGCGCGGCTTACAACTACGAGGCGCGATTACCTCAGGACAATCAGCTCGCGTGGCAGCCAGCCGTTCGCGTCGATTACAACCCGACCGAGAAGATACGCGCGAGCTTCAAGTACTCCGGTTGGCAGCAGAAGGTGAAGCCGATCGTCGGCACGCTGCCTGGTTTCAACGACAGCCTTCTCGCACGTCCGCGGGTCGACACCTGGGCGGTGCAGGGGAACTACGCGCTCAATCCGACCACGTTCGCCGAGGTCACCTACGGACGATCTCGGCAGCCGCAGTCTGGCTGCGCGCTCGCAACGCAGGGAACCGCGCCCATCTACTGCGCGACCGGTTTCCCCGCCAATGACGTTGCGAACCCGACGAGGATCGGCCTCGGTGGGCTGCCGCTGATTTTCCCGAACTCGGGCTACTTCGATCCGCGGTATCTCGCGACGAAGTTGCTACAGGAATCGAACACGCCGGTCTATCAGAACAACCAGGTCCTCATTGCGCCGACCTTTGTCTGGGGCAACCGCGTCGCCACCGCCAACACGCCGCCGAACACACCGTTCCCCGGTTCGGGCAATCTCAATGGCAGCTACGAGACCAGCGTCAACGGGAGTCTGACGAAGGAATTGACCGGCCACACGGTGAAAACGGGGTTCTATTTCGCGCACGGAATCAAGTACCAGGCGAACGCGGCAGGCAGCGGGCCGGTCTTCGGGACGGCGCGCGGCGCGATCAGCTTCGCGAACAATACCAGCAATCCGCTCGACTCGACCTTCGGCTTCTCGAACGCTGCGCTCGGCATTTACAACACGTATCAGCAGATGTCCGGCTGGATCGAGGGCGCGAACGGCTTCAAGAATTTCGAGGGATACGCGCAGGACACCTGGCGGATGACGGGCAAGTTCACGCTCAATTACGGCCTCCGCGTCGTCCATCAAACGCCGCAGTATGACGAGCTGCTGCAAGGCAGCAACTTCCTGCCTGACCGCTGGAAGGCGTCGGATGCACCGCTGCTGTACGCGGCTGGTTGCGCCAACAACGTGTATCCGTGCACGGGCGATACGCGGCAAGCGATGGATCCTCGAACTGGCGCATTCCTCGGCGCGGGCACGGCAGCGCTCATCGGCGCGGTGATTCCCAATACCGGTGCTCCGTACAACGGCGTTGTCGCGGTGACCGGAGGAAGCCTTCCGAAGGAGGGTTACACGTCGCCGAAGCTTGGATGGGCGCCGCGCGTCGGGTTTGCGTACGACGTCACCGGCAATCAGCGGCTCGTGCTCCGCGGGGGCGGCGGGCTGTTCTTTGCCCGTGGCTTCGGGAACTTCCTCAACGGCAACCCGCCACTCATGCAGGACGTCACCCTTCAATTCGGGACGCTCCAGTCGCTGGCGGGCGCGGTCGCATCGACGCCGAGGCCGGGTCCGCAAGTGCTCGGTTGGCAGTACGACAGTCCGTACCCGAGCGATACGCAGTGGAGCGGCGGCGCGCAAGTGATGCTGCCGTTTGCGACGCTGCTTGATGCAGCCTATGTCGGCCACCATAGCTGGAACGAGCTGTATCCGCTCAACCTTGGCGCGATCGACCTCGGGTCTGCATTCCTGCCGCTGAATCAGGACCGCACGCTTGCTGCGAGCGCGACACCTGGCGCAAGCGCGGTCGTGACGCAACTGATGGCGCCACTGCGCGGATACAACAACGTCTGGATAACCTCAAACATCGGCTGGCGGACGTACCACGGCCTGCAGCTCTCGCTGCAACGCAGGCTGAGTCGCGGTATTCAGTTCGGCCTGAACGACACCATTACGTTGTCCGATCGCGGCTTCTGCGCGTCAGGCGGTTGCCCGAGCATGCAACCGCTGCGTATGCAGCACAATTCCGACGGCACGTACGTTACTCGGAGCGATCAGGGTCAACAGGACGATTTGCTGGGCGACATGCTCACGCCTCGGCACATCCTGAAAGGCACGTTCCTCTGGATGTTGCCGAGCATGTCGAGCGGGCCTCTTGGCGCGCTGCTCAATGATTGGCAAGTTGCCGGCGTTTGGACCGCGGCCACCGGTCAGCCGTACGCGGTGACCTACACCTATTCGAGCGGTGGCTCGAATATCAATCTGACCGGTTCACCGGATTACGGCGGGCGGGTGCGGATTGTCGGCGACACCGGCAGCGGGTGCAGCAGCGACCCGCTTCGCCAGTTCCGCACGAGTGCGTTCCAGGGACCGATTTCTCCGAGCGTCGGCCTCGAATCAGGTAATGGATACCTTCAGGGCTGCTTTCAGAGCGCGCTGGATCTGTCGATCTCGAAGCAGATCAGATTGCCCGGCAACAAGAGCGTGTCGTTCCGCGCCGACATCTTCAATTTCCTGAACCAGGCCATCGTCACGGGACGCAACACGTCGATGCAGTTGGCGAGCCCGACCGACGCGGTGACGATCGTTAACCTGCCGGTCGATGCAAACGGCAACCCGATTGCCGCCCGGACCAAGCCGAACGGCGCCGGCTTTGGCGTCGCGAACACGTACCAGGCGCCGCGGACCGTTCAACTGCAATTGCGCTTCGCCTTCTAACCGTTCGGATCGTTCGAGTCGTTCGGCACGTTCGGGTCGTTCTTCGGTGAATTCCTCGGATCGTTCGGTTCGTTCCCTTGTGGAACGATCCGAACGACTCGAAGGGTCCGAACGCCTCCCGAACCGATCAACGATCCGAATGACGATGTCCCGAACGACTCGAACGATTCGAACGATTTATTTGGGTTCGATTCGTCCCAGCAACCTGCCAAGCAGCTTGACGCCATAAACGGCTGCACGCGCGCGAACATCTTCCGCATTCGTGGCCGACGCCGGAGGAAGACCCAGCGACCCCATCTCGTCGACAGCTCGATCGTCATCGTCGAACGGATGCAGGGCAATCCAATACAGGATCTTGATCAGATCGGAGCGTTCGGTCTGCGCCTGAATACGTTGGTAAACGACGGCTGGTACATACCGCTCGGTGTCCATCATCAGGAGATCGGGGACAGCGGCGACGTACAAAAGATTGCGCACGCGTTGGACGGGATCGGTCGTGGATCCAGGCATCCACTGCGGCAGCGCCTCGGCGAGAGTCGCAACCGATTCGGCCGTACCCGGGCCCGGCTCCTCCGTTGAGGGTGCAATTGGGGTGATGACGCCGGCGTCGGGTGGCAGGCGATCGAACGTGAGATCCGCGTCGATGTCCTGTTGCGACACCGCCACCCATGACGTGGGATGCGGCCGCGAGGAATCAGGCCTCGCTGTCGCGTCGGCGCGCGGGGCAGCAGCCGTCGCAGCCGGTGTGGACGGCGCGCCGGCAGCGACTTCGGCTGATGTCGCTCGCAATGTCTGAATGGGACCGGCCGCGGCGTCGATGGTGATGTCCGTCGTCTGCGCGGATGCGCCGGCGCCTGCAGTAGAAGCGGCACTGGTTGTCGCGATGTAACCGCGGTACTCCGCAGCCACGCCGACGCCAGCCCACGCGGCAAGTGCGAGCACGACCCAGGCTCGATCCCGCCGCATGGCGAACCGCTCGTGTTCGTCCCAGCGAAACATCATCGCTCCGGCGGTACACGCTGCGACGCCGATGACAAGCAGTGCCGATAGGCTGAACAGCATGGACCCGACCCCGTCGCCGGTGACGCACGCCTGCAGGATCTCAACGGCATAGCGTCCGGGAAAGAACCCCGACGCATGCTGCGCCCACTCCGGCAGACTCGCAATCGGCACCGCGATGCCGCCGATGATCAGCATCGGAAGAAAGATCGTTTGTCCAAGCGCCTGAACGGCGGGGACCGTGTCGGCCATCATCGCGATCACGAGGCCGCATCCCAGGAACGCGAACGCGACGACGGTGAACGCGATCCACAAGTCGAATGGATGTTGCGGTCGCGGCATGCCGATGAGCATCGCTAGACCGATCTGCAGCAGCCCCGCCGTGATGACCAGGATGTACCTCGCCGCGATCGTGCTCGCGACGAGACTCCCGACCGGCACGGGCATCAGGCGATAGCGTCGCCAGACGCCCTTTTCGCGCTCACTCACCAGCGTCGTCGGCAGTCCGAAGCATGCGCCGCCGAGGACGGTGATGGTCAGCAGCTCACCGACGTGACGTACGAGCGGAACGCGGTCGAACCGGTACAAACCCCAGTAGGCGGCGAGAAACAGCGTGGGGAACAGGTATCCATAGCTCATCGCCAGCGGGTTGCGGAAATACAACCGCAGGCTGACGACGAACTGGCGCACGGCTCCGCGAATCACGGATCGTTCTCCGCTCCTGTCAGACGCAGAAAGACGTCTTCGAGTGTGTCCCGATGCACGTGAAGTTCGAGCAGCTCGATCCCGCCCGCTTCGAGCAGTGCGGTCAGCTCCCGCACGGTTCGTCGCGCATCTGGTGTCCGGAACGTAACCCAGTTGCCGTTGGACACCACGTCGACCATACCAGGAATGCCCGTCAGACGATGGGCGTCGATCTGCGGCTTCGTGCTGAGCGACACCGATTGCATCGCTGACGATTCCGCGGCCAGCGCGCGCGGTTCACCGGTCGCGATGATCTCCCCGCCGTCCATGATCGCCACACGCTCGCAGAGCCGTTCGGCTTCGTCGACGTCGTGCGTCGTCAGCAGCACGGTGCGGCCGTCCTTCTTCAAGCGGGTGATGTCATCCCGCAGTTCGCGACGCGATTGCGGATCGAGTCCGGCCGTCGGCTCGTCGAGAAAGAGAATCTCGGGCCTGTTCACGAACGCAATGGCGAGTGCCAGTCGTTGCCGTTGTCCGCCCGAGAGCGTATCGAAGGTCGCGTCCGCCTTGTCGGTCAGTGAGAACTGCTCGAGCAACTGTGCCGGATCCGCGGCATGGCGATAGAACGCCGAAAACAGCTGGAGGGCCTCACGCGGGGTGATCTTGTCCTGGAGTGCCGTCGACTGCAGCATGACGCCGATTCGCTGCTGCACCTCGCGCGCTCGCCGCGTCGCATCCATACCGGCGACGGTGATTTCGCCGTCATCGGGCAGGCGCAGGCCGACGATGCATTCGAGCAGCGTCGTCTTGCCGGCACCGTTCGGCCCAAGCAGGCCGAAGATCTCGCCCTCGTGGAGGTTCAACGAGACGTCGCGGACGGCGTCTACGTGACCATAAGACTTTCTGAGGCCGCGAACGGTGACTGCGCTGGCCACATCACGAAACCCCAAATCCCAAATCCCAAACCCCAAGTCCCAAGGGTTGTGGACTTGTCTGGATTTGGGTTTTGGGGTTTGGGTTTTGGGATTTGCTCATCGCGGCCAGTATTTATCGGTCAGGAACTCGCGCTTCGGCGGCGCCTTCGCGGGATCGTCGGCCGGCTTCGGAATGCGCTTGAACGAGTACGTGTAGGTATAGGGTTCGAGGTAGATCGTGGGATCGTCCCACGTGAACGTGAGCTGCAGCGTGTTCGGATCCGCCAGCCGGACGCGTTGCGTCAGATGCGTCGTCTCTTTGGCGCGGCCGCCGCCGGTGACGCGCATGATGCGCCAGCGGGTGTCGCACATCTTCGCCGGAAACCCGACGGTGTCGACGAGAAGCGTGTCGCCCTGCCAGCGTCCGGTCGAGTGCCCGTTGCCGGTGGCTTTGTACGCCGGGCTCTTGGTGTCCGGGTGCGGTCGACCATCCATGTACACGGTCTGCGGGCCCAGTTTGATCTCGGTCGCGGATATGACGACATCCTGGCCGCCGGAACTGGCAAATGACATCGCCAGATTGCCATTGCCGCAGTCCGCGTTCGCTTGCTGTCCGCCGCGACCGGCCGTGTTGACGACGCTACCGGCGCGAACCCGTGCGTCGTCTTCCGCATTCAACTTGACGATGTCCGGACGCAGCTTGGCTTTAACGCCCGGGCCGTTGTCCCACCATTCCTGCCAGCTACCCGACGCCGTGTCCTGGACCAGCCAGAATCCGGCGATGGCAGGCGTCGCCGGCGTCTGCGCGAGCAGCGCCACTCCGCAAATCACGACCAATCCAGCGGCAAGCACGAATCTCGTAGGCGTCATGATGCTTCTCCTGTCGGTCGAGGTGCGTCGCATTTAGCTCTTCGGCCGCGCGATATCACGATAGATCCGCTTGCCATCGGGAAAGGTCACGTAGAAGAGCGACGCACCTTTGCTGCCGTCTTTCAGCGGGTTGCCAGATATGGTGATCTGATCCCCGGGCTTCAGCGTCGTGCTCGACCATCCCTGCAGACGCATGATGTTGGTGCTCGCACACTCGATGTCCCACTCGCCCACAAACTTCGGATCGACACCCGCTCCCGCATCGACTTTCAGGATGATGTGGCCGTGCGGATTGATCCAGTACCACTCCGCGACAGAACCTTTGAGCGTGATCAGCTTGTCCTGATCGAACATCGCGAACGAATGGTGCGCGCTCACGCTTCCGGACGTCACCAGAATGGCGACAGCGGCTGCCAAGAGCCGCCAGATCCTGCAAGTCATGTCAGTGCCTCCGTGAGAGCCGATCGAAAGTGGTCTACCAGTTTGGAGAGCGGGATTCAGCCGAAGTGGGCTCCGAGGCTGCGCATTATAAGCCGTTCGGGTTGGAGATTCGACCAGGAATCAGAGAGCTTTGTGACGATAGGACAAACCTACCCGGAAGTACCGATGCAATTGGACAAACCGGTTTGGTGGGACGTTCGATATTACGCGTTGCGACGCCGCCGCGATTCCGCGGGACGCACGGCCACTGCGCGGACGGCGTCCTGCGCTTCTTCGGCGTGATAGATCGCGGCCTGGCGCAGGTGATCGTCCATCAATGTTCGCGCCTGTTCGGCATCGTGTGCTCGGATCGCGAGGTAGATCCGGCGATGCATGTTGGCGGCGTCTCGAAGGTTCCGCTCCGTCGCGCGTGCAGCTGTTGGCCGACGATGCTCGAAAAACAGCGTCGACACCATTTCAATCAGCGAGGCCAGGATCGGATTGCGTGACGCCACAGCGACGGCGCGGTGGAACTGCATGTCGTGGATGAGAAACAACTGTGGGTCGTCCATGCTGGCGAAGAGGCTGGCCACCTCCTCCGCAATGCCCGCCAGATCGTTGCCGGTCGCCCGCTCGGCCGCCATTGCCGCCGCGCTGACTTCGAGGACACGACGGGTCTCGAACATCTCATCGCGCGTAAACCCGTGTAGCGCCGCAAGAAAACTGAGGGGCTGGCTGTCGAGTTTCGGTGGACCTCCCGGGATGTATGTCCCCGACCCATGCCGTGCTTCGACGACCCCCATGGCCGCCAGCGCACGTAACGCGGCGCGGACGGTGGGGCGACTGACGCCGAGCTGCGTCACGAGGAGGCGCTCCGGTGGGAGACGGTCGCCGGCACGCAAATGACCGCCGCCAATCAACTCACGGACGTGAGAGATGACTTGTTCGGTGCTCGGGCTCGTCGGTCGTGTTGCCATCGCGCGCAATCATACTGCCTCGGCATGTGGACAAGCCACCTTGGAGATTGCCGTACGCCTGGTTGTCCAATTGCCGACGACGTGGGATAGAATCCACCGGTCTTGCGGGAGAGTGAAGACGTGCATTCACGAAGAGATTTCACAAAAACGGCGCTGTCACTGATCGTCCTGCCGGCGGTGGCCGCGTCGAAGGTGTTTGCCATCGAATTGACCGTCCGCGGTGTGAAGCTCGGCATCACGACCGCGTCGCTCAATCCGCTGCCGCAGGTGCCCGGCAAGGCTCCACTGGACGTCCTGATTCAGCAACTGGTGGAGCTCGGCATCGGCAACGTCGAGTTGTCAGGAGGGTTTTTCGGTCCTCCGGTGCGCGGGGCCGCCGTCGGTGGCCAGGTCCCGAAGGTCCCCAATCCGGAATACGACAAGTCGCGCGACGAGCTGCGCCAATGGCGGCTGTCGCCTGCCGCCCTCGAGCGATTCCGCGACGTCCGCAAAAAGTTCGACGACGCGAAGATCAATCTGTATTCGATGTCGAACACGATGGCCGACGATGTCACCGACGCGGAGCTCGATGCGATGTTCCGCCAGATGCAGGCGCTGCGCGTGAGCGTGTTCCAGACCAACCAGACCCGTGTCTCGATGGGGCCGCGCCTCGTGCCGTTCGTCGAGAAGTACAAGATCCGTCCGGCGTTTCACACGCACGCCGAGGTCGAGGATCCGAACGAGATTGCGTCGGTGGAGAGCCTGCAGAAGCTGTTGAACATGTCGAAGGAGTTCCGCGTCTGCCTCGACATCGGTCACTTCACCGCCGGCAATAACGACGCGGTCGCCTACCTCCGCGAGCACCACGATCGCATCACGCACATCCACGTCAAGGATCGCACACGCAACAAAGGTCCGAATGTCGAGTGGGGCACCGGCGACACGCCGATCAAGGAATGCCTCACGCTGATCCGTGACAACAAGTGGCCGATCTACGCGTTCATCGAACGCGAGTTCATGGGCACCCGCGGCCCCGTTGAGGAGACGCGGCGTGACCTCGACTACATGAAGCAGGCGTTGATGATCTAGTCGGGGGGTTGGCCGACACGATACAGCACTTCACCGGCGCGAGGGACCAGCAAGGTGTCGTGTCCCAGATCGGTGGGCCATCGGTCGCGATCGATGGCGTGATGGTCGATGTATCCCAGGTTGACGCGCTCGCATCGCTCGCGCGAAATTCCGGTCGCAAGCGTCACCTCGACGCGTGGTGTTTCGAGCGCGCTCGCCGCGTCGAACGTGCCGGAGCCTTTCAGGTGCGTCGAGTGCGCGAGAATGCCGCCTGGGTAATGCGCAAAGCGTGCCCATTGCTCGACGAAGTAGTCGCGGCAGTGATAGCCGATCTCCTCCAGCAGCGAGCCATGGACGTGGCTCACTTTGTCCACGTGCGGCGCATAGATGATCACCTCGCCGCCGTCGGCCATCGCCGGCTCCATCTTGTACATCCCTTTCGCGGCGGTCCACATGTCGGCGTACATCGACGGCATGACGGAGACCACGCGATCGAACGGAGAGTCCACCCAGACGATGTGGCGCCGCGCCGACAAACGCGCGGCATCGCGCCACGCTGCGCGAACATCGCCGCAGAACGCGCCGGCGACGCCGTCGTGAGTGGTGACGAGCGCGACGAGCGATACCGGGGTGTCGAGAAACGCGGCCGCGCGATCGATGACGGCCCGCACAGGGGTATCGATGGTCCCGATGATCTCGTAGCTGGTAATCAGCGCGCCGAGCCAGTGGGTGAAGTGGATGATGCCGGGGGCGGCGATACCGGGAAACAGGTACTTGGCGCCGCCGGAAAATCCAGCCACCTCGTGCGGAAAGACGGGGCCGCAGATGAGGATGTGGTCGTATTCGGTGACGAGCCGATTCAATGCGACTGGCACGTCCTGCGACAGCTTTCCGTCAGTAATTGCGGAGATGTCGGAGGCCGGTATCGTTCCCAGTGTCACGAAGGCCGATGGGTCGTCCCAACGATGGTTGAAGATGTTGCGTCCGGCGGCTACGCCATTGATGACTGGGCGACCGACATGCATGGTCAGCTGCGCGTCCGTCATCGGCGCATGCGTACCCAGTGCGACGAGGTAGTCGAGCGCCGACACACGCGCGCCGAGCTCGCGCTCCAGGATGTCGAACATGCTGGGCATCGGCATCGTGCGCGTGCCGTCGGGAATCACCACGAGGACGCGGCAGCCGTCTACCGCCATTGCGCGCAGGCCTTCGCGTGCCGTCGCCTCGAATTCCTGCGACGTCAAGAAGCCTTCTGCGGCGCCTTTGCCAATGACCACGGGTGCGTATGGTAGCACCCGCATCCGGACAGCCGATTCGACTCGCCGCAATCACCGACGAGTTCTCGCCGGACATCGACGTCGCGCTCGACGCCATGCGATCGGTCGGAATGACGGGTGTCGAGCTGCGCACCGTCGGCGGCAGAAACGTCGTCGACCTCTCGGACAGCGAGATCGCGAAAATTGCGGCGGCGGTCACAGTGCGGGGCATGGAGATTGTTTCGATCGCGTCGCCGCTGTTGAAATGCGTGCTGCCGGACGCCCCGCCCGTCGACACCCGGTTTCAGCAGGACGTGTTCGGCTCGCCGTTCACGTTCGACGATCAACCGCGGTTGACCAGCCGTGTGTTTGAAATCGCCAGGCTGACCACGGCGCGCATCGTCCGCGTATTTTCCTACTGGCGCACCATCGATCCGCCGCGCTGTGAGGAACGTATCGTTGTGGCGTTGCAGGCGCTCGCCGAGCAAGCATCGACCCGTGGCGTGACGATCGGCCTCGAGAACGAGTACGCCTGCAATGTCGGCACGGCCCCCGAGAGCGCCCGATTGCTGAAACGCCTGCCGCATCGCCATCTTCAATTGATCTGGGATCCCGCGAACGCATTCATCCTGGGCGATACGCCGTTTCCTGACGGTTATCAAATCCTGCCGCGCGATCGAATTCTTCACGTTCACGTGAAGGATTGTGTGATGCAGGAGGGGAACGCGATCTGGGGTCCAGTTGGCGACATGGGCATCGACTGGCGCGGCCAGATACGAGCGCTCAAACAGGACGCGTATCAGGGGTGGCTCAGTCTCGAGACGCATTGGAAGGGACCGTCCGGCGACAAGCTGGAAGCGAGTGTCATCTGCGGTCGACGACTCCGCGAGCTCGCGATACACGAAGGGGTCGGAAAGTGGTCGCCCTCTTGAAATTCTCCGCTTGCCCTCGTCGTCGTTTTTCGTTAGCCTCTGCAACCGGCTGCGCCATGCAACCGGTTACATTCCAACGGAGCACGTCAATGGAGATCACTCGTGCTGCTGCTGTCGCTACGTCATTCGCAAAGGCGACCGTGACGAGGGAAGTGCGTTATCGGTCTGTACTCGCGGTCGTAATTGCTGCCATTGGAATTACCGGCGACTACACTCGCGCGCAGCAATCGAACCTTCCCGATATCGAAGGCACGTGGGTACGTCTCGACACGGTCGGCGCAGGTAGCTTCGGCGCCGTCAATGCACTCACCGGCAACGCGGTGCTCACTCCGGAGGCCGCCGCGGCGGCGGCGGCCGGACGGCAGGGAGGCGGCGGATTGCGGCCCGGGTTGGTCGCGGACGACAACAAGCCCCACGCGGCGGGCGAGCCCTACGTCGTCACCGACGGGAGCTGCACGCTGCCCGGCGGACTCGAGCCGAATTCATCGGCGTTCCACATCATCCAGTCGAAAGACGAAGTCCTGATCGTCCGCGAGAACCCGGGACTTCACCGAACCATTTACATGGATGGCCGCACGCATCCTGATTTGTCGCGATGGAGGCCCACGGTGGTCGGACACTCCGTCGGCCGGTACGAGAACGGGACCTTCGTCATCGAGACGGTCGGATTGACGCCGGGCGGCGTCCCCGGAGGCGGTCGCCGCACAGCTGACACGCAATTGACCGAGCGCTACACGCTTTCAGCAGACGGCAGGCGTCTGACCATGACGTACACATGGAACGACTCGAAGATTTACCAGAAGCCGCACACCTATCAGATCGTCGCCGAGCGCCAGCCAGCGGACAGCTGGCCGTTCGAAGACTGGTGCGATTCGGGGGATCCGACTCAACGCACCTCCGTGATTCCGCCGAAGCAAATTCCATAAGTCGAAGGCCATGAAACGGGAAATCACACGTTCTCTCGCAATTGCCGCTGCGGCGCTGCTTGCAGCGTCGGCGGCGACGGCGCAACGTGGACGCGGCGCTGGCCCAGCCGTCGCGTTCGATCCACACGACATCAGTGGCTACTGGGAGCTCTCCTTCGATAGTCGTCATGTGCCGCCCGCCGCGCTCGCGACGACCGTCACCCCTGCATTTCGTGCAGCGAAGCGCAAGCAGGACGAGTACGCGACGCGCTGGTGCAACTGGATAGGCATGCCGGCAGCGATGGATGCCACCCGGCCGATCGATATCCGCCAGGGTCGCCGAGAGATCGTGATGAACTTCGAAACGATCGCCACACCGCGTCACATCTTTCTCGATCGCCCCATCCACATCGGCAAGGACGTGTACGACGCGACGACGATGGGTGATTCGATCGCGCGCTGGGAAGGAGAGACGCTTGTCGTCGATACCGTCGGTTTCGATGGCGCGAAGGGACTCTCCGCGATTCCGGGCGGCGGCTTCCGCACCTCGGACTCGCATCTGGTCGAGCGCTATCGGTTGGTGGGCAATGGAGCCGTGCTCGCGGTCACGTTCACCTGGTCCGATCCGAAGGTCTATCGGACACCGCACACCTACGAGTACCGCTACTACCGGGCGCCAGCCTCATACGAAGCGCAACCACCGATCTGGTGCGATCCGTTTGACGAAGCGCGGACGGCGTTTCTGGCCGGGTCGACATCGCGTGGCGGCGGCAACCAGCCGCGTTCACCAGGAGCCAGATGAAGAACGTCGCCGTGAAGGATGTCCCCTGCGGACGCGAGTAACGCATGTTCATCCACTCTGTGTATTTCTGGCTGAAACCGGATTTGGCGGCCGACGCGCGGAAACAATTCATCGACGGGCTGCACGCATTGCTCACGATCGAGACGGTTCAGGCCGGGTATATCGGGCTTCCGGCCGGCACCAGGCGCCCTGTCGTTGATCACACGTATTCGCACGCCCTCGTGCTGATGTTTCGAAACGCCAGCGCCCACGAGCACTATCAGCTCGATCCGATCCACGACCGCTTCAGGAACGAATGCCGTGCCTGTTGGGAGAGGGTGGTCATTTACGACTGCGTGAGCGGCGCTGAAGATCTATGACCACATGATGTGGTCGTCGAAGTCGGGCGCTGCTACGCCTACGTGCGCAATTGTCTCGAGGGTTGATGAAGGGAGCAGTCATGGTCCAGCGGCTCGTTGTTCGGCTCGGCTTCGCTTCGTTCCTGCTGATCGCCGCCGTGGTATCGGCGCAGGATGCCACCACGGGGGCCATCGTCGGCCTGGTGCGCGATTCGTCAGGCGGTGCCCTGCCCGGTGTCACCGTGGAGGTGACGAGCCCGGCGCTCATCGAACGATCCCGTTCAGTCGTGACCGACGACCAGGGTCGCTATCGTGTCACCGCGCTTCGGCCAGGGACGTACGCAGTAACCTTCACCTTGCAGGGGTTTTCGTCTTTCAAGCGCGAGGGCATCACCGTGCAGACCTCGGCGGCCTCGACGGTCAATGCCGATCTCGCCGTCGGTGCCGTGAGCGAAACAATCACGGTCAGCGGCGAAGCCCCGCTCGTTGACGTTACGAATACCGCCCAACAGACCGTCTTCAAGCAGGAAGTCATACAGGCGTTGCCGCTCGGGAAAAACGCTGGTCTGTTTGCCGCGGTTGTTCCGGGTGCAACGGTGGCGGCCGCCAATATCGACGTCGCGGGCACCAAGAACGAGCAGGCGCAGAACTTCACGGTACACGGCGGCGGCATCATCGTGCAGTTGCGCGACGGTCTCTTCGTCGGTTCGCCTCTCGGCGGACAGAATCAGGATTCGAGCAACATCCCGGCCGCCATTCAAGAGGTGAGCGTTCAGATCAACGGCGGACTCACGGCCGAGGCACACGGCGCAGGGACGCAGGTCAACTACATCCCGAAGGACGGCGGCAATCAGTTCCGCGGCTCCTTCACCGCCGACTATGGCGCCGGCAAGCTGCAATCGAACAACGTCGACGCCGCGCTCGGGACGCGCGGTGCGACACAGCCGGCGAAGATCAAGTCGCTCTACGACGTCACGGGCGGCATCGGCGGCCCGATCCTCCGGGATCGCGTCTGGTTTTACGGCAGCGCGCGTAAGCTCCAGAATCAGCAGTACGTCGTCGGCAGTTACTTCAACCAGACACCGCATACGTTGTTCTATACGCCGGATCTGTCGCAGCCGTCGTTCGCCTGGACGTTCAACAAGGCATTGATGACGCGTGTTACGTGGCAGGCCACCAGCCGCGACAAGGTGACGACCAGCTACGAGCTGCAGAGCAACTGCAATTGCTACAACCTCGTCAACCAGGGACAAATCATGGCCGACGGCGCCGGACATCGCTTGGATTACCCCTACCGGATATTCCAGCTTGGCTGGAATCGCATCGCAACGAGCCGCCTGTTGATTGACGCGCGGGTCGCAGAAATGGGCCAGACCGTCGGGAACCAATTCGACCGTCCCGATCCGAACTGGATTGCGGTGTTCGATCAACAGAACAACCGGCGCTATGGCGCGCTCGGCGGGATGGGTATCAGCGGCGGCAACGCCTATGGCTACTCGTACGGACAATCGTGGCAAGGCCAGGCGTCCGTCTCGTATGTCACCGGTGCGCATAACTTCAAGACCGGTGTGCAGCTGCGGCGCATGCGCCAGTACAACAATGCGTACTTGAACGGCGACGTCACCTACACGTTCAACGGCTCGACTCCGACGACCGCCGTGCCGCAGTTGGTCACCTACTGGGCCACACCGTACATTGATGATGCGTACGTGCAGCAGCACGCGCTGTACGTCCAGGACCAATGGAGGATGAAGAACTTCACCTTCAATCCCGGGTTGCGATTCGAGTACGCGCGCGGCTACACGCCGGAACAGCATCTGCCGGCGGGTCGGTGGGTGCCGGCGCGAGACTTCGCCCCGGTGAACAACATTCCGCACCTGACGGACCTGAACCCACGGCTCGGAATGGCGTGGGACCTATTCGGCAATGGCCGCAGCGCGTTGAAAGTCGCCTTGGGCCGGTATCAACCGGTGCAGGTGATTGCCGCGGGCGGGCTCGTGTCGGTGAACAATCCGACGTCGACCATGGTGACGAGTGCCACGCGAGTGTGGAGCGACAACGGCGACTTCATCCCGCAGGAGAGCGAGCTCGGGCCGCTGAGCAACGCCAACTTCGGCAAGACCGTGCCCGGAACGGTGTACGCCGATTCGGTGCTCGATGGATTCGGCGTCGCGCCGTACTCGTGGCAGGGGGGCGTTGCCTTCCAGCAGGAAGTGCGGCCTGGTGTAGCGGTGACGATTGGTTACTTCAGAACCGTCGGCGGCAACTTCACGGTCACCGACAACGTCCTCGTCGATCGATCGAACTACGACTACTTCTGCCTGAACGCGCCGTCAGATTCGCAGCTGCCCGGCGGTGGGGGACAACAGATCTGCGGCATCCACGATCAGCGGGTCGTCAATCCGGTCAGCAATCTCGTCCGCCCCGCGTCGGACCTCGGTAAGCAGACATCCGTGTTCAACGGGGTGGACTTCACAACCAACGCTCGGTTTGGCAACGGTGGATTCGTTACTGGCGGCATCAGCATTGGCCGCACGGTCACGGACAACTGCGAAGTCGTCGCCAACCTGCCGGAAGCGGGCGCGGGACCAGGCCAGACCGGGACCAACACCTGTCACGTGCAGCCGTCCTGGTCCGCGTCTACTGATTTCAAGTTGTCCGCATCCTATCGGTTCCGCGGCGACGTCCAGGTGAGCGCCAACTACCAGAACAGCCCGGGCATCCCGACGCTGGCGGTCTGGAACGCACCGAATTCGGTGATCGCCCCCGTGCTCGGTCGGAACCTGTCCGCGTGCCGCGCGGGATTGACCGCCGCACAGTGCACCGCCTCGCTTGGCATCGCACTGGTCCCCACGAATTCGTTGTATCGTGAGGCGCGTTTCAATCTGCTCGGGCTCGCCGTGAATCGCAACTTCCGCGTTGGCCAGACCTCGATCCGCCCGCGGTTCGAAATTGGCAACGCACTGAACGCGAACACGGTGACGACCGTCAATCCGACGTACGGATCGACGTGGCAGGCGGTGCGCGGCGTCATCACGCCCCGCACCGCAAAGCTTGCGCTGCAGATGGATTTCTAACGGATCGCGCGGCTAGGACCCACCCTTCGGCCGCGCGATATCCGTGTACAACCGGTTGCCGTCGGGCAGGATGATGTAGAAGAGGGAGCCGCCCTTCGCCCCATCCTTCATCGGGTGCACGACCGCGGTGATCCGGTCGCCTCCCTTGAGCGTGACGCGAGTCCACCCCTGGCGCGTCATGATGTTCGTGCTGCCAGCAGCTTCAAGATCCCAGGTTCCAACCAGCCCCGAGGCGACGTCAGGTCCTGGATCCACTTTCAACACCACGTGGACGTGCGGGTTCGACCATCGGTATTCAACGACCGTCCCGACCATCGAGAGGTTCTGGTCCATGTCGAATAACGCGAAGGAGTGATGGGCGAAGCCTGGCGTCGCCGCGGCGAGCAACAGCGCGAGCCAGCAGCCGGCAACTCGGAACATGGGCAGCTCCCTGTGAAGCGTTTCGGACACGCGAATGTGGAATCGGTTCCACATTCGCCGCAAACTATAGTGAACTCCCGTGCTGAAGCGCAAGCATGAGTTGCACTAGGCTCTTGTGGAACCGATTCCATTGATGGCGGCTCTACGCAAACTGCGAATGGGCATGATCGGCGGGGGTGAGGGCGCGTTTATCGGCGGCGTCCATCGCATCGCCGCAGCCCTGGACCAGCAAGTCGACCTGGTCGCCGGCGTGTTCTCGCGAGACTGGGCGAACACCAGTGCGACCGGGCAACGGCTCTTTCTCGACCCGGCGCGCATTTACCGTACGTACGACGAGATGGCTGAATGCGAGGCTCGCCTTCCAGCGGACCGACGCATCGACTTTGTCGCGATCGTCACACCCAATCACGCACATTTTGGTCCGGCGAAGGCGTTCCTCGAGCGCGGCTTTCACGTCATCTGCGACAAGCCGCTCACGGCGACGCTCGACGAAGCGAATGAGTTGGTGCAGCTCGTCGAGCGTACACAGCTCGTCTTCGCGGTGACCTATAACTACACCGGGTATCCTCTGGTGCGGCACGCCAAACAGCTGTTTCGCTCGGGACAGATGGGCGTCGTACGGAAAGTGCTCGTCGAGTACCTCCAGGGCTGGTTGGTGCTGCCGGAGGAGAACCGAGGATCGAAGCAGGCGGCGTGGCGGACCAACCCTGCAGAATCCGGAGTTGGCGGAGCGATTGGCGACATCGGGACACACGCGTTACATCTGGTCGAGTACATCACCTGCGATCCCGTCGTCGAGCTCTGCGCCGACAAGAGTACGTTCCTGCCTGGTCGCACGCTCGACGAAGACGTCAACGCGTTGTTGCGGTTTCGCGGCGGCGGCAAGGGCGTGCTCACCGTGAGTCAGATCGCGACCGGCGAGGAGAATGCCTTGCGCGTGCGGGTTTATGCGTCGAAGGGCGCGATTGTCTGGCAGCAGGAGAATCCGAACTACCTGGAGCTGTATCGACATGGCGAGCCGCGGCAGACGCTCACGCGCGGTCGAACCGAGTATCTTTCCTCGGAAGCAGGGGCAGCTACGCGGATTCCGTGGGGGCATCCTGAGGGATATCTCGAGGCCTTTGCGAACGTCTACCTCGGCGCGATCCACGCGATCAGGCGCCACGTCGATGGCGCCCCGCTGTCTCGGCTGGCGTACGACTTTCCGTCGGTCCATGATGGCTGCCGTGGAGTGCAGTTCATTCATCGTGCAGTGGAATCCGCAAACGCTGGCGGCACGTGGGTAAAGCTGTAATGTCGATTCATCCGATCAAACGAAAACCGAATATCTCAATCGTCGCGAAGCATGCGGGCGTCGCGGTCAGCACCGTCTCGCGATATCTGAACGGTCACTACGTGAGCGCCGAGGCACGCTCGCGCATCGCCGCCTCCATCGCGGAGCTTGGCTATAGTCGATCGTCCACCGCGCGCAATCTCAGTCTCGGGCGCCGCGGCTCGATCGGGGTCGTCGTCGATTCGAGTCAGGACCCGTGGTTCACACGGCTTCTCGCAGGCATCGAGGAAGAGCTCTCGCAGCGTGACTGCAGCCTCATGCTTGCCAGCACCGAACTGACGGGCAAGTACGATCCGATCATCGTGTTCGAATGGGTGCGCGAACACAAGGTGGACGGGCTCGTCCTGGCCAAGTCGCAGCGCCGCGATCGTGCGCTGATTCGCGAAGCCGTCAATGCGCAGCTGCCGACGGTGCTGATCGCGCCGGATGAAACGGCGCCTCACGTTCAGCTCGTGCGCTGCGACAACCGTAGTGCCGGCGTTGCGGTGGCCACCCACCTCGTCGAACTCGGCCACCGCACGGTGGCATTTGCAGGCGGACCGGCACACTCCACCGATTCCAAACACCGCCTGACTGGCCTGCGCGAAGGACTCGCCAATCACGACATCGAGCTGCACTCAGAGTTGATCTTTTCGTGCGGCAGCTGGGAGGCGGACGCAGGCGCGCGATTCGCGCAGACGTACTTCGAGCGCGATCGCGGCGCGACCGCGGTGGTTCTTGCCAACGATGCGCTCGCGTCGGGATTCATGCGCGTCGCCCACAAGGCCGGTGTTCGAATACCTGGCGATCTCTCGATCGTCGGTTTCGACGGACTGCCGGAAGGGGAGCGACTCTGGCCGGCGCTGACGAGCGTCGCGCAGCCGATGCGCGAGATGGGTGCGGCGGCCTGTCGCCGGCTGTTCGAGGTGATTGAAACGCCAGGCCAGGTGCAGACCATTGAATTTCCGATGCGTCTCGTCATCCGTGAGAGCACAGCGGCGGTGCGAGCTGCCGCACGGTCGGCCGCCGCAGGCTGACGCGCACCCTCAGGTGCGGTACGCCTGCCGCCCTACTCCTTGCACCGGAATGTTCTGAGACGGCAGCACCTCGTGCTGGAGCGCGTACATGCACGCGGCCGCCTCGTCGATCGCGCGGACGAACGCAATCGATCCCTGCAGGATAGGCATCACGCGTTCGCGCTCCTGGACGCGTGCCTTCGGGTACTCGTGTTCGACAATGAGATACGTCCGCGCCGCATCGATTGGCAGCAGCTCGCGCGCGGCGAGTTGATGATCGAGCCAATCGACCGTGCGATTCTGCAGGTATCCGAGCGGATCGTGCCGCGCGGTGCCCGGCAGTTCGTGCTCGGCGATGACGGTCTGCTTTTTCCAGGCATTCACCTGATCGGTGGCGTTCGACGAGGGGCGACCGTCGATCCAGTCGCCACGCTGCATGGTTTGTCCTCCGTAGCCCCACGCCGCGAGCCCAGCTGCGTCGATGACCTGGCCTTTGACATGGAAACCGTCGATTAGGAACGCGTACCCCTGGTCCTTGACGTACTGGAAGACCGAACGCGTGTCCTGCCCGATCAAGATCGCATGCGAGGGATCGTAGTACACGCGGACCTGATCGCCGACGCCGTGGCGTTCGCAAATCCGGTGTAGTGCGATCCACGCCGCGGGCGTATAGCCGATGTTGTTGTGCCAGTTGTCCGCGGTTGTCCAGCCGGGCATCGGACATTGCTCGACCCGGTAGGTCAGCCCGCGGTCCTTTGCGGCGCGCAGCAGCGGCACGAAGTGCTCCTCGAAATCCGACAGGTTCTCGTCGATGCTGTGCTGCTGGTTGCGGCCGATGAAGCCGCAGACGGCGTTCACACCCAGCAGGACCGCCGCATCGAACACCTTGAGCAGGAATTCGTGCTTGCGGACGCGCACCACTGGATCGTGGTGCAGCAGATTGTCGAAGTACGCGAGGTCCGAAATAGGAACGCCCGTCGACTTTACGGCCGCTTCCACCCGTCGCGCTCGCTCGCGGCTGAAGGGCTGCCGCAGGTCCAGTGTGTTCGCGACGGGATCCAGCATCGCTTCCGGCGGCACGTCTCCTTCGCTGGGGTGAAACGCCGTGGAGACTTGGAGCACGTCGGCGCCGAGGTCGCGTGCAAACGCCAGCCATTCCTCGATCGCCAGGTCCGGATCGGTGTCCCGACGCCTGCGCGGCGTGAGCTCCTGCAACGCCGCCGACAGCACGCCGACTCTCATCGTTCGCGGTTCGAACCGCCGCGTCATGGCTCAGCGCACTCCAAGCAGCACTTCCATCGTGAGCTGATCGAGCCGCTCGTACCCCAGGCCCTTTGACGCCAGCGCGATCCGATCGAACTCGCGAGTCAACAGCGCGTCGCGATGCGCCGCGGAATACTTCGTTGGGGGGCTGCCGTTGCCGCCTGCAGGGACCATCGCCTGTATCTCGGCGTCTCGATTCCATCGGCACGCACGCTCTTTGAGAATCAAATATGTGCGCATGCAGCCGCGGGCGAAGTCGCGTACGCCGTCGTAGTCCTCCGTCCTGTACGCGTGCGCGTCGAAGTGACGCGGGCCGTCGTAGCCAACGTCCTCGAGGAACTTCACGAGCCAGAACGTCGATTTGAGATTCGCGGCGCCGAGGCGGAAATCCTGATCGTAGCGGCCGGGCATCTGATCGTTCAGGTCGATGTGAAACAGCTTGCCGGCTTCCCACGCCTGCGCGACGACGTGCAGGAAGTTCAGGCCTGCCATCTGCTCGTGCGCGACCTCAGGATTGACTCCCACCATTTCGGGATGGTCCAGAGTTGAGATGAACCCGAGATATGCGCCCGTTGTGGCCATGTAGATGTCGCCGCGGGGTTCGTTCGGCTTCGCTTCGAGCGCCAACCGGTAGTCGTACCCGCGATCCCGCGAGTACTCGCACAGATAGTTGACGGCCTCGCGCAGGCGTTTGATGGCGTCATCAGGCCGTCGGCATGCGTCCGTTTCGGTCCCTTCCCGTCCGCCCCACAGCACGAAAATCCGCGCGCCGAGCTCCGCACCAAGATCCATCGCGCGCATCGTCTTCTGGAGCGCGTAGGCGCGAACAGCCGGGTCGTTTGCCGTCAACGCGCCGTCCCGAAACGCCGCGTCGTAAAACAAATTCACCGTGGCCATCGGCACCGTGATGCCGCTGCGCTCGCACACGTTCTTGAATTCGCGGACGATGCCGTCGCGTTCGGCGGGCGTCGCGTCGATCGGGACCAGATCGTTGTCGTGGAGATTGACGCCCCACGCGCCGATCTCTGCCAGCATGCGGACCGCGTCGCACGGGGACAGCACGGCGCGAACGACGTCGCCAAAGGGATCCCGTCCGCGGTTACAGACGGTCCACAGACCGAAGGAAAACTTGTGTTCTGGCCGTGGCGTGAATGAGTCGGACATGGCTCCTCAATTGGATACAAAAGACGCTTGCCCTTGCAGCGTGCGCAGCGCGGGGTACAGCCGACGGAACGCCGTGTAGCGTTCGTTCATGACGCCGACTGTGTCGGGCTCGGGAGACGCGGCGACAGCTGTGCGGATGAGACGGTCCGAGGCCTCGTCGATATCGCGCCAGACTCCCGCGCCGATCCCGGCGAGCACCGCGGCGCCAAACGCAGCGCCTTCGTCGACGAGCACGGTCTCCACCGCGCGGCCGTACACATCGGCCTGAATCTGCCGCCAGAGCGCTGATCTGGCGCCGCCTCCACCCAGGCGGATACTCGAGACGGGGACGTTCAGTTCCGCGAAGATGGTCAGCGTTTCGCGCAGGCTGAAGGCGACGCCCTCGAGTACCGCTCGAATAATATGCCCGCGATGATGGCTCGCAACGAGACCAACCAGTGCGGCGCGGACATCAGGATCGAGGTGCGGCGTTCGTTCGCCCATCAGATACGGCGCCCAGAGCACTCCATCGGCGCCCGCGGGGACGCCGGCGGCTTCCGCAATCATGCTGTCGTAACCGCCGTCTCGCGCGCCGAGCTGATCGCGCAGCCAGCGCAACGAAAGACCAGCGGCCTGGGTCACTCCCATGAGATGCCAGCGGTGCGGTGCTGCGTGACAAAACGTGTGAAGGCGTCCTCTGGGATCCATCGCGGGCCGGTCCGTCGCGGCGAACACGACGCCGGACGTGCCAATCGTGGCGCTGACAACACCAGGCCGCACGACGCCGATTCCCGTTGCACCGGCGGCTTGATCGCCGGCTCCGGCAACGATGGGCGTGCCTTGCACGAGCCCGGACGCGCTCGCCCCTTCTTCGGAGACAGAGCCACACATATCCGCTGACTCGAACGCCTGTGGCAACAGTGTCGGATCGATCTGCGCGCCGTCGAGGATTTCGCGCGACCATCGGCGTCGCGCGACGTCGAACATCAGCGTGCCCGAGGCGTCAGTGACATCCATCGCCAGGCTTCCGCTCAAGCGGAGCCGGACGTAGTCCTTTGGAAGCAGCACGTGGCGCACGCGCCGCCACGCCTCAGGCTCGTGTGTGCGCACCCAGAGCAGCTTGGTCAACGTGAAGTTTGTCAGCGCGGGGTTGCAGGTGTGCGAGAGCAGCGACGCATTGCCGAAGGTGGAATTCAGCCATCGGCATTCCTCCTCGGTGCGCTGGTCGCACCAGATGATGGCCGGTCGGACCACGTTCAGGCCCGCATCGAGCAGGACGGCGCCGTGCATTTGTCCGGAAAGACCGATCGCGCCGATAGTCGACGGGTCGACTCGCGACGCCGTTAAAGCGGCGCGCAGGGCAGCCTGCGTGGCGCGCCACCAGTCCTCGGGCGACTGCTCGGCCCACCCTGGCTGGGGAGACGCGAACTCCGCGTGGTCGCAGGTGCCGGCGCCGAGCACGCGACCGTCATCACCGACGACGAGCGCGCGGGTTCCGCCGGTGCCCACATCGATGCCTACCAGGGGCATGGGCCGCACCGTCGTGCACTCCGCGTATATGGAACCGATTCCATCAAATTGCCGCGCGGCATCTTACACTCGAAACCTCCGCCATCCTCCAATCGCTGGCGAAAGGCCCGGTCAAAAACGAAGAGATGCCTAATTGACAGTGATATTGGCCCTGCTGTAGTGTCTGGAACCGGTTCCAGACAGATGACGCTTCCGCTCGCGAGGCGCGGCCGATGCAGCACAGTGGCTTTCGCGTTGACAAACGTACACGGCTCCTGTAGGTTCTGCAACCGGTTACATTCAGCTGGAGGCGCCATGCGCACTGCTCGGTGGCTCGTTGCGACGTTGATCCTCGCCCTTGCTTTAGGCCACGCCGTTGTGTCCGCTCAGGTCACAACCGCCGACCTCGTGGGACGTGTCACTGATAACAGTGGCGCGGTCCTTCCTGGTGTCACCGTGACCGTCACGCAGACCGGTACGGGCGCCACGCGTACACAAACCACGTCGGACACCGGCGATTACGCGTTCAACCTTCTGCCGATCGGCCCCTATGAGATCAAGCTCGAACTCCAGGGATTCAAGGCGCAGGTGGGTCAGTCGACGTTGTCGGCGGGTCAACGCGCGCGCTTCGACGGCCGACTCGAACTCGGGTCGGTGAACGAGACCATCCAAGTCACCGCTGAGGTGCCGTTGCTGCAGACTGACTCGGTGACAGTCGGCGCACTCCTAACGGACAAAGCGATCCTCGATTCGCCCGCGCCGGAACGCAATATCTATCGCCTGCTGACGCTCGTCCCTGGCGCGACTGAAGGGGCCGTGTCGTCGTCGATCAACGGCACGCGTCCGGACGAACGACGGCAGACGGCCGCGCTGAGCGTGAACGGTGCCGGCGATATCGAGAACAACCAGATGATCGATGGCGCCGACAACAACGAGCGGCTGATGGGCACGGCCGGCATCCGCGTGTCGATCGATGCCGTCGCCGAGGTGAAGATTCAGACGAACCTCTACGCCGCGGAAACCGGGCGCACCAACGGCGGCGTCATCAACGTCATCACAAAGTCCGGCACGAACAAACTGTCCGGCAGCGCGTACGACTTCGTGCGTCGTGGACGTTTCGATTCACGCACCTACTTCGCGACGGTCGACCCGGATCGGAAGCAGGATCAGTTCGGGGGCAGTCTTGGAGGACCGCTGAAGACGAACAGGACGTTCTTCTTCGCCGATTACGAAGGGTACCGACTGAAAGAAGGACAGCCGAACCTGATCACGGTCCCGACACCGGCGATGCTGCGCGGCGACTTCTCGGCGTTGCTCCCGAACACGATCATCTACGACCCGACGACGACGCCGCGCACGCCGTTTGCCGGCAATATCATCCCGGCGAACCGGATCAGTCCGATTGCGCGCCAGCTCGTTTCGCTCTACCCGACGCCGACCACCCCCGGCCTGGTCAGCAACTTTTTCAATCAGACCCAGCGCACGCAGGACTCGGACACGGTCGACGTCAAGGTCGACCATCACTTCACCCAAAATGATTCGGCGTTCGTGCGCTACTCGTACAACGGCGTCTCGACGTTTACGCCCGGCGCCTGTCCGATCGTGAACGGCATCGATCCGAGCTGCGTGACGGCGGGCGTGGGAGGCGGCGGCACATTCCCCGGACCGAACGACACGGCCGTACACGGCGTGCAGGGCAATTTCGTCCGGGTGCTCAACCCGACGCTGGTGGCGGAAGTGCGCGGCGGATATCTCAACCTGCGCATCGGGTCGTTTCCGCCGAATGAGGGCACGTTCGCATCGGACAAGCTGGGGATCATCAACGGAAACCTGCCGGGTGACAAGGCATCGGGTCTGGCGGCGATCACCGTCACCGGGTATGCCTTCCTCGGCGATCAGGGATTCCTGCCGATCGCCTACCACGACGTCACCAAGCAGATCAGCGGCGTGGTCACGAAGACGGCCGGGGCGCACAACGTGAAGGTCGGTAGCGCGTTCATCGTCCGCGACGCCCAGAAGCGCGGCGTCGGGGGATCGCCGTCTGGCAACTACACCTTCGACGCGGCGCTCACCAGTAGCGGCCCGCAAGGCTCAGGCGGAAATGCGGTGGCCTCGATGCTCCTCGGCTATCCCTCGGCCGCGACACGGAACTTCGAGCAGGTGATTCCGAATTACCACTCGCTCGAGCCGAGCGTGTTTGCCCAGGACGACTGGCACGCGCGGTCGTGGCTCACGGTGAATTACGGCGTCCGCTATGACGTCTATACGCCGCTCACAGAGGCGAACGACTACATCAGCAACTTCGACCTGGCGAGCGCAAAGATTCTGGTCGCCAACAAGGATGGCGTGGACCGCGCGGTGGGTGTGAAGACGGATTGGAGCAACGTCGCCCCGCGCGTGGGCATGTCCGCAACGTTGCCGGCGCGCATGGTGCTGCGAGGTGGTTTCGGCTTGACCTACTTCCCGACCAACATGCATTCGCCCGCCTTGTTCCGGAATCCGCCCTTCATCAGCGCCTATGGTGGCCCAACGATCAACCTCGGCCCGTCGGGCGGCGTGCCGACGCTGTTTTTGTCCGACGGGTTCCCGTTGCCTGAGCCCGTCAGTTTTACGAATCCGCCCGGAGCCATCGCCGGCGTCGATCAGAATTTCAAGGCGATGCGGACGCGGCAGTTCAACGCGATCCTGGAGAAGGAGGTTGGGAGCAACAACGTCGTGTCCATCGGGTATGTCGGGTCGCGGTCCGACAGAGCAGTCGGCTCGGTTCTGGGCGCGGGCGGTGCGAATTACAACCTCGCGCCGCAGGCAGCGGGTAACGTTCAGACGCGGCGTCCCTACTTCTCCCGGTTGCCGCTGGCCACCAATATCACCATCCGCGAGAGCAAGTACCACCAGTGGTACGACTCGCTGCAACTGCAGTTTCAGCGGCGCTACCGGGCAGGATTGATGTTCACGACGCATTACACATGGGCCAACGGCGAGTGGGACAGCTGGGCGCCCTGGGACATCTCCATCACCGAGCGGTTTCCCAACCCTCTCCTGATTCGGCACAGGTTCGTGGCGACGGTCTCCTACGAGCTGCCGGGCCAGAACCTCGGTGGAGCGGCGGGTGCGCTGCTCGGGGGCTGGCAAGCCAACCTCGGGGCGTTCGTGCAGAGCGGACTGCCGTATGACATCAGCAACGCGGTGTCACGCACCAATACTGGTGGCACCGATCGTCCGGACATGGTGTGTGACCCCAACCTCTCGTCGGATGAGCGGACGTTGACGCGCTGGTTCAACACGGCGTGCTTCGTGCCGGAGACGATGCTGACCGCGGGTAATACGCCACGCAACGTCATGACCGGCCCGACGGCCAAGCGAATGGACCTCTCGTTTTTCAAGAACATCAGCCTCGCGGCGAGCCGGCGGCTGCAGCTGCGGTGGGAGATCTACAACATCACCAACACGCCGGTCTTCAACGTGCCCGGCAGTCAGCTCGGCACGCCGACCTTCGGCGTGATCTCGAACGTCGGCAACTCGATCGCCCGGCAGATGCAATTTGCCGCGCGATTTACGTTCTGATGCGTTTCGCCTCGCCGATTCTGGTTCTCGTCCTCTCCTCGACGCTCATGGTGCGGGCGCAAGCGCCTCAGCAGGGCCGCGGGGGTGGCGATGGGAACCGTTTCGGCGCGTCGACGCCGGCAGACGCGGCGGCGATCGAGCGCGGTAGGACGCTGTATTCATCCGGGTGTGCCTTCTGCCACGGTTCAGACGCGCGAGGCGCGCAGGGTCCAGACCTCGCGCGGTCGCTGCATGTGACCAACGACGAAGGCGGGCAGGTGCTTGGAGAGTTTCTGAAGGTCGGCCGACCGGCGAACGGGATGCCGCCGTTTCCGACGCTCACCGCAGCTGATCTGAGGGATCTGTCGGCGTTTCTCAAGACGCGCGTTGCCGCGGCGAGGAGCAGACCACCGATGGATCCCGCGTCAATCGTCGTGGGCAATGCCTCCGCCGGCGCCGCCTATTTCAATGGCGCCGGCCGTTGCTCCACCTGCCATTCGCCAACGGGCGATTTCAAAGGCATCGGTGCCAAGTACAACCCGGTGGTGTTGCAGGGACGCATGATCAATCCGCGCGTGGTCGGCGGCGGCCGTGGTGTCACGGTGCCTCCACCGCCGCCCGCGACCGTCAAGGTGACGCTGCCCGGCGGTCATGTGGTCGCCGGTCGGCTCGTGTCGGTCAACGATTTCTTCGTGACGCTCGTCGACGGCAACGGCGTGCGGCGGACCATCGAACGCGACAACGACGTTCCCAAAGTCGAGATCTCCGATCCGTTGGAACCGCATCGCCAGCAGATGCTCGTGTACACCGATCAAATCATGCACGACCTGGTGGCCTATCTTGTGACGCTGAAATGAAGATACGAGTCGCGTCTCCGTGGTTCGTTGCGGGAATCGTCGTGGCAGCGCTCGCGTCATTGGTTCACGCACAGGCACAGCTTGATCCTGCGGTGCTTCGCAAACCGCCCGTGGACGCGTGGCCGACCCACCACGGCGACTATTCGGGGCGGCACTACAGCACGCTGAACCAGATCAATCAGTCGAACGTGAAGTCACTCGCACTCGCGTGGTCGTACCGCGCGAACACGGCCGAGCAAGGGGCGATCAGCGGTGGCGTCGTGCCCAAGGCGCTGCCGATCACGCTCGGCGCGGGCGCCGCGACCGGTGGTCTGCTGAAATCGACGCCAGTCTTCGTCAATGGCGTGCTGTACCTCACGTCGCCGGATCATGCGTGGGCGATCGATGCAAGGACCGGCCGAGAGATCTGGCATTACTACTGGCGCACCAGCGGCGGCGAATACATCGGCAACCGGGGCGTTGGGATGTATGGCGGTTGGGTCTACTTCGGGACGCCGGACGGTTATCTCGTCTCGCTTGACGCGGCCACCGGCCGTGAACGCTGGCACAAGCAAGTCGGCGATGTGAAGAGCAACTACTACTCGTCTGCGGCTCCGGTCGTCATCAACCGCCATCTCATCGTCGGCTTGAGCGGTGATGCCCTCGATGTACCTGGATGGATCGAATCACGAGACGTCGAAACCGGCGAGCTGCAGTGGCAGTGGTTCACGACTCCGCGGCCGGGTGAGCCCGGTGCGGAGACGTGGCCGAATGATTTTGCCCGTGAGCACGGCGGCGGCATGACGTGGACGTCGGTGACCTACGATCCCGACCTCAACCTGATTTACGTGCCGACGGGAAATCCAAATCCGGTGTATTCCCCGGAGGACCGCAAAGGCGACAACCTCTACACCTGTTCTCTTGTCGCGCTCAACGCAGATACCGGCAAGATGGTGTGGTACTACCAGACGTCGCCGAACGACGCGTGGGATTTCGATTCGACGCAGACACCCGTCTTGATCGACACCACGATCGATGGTCAGCCCCGCAAGGTCGTCGCGCAAGCGACACGCAACGGGATGTTTTTCCTTCTGGACCGTACCAACGGCAAGCATCTGCTGTCGTCGAAGGTCGCCGAGTCGGTGAACTGGTCCACTGGTTTCAGTTCAAACGGACAGCCGGTTCGCAATCCGGACAAGCTCGCACAGCGCGGCGGCGCGTTGATTTCACCGAGCAATGGTGGCGTGCAGAACTGGGCGCCCCCCACCTACATGCCCGAGACCGGGTTGTTGTATCTGAACGCGATGCAGGGGTTCGACATCCATTACACCTACGACATCCAGGGCTCGCCCGGCGAGTCCGGGCATCAGGCGCAGGCCGTGGGCGGTTATGACATGTCGCTCCGCGCGATCGATGTCAAGACCGGAAAGGCGAAGTGGATTCATCGCTACGCGGGAAGCGAATGGAACCCGCCGCGCCCGCATCAGGTCGGCGGTCTGCTGAGTACGGCTGGCGGCCTGATCTTCTCTGGCGCACCCGGCGGTTTCATGGTCGCATCCGACCCGCAGTCTGGCCGTCAGCTGTGGCACGCGACGATTCCCGCCGCCGCAACTGAACTCAAGACGAACGTCTCGAATACTCCAATCACGTACATGATGGACGGTCGTCAGTACTTGGTGTTTGCGGCCGACGACGCTCTGTACGCCTACGCGTTACCGCGGTAGATCCATTCAACGCTCCGGGGGGCAAGGACGATGAACCGACGAGACTTTCTCGCATCGCTACCCGTAGTTGCTGTTGTTCCGTCGGTGACCGTCGCCCGCGCCCAGGGCGTAGCGGGCGGCGATCGGCCTCCTTCGGGCACTTCTCGCATCAAGCACGGCGCCACGCGTCAGGTGTTCGGGGCAAATCGTCCGCTCGAGGAATGTTTCCGCCTCGGAGCCGAACTCGGCATCAAGGGTTTTGATTTCATCGCCAATCCGGTGGACTTCCCGCTCCTTCGCAAGTACGGCCTCACCGGATCGATGTATCGCGTCAGCTACGGCGGCGGTATTTCCGGCGGGCGTCCACCCGACGGCCCGCCCGGCTGGGAAGCCATCGGGATGAAGGAGGCCATGGGCGGGTACCTCACCGCTCTGCACGAAGGGATAGATGTCGCGGCAGCAAATGGATTTCCCAACATCATCCTGATGGCAGGCGCGCGGAGCGCGTCGTTATCGTACGAGCAGGGCGCTGATAACGCCGTCGCCTTCTGCGATGCGGTCAAAGCTCACGCGGAAGACAAGGGCGTGACGCTCTGTATCGAATACCTCAACTCCAAAGGTCTGCAGAGTCCGGTCAACAGCATGTTCGACCGTATGTCCTGGGGAGTCGATGTCGTGAAGCGCGTTGGTTCCCCACGCGTGAAGATTCTGTACGACATCTATCACGCGCAGATCATGGAGGGATACATCGTTCAAACGCTCCGCGACAACATTCAGCACATCGGACACATTCACACGGGCGGCGTGCCGGGACGGCACGAACTGGATGAAACGCAGGAGCTCAACTACCGCTTCATCGCCCAGACGATCGCCGAATTGAAATTCACCGGCTTCGTCACGCACGAATGGTCTCCCACGATGGGTAACGATCCAGTCGCGAGCATGAGGAAGGTTCTCGCGATCATGGCCGTGTAGATCCCTTCATCTGAGTCCATCCGAACGTGAAGGGAGGCGCATCGATGACCATTCTCCACCGCATCGTGTTGATCGCCTCGGCGCTGGTCATCACGGGTGCGGCCACCGCTGCTCAAACGGGACAACCGTCGCCGCGCGACATCTCGGGATTCTGGGCCTTGTCCTCCGACGGCAAGAAAGTGCCGCCGGCGAAACTGCTGCCGCGCGTCACGAAAGCCATGCTCGACCTGCACGCGCGGCAAGATGTACATGCCATCCGGTGGTGTAACCCGATCGGCTTGCCGCTGATTATGGATTCGGGCGCGATCGATATCCGCCAGGGACCGACCGCGATTTTCATGGCGCCTGAAAGCAGTCTCGTGCCGCGGTACGTGTATCTCAATCGCAAACACGTGTCGGCCGATATCTATGACCCCTCCACGAGCGGCGATTCTGTTGCGAGCTGGGAAGGCGACACGCTGGTGGTGGACACCATTGGCTTCCACCCGACTCATGGCGTGACATCGATTCCCGGCGGCGGATTCAGAACAGACAAAACCCATCTGGTCGAACGTTACCGGTTGCTGCAGAACGGGGAAGTGCTGTCGGTCCAATTTACGTGGACCGATCCCACCGTCTTCAGCGCGCCGCACACCTACGAGTTCCGCTACCGTCGTCTGCCGGCCACGTATGAGCCGGTGAGCACGTGGCCGTGCGACCCCTACGATCACACACGCGCCGAGTTCCTGGGTGATCCGGCGCCCTTCAGGGCAGAGAAGCGATGAAGAACGCCGCGACTGTCTTGCTCTTGATGGTGGTTGCGGCCGCGCCGACGATGGCGCAAACGAAACCCGAATCGCTGACGGGTGTGGAGCGGCTCGAGGGAGACTGGGTACGCATCGACCCGAATGGATCTGGGGATTTCGGCGGCCTTGCATCGACGTTCACACCCGCGTCGCTGACCCCGCAAGGCAACGCAGCGATGGAAGCCGGCCAGCGGCAAGCGGCGGCGCCACGCGGACCGGCGTTCACCGAAAATGCCCGTCACGACCCGGGCGTGCCTTATATCGTGGTATCGCGCCCGTGCGGTGCGGGCCCGTTCGGCGGTGGCGCCTTGGGTATCAATCCCGATTCTGGCGGCATCCACTTCGTCGTCCACAAGGACGAGATCATCTTTGCGCCTGAACGCGGCGGGTACAGGCACATCTACATGGACGGCCGGAAGCATCCGGACCTGACCCGTTGGACGCCGACCGCAAGCGGCCATTCGGTTGGCCGCATGGAGAACGGCGAGCTCGTCGTCGACACGATCGGCATTACTCCGGGGCTCGTCACAGCTGGTGGCTGGCGCAGCGTCGAAACGCGGCTCACGGAGCGATTCGTCGTCTCGCCGGACGGCAAGCACCTCACCATCAACTATCGATGGGAGGATCCGGCGCTTTACCAGAAACCGCACGAATACCATTACGAGTTCGATCGGCTCCCGGAAGGGAGTTATGCACTCGAATACTGGTGCGACGCGAGCGACCCCGCGGAACAGGAGTCGGTGACCCCGCCGTCACAATAGCAATTCGCGAGAACGATCCGAACGCCCCGAACGATCCGAACGAGTTAGGAGCGAGGCGGATCGACCTGGCACGGCGTCGGGTGCCATTTCGACGCGTCGGCTTCCTTCTTGAACGACTCGCTGGTGATGAACGGCATCGTCAGATACTTCGGATCCTCGACGACGCGCGTGACGGTGATCCAGCGGTCACCGTTCGGTTCGTCGTGACGGTTGAAGTACTCGGTCAGCACCGCGTCTTCGCTGTAGGGAATGCCGTTCTTTCGCAGGTAACCTGCTCGCATGTTCGTCGTCGTCACGCGCAGGTTGCCCCCGGCGAGCGAGCCGCCACGTCCTCCAAATCCCAAGCCCTCCAGCTGCTGCTGCTTGAACCACCGGGCTGCGGAACGTCCCTGCCAGGTCCGCTCGCCGGCGGCTCCGGCTGGAGGAGCGAACAGGAACAGACGAGTCTGCTGGCCTGAATCGGTTTCCAGCTTCAGGGTGTTCGCATCCTGCCACGTGATGTGAATGCGCAGCGGGAGACGCAGCAACCCTGCGGCGCCGAACGCGCGGCAGGCGTTTCCATCGGCCTTGTCCTTCTCGAGGTCCCACCCGCCGGCAACGCGCTGCCCCTCGGCATTGAGCGGCACGCTCGCGTAGTCGCCCTTCGGCGGCGTGAGCATGCGCCACCGCCAGTCTTCGGTGACGACTGAAACCCAGTAGCCGGTCAGATCAATCGGCGCCTGCGCCTGCGGCGTGGGTGGCGGACCAGGAGGCGCACCGCGGCCACCAGCGCGACCGCCTTGTGGCGGGGGAGTCTGAGCGGTCGGCGGAGTACCACCGGTTTGCGGCGCCGCGAATCCAATCGTGGTCAGGAGCAGCGTTGCAACGGCGGTCGCGAGCGTGAAGGGCTTCGACACGGCTTACCTCGACGTCGAGCGTTGTGCCGCATTCGGAGCGGCGGTCAGGCTTCGATACACCGCTTCGACGAACATGTCACCCGTGTAGGTCGGCGAGGCATA
>Ga0068862_100000478_pt1 | contig 42908 bp, 40 predicted proteins | sample KBSSwiS52_FD_66598 | JGI IMG/M metagenome (GOLD analysis project Ga0068862, IMG submission 66598) | Switchgrass rhizosphere microbial communities from Kellogg Biological Station, Michigan, USA - KBS Switchgrass S5-2 | ecosystem: Host-associated > Plants > Roots > Rhizosphere > Soil ...
CGGGAACGGTATCGCGTGTTGCTGCAGAGCGCGCGGGCGAACCGCCTCGATCTCCGTAACACCGACTACGATACCGGCGAGCCGACCAGACGCGGCGAGTACAAGCTCGCCGACGAGACCTACGCGGAACTGGTCGCCCGTCTCGGGAAGAAAGACCGCGTGCCGCCAGGAATGCGTGCCGAAATCGACCGTTTCTACGGGCCGGCGACTCCCACTCGCTAGTGCCGCGGATTGGCCTTCGTTTAAGTGCGCTCTCTTCGCCAGTGCCGCTGCTTAAGCGGCTCGGTCACCGTCGCGAAGCGAGGACCCGCTGGGCGCCGACGGTCGACCCTGCTCTGGGGTTGCCTCGGGAATCGCAAAGGAGACGGTCGTGCCGCGATGCGGCGTGCTCTCGACCCAGATTCGACCGCCGTGAGCCTCGACGATGCCCTTGGTGATGGGAAGGCCGAGCCCGGCGCCTTGACGGTTCGCGCGTGTCGCTTGCCAGAATCGGTCAAAAACGCGGGGCAGGTCCTCGGGAGCCATGCCAGAGCCCGTATCCGCAACTCGGAAGATGACCTCGTGATCCGTTGAGGCCGCGCCGACCGTGATACGACCGCCGGCCTTCGTGAACTTGATCGCGTTGCCGATCAGGTTCTCGAACACCTGAAGGAGGCGGTCCCGATCACCCCAGACGTCGGGAAGATCAGATTCCGCTTCGATCCGAAGCTCGAGAGATGACGAAGAGGCGAGCGGCTTCTGCATATCTGCCGCCTCGACAATCAACCCACTTGCAGAGAGTCGCACCCGTTCGATGGTCAGCTGCCCTGACTCCATGACGGCGACATCCAGGAGATCTTGAATCAGACGGTCCATACGCTTGGCCGCGCGTTCGATCACCTGCGCCGGCTTCACAGATCGACGTTCGGGGTCCGCGCTGTGACGCCGCAGCGCCCATAACTGCGTCAGGATCGTGGAAAGCGGATTTCGGAGGTCATGGGCGACGACGCCGAGCACTTGATCACGGAGTCGGGTGGCGTGGACCGAAGCCTCGTACAGACGTGCGTTCTCGATCGCCACGGCGGCCCGGTCCGCCAGCGCCTCAGCCAGAGGAAGATCGCTCCGTCCATATCGGCGAGACGCCGTGGAGGAGACAAACGCAAGTATGCCCAGGACCCGTCCATGCCTCAGGAGCGGCACCGCCATCAGCGATGTGGGATTCACGGCGCGCAGTGCTTGCAGGCGCTCCGGCCCTTGGGCAGCGGATTCAAGATGCTTTGAGGTGACGTATTCGATAAGGAGAGACTGTTTCGTGTCAAACACCGGTCGAAGGAGATGAGGGCGCTCTCGATCGATCGTCAGGTGCTCGAGAGTCGCGCAAAGCTCCGCCTTGGACGGATCCCTGGCAGCAATCTTTCGCCGCCTGATCGGCTCACGTTCGTCGATGACCTCGACCAGGCACCAGTCGGCGAAATTCTGAACGACGAGCCGAGCCAGGTTCGCCAGCGTCTGGTCGTAATCGAGCGAGGCGCCCAGCACGGCTCCCGCTTCGGCCAAAAGCTGCTGCTCTTTCTCGAAGCGGTTGCGTTCCGTGACGTCTCGCAGTGCGACGGTGAGGATGGTTTTGTCGCCGACCTGCAGCTTGGAGATCGCAGCCTCCGCGGGAAATTCTTCGCCGTTCTTACGCAGGCCAGCGATTGTGGTGAGGCGATCTCCCATCCGACGCGCAGTCACAGCTCCGGACGCAAACCGCTCGACGTGCTGGCGATGAGTTTCGCGAAAGCGCTCGGGCAGTAGATTGCCGAGCGGAGTCCCGACTGCCTCGGCCTTCGAGTAGCCAAAGACCTGCTCCGCTCCATCGTTGAAGATGGTGATTCGCTGCTCCTCGTCGATGGAGATGATTGCATCGGCAGAAATCGACACGATCCCGGAAAACTTCGCCTCTGATTCCTGGAGCCTCTGTTCCGCGACTTTGATTTGTTCGATATCGGTGCACGTGCCGAACCATTTACTGATCTCGCCATTCGCGTCTAGCAGAGGGACTCCACGAATCAACCACCACTGGTAGACGCCATCGGCGCGCCGCAAACGGCATTCAAGCGAATAGATGTCACGGTGTTTCGTCGCACGCTGCCAGGCATCCCACGCGCGCTGCCGGTCGTCGGGGTGGAAAGGAGTGATCCAGCCTTCGCCGTAGCTCGCTTCCAGGGTGAGGCCGGTGTAGTCCACCCACTGCTGATTGAAATAGATGTTCCATCCATCTGCCGTCGTGGCCCAGACGATCTGGGGCATGGCCTCGGCCAACTGGCGAAACTCGCGTTCGCTTCGCTGCAGCGCCTCCTCTGCGCGCTTCTGCCCGGTGACGTCCAACACGGTGCCCATCATTCTGACGGGGTCGCCCTTGGGATTCCGATAGACGCGACCCTTGGCCGAGATCCAGTGAATGGACTCGTCCGCCCAACGTATTCGACATTCCATATCGAAGTCGTCGGACACGAACGCCTTTTCGAAAGCTCGTTTGGCAACCTCTCGATCTTCGGGGACAACATGCGTCATGAAGACCGCTGCTCCCCATGTCGGAACGGCCGCCGAATATCCGAATATCTGGTCATGCCTGAGTGAGCGCACGGATGTATCGGTGAGGAGATCCAGATCCCACATGCCCATCTGGGCGGAATCGAGCGCGAGGGTCAGGCGCCGTTCACTGTCTTTCAGCGCTGCTTCTGCACGTTTCCGTTCTGTGACGTCTTCTATTTGAGCGATGTAGTAGAACGGCCCGCCCTCTCGAGTACGAAGAATCGACACGCTTAGTTCGATATCGACGATTGTGCCGTCCTTGCGGATGTAACGCTTGCCGAGCTGATATCGGGGAATCTCTCCACGAGCGAGTTGACCTCGAAGTGCGAGGTCCGCGTCAAGATCATCGGGATGGGTGATCGCCTGGAACGTGAGCCCCGTCAACTCGGCGGAGGTGTAGCCGACAATGTCGCAGAGCGCACGATTGACACGAACGAAACGCCCATCGAGCGCAACCAATGCCATCCCAACGGGGGCTTCGTCGATCGTGAGCCGAAATCGCTCTTCCGATTCCTGCAGAGCCAGTTCGATGTGCTTACGCTCCGTGATGTCGACGTTGACGCCGATCATGCGCAGCGGTTCGCCTTGCGCGTCGTAGAAAATGTGACTGCGGGAGTAGATCCACCTTTCCTCGGCTGGATCGGCGCTCGTCATTCGATACTCCGCCTCCCAGTGATCGTGCTTCTTTCTGAGAGTCTCTTGAATGCTGGCCTCACAAACCAGCCGGTCGTCCGAGCGGACTCGCTTGGCCCAATCGTCATACACACCGCGAGATGCTCCCGAAGGCCGGGCGAATGCGGCTTTGGACTGTTCCGTCCAGACGACCGCGTTGGTACGGATATCCCACTCAAAGGTCCCGATCGCGCCTGCCTCCATCGCCAGCTCGAGCCGCTCTTCACTCTCATGTAATGCGTCCTCGATCTGCTTGCGCGTGGTGATGTCCGTGTGCGTGACGACAGCGCCACCGCCTCCACCACGCAGCGGTGTGACCGACATCAGGAACCAGCGCTTCTCACTCGGCGAGTGGCAGGGATATTCGAGTTCGAAATTGTGACGTGTGCCGTTGAGCACCGCCTCAATCCCATTCAGCGCCGCCCATCCTCCATTCCTACTGTTCGGGGCATCGCTGCAGACGTGCAGGTAATTCACGCCGACACTGTCCGCGACAGCCGCGCCATCGTTTTCATAGGCAAAGCGTTTCCATGCGTCGTTGACGGCGATGATGTTTCCTTCTCTGTCGATCACGGCGATGTTGGCCGCCATCGAGTCCAGGACAGCCTGGTTGATGCGGTATTTCTCCTCAGACTCGCGCAGTTGCCGGTTGGCATTTTGCGACCGCGCCCTCTTTTTCGTGAGAAACGTCAGATAGACGACGAGGAGAGCGCCTGTTCCCGTCAGAGGGATCAGCCATGACCTGAGGGCGAACGTCGTTGCCACCAACGCGATGGCGAACAAGTGGCGGACGAAGGTGCGGTGAAGCAGCGTCCCGCCGCGAGAATCCATGCAGGGGACCGCGCAATTCATCGGCCAAGTCAGCAGCCCAAGTGATGGCGATCGCCGCTGGCCGCGGGCACGTGTCGCGGCGACTTCGACGGCTGGGTCGAGAGCGGCAAAGTAGCGGCCAATTTATGGCCGTGAATCGAGCTCACCACATGTCGTGAGCAACGATTCGCCGCTGGCTTCATGCAGCTGCTGTGTCTAGTGGCACGCTGACACGCACCGTCGTCCCCTTGTCGGTGAATTCGACATCGAAGGTCCCGCCAAACTGACGTATGCGCTCGCGCATCCCCTGGATGCCTACGCCAAGTGTCGCGGGCACGAGGGCATCATGCTGCTGTCTCAGATCGTCACGAAGGCCATGTCCGCGATCCTGGATATCGAGCACGACCTCGTTGGCGGTCTTCATCAGGCGAACCGACGCAGTCGACGTTGACGCGTGACGATGGACGTTCGTGAGGCTTTCCTGCACGATGCGGAAGAGAGCCATTTCGATCGGCCGTGGCAGTCTTCCGATCTCGCCCAGGCTCATGACCACATGAATACCACTGCGCTGCGTGAACCCCGTCACGTACCAGCGCACTGCGGTCACCAATCCCATCTCTTCGAACAAGGGCGGGTGCAGCAAGTACGCCATCGTCCGCACCTCTTGAACGCACTGCTCGGCCAGAGATCGAGTCTCCTTGAGCACCTGGCGTGACCGGGCGTCCAGCGCCCCCTCGGCCCCGTCGAGCAGATCAAGATTCATGGCCAGGGCGGCGAGGCGTTGTCCCATGGAGTCGTGCAGGTCGGCTGCGAACCGCCGCCGTTCCTCATCCTGCAAATAAAGGAGTCGGGCGGAGAGACGCCGATACGCCTCTTCGCGATCTATGGCCTCTTCCGCCATGGTGTGTGCATTCATGGTGGCGGCGGCTAAGCGTTCATTCGCGTCTCGCAATCGGAGTATGAGATCGTCGAGTTCCGTCTTGGCCAGCGCGGCCTCCATATGCGCCTCATGAGACAGGTCCTGCGCACGCATCGCCGCGACGATCAGCCGCTCGTTGGCGTCCCGCAACTGCCCCATCAGCCGCTCGATGTCCGCGCGGGTCTGGACCGGGGCGACAGAGGCGTCCTTACGCTGGCCCGGCGCGGCGGCATCCGCGCCACCAACGGCGACTTGATCGGGCGAGGCGTTCTTCGAACGCCTGGTATGTGGAGGTGTCACGTCTTACGATCTCGGTCGTCGGGAGCGCACCCGACGACGTGGCCGCTGACGTTCGGGAGAAACGACGTGCGGGCTGCCCGTGAGTAGGCCTTCGTAGTCTCCGACCCGTTCACCGATGGTGATGCCGTCGGCGCTGATCTCAAACAGGCGCAGGTCTTTGCTGTGGGCGCTCGCGCGGACCTTCACTACTGCCATCACGCGCTGGAGCTGACCTGCAAGCTCGAGATATCGCTGCACGATGATCGCGTCGGTCAGAAACGCGGTCCCGTGCGGGCTGAACCGCAGGTGCGTGTAGGTGTCTTCCAACTCCGCGGTCATCATCACCGTGACGCCCATCCCGGTTAATGCCGCGACCAACCGGTACAGCGATTCGCGGAAGTCTTCACGAAATGTGGGGGCGAGCGCAAGTTCGAATCCGGACAGCGAATCGATTACCACGCGCCGAGCGTTGAGCCGCTCAATCTCCGCGGTCAACTCGTGCTGGGTCTCGTCGATCGAAAGATCCAAGGGCCGCGTGTGGATGATGCCCACCTTGCCGTCGCGAACGGCCTGGTCAAGCCCGATAGCGCTGGTCTGTGCATACTCACTCGGGCGCTTCTCGAAAATGGCGATGACGCCCGGTTCGCCCCGGCGGACGCCTTCGCGAATGAACTGCGTGGCGAGGACGGTCTTGCCCGATCCCGACGGTCCGGCGACGAGGACGGATTGCCCCGACGGGATGCCGCCGCCCAACATCTCGTCAAGGCCTGTCACCCCAACGGACACCCGCGGCGGTCGACGTTTCGTCTCGGCCTCTCCACCCACCGGTGGCGTTTCGGACGCGGAGAGAATGAGTCGGGGGAACACCTGAATGCCTTCGTTGGTGATGCGAAACGTATGTAGACCCGGAATGGGCGCCTGGCCGCGCATCTTCATGACCTGCATCTTGCGCACCATGGAATTTCGGTCGAGGCTCTGGTACAGCCACACAAGGCCGTCCGCGACTGTGAAGACGGGGTGGTCTTCGGTCTCGGCCAGCTGAAACTCGCCAACAAGAAACGTCGTCGCCTGCCACGCGGTCAGCCGCATGCCCAGGTCCTGGATGAAGTGCTGCAGGTCGACCCCTCCGTTCTGCTGTTTCGCGGTTTGGATGATCGAGCGAAATGAGTCGACGATGACGATCGCGGGCGACGCGGCTTCCACTTCCTCGACGATGCGCCGTAGCACCTCATCGAGCCCGCCGTCCAGCGCCTCCTTCGCCAGGTTGAGGAACCGCACCGACGCATTCACCTCCGCGATGTTGAAAAACTCGAACTGCTGCTGATAGCGGAGCATCTTCAGCGGCGGTTCGCCGAGCACGGTGAAGTAGAGGGCCGGCCGATCGGGACGCGCCAGCGTGAACATGATCTGCTGCACCAGCGTGGTCTTGCCGGCCCCGGGCGCACCTGCAACGACGTTGAACGAGAATTCGGGCAGGCCTCCGCCCAGAACGGCATCGAGTCCAGGGACGCCCGTCGATAGGCGACGGATAGGGACCTTGTCGGTCATGCTGTAGGCTCCGGTCGAATGCGATCGAACTGGTCGGGCCACGTCTCGCGCAAGAGAAGGTGTGTCAGGGACTCCCCGATGAACGAGGCCAGTACCTCGCTCGCGAAGGCGAGCACGGTCACCGCGGCCCCGATGGCGATGACCGGATCTTGACGCTCCAGGAAGTGCTGGACATGCGTGAAGGGATCGCCATCCTGGCCAGACGAGCGGGCCGGCTGGAAGCCCGGAAATCTCCGCTCTGCCAACTGCAGGCTGCGACCATAGATTGCGGCGACACCGCCATCGCCGATGAGCGGCGTCAGATGCTGGGCAAAGTCTTCACACAACCGACGAGCCGCTGCGGCAACGGCTGGTGCGTCGGCCCCCGTTCCAGCCTGCCGCGTCAGCAGTCGTTCAAACGCCGGTTCCCACGACTTCCTCGTCGTCATCAGGACTCGATAAGACGAAGCTGGATTCTACATGACCTCGACGGGCAATCTCGCGCGTCGCTTCACCGGCAGCCAATCAGATCTGACGATCCGTCGTGAGTTCGAAATATCTGTGAAATGCCTCTGCGGGAGTTTGCCGCGCAAGATCCAGCCATCGAAGTTGCCGATAGCGAGGCATACGCGCGCCGCCAACGGAAAAGGGCGAACGCGATCAGTTGATCTGCTGATGGCCAATAGATTGCGGAACTCCCAGCATGGAGGCTCGCTTCGCGACGCTCTTCCACAGCACCTTTGTCGCATATCTTTTCGCCATCGCTACGGTAGCAAGTACGTTCGCCCTTGGGGTATGGCTGATCCCTTTCACCGGAACAGGCGCTCCATTCGTGCTGTTCTTTGCGGCGGTTCTGGTGATCAGCCTCGCTGCAGGGATCGGCCCGGGGATTTGCGCGATCGTGCTCAGCGCGCCACTTGCGGCGTACACGTTCGTGACGCGCGCAGGCGACCCTCCGTTTCAAGCGGCCGTCCAGGGGCTGCTGTTTGCGGTCGACGGCATAGCCGTCGTCTATCTGGCGTTCTTGCTGAAGAAGGATCGTCAGGCAGCCCAGGAGGCGAACGAGCGACTGCGCTGGGCGAACGAAGAGATCATCAGATCGATGGTGCGGACACGCGAGGTCATTGAGCTTGCGCCCGACGCATTTTTCCAAGCCGATCTGGACGGTCGCTTCACGGACGTTAACCAAGCCGCGTGCCGGCTCCTCGGCTATGGACGGGACGAGCTGATTGGCAAGACCATCTTCGACATCATTCCGGCCGAGGACTCGGAACGGCTGAGGGCGGTGCGCGCCGATCTTCTTCTGCCCGGCCGAGTGAACACAGCGGAGTGGACGCAACACCGGAAGGATGGAACGTTCGTCCCGGTCGAGATGAGTTCGAACATTCTGCCGGACGGCCGTTGGCAGGCGTTCGTGCGCGACGTCAGTGAGCGCAAACGCGTCGAACAGGCGCTGCAGGAATCGGAGGAGCGGTTCCGACTCACGATCGATGAAGCACCCATCGGTATCGCACTGGTCGCGCTCGACGGGCGTTTCGTTCGTGTCAACCGTGCGCTCTGCGACATTGTCGGCTACAGTGCCACGGAGCTGACAGGGCGCACGTTCGAGGCCATCACCCATCCCGATGATCTCGACGCGGATCTCGAGGCCAGAGATCAACTGGCTCGTGGAGAAATCGCCCTATACCATCGCGAAAAGCGTTATCTCCGCAAGGACGGAACGATCGTCGATGTCCTGCTCAACGCGTCGATTCTTCGAAGTCGAGATGGTGCACCCCTCTACTTCATCTCTCAGATCGAAGACATCACGGCGCGCAAGCGCGCCGAGGAAGCGCTGCAGACCAGCGAACGCGAGCTTCGGGAGTTGGCCGAGTCGATGCCGCAGATCGTCTGGGTCACCGGTGCCGATGGGCGGAACGTCTACTTCAATCAGCAATGGGTGGACTACACCGGTCTCACCCTCGAAGAGAGCCGCGGAGAAGGCTGGATCAAGCCTTTCCACCCGGACGATCGGCAGCGCGCGTGGGATGCCTGGCAGCGTGCGGTACAACATCGTGACACCTATTCCGTCGAATGCCGTCTTCGGCGCGCTGATGGCGGGTACCAGTGGTGGTTGATCAGAGGAGTGCCGCTGCTCAGCGCGAACGGAGAAATTCGCAAATGGTTCGGCACGTGCACCGACATCGAACAGATCAAACGCATCGAGCAAGAACTCAAGGAAGCCAACGCATCCCTTGACGCCATCATCGAAAACATTCCGCTGATGTTGTTTATCAAGGAGACCCAGACGCTGCGGTTCGTGCGGTTCAATCGCGCCGGCGAAGACTTGCTCGGCTGGCCGCGGCAGAGGTTCATAGGCAAGACCGACTACGACTTTTGGCCGCGGGCGCAAGCCGAGTTCTTCATCGAGAAAGATCGCGAGACCCTGGACAGCGACACGGTGGTAGATATTGCGGAAGAACCGGTAGAAACGCGCCATCAAGGCGTTCGTTTTCTGCATACCAGGAAAGTTCCGATCCACGACGCGGAGGGTCGCGCGATATATCTACTCGGTATCTCGGAAGATATTACCGAGCGAAGGCGCATTGAACAGGAACGGCAGTTTCTGGCTGAGGCCAACGTCGCGCTGTCCGGTTCGCTCGATTACGAACAAACGATCGGGACCGTTGCCGGGTTGGTCGTTCGTCACTTCGCCGATTGGTGCATTGTCGACATCATGGAGGAGCGCGAGAACGTCCGACGGCTCAAGGTGGCCAGCGCAGACCCGGCGAACGCGGCGCTCTGTGCACGCTTCGAGCAAGTGCCTGTCGATCGAAATCGACTGCACCTCGTCCGCTCGGTGATTGAGGGGAGGCAGCCTCTTCTCGTCGAACACGTCAGCTCTGAGTTCCTCGAATCTGTCGCGCAAAGTCCAGAGCATCTGCAGGCGCTGCGCTCCGTCAGTCCCAGGTCCCTCATGGTTGTGCCGCTTCTGATGCGCGGACAACTCCTTGGGACGGTAGCTTTGGTCTCCTCCACCCTTTCTCGCGTTTATGGGCCCGGCGATCTTCGTCTGGCGTTGGCACTAGCGGACCGCGCGGCGGTGGCAATCGAGAATGCACGTCTCTACCGCGCCTCAGGCGATGCCACGCAGCTCCGCGATCAAGTGCTCGGCATCGTCGCGCATGACCTCCGGAATCCACTTTCTACGATCTTGTTGAACGCGGCGGCCCTCAAGCGTTTCGGTCCAGATCCCGAGCGGCGTTCTCAGAAGCGTGGTGACGCGATCCACCGCGCAGCCACGCGGATGAACCGGTTGATTCAAGATCTCCTGGATGTCGCGGTCATGGAGTCGGGGCAGCTGGCCATCGAACGAGCGCGACTATCGGCACGTGAGCTCGTCGCTGCGGCCGTGGATATGCAGAAACCACTCGCCTCTTCGTCGTCGCTCGAGCTTCGCGTCGACTGCGACAGTGATCTTCCCGACATCTGGGGTGATCGGGACCGGCTGCTCCAAGTGTTCGAGAACCTGATCGGCAACGCGATCAAGTTCACGAACGCTGGCGGCTGTATCACGGTAGGTGCGACCTCGCGGGATCGCGAGGTCATCTTCCACGTCGCGGATACGGGCCCTGGCATCGCGCCCGAGAACCTGCCTCGCGTCTTTGACCGATTCTGGCAAGCGACCAGCACGAACCGTCAAGGGGCCGGGCTCGGCCTTCCCATCACCAAGGGCATCGTCGAGGCTCACGGCGGTCGCATCTGGGTCGAGAGCACGCCGTCTCGGGGCGCGACCTTCTCCTTTACGATTCCCCAGGCAACCACAGAGCAGGGTCAACCGTCCGGACCCAGCGGGTCCTCGCATCTTGACGCTTACCGCGCCGCGTAGGTGCGCTCAGCCATGTCGAGCCCAGCAGTCGCACTCTCTAACGAAGTCCCCGAATCGGTCACGGGAACCGAGTTCGTTCTATACGTGGAGGACAACGACGACCTCCGCGAGCTCGTCACGGAACTGGTCACCGTTGTTTTCAAGCGTCGATGCGTGGCGGTGGGAAGCTACGAGGAGCTGGTGGTTCTGGGGCAGCACGTGTTAGGGTGCAGCGTCGCGATTCTCGACATCAACCTGGGTTCCAACCGACGGTCAGGCCTCGACGCCTACGCATGGCTTCGCGCCAACGGGTACACGGGACGGATCGTCTTTCTGACAGGCCACGCAAGGACTCATCCCCTTGTCGTCGAGGCGCAGCGAATCGGCGATGCGCAGATCTTCTCCAAACCCATCGAGCCCGATCGCCTCCGGTCGATTGTCGAAGGGGGTGGGCTATGACGCTCTCGGGCGATCTGGCTGCGAGGCATGCGTGGCGAGCCGCCTTCGTCGCAGCGGTGCTCAACACCGTTGGGCTATCTGCTGACTTCCTCCTCGCGCGCGACATACCGACAATGCCCATCTATCCGTACGCGATGTCCGCGCTGGTCGGGATCGGTCTCATCGTGGTCTTGCTGCTCCGCCGGCAGCGAGCGACGGTTCGGCTCGGCTCCGCCGTTTTCCTGGTCAACACGGTCGCAATCCTCGTTGCGCTCTGGATCACAAGCGGCTACTGGGCGATGACCGGGAAGCCGTGGACGCCCTTTCAAGCGAACAAGCTCGGCGTTGTGGCCGTTGCGATGCTGGCGCCGCAGTTGGGGGTCGGGCTGGTGTCGATTGCCGGGTTCGCGGCGACACCGATCGGCAAGTTCCACTTCCTTGATCCGGAAGTGCAGCGCGGATTCCCGGTGGGGGAACCGTGGTTCGTCCTGATTTATGCACTGTTCGGCGGCGTGCTGCTCATACACCGTCTGCGTGGCATAGCACTCGAACGCGCAATGCTGCGCGTGCAGGCCGAGGCCGCGGCCGCCGAGCGCCTGGCGCGGGCCTTCGTGCGCCTGAGTGACTACGCCAACACGCCCATTCAGAGCATCGCCTTCACGACCGAGTTGTTACGGGCGAAGACTCACGACTTGAAGCCCACTCTCGACCGTCTCGAACGGGCGGTGGAGAAGCTGACCGAGCTGAGCCACGCTCTCACCCGTTACGAGAACGCGCACAAATGGAGTCCTGGCGATGAATCACTGGATGCGACGATGATGGACGAACAGCTGTTCAGCAGCGAGGCCCGGAGACTCGAGGCCCGGAGACTATAGACACGATTCACGAGCCATGGATCAGGTGACATCGTATCCGGATGCCGCGGCGGCGGGAGCTGCCTGAACGGCGAGAAACGCTAATCAGCCTTAGCGGATCGGTTGCACGCCGTGGCCGTCAGCCGGCCCGAGGCGCCACATCAGGACATATGGATGCCTGTGATCGCGAAACAGGCAGGATACCTGCCCATCCTCGGACGCGACGAACACCACCGCCCCTGGGTGGTCGGCCGCGTAGGTCGCCGCTGCGCGATGACGCGTGCCGTGGCTTCCGAAGTCGATGGTCCGGCGCCGGGTACCCTCAACATCAAGTGCTTCGCGAATCATCGCCGCACGTCCAACGCGCAGAATCGCCCCGAATGCAATCAGCGCCAGACTCCGGTTGAGAATCAGGGCGCCATCGATCGCCGTCAGCGCGCCCACCTCCTCGATGACACGCTCGGTCTCGGTCAGGAAGGCATTCCGCAACAGTTGCGCGAATGTGAGATCACTCGACGAGCTTCTACTTGGGTCGATCCGTCGCCCCAGACGCAGCAGCGCCCCGATCGAGGAATCGAGCGCCATTCGGTACGGCGCCGAGTGGATGAGCGGCCGCTCTTCCGGACTGATCACGAGCAGGCCGCCGCGGCCATGCGCCGCCATTTCGCGCACAAGCGAGCGCACCGCATCCAGATATACCGGCACAGCGGCATCATCCATATGGGCCGCACGTGCAATCGTTTCGAGCGCGTGCCGTACAGGGCCCGCCACGAAGACGAGGTTCTCGCCGCCGGTGAGGATCGATCCGTGCTCATATCCCAGGATTAGCTCGCGGCCGCAGCGGATCGACAGGCAGCCCGGCCTGGACGCCACAACGCGAACGAATGGGTCGCCGTCCGCGTTGAAGCCTTCCCGGGCAAGACCAGCAATCGCGACGCGCCCGTCGTCGAGGACGTTCACCGCGGTGTGAATGCGACGCTCGGCGCCCGCGACGGCGAGCTTCACCAGCTCCGGGATGATGAACGGACGGGGCGTTTCGAAGCGTACGATCTTCCACTGGTAGAGGAGCGCGACACCAGTCGCGTCGGGGATGACCACGTCGGTGGAACTGCGCCCCAGAAAGACGACTCCGATGGGATGATGTTCGCCCTCGTACGTGGCAAGCCCAGCGAAGAAGGTCGTCGTCAGCAATTCGATCAGGACGTCGTCACTAATCTCCGCCAGCGAACCGCCGCTCGATGTGAATCGCTCGCGCAATACGGGCACCAGCGCCGGCGGGAACACGTGCGTCGGCGCCACCGCGACGCTTCGAGCGTCGGCAGGCATCAGCGGCACGCGACCGCCATCGGGAGAAGCGCACTCAACCGAATCGTGCGCGACGGTGTCATGGCGGCGTAGGAGAGACCGCGGTCGTCCGTTTTCGTGCGAGTAGCTCCGAGGCCGCGGCACCGAGTTGCGAGAGGTCGAACGGCTTGCGCAGCAGCAGGGCGTTCTCGCCGAGCGCGCGTACCTGCGAAGGAATGCGCTCGTCGGCCAGCGCGGTCATGAAGATAACGGACGTGCCGACACCAGCGGTGCGCGCGGCCTGCATCGCTTGCAGCCCGTTCATCCACGGCATCGAGATGTCGGTGACAACGAGATCAAAAGGCCCTTCGTGAGCCATCCGCTCGATGAGCTCTGCGCCGCTGGCGGCGCTCGTGACGTTCGCTCCGAGGTGTGTCAATGCGTCGGCAACGGTCGCCAACAACAGCGGGTCGTCATCGGCGACGAGCACACGTGCGTCATCGATCATGCCTAACGTCAGGCAGGAACCGTACCGTCGAACCGCGCACCGGCGGGCGCGAGTTTCGTGCTCAGACACTGGTCCGTGTACAACGGCAATGCCGGCAGCCACCATCCGTCGGCGGTTGGGACGGTGAACGTAGAGTTCTTGTCTGAAGGTCCGCGCCGCGTCGCTAAAACGCGTTGCCGATGTACGGCAGCATCCGGCCGAAGTAGATCACGCCAATCCAGAGCACGAGCTGTGAGGCCGCGAGCAGTTTCACGAGCGCCGACGCCGTGGCACCCGCTTCCATTTCCCACACCTCTTCGTGCCACGTCAGGTACAGCACGTCTGCACCCGCGAGGAGGACGCAGAGCATCTTCAGGTGAAAGGCTGGATTCTCGATGTATTGAAACGCCTGTCCGATGAAGAACAACATGCCCGTCACCGAATTGGCGACGAAGCCCCAGACGCCCCACGGCAACAGCCGATGAAAGCCCACCAGCGGAGCGTTCCGCATCCATCCGAGCAGCCGCAGGTTCGCGACGAGGACCACACCGAAGAGCAGGCACAAACCCATGAAGTGAATCGTTTCAAGCGTCTTCCACGCCCATGGATGGCTGTACTGATACTTGGTGATGAATTCGCTCGAGAGCCACCGCGGCGCTAGGATTCCTTCGGTCGAAATCGCAGCCTTCGGGTCGCTCAAGATCTCCGGGTGATGGATTTCGCTGCCCACGTTCGCCGCGCCTGCCATCAATCCGAGGGTGACGACCGACAAGAGCACGGCAGCGGCCGTCAGCCGCGGTCCCACTGACACATGGCGTCGTGAGCGCCACAGCCCGTACCACGCGACGACGCCAGCGGCTTCCATGACAATCAGGGCGAAGAGCGCCGAGCGCTGATGAAAGCTGATGACGTCCTGCGACACGCTCTGAACGCCGCGCAGCGATTTCTGCGCGGAATAACCCGACATGTAGGTCGGCAGCGATATCAACGCCATCGCGAAGACCACGGCCATCGCGCCGCGTTTCAGCTCCTCGCTCTTGTTCAGCAGCCCCAGGAGGAACAGACCGACGCCGACGATCATGCCGATTGTCGGAAAGTGGTTGAGGAGCAGATGGATGTGAACGAGGTCCGCCGGCGTCAGCATCAAGCGACCGCGCCTCGTGCCTCGACCGCATACGCGATGAGTCGTCCGGAGGTAATCACCGCGAGCCAGAGCACGAGACAGGCGACGGCCGTCTTCTGAATCGACGGTGGAATCGCCCGGTCACTCTCGGTGCTGTCGACGAATCGCCGCAACCGGGACATCGCGATCAGCGCGAATGCCAGACAGACAAGTTTTGCGTAGAGTTCCCAGACACGAGCGATGCCGGTCGCGTCCGTCATGAAGAGAAGCGTGCCGGACACGAGATTGAGGTAGAACCCGACCCAGAACAGACGAAACAGCACCCGAAGCGAGGAGAGTGGAATCTGTTGTCCGACGCCGAGGAGCCGGAGACACACGATGAAGCCGATACCGGCGGTCAGTCCCATGCCGACGGCATGGACGAACAGCCACCACGCGTAGCCCCACCATAACGAATCAGATTCGGCGATTGCGGCGGAAATCGGCAGGTCTTGAATCCATTGGAGGACCGCCATCAGCGCTGAATGCTACCACTCATAGAATCCCCTGCCCGCCTTCTTCCCCAACTCACCCCGGTCCACCTTGTCGCGGAGAATTCGCGGCGGCTCGAATTTCGGATCCCGGAGCTCACGATGCAGGTACTCCGCGATGTTCATCCGTACATCGAGGCCGACAAGATCGGTCAGCCGCAGCGGACCCATCGGATGGCCGTAGCCAAGCTCCATCGCCGTGTCGATATCCGCGGCTGACGCGACACCCTGCTCGACCATCCTCATCGCTTCCAGTCCGAGGACAACGCCGAGACGCGACGAGGCGAAGCCTGGCGTGTCGCGGACCAGAATCGTCGTCTTCCCCATCTGCTGTGCGGCCTCTCGTGCAGCTGCAACAACAGCGGGATCGCTCTGCGGATGGGCGATCACTTCCACCAGCTTCATGATGTGAACTGGATTGAAAAAGTGCATGCCGACAACCCGCCCAGGCTGGCGGGTGGCGTTTGCGATGCGTGTGACGGAAAGCGATGACGTGTTGGTTGCCAGGACCGCATCGCCGCCGACCACCGCGTCGAGCTGCCGAAACAGCTGTTCCTTGATATCGAGGTCTTCGGCCACCGCTTCAATCACCAGGTCGGCATCACGCACAGCAGCCGCCAGATCCACGACGGGCGCGATGCGCGCGGTCGCGGCATCGGCATCATCCTGCGTGATCTTGCTTCGGCTGACGGCACCCGTGAGGTTCGAGACGATCCGCCGCATGGCGGCGGTAAGCGCATCGGGGCTCGCATCGGTCAGCCGCGTCTGATACCCAGCCGTCGCCGCCACCTGCGCGATCCCGTGCCCCATCGTCCCGGCGCCTATGACCGCGATGCGCCGGATTTGCGAACTAAAACCCGGTCGCAATGGTGCCACCGCCGTCTACGACGATCGTCTGCCCGGTGATGTAGTTCGACGCGTCCGATGCGAGGAACACCGCCACTCCCTTCAATTCGCCCGGCTGTCCGACGCGCCCGAGCGGCGTCGTCTTTTTGATGCCTTCTTCGACAAGCCTGATGGAGGCCTCCGACATGCGTGACGGGAAGAAACCTGGAGCGATCGCATTCACCCGGATGCCATGGCGTCCCCAGGACGCGGCCAGCTCGCGCGTCAACCCCATCAGTCCTGCTTTGCTTGCGGCGTAACCCGCGTAATAGGGGCCGTTGACATTCCCCTGCAGACCGGCAATCGATGCGATGTTGATGATGCGCCCGTACTGCCGCTTCAGCATCTCGCGGCCGGCTGCCTGCGAAAAGACGAACGCGCCGGTCAGATTCGTGTCGACGACCTTCTGCCATTGAGCGAGCGTCATCGTCTCGGGCCGCTCGCCCCATGACACGCCCGCGTTGTTAACAAGGATGTCGATCTGCCCGAACCGTTCGACCGTGGTGTCGATGACCGCCTGAACTTGTTCGATGTTCGAGACATCGCAGCGCATGGCGTGAGCGGTAAAGCCGCGCCCCCGAAGCCCCTCGACGCCGGGGACGAGCCATTCGTCGCGACGCGCGCACAGCATCAGCGACGCGCCCGCTTCGGCAAGACCTTCCGCGAACTCGGCGCCCAGGCCACGCGAGCCGCCCGTCACGATCGCGACGCGGCCGCGAAGGTCAAAGAGTTTTTCAATCATCGCTGCATCCGCACCTTACAATACCGCTCTTATGCGCGCGGTCGTGTTGCATGCGGTAGGTGATGTCGAGCATCTTTGCCTGGAAGAGCGTCCCGATCCGTATCCCGACGAGGGCGAAGCCGTTGTCCGGCTGCGAGCGGCAGCGCTCAACCATCGCGACGTCTGGATTCGAAAGGGACAGTACGCGGGCATCAAGGTCCCGATTATTCTCGGTTCCGACGGCGCCGGCGAGGTCGTCGAAGTCGGGGCGGGTGTCGACTCCTCATGGCTCGGGCGCGAGGTCGTGATCGACCCGTCGTTCAACTGGGGACCGGACGACCGGGCGCAGGACAGTTCATTTCACATTCTGGGCTTGCCCGTTGATGGCACCTACGCGGAGATGGTGCTCGTACCAGCCGCCAACCTGCATCCCAAACCTCGTCACCTGTCGTGGGAAGAAGCGGCAGCCGTGCCGCTCGCATCGGTGACGGCATACCGTGCGCTGGTGACTCGCGCACGCGTGCAGGCCGGCGAAACTGTACTCATCACGGGAATTGGCGGCGGCGTCGCCACCACCGCCCTCGTCATCGCCAGGGAGCTTGGCGCAACGGTCTGGGTAACCTCCGGCCATGAGTCGAAGCTGAACGCGGCGCGAACCCATGGCGCCGCGGGCGGAGTGAATCATCGCAAGGATGACTGGGCAAAAAGGCTGATCGCCGAAATCGGGGCTCGCCCCGACGTCATCATCGACAGCGCGGGCGGCGAGACCTTCAACAAAGCGCTCGACGTGGTCAAGCCTGGTGGACGGCTGGTCAGCTACGGTTCCACGCTCGGCCCGGCAGAGCGCGTCGAGATCCGCCGAATTTTCTGGAAACAATTGAACGTTCTCGGCAGCACGATGGGACCGCCGGCGGACTTCGCGGCCATGCTCAGGCTGTACGAACAAACCGGCATGCGCCCGATCATCGACAAGGTCTTTCCGCTCGAGCAGGCATCTGATGCCCATATCCGTATGGAAGCGGGCGATCAGTTCGGAAAGATCGTCCTCAAGATGTAGGCCGGGTCCTTTTTGGGAGCCGGCGCTACTGCGCTGAGATCGCGGCTTTGCCGCCGCGCAGAACGTACTTCTGAATCTTGCCGGTCGCCGTCTTCGGCAGTTCCTTCACGAACGTGACGCCGTGCGGCGCCTTGAAGTGCGCCAGGCGCTCGCGGACGAAGTCAATCAGCTCGCGTTCGTTCGCCGAGGCCCCTGGCTTCAGGACGACGAACGCGTACGGCGCTTCGCCCCATTTCTCGTGCTTGACGCCGACGACTCCGACCTCCTGCACGGCCGGATGACGCATCAGCGTCCCTTCCACTTCCACCGATGAAATGTTCTCGCCGCCGCTGATGATCACGTCCTTGAAGCGGTCGCGGATCTCCACATACCCGTCGAGGTGGACAACGGCGGCATCACCGGAGTGGAACCAGCCGCCGCGCATTGCTTCCGTAGTGGCCTTCGGATCGTTGTAATACCCCTCCATGACGACGTTCCCGCGGACGCAAATCTCCCCGAGCGTGTCGCCATCGTGCGGCACCTCGTTCCCGGCATCGTCGAGAACGCGTAGATCCCCCGACGTGACGAGCTCGACCCCCTGCCGTGCCTTGATGATGCAACGCTGGTCGAGCGGCAGCAACGCATGCTCGGGCCTCGGCTCGCAAACGGTGATGAACGGCGCGGTTTCGGTGAGCCCGTACACCTGCGTGACGTTCCACCCCAGCTCGCCTTCCATGCGCTGAATGGTCGCGGCGGCCGGCGGCGCGCCGGCGGTGATGACGCGAATTCCCCTTGGTGCGCTCGTGCGCACGTCATCGGGAGCATTCGCGAGCGAAATCAACACGGTAGGCGCCGCGCACAGGGCGGTGATGTCTTCGGCGGCGATCAATCGAAAAGCCTGAAGCGGATCGACTTTGCGCAGACAGACGTGAACGGCACCGACGGCGGTCACGAGCCAGACGTACGTCCAGCCGTTGGCGTGGAACATCGGCAGCGTCCAGAGGTACCGATCCGCGGGCGTCATCGGCAGATGGATCAACGTGCCGACGACATTCATGTACGCGTTGCGGTGCGTGATCATCACGCCCTTTGGACGCGAGGTCGTTCCGCTCGTGTAGTTGATGGTCAGCAGGTCGCGCTCACTGATGGTGGCCGGTTTGAAACGCGGCGCGGCGGCGTCGACCAGCCGTTCGTATTCAAGCCACTTCGGGCGCGCGCCTTCGAGCGCAACGAAATGCTCCACATGCTCGAGCTGTGGGCGAATGCCGTCGACCGCACCCAGGTAGTCCTCGTGCGCGCAGACGACACGAGCCCCGCTGTGATTGATGATGTACGAGAAGTCGTCGGGCGTCAGGCGATAGTTGACCGGAACGAGGACCGCACCGATCTGCGGGACCGCATAAAACGATTCGAGCTGGGCGTGTGTGTTCGGGGCGATGTAGACAACGCGGTCGCCCTGCTTGACGCCGAGCGCCTGCAAGGCAGACGACCAGCGATCGCAGCGCTCCAGGAACTGCTCGTACGTGAAGCGTTCGTCGCCATCGACGACGGCCTCACGCGTGGCGTACAAGCGACGCGCACGCCGGGCGAACTCGAGGGGTGTGAGAGGGATCTCCAGGTTACCCGCGCTCCTTGGTCACGATGTGCTCGAGGTCCTGGTCATCGCACGGCGGGTCTTCCCAGAACGCGGCGTTCGCGTCCGTGTTCAGACGGATCATCCGTGGAGTCCAGACCCAGGGCTTCTGCAGCACCTTTGGATCCTCGACGATGACTTCGTACTTGATCGCGTCGCCGGTTCGAGTGAGCCTTTCGACGACGTGCAGTTCGTCGCTGTGGAAGTAGCCCGGCCATCCGAGCCACGTCTGATCGTTGAAATTCGTGGTGTCGACGACGAGTGTGTCGCCTTCCCATTTCGCGACCGAGTCGCCCTTGTAGCTCGCATCGCGTTCCGCGTTGTGCGCCTTGTTGATGGGAATCCAGCGGAAAGTGTTCCCGGCGTCGTAGAGAAACACGACCTCGGAAGGGTTCATCACGATCTTGTTCGGAAACCCCATGCGGGGAACGCCAGCCGGACCGCAGCGGAACGTCGGATCTTCGTGGTTGCCGTTGATATCGAGCGTCTGAACTTTTTCCCAGAATTCCGCTTTGTAAATTGGCTTGTTGGGATCCGCGCGTTGCGCGACGCCGCTGTCGCGCTCGAAATTTTCGGCGAGTTGCCCTGTGGTCGTGCCGAGCGCTGAACCCTGGCTGCGGGCGTTGAGCTGCAGGTAGACGTTCCCCTTTTCGTCCGTCAGATCCGCAAGCGTTCGGCCGCCGGCGAAGCCTCCGCCTCCCCCGCCCCACCAGCCGTTCAAATCCGGGTAACCATCCGCCATCCGCGGGGTCGTGGCATTGTCGGGCGCCTGCGGATCGCCTCCACCGCGCTGTGCCGCAGGCGACGCCATAAGCGGTGCAAGAACAGCAGTTGCGACAATGAAGCCACCGATTGAACGGGCGATCATGGTCTCCTCCGAGCGAAACATTCTACGCCGTGCCTTGGTATTCTGTTGCGCGCCGATGCGAACTGTGTTGACGGCTGCAATGGCGCTGATTGCACTGGCCGCGATAGGCGCGCAGACGTCTACCGGACTGGGCGCACCGCGAACGGCGGCGACACCTGCGCCGCCCGACCGCGCGACCGTGCTGCGTGACGTTGCAATCGCCCATGGCATGCTCCGCGGTCTTCAGTACAACGATGCGATCACAACCGCGCAGTACCAAGCCACCGGCACCCAATACATCGTCGGTCAGCCCTTCAAACCTGGCGCGCCCTGGCCTGCGGCGAAGCTGACGAAATACAACGTCTGGGTCAATTACGCCGTCCCTGGCATCCGCATCGATCTGGAGCGGACCAATCCCGACGGACCTGTGCAGGGCGGCGGCGGACTGCCGTTCGCCGCTCCCCAGCGCCAGATTCTGGTCGTCGGCGGTGGCCGCGCGTGGAACGAAACACTGATGCCGGGCGGACCGGCCACCCCGGCCATGGGTCAGGAGAAGGATCGAGCGGTACAGATCTGGATGCTGCCGCACGGTGCCGTGAAGGCCGCGCGAATGGCCGGCGACAAGCTGGTCGTCGGCATGGAAGGCGGCAACTTCACGCTGACCTTCCCGCTGCCGGCTCCTTCATCGAATTACATCGAAAAGGTGCGTCTCGATGGCCGCAAGCTGATCGAACACGTCGAAGTCATGGTCGACAATCCGGTTCTCGGCGACACGAAACTCGAGGCCGATTACGACAGCTACAAGGATCCCGACCTCAGCGACATTCCCTTTCCCTTTCATATCGTCCAGAAACTCGCGGGATTTCCGATTCTCGATGTCACTGTGACCAACGCGCGCATGTACAACCCGTACGTCGTGGTTCCGATCCCTGACAACGTAGAGCACGCCTACTCGACCCCGTCAGCCGACCCCCAGTCGAAGGTCGAAATTCAGAAGATGGGCACCCGCGTGTATTTGGTGACGGGCGCAAGTCACAACTCCGTCGCGGTGGAGTTCGAGAACTACGTCGCGGTGATCGAGAGCCCGATCGGCGACAACCGTGCGGTTCCGATGTTCGAGGCAGTGCGGAGACAGTTCCCGAACAAGAACATCAGATATGTGATCAACACGCACCATCATTTCGATCACGCGGGTGGTCTCCGTGATGCCGTCGCCGAAGGGACGACGATCCTCACGCACCGCGACAACCAAACCTATTACGAGCGGATCCTCTCAAACAGGCACACGATTAATCCGGATCGGTTGGAGAAGACGGCTCGGTCGAAGAAGCCGTCGCTGGAAGCCGTCGTCGATAAGCGGGTATTGACGGACGGGACGCAGAGGCTGGAGCTTTACAAGATCCTCGGCAGCAATCACGCGGATACGATGCTCATTGCGTACTTGCCGAAAGACAAACTGCTCATCGAAGCCGACCTGTGGAATCCTCCGGCCCAGCCGAACGCCCCCGCACCGGCGGGCGTTGCGGCTGCCGAGCCGTTGAACCTGTGGAACAACATTCAGCGCCTCAAGCTCGACGTGGCGCAGATCGCCCCGTTGCACGGCAGGCTCGTCTCGTTTGCCGACTTTCAGCGCGCAATAGGATCGAGCGCCACCACGCACTAGAACCGCGACACGGCTCAGGTCATTTCGTTTGCACGTGAGGTGAGCCGGAGGACGTAATGGCCTGGGTTCAGTTGCTACTGCTCGTGCTCGTCACGATCGCTCTACCGGGTTGTGAAGTCGTCGGCGGCATCTTCAAAGCCGGCGCATGGGTTGGAGCGCTCGCGGTCATTCTGATCATCGCGATCGTCGGCATCCTCGCAGCGAAGATTCGCGGGTAAGGCCCGCGTTGCGGAAGCGCACGCGCGAAAGTGGTCTATTCCTGGGCGTTGTTGTGCCGGCCGGCTGGCCACCACACCTGGCGATCCAAGTCCGGATAGCGAAACGCGCTGATGCGCGCCTGAGTTGGCGGCGTCAGCAGGAAATTCTGAAAAGCGTCGGCGCCTGCATCGTTGACCCCGCTGACCTTCTGGGGGTTGACGACGATGGCAACCATAATCCGCTGGAAAATCGCATCGGCAGTCACCAGCGGCTCCAGATCGAGCGATGACTGCCGCTTCAGCCGCAGAAACGGGGGTACGCCCCACAACGTGTAGGCACCTTCCTTCGCCGCGTCGCGCGCAGCCTGCGGCCCCTGCGATTGACGATTGAGGTACCAGTCGCCTTTCGCGGGACTGCCTGCCCGTCTCCAGAGAATGTCTTCGACGTATCGATTCCCCGTGCTGTTATTGACGACGAACCGTGAATGGGTTGCCGCAATACGCCGCATCGCCTCCGCGGCATCGCTGAGCCCGCGAACGTGCGCAGGATCGGACGGCGGCCCAATGAGCGCGATCTGGTTTGCAAAGACCGCATGCGGCCAGCGGCCGAATCCGCCAGTGACAAACGGCGCGACGCCTTCATGGCCGTAGTGCGCGATGACCAGATCGGCTTTGCCGTCGCGTGCAACGGCAAAAGGGTCGTTTCCCGTATAAACAATTTCCACCTGTTGCCCGGACTCCTTGGTGAACTCCGGCATCAGTGGCCGAACGACATCGTCCGGGACATTGACCATTGCGAGTCGGACCGTTCGTGTCTGCACGGCCACATGCGCAAGCGAACCGTGGCAGACCACGCACAACGCGACGGCCCCGACGAAGGACGCAAAGTTCAGGCGTTTCATCTCGCCCAGTATCCCCGATTTTTGGCAGGCCGCCGTCCGTCCCGCCGCCGTCAACGTCTAACGGGCGATGGAGGACCGCATGAGAGCTCGAGGCCTGGTGTGGGTAGTCGTCATCGTCTTGATTGCATTCGCAGCTGCGTGGAGCTACGCGCAGTCGCTTCAGGTCACCCCGGTGACTCCGACAGTCCTTTCAGGAGCTGATTTCGGGTTCCGGGTCGAGGGTAACCGCGCCGGAACTCCCATCGGCACGCTGGTGATAAAGATGAACGGCCAGTGGGTGGAAGCCGAGATTGGCGGCGATGGACGGCCGAAGCGAATCACCAGTCGATAGGCGATCGCTTCGGCGCCCTGCGGACGTCACATGATCAGTTTCGCGGGTTTTCCGTGGCGCTTTTGACGTCCGGTTCCGAACGCTTCCGGCCAGTCGGATGCTCTTCGTCCGCCGCGCCAGCCGGTCCGTCGAGGCTTTTTCTGTCGCCGGTCGTACATAACTTCCGTTTTGCCCCAGACGGCTTTCATCAGGCGTTGTTCGGGTGAGGACATGCCGTGGATATCGGCTGCAGCGATCCTAAGATTAGAGGCAGAAGCCGGGACACCACCCCGTGGATGATTCACTCGCATTCACCGTCTTCGTGGCGATTTTCTGCGGAGGCCTGGCCGCACTGACGATCGCCATGGTCTGGATCGCGGCAGTGCTCGTTCGACGACATCGCAAGAAGCTGTAATGACCCTTCTCAGCGAATCGAGGAACTTCCGTGAGGTTGACGAACGTCTGCTGACTGCAGGCCAGCCGAACGAGGCGCAGCTCGCCGACGCGGCACGACGAGGCGTGCAGGTCGTGATCAACCTCGCGCTTCATGACGACCCACGGTACTCGCTCGCCGACGAAGCTGGCTGCGTGCGCGGACTCGGTATGGAGTACGTCCACATCCCAGTGCAGTTCAATGCTCCCACTGAGGAGAATCTGCAGGCGTTCATCGCGGCGATGGAAACGCACAAGGGCAAGACGATCCTGGTGCATTGCGCGGCGAACTACCGGGTCACCGCGTTTGTGGGGCTGTATCGCGTTCTTTGCGAACGGTGGGTCGCGGAGAAGGCGTTTCAGCCGATGCGAACCGTGTGGGAGCCGAATCCGGTGTGGAAGCAATTCATCGCGAATATGCTGCAGCGGGCGCAAGGGTGAACATGTCGGGCGATTCACCAGCCGTCAAACAGGTGCCCAACAAGGTGGGGCTCTGCGAACGCTGCATCCACGCGCGACGCATACCTTCTTCGCGCGGATCGATCTTTTACTTGTGCGGATTGTCGGAAGTCGATCGCGGTTTTCCAAGGTATCCACGATTGCCGGTCCTCCGATGTCCCGGGTTCCGCGCGACGGACACCTCGATTGGCGAGTAAGATGCCTTCGTATGGCAAAGCCATCTGAGTCAGCCGCCGCGCAGCTCGCTGCTACGCAGGACCAGCTCAAGAGAGCTCACGCCAAACTGGTGACCGAGTTCGAGAAGTTGCATCAGGGGACACTCAACGCAGCGAATCACCGCGAGTACCTCGAGAAGCTCAAGGCGCATTTGCGCGCGCTCGAAGCACACACCGCGGCCATACGCGCCCAACACGAAGCCCGTTACGAGCGGCGCGAGACCCTCCACGAGCAGCACGAGGCAGAGGTCGGGGATCGAGCACCGACGCGGTCCAAAGCCCGCACCTCGCGGGTGCGCTGAATTCGGTCCGGCGCGGCATCCGGAAAGACAAGTTACGGAGTCTGCGAAGGAAGTGGAAATTGGTCGGGATGACAGGATTCGAACCTGCGACCCCTTGACCCCCAGTCAAGTGCGCTACCAGGCTGCGCTACATCCCGAATCTTGAAGCCGATCAATTACGTGGGAAATGAGGTCGTTCGGGCATCGTAGCATACGAGCGCTTCCAGACGAGCGCTACGCCTCCCGCTCCAGCAAAGTTCTTTCCCCGCACGTTGGCAGCGCTGAAGCGGACGTGTTCGCCCGTGGCGACATCGAACTCGGCACGGCGGCGCGAGATGGTGTTGTGCACGCGCAGCCGGTGATGCCCCGCCGCAGCGGAATCGTGACCGCATCGCCGTAACTCAGGATCACATTTGGGGCGGCGTCCTCGGCCATTGGAGCGGTCGCGGTGCAAACGACTGACCGCCGGGGATCGGCGCAGGCGTTCAGCTATGCTCGGCGACGTTTTGCTGCCGTCTTTTTACGCGTGCTCGAGGCGGAGCGGGCCGCCGCGCGTTTCACCGGCTTCTGACGTGACGCTGCGGCGCTCCGCTTCGGCGCGGCGCGTTTGGTTCGCGCACGGGCGGCGTGACCGTTTGAGGATCCTGGCTTCGACGCCAACATCGTCTGCAGTTCGCGCAGTCCTTCGCGCACGGTCGCGATACGTGCCTTCACGTCCGCGCCCAGCGCGTCAATCACTTCCGCTGCTTCGGATTCCGAGACGACCGCAATCGGTGGCGCCGATGCTTCGAGCTTGCGGCGGGCGCCCGCAACCGTTAAGCCTTCGACGAACACGAGCTGCTTGATCCGCTGAACGTGCTCGAGGTCGCTCTGCCGGTATAACCGTGGACTGTCTGGCGACTTCCCGCGCACTCCGATGCCGGGGAACTCCTTCTCCCACGATCGGAGCACGTACGGCTGCACCTGCAGCAACTCGCACACTTCCCCGGCCTTGTACAGCTTCGCGTTCACTCTGCGCAGTATAAACCGAGCCTCGGCCGCTGCGACTCTCAAACTCCGGCTTCGCGAGCTGATCGCCGGCGGGTCCGGACGTGGAAGCGGATGGGTGTCCCTTCGAAACCAAACCGGTCGCGGAGCTGATTGACGAGAAATCGCTCGTAGGAGAAATGGAACTTCGTCGCGACGTTGGTGAAGAAGACGAAGGTTGGCGGCGCGACACCCGTCTGCGCCGCGTAAAGAATGCGGACGTGCGAGCGGCCTGGGCTCGCCGGCGGATGCGACGCGGTGACGTCAGCCACAAATCTGTTCAGTTCGGGTGTTCGGACGCGCTTGCTGCGCGACCCGGTGACGCGGTCGATCGTCTCGAGCAGCTTCGGGGCGCGCTCGCCCGTCATCGCCGAGATGTGGAGGATGGGCGCGTAATCGAGAAACTTGAGCTGCCGGCGCAACGATTCGTCAAATTCCTTCGCGAAATCGGGTCCACGGTCCTTCATCAGATCCCATTTGTTCGCCACGATGATCACGCCGCGGCCGGCTTTGTCGGCCTCCCCCGCAATTGCCGCGTCTTGATCCGTCGCCCCCTGGGTCGCATCGACGATGAGCACGACGATGTCGGCCGACTCGATTGAGCGCCGGGCGAGGAGCACGCTCACCGATTCCACCTGCCCGCTGCGCGCCACCCGTCCAGGCCGTCGGATCCCGGCGGTGTCCACGATGCGGAACTTTCGTCGATGCCACATCAACACCGAGTCGACCGCATCGCGCGTGGTCCCCGGCATCTCGCTCACGATCATCCGCTCTTCGCGCAGCAGACGATTGACGAGCGATGACTTTCCCGCATTCGGCCTGCCGACAATCGTGACCGCCACTTCCTCTTTCGGCGCGGCACCGCGTTCCTCGCGGGCTCTCTTCTCGCTCGGATGCAGGCGATGCACGACTTCGTCAAGCAGATCGCCGACACCCTCGCCGTGCTCCCCGGATACTTCGAAGACCGGATCAAAGCCGAGCTGATAGAACTCCACCGCCCCGGCCCTGGCGCGGCGATCGTCTGTCTTGTTCACGGCCAGGATGGCGGGTTTGTCGGCCGCGCGGACGGCCTCCGCAATCTCCCGGTCGCCAGGCACCACCCCTTCGCGTCCATCGACGATGAACACCAGAAGATCGGCGTCCTCCACGGCTCGTCGTCCGCGCGCCATAACCACCTCGTGCAGCGGATCCTCACTGGCCCCGAACATGCCGCCGGTATCAACGACGTCGAAATGGATCCCTCGCCAGTCCGCAGGGTGCATGATGACGTCGCGCGTGGTGCCCGCAATCGGCGTCACGATCGCTCGGCGGGTCCCCGTGATGCGGTTGAACAGCGTCGACTTGCCGACGTTGGGACGGCCAACGAGCACGACGGATGGTGGTCTCTTATTCACGGACGTAGGAAGGCACGGAAAGATTCTATCGGCGCCGCATGCAGCGCGCCCTATGCTGCAGATTTGTCGTGAAGACCAGGTTCGGGCCGCCGCAGCGTCAGTTCGATCCGTTGGGGTCGCCGAACCAGATGCGCACCGTGCGGCCGTCTGGCAGTGTGATCTGCTCGACAAAAGCGATGGTCGATCCATCGCGCGCGGGATAACCGATAACCGTGTAGCTCTTACCGACCTCGAAGAAGCCGCTCTTGCTGAAGCCCGCACGACGCAGTCCATTGGGCGCCGCCGTCTCGAACACCCACGTCGTGACCTTCCCGCTCTCGTCAGTCACGTCAAGGATGAAACGCGAATGCGGATTCACAAACTGGACGCTTTTCAGCGTGCCCGTCCAGCGACGCGATGGCTTGTTGATTTCAAACTCCGACTGCAGCGCGTGATGCGCGAAGGAGACGAGCGGCAGCAGAAGAATCGCTGCCCCCAACACCGACCTCAACTTAGTTTGCGTTCGGATCGCCAAACCAGATCTTGACCGTCTTGCCGTCGGGACCAGTCAGCGACTCGAGGAAGGCCAGCTTGGAGCCGTCGCGTGCCTGGTAGCCGACGAAGGTGTATTGCTCGCCAACCTTGAACACGCCCTTCTGGCTGAAACCGGCGCGGCGCAGGCCGTTGGGCGCCGCCGTCTCGAACACCCACGTGACGGCCGTACCGCTCCCCTCGTCCACGTCGAGGAGGAAATGGGTGTGGGGATTGACCCAGCGGACCTCCTTGAGAGTGCCCTTCCAGGTCTGCTGCTTGCCGCTCACGTCGAACTCGGACTGAACTGCATGGTGCGCCAGAGCCGGCGTCGCGAGTGCCACGAGGCTGACGGCGGCCAGCCTCGAAATCCGTTGCGTCATGGCCGTATTCTCTGAACCAGACGAATTACCCGAGGGAAAGTTCAATATCTTACATGGATACTCCGCCGGTCCACCTGCGAGCGATTGAGCCCGCCTTCGCCCGTAAACGGGCGCAATCTTCAGCATTTCTGATAACACTTACAGGAAAGGTTGACAGCGTAAGTCACGCTAAATATAGTAGTTACACTCAACCAGGAGCGGCTAAGGGATGATCAAGGTCGACATCGTTAACGAGGTCTCGAAGATCGCTGACATCACCAAAGTCAAGGCCGAGGTAGCGGTCGATGCGGTGTTCGATGCGATGAGGGTCTCGATGCAACGAGGCGACCGGATTGAGCTGCGCGGTTTCGGCGTGTTCCAGGTGAAGCCTCGCAAACGCGGTATCGGCCGCAACCCTCGCACTGGTAAGGAAGTTCGAATCCCACCGGGGCGCACCATTCGGTTCAAGCCCGGCAAGGACCTGCAGAACATCGGTTAACCTGCCCTTATGGGCGCGTCGTCTGATCCCGATTTCGACGGCTCGGTTTTCCGCGCCGTCCCCGAACCACCGCCGATACTCATCCCACCCACGCCTTCGTCCCGGCTGCGGCGTGAGCCATTGGCGCGTTACGTTGTCCTGTTCGTCCTCACACTGCTCTCGACGACGCAGGCTGGAGGCCTGCACTACGCGAGCTTCGCAACGGCCTTCAGCGACCAGGTTCCGCGAATTCCAATCCTCTCGCTGCTGCTGCATGGATTGTGGTACAGCCTGTCGATTCTTGCGATTCTTGGCTGTCATGAACTTGGCCACTACTACGCCTGCCGGTACTACCGTGTGAATTCGTCGCGGCCCTATTTTCTTCCGTTACCGTTCCTGCTAACCGGCACACTCGGCGCGTTCATCCGAATCCGGACACCGATTCCAGGCAAGCGCGCACTGTTCGATATCGGAATCGCGGGGCCGATCGCCGGTTTTCTCGTTGCTCTTCCGGTCCTGCTGATCGGCATGCACCTCTCGAACGTGGTGAAATTGCCGACGAGTTTTCGCGGCGACGTTTTCGAACTCGGTGAGCCGCTGCTCTTCCGGGCCGCAGAGTGGTTGACGTTCGGAAACATTCCCGACGGCTATTCGGTGAACATCCACCCGATGGCGTTTGCGGCCTGGTTCGGCATGCTGGCAACCGCGCTGAATCTGTTCCCGATTGGCCAGCTCGACGGCGGTCATATCTCATACGCCGTGTTCGGACGGCGCAGTACGGCTGTGACGATGGTGATGGTGCCTTGCCTGATTGGGCTGTCGTTTGTTTCCTCGTCGTGGGTCGTCTGGACGGTGCTCACCATCGGCATGCTGCTGGTATTCGGACCTCGACATCCGCGCGTGATCGACGAGGAGGTCCCGCTCGACAGGAGCCGCCTGTGGCTGGCGGCGTTCGCGCTGCTCATGTTCGTTCTCTGCTTCACACCCGCGCCGATTGAACCCGCGGCGCTGGTCGGCAGGCATTAATCGTTAGGCCGGCTGAAGCGTCGGGCCGGCTGAAGCCGGCCCTAGAGCACACTCAGCGGATCGACATCGATCGTCAACCGCCGACGAATCTCGGGCATGTTGGTTACCACCTCCATCAGCGCGTTCCGCATGTCGGAGCGGCGAGTTCCCTTCAGAAGAAACTGAACCCGGTGCTCGCCACGCAAACGACCGAGCGGGGCGGGCGCCGGGCCCAGGACCGTGAATCTGCCCGCGGCCGTCGCGGGTTCCAGACGGCGCACGATCTCTCGCGCCTGCTGCATCGCATCATCAAACGATCGGCCGCGCACGACGGCATTGATCAGCGCGAAGAACGGTGGATACCGCATTCCCCGGCGATACACGACCTCGCGCTCGAAGAACGCGGGGTGATCCTGCCGGCAAGCGAGTTGAATGCTGTAGTGGTCGGGATAGAGCGTCTGCACGACGGCCTCTCCCGGCCGCTCGCCTCGTCCCGCGCGTCCGGCAACCTGGGTTAACAACTGAAAGGTCCGCTCCGAGGCGCGAAAGTCGGCAAGCCCAAGGCCGACATCGGCGGAGATCACTCCGACGAGCGTGACGCCGGGAAAGTCGTGCCCTTTCGCAATCATCTGCGTCCCGACGAGCACATCGAGCTCGCGTGTAGCGAACTTCGAGAGGATCTGCGTGAGGGCGCCTTTTCGTCGCACCGAATCGCGATCGACGCGACCGATGCGCGCTTCGGGAAAGCGTTCGCGGAGGTGCTCTTCGACCCGCTCGGTGCCGAAGCCCGCGTGCTCCAGGTATGGCGCCGCACATTTGCGGCACGCTGTCGGGACAAGCACGGAGTAATTGCAGTAATGGCAGCGTGCTCTCCATCCGGCGTCGTTTCGCGCGCGGTGCACGGTGAGCGACACGCTGCAGTTGGGACACTCGAATGTGTCTCCGCACTGCCGGCAGAACACAGCGGTCGAATAACCGCGCCGATTGAGCAGAACGAGCGCCTGATCGCCGCGGGCAAGCCGCTCACCAATCGCTGCCGCAAGGTCGCGACTGATCACGACCTCCGGCCCCTCGTCGGCGTACTCGGTTCTCATGTTGACGAGACGAACAGCCGCAAGCGGACGGTCGAGAACGCGCCGCTCGAGCGTGATCCGCGCGTACTTGCCCGTCGCGGCGTTCTGGTAGCTCTCCATCGACGGTGTCGCCGACCCGAGCACGACGAGGGCGTGCTCCCGGCTCGCTCGCATGATCGCCACGTCGCGGCCGTGGTAGCGCGGCGTCTCCTCCTGCTTGTATGAGCTGTCGTGCTCCTCGTCCACGACGATCAAGCCAAGGCGATCCAGCGGCGCGAACACGGCCGAACGCGTTCCGACGACGACGTCCACCTCGCCGCGGCGGATGCGATGCCACTGATCGTGGCGCTCACCGACCGGCAACGCGCTGTGCTGAATCGCGACGCGTTCACCAAAGGCACCCCGGACGAGCGCGGCCACGGCTGGCGTCAACGCGATTTCCGGCACCATCAGAAGCACCTGCCGGCCGGAGCGGCGGACGCGATCGGCGAGTCGCAGGTAGATTTCGGTCTTGCCGCTTCCGGTGACACCGTGCAGCAGGGCGACGCGGAACTGTGCCGCGTCTGCGAGCGCGAACAACTCATCAGCGGCGCGCTGCTGCTCGTCGGTGAGCGTGCGGTTCGCATCCGGCATCACGTCCGTCATCGCCGCGCGCTCGAACGGGTCACGCTCGTCCCGTTCGTCACGGATGACTACGAGCCCGCGCTTCACCAGTCCGGCCAGAACCGCCGGTGTGATGCCGCGGTCGCGGAGCTCGGAGGTGGGTAGTCCACCGGGTGCTGCGGAGATGATCTGGAGGGCGGCGCTCTGTCTCGGGGTCAGATCGACAACACCTTCCAAACCCATGACCGAAAGCGTCGCAATGCGCTGTGTCCTGAAGGCGCTCGCTTTGCGACGGACACCGGGAGGCATTGCCACCGCCAGCGCATCCCCGATTCCTGCAACGTAGTAGTCCGCGACCCACCGGCACAGTTCGACGATCGATTCCGGCAGCAGTGGCTCTCGATCGAGCGCCTCGGCGATGTCTCTGACGTCGGTCCCGGCTTCCACGAGCGCGTCGTGCCGGACGACGCAGCCGGTGAGTGTGCGCGTCCCAACGGGGACCCGCACGCGGGCACCGATTGGTGGCAGGGCCAGCGAATCGGGGACGTTGTACGTGAGCAGATCGAGAAAGGGAACGGGGACTGCGACGGCGACTAGGCGCAAGTGAAAAAGTTCGAAACTGGAAAAGCGGGAAAGTAAGTCTAACTTTCACCTCGCACAATCGCGCGAACTCTTTTCATGTCCTCCCAGACCTCTCTCTTGGCCGATGGCGTGCGCAGCAGATAGGCCGGGTGATACGTCGGAATCAGAATCGCGTCGCGATATTTGAACTCGCGGCCGCGGATGCGTGTGATCGGATCGTTGGTTCGCAGCAGGCACTGCGCCGCGAACTTGCCCAGCGCGACGATCACCTTCGGCTTCACGGTATCGATCTGACGGAACAAGAACGGCTCGCACTGCTCCACCTCGTCCGGCTCCGGATTGCGGTTGCCTGGCGGCCGGCACTTGATCACGTTCGCGATGTAGACGTCCTCACGCCTGAGGCCGATGGCTTCGATGATCTTCGTGAGCAGCTGCCCCGCTCGGCCGACGAATGGCTCGCCCTGGATGTCTTCGTCCGCCCCGGGGGCCTCGCCAACGAACATCAGATCGGCGCTCGGATTGCCGACGCCGAAGACGACCTGCGTGCGGCCAAGCGTGTGGAGCTTGCAGCGCGAGCAATGGGCGCCCAACTCCTCGCGGATGACGCGGAGCGCGATCTTGGGTTCAAAGGGTTCAGCGGGTTCAATCGGCTCAGAAGGTACCCGTTCTGTGGGTTCGATCGGTTCTATCCGTTCAGCGGGTTCACGGCGCATGCGCCACTCGGGTTCCAGACGGACGCCGTCGATGCCGAGTTCTTCGAAGAACTCGAGGTGTGACTTCACATCTTCGTTCATCGGGATCTAGGAATTTATCTCGGCCGGGCGCGTTTTCAACAACTGCTCGACACGATCGAGGATCGCCTCCGCGACACGCGCTTTGCTCTGCAGCGGAAGGGTCTGTTCCTGATCGGCGCCGATGATCGTGACCGCGTTGGTTTCGACCTCGAAGCCTGCGCCGGGTGTGGTGACGTCGTTGGCGACGATCAGATCGACGTGCTTGCGCGCACGCTTTTCGCGCGCCTTCCGCAGCAGGTCGCCGGTCTCGGCGGCGAAACCGACGAGCACCAGCGGCGTCGGACGGCGGGCAGACACGCGGCCAAGATCCGCCAGAATGTCGGGCGTCCGCTGCAGCGTGAGCGTCAGCGGCGCGTCGGTTTTGGCGATCTTCTCTTCTGCCGGGGCAACAGGCGTGTAGTCCGCGACGGCCGCGGCCATGATGACGGCGTCGGCATGTTCGGCAGCGCGCAGCACCACGTCACGCATCTCTGTCGCACGCCGCACCCGGACGACTTCGTCGGCAAGCGGCGGCTCGACGGTGGTTGGTCCTGCAACAAGCGTGACGTTTGCCCCGCGGGCGTGCGCCGCCGCCGCGATCGCAAAGCCCATACGGCCGCTCGATCGATTGCCCACATACCGAACGGGATCGATGTCTTCGTACGTCGGTCCGGCGGTGACGACCACACGACGGCCGCGCAGCGCCGAATCGCGCGGCGATACGATGCGGTCGGCAGCAGCCACGATCTCGTCGGATTCCGCGAGACGTCCTTTTCCAATCCAACCGCAGGCGAGATAACCCTCACCCGGATCAACGAACCGGACGCCGCGAGCCGCCAGCGTCTGCAGGTTCCGCTGCACCGCGTCGTGGCCGAGCATGTTCGTGTTCATCGCGGGCGCGATGAGCACAGGAGCCTTCGTCGCGAGGTAGAGCGAGCTGAGAAAGTCGTCAGCGATCCCGTTGGCAAACTTGCCGATCGCGTTCGCCGTGCACGGTGCAACGAGCAGCAGCGCGATTTCGTCGGCGATCGCGATGTGTTCGATATCCGCATTGGCGCCCGGCTTCCACTGCGAGGTGATGACCGGACGCCGCGTGATCGCTTCAAACGTCAGCGGGCCGACAAAGCGCGTTGCCGCCCTCGTCATGACGGCGACGACGTCATGACCGCGCTTCTGGAGACCTCGGCACACCTCGACGGACTTGTAGGCGCCGATGCCGCCGGTCACCCCGAGCGCGATGAGAGCCACTAGTCCTCTACTTTGACGACCTTGCGGCGGAGGATTTCCTTCTGCGCGATGGCGATCTTCTTGTTCCCCTCTTCGCGCGGGACTGCGCCGTTCAGCAGCTGCCGGGCGCGCTTGCCCGCGAGGACGACGAATTCGAACCGGTTTTCTTTAGGTGGTCGTTCCACGGTATCTCCACGAAAGGAGGGGGTCTCAAGACCCGTCCTCCACTGTCCATTAGCTTCCACGTTAGCACGTAGAGGCCGGCGGTGAGGCGGGCCTTCAGACCCGCCTTCCTTTAAACGTTGCAATGATGTTTTCGGCCGTCTTCTGCATCACCTGCACGCGGGCGCGTTCCGCCAGCACAATCGCCCGCAACCGTTCCACGGCCGTGTCGAGCTCGTCATTGACCACGACGTACTCGTACGCCGCAAATTCGCCCACTTCACCGCAGGCGACCTCGAGGCGCTTGCGAATCGCTGCCTCCGAATCCTTGCTGCGGCCGCGCAGCCGCTGTTCGAGAATCTGAGCCGATGGCGGCAGCACGAAGATGCCGATCGAGGGAACCCCGCTGCCGCGCACCTGGCGCGCGCCCTGAACATCGATGACGAGCACCAGGTCCTGACCGCTGCCGAGGCACCGCTCCGTGTCGGCGGCGCGAGTCCCGTAATAGTTGCCGAAGACGTCAGCCCACTCCAGGAACTCGCCGCCGGCTGTCATCTCCTCGAAGCGCTGACGGCTGATGAAATTATAGTCAACGCCATCCTGCTCGCCGGCTCGCGCCGCGCGCGAGGTATAGGAGCGCGACAGGCAGAGGTTCGGAATCCGCTGTACCAGCTTCTCGACGAGCGTCGTCTTTCCGGTGCCGGACGGCGCGGACACGATGAACAGCAGGCCGCGGTCACTCAATATTCTGAACCTGCTCCCGCATCTTCTCGAGCTCCGCCTTCGCGTTGATGATCAGCTCCGAGACGCGCAACCCGTCGGCCTTCGACCCGATGGTGTTCACCTCGCGGTTCATCTCCTGCAGCAGAAAATCGAGCTTGCGGCCGCACGGCTCGGGGCCATCGGTGAGCGCATCCCAGTGTGACAGGTGCGCGCGAAAGCGTGTCACTTCTTCGCTGATGTCCGAGCGCTGAACCGTCCGCACGATCTCCTGCGCGATCATCGCTTCATCGACGGGCAGGTCGAGACTGATTTCCCGCACGCGATCCTGCAGCCGCACCTCGAGCGCCGTCCGCCCCTCATCGGCCGCCTCCGCGACACGCGTGATGAAGGTCGCCAGCGATTGTTTGCGGCCATCGAGATCGTCACGCAGGTGTCCGCCCTCTCGGACGCGCATGGCGTCGAGATCAGCAAGCGCCTGCTCAACCGCGGCCTCGACGCTCGCCGTCAGCTGTGCCTCGGCTTCCGGATCGGGCTCCGCCGTCCGGTCGCGCACACTGATGGCCTGCGGCAGACGAAGCAGGTCGCCGGGCGTCAGCGTGCCCGCGACAAGGCCGCGCTCGCGCGCACGATCGATGGCGGCCGACAGCGCGTTGGCGAAGTCTTCGTTCAACTCGATTGACGGCGCGGCCGGCGTCCGCAGCTGCACCGATATCTGCAGCTCGACCCGTCCCCGTGCCAGGCGCTTCTGCAGCAGCCCGCGAACGCGAGGCTCGACCTCCGCGAGCGATTGCGGAATTCGAAGCTGTATGTCGAGAAACCGGTGGTTGACCGCTCGAAGGGTGATCCCGATCGTCGCACGCTCATCCTCGTGCGTGAGCGAGGCGAACCCGGTCATCGACTTGATCATCGGGCTGCAGTCTCGGTCGATCGTGATGTCATACGCGCTCGGGCTCGTCGGTGGGCTCTTCCTGGAGCTGCAGTTCGTAAAGTTTCGCATACGCACCGCCACGCGCGAGCAGTTCCTCGTGGCGGCCCGTTTCGACGATCCGGCCGCGCTCCAGCACGACGATCACGTCGGCACGCCGGACGGTGGACAGCCGATGGGCGATGACAAACGACGTCCGGTTGAGCATCAACGTCGAAAGCGCATCCTGGACGAGCATCTCGGACTCCGCATCGAGCGCGGAGGTCGCCTCGTCGAGGATGAGGATCGGCGAATCGCGCAGAATCGCGCGGGCGATCGCGATGCGCTGACGCTGACCGCCCGACAACCGCTGGCCCCGCTCGCCGATCGTGGTGTCGTACCCCCCATCGAGGGCCATGATGAACTCGTGCGCATGCGCGGCTCTCGCCGCGGCCTCGATCTCAGCCTGTGACGCACCAGGTCGGCCGTAGGCGATATTGACGCTGATGCTGTCGTCAAACAGCACCGTCTCCTGCGTCACGATGGCAATCTGGCCACGCAGCGACGCGACTGTGACGTCACCGACACCGTGACCGTCAATGGTAATCGCGCCCCCGGTGACGTCGTAGAACCGCGGAATCAGGTTGACGAGGGTCGTCTTGCCCGCGCCACTCCGTCCGACAATCGCCAGCGTTTGCCCACCCCGTACGCTGAACGACACGCCGCGTAAGGTCGCATCCTCGGCGCCGTCGTAGGAGAAACGCACGTCGCGGAACTCGATCACGTCGCGAAACCGCGGCAGATCGATGGCACTCGGCCGCTCGCGGACCTCACTGTGGGTATCGAGCATTTCGAAGATGCGCTCGGCGGCCGCGATGGCCTGCTGCAGGTTGGCATTGACACGACTCAGCTTCTTCGCCGGTCCGTACATCATGAACAGCGCCGCGATGAAACCGACGAACTCACCCGTTGTCAGACGGCTCGCGCTGATCTCCTGGCTGCCATACCAGAGAGCCACGGCAAATGCGACCCCGCCTATGAATTCCATCAGCGGCGGCAAGATCGACAACGCGGTCGTCACCTTCATGCTGGTGCGATACAGCCCTTCCGATGCGGTACGGAATTTATCCGTCTCGCGCCGTTCGGCGCCGAATGCCTTGACAATCCGATGGCCGGTGAACGCTTCGGCTGACACATGCGTGATCTGCGCGAGCGCTTCCTGGCTGTGGCGCGTGGTGCGGCGGACCCGCTGCCCCAGCCGGACGAGTGGGTAGACCACCAGCGGCGCACCGGTGAGGCACACGAGCGCCAGCCGGGCGTCGTAATAGAACAGAAGCGCGGCGAAGCCCACCAGTGCCAGCGATTCGCGCGCGAGATCTCCAAGCGTCTCGGAGACCGCCTGCTGAATCTGCGCGACGTCGTTGGTGATCCGCGACATCAGCCGTCCGCTCGTCTGAGCCGCGAAAAAAGCGGCCGACTGACCGAGTATGTGGGTGAAGAGAACGTTTCGAAGATCGCGGACGACGCGCTGTCCGACGTCGGTCATCCAGTAGCCGGACAGGTACGCACCGGCGCCTTTGATCAAGTAGAGCGCAAGAATCGCAACGATGATCTGCGCGAGCTCTTCATGTCTCGGCAGGACGCGATCGAGAATGGGCTGAATCAGCGCGGCGACGCCCGCCGAGGCGGCGCCGTACACGATCATCGCCGCCGCCGCAGCGGCAAGCCGGCCGCGATAGGGCCTGGCGTAGGCGATTAATCGCAGAAACGCATTCACTCAGTGAACCGGTATCGCAGCAGCACCCACAGGGCGACCACGCCGTCGCGCCATCCAATCTTCTTTCCTTCGTCGTACCCGCGCCCGTCGTATGTGATGGGAATTTCGTAGACGCGGTAGCCACGCTTGAAGATTTTCGCGGTGAGTTCGGGCTCGATGCCGAACCCATTCGACCGCAGCGTCATCGACCGAAGAACCTCGGCTCTCATGACTTTGTAGCAGGTCTCCATGTCGGTCAGCATCGTGTTGTAGAGCACGTTTGTCAGAAACGTCAGCAGACGGTTGCCCAGGTAGTGCGTAAACAGGAACACGCGATGCCGTCCGAGAAACCGCGATCCATAGACGACGTCGGCTCGACCCTGGCAAATCAGCTCGATCAGGTCTGGGAACTCCTCGGGCGAATATTCCAAGTCCGCATCCTGAATCACCACCAGATCTCCGCGAACCGAACCGAACCCGGTACGCAGCGCCGCGCCTTTGCCCCGGTTCTCCGGTTGCAGCAGGAGCGTGAATCCCAGCTCGCGCTGCAGTCCGGCCAGCATGTCGCGAGTGCCGTCGGTCGAACAGTCGTCCACGACGATCAACTGCGTACGGAGCGGCACGGCGAGCACACGCCGGATCATCTCCTCGATGGTCGCCGCCTCGTTGTACACGGGCATGACGACGGATAACAACGGGTCGGTCAGGATTCCACGCAATCGAGACATCAGCGCCGCGGACCGTTCATGAGCGATGGCGATCGAAACCCTTGCGGACGCGCCGAGTGCCACCGCCACGCATCGGCAACAATCGTATCGAGATCCGGGCGCAGGGCCCGCCACCCCAGCTCCGTTCGAATGCGTTCGGCGGACGCGAAGAGCACGGCCGGGTCGCCGGGACGGCGCAGGGCCGGACGACGGACCACGGTACGGCCGGTGACCCGTTCCACCGCGGCCAGGACGTCTCGGACCGACGAGGGTCGCTCCGTGCCGACGTTATAAATCGTTGAAGCCGCATTGCTCTCCAGCCGGCGCAGCGCCCGAAGATGGGCGTCAGCCAGATCGATGACATGAATGTAGTCGCGAAGGCACGTACCATCGGGCGTCGGGTAATCCTCGCCGAAAATCTCGAATGGGGCACCATCCGAGGCCGCCTCGAATGCACGCGGGATCACGTGGATTTCCGGTGAGTGATCCTCCCCCAGCTCGCCATCCGGATCGGCGCCCGCCGCGTTGAAGTAACGCAGGCAAATCGATCGGATGCCGTACGCACGCTCGAAATGCGGCAGCGCGTGCTCCACGGCCAGTTTCGTCTGCCCATACGCGTTGATCGGCGCGGTGGCGTGGATTTCGCGAATCGGTACCTCGACGGGCTCGCCGTACACCGCACACGTCGAGGAAAAGATGAATCGGCGGCAGTGCTCTGCCGCCATGGCTTCGAGCGTGGCAAGCGCGCCCGCAACGTTGTTGCGGTAGTAGCCAATCGGATCGCGAACGGAATCCGAGACGATCAGCCACGCAGCAAAGTGCATCACGGCCGACGCACCGCTGTCGCGCAGCGCGCAGCGAACGGCGTCCACGTCACGAACGTCGCCTTCGATGAGCGGCGCGCCGAGCGCCGCGTCTCGATGCCCGGCCGACAAATTGTCGTAGATCACGACGTGATAGCCCGCGCGGCGCAGCGCCTTGGCGGCATGGCTGCCGATGTAGCCGGCGCCGCCCGTCACGAGCACAGTCGAAGCGCTAGTGGCGGCCAATGGAGTAGTAAGTGAACCCGCTCTGCTTCATCTGCTCCGGTTCAAACAAATTGCGGCCGTCGAAGATGACGGGCGACCGCATCAGCTTCCGCATCTTCTCGAAATCCGGCCGGCGGAATTCGCTCCATTCGGTCACAATCGCCAGCCCGTCGGCGCCCTTCAACGCGTCGTAGTTCTTCGTCGCGAACGTCACCTTGGTGCCGAAGATCCCTTTGGCAACCTTGGTCGCCTCCGGATCGTAAGCCTGTACGTTGACGCCCTCCGCCAGGAGCATCTTGATGAGCGGAATCGCCGGCGCCTCTCGCATGTCGTCGGTTCGCGGCTTGAACGCGAGTCCCCAGACGGCAATCGTTCGTCCCTTCAGGGTGCCGAAATGCAACCGCATCTTGGTTCCCAGCCGCGTCTTCTGTGAGCTGTTGACTTCTTCGACGGCTCTGAGAATCCTGAAGTCGTAATCTTTCTGCGAGGCGAAATGAATCATCGCTTTCACGTCTTTCGGAAAGCAGCTGCCGCCGTACCCGACACCCGGAAAAAGAAATGAGGTTCCGATGCGTCGGTCCGCGCCAATGGCACGGCGCACTTCGTCGACATCAGCCCCGACGGCCTCGCACACGTTGGCGACCTCGTTCATGAATGAGATACGCGTCGCCAGCATGGCATTGGCGGCGTACTTCGTCAGCTCCGCGCTCGCGCAATCCATCATCATGATCGGCGCGCCGGTTCGGGTAAACGGGGCGTAGAGCTCCTGCATGAGCTCGCGCGCCCGCGGATCCTCCGCGCCAATCACGACCCGATCGGGTTTCATGAAATCGTCGATGGCCGCCCCCTGCTTCAGGAACTCGGGATTGCTGACAACGCTGAACGGATGCGTGGTCTCGCGCCGAATCACTTCACGGACGCGCGCGGCCGTGCCGACCGGCACGGTGCTCTTGTCGACAATCACCTTGTAGCCGTTCATCGCGCGCGCAACCTCGCGCGCGACTTCAAGCACGTGCTGCAGATCGGCGGACCCGTCCTCCCCCTGCGGAGTGCCGACGGCGATGAAGACGATGCTCGAACTACGGACTGCCTTCGGCAGGGTCGTCGTGAACGTCAGCCGGTTTTCGTGCCGATTGCGCCGCACGATTTCCTCGAGCCCTGGCTCGTAGATCGGCATTCTGCCGGCACGAAGCGTCCGAACCTTTGCGCCGTCCTTGTCAACACAGATCACGTCGTTGCCGCTTTCGGCAAAGCAGGCACCCGCGACAAGACCTACGTACCCGGTTCCAATGACCGCGATTTTCATCCTTTTTGTGTCTCTGTGGCTTGTGATTGTACCCTGCCGTCGTGCGCATCCTCGTCGATTACCGCCCCGCTTTGCGGGAGCGTACCGGTGTCGGCGAGTACATTCACCAACTGGCGCGCGCTTACACGGCGGCTTATCGCGAAGAGGTCCTCCTCTTCACGAGTTCCTGGAAAGATCGACCGGCACCACATGTAGCCGACCAGACCGGCGCTCGGGTGATCGATCGACGCATTCCCGTCCGCATTTTGAATTACCTATGGCATCGGCTCGAGTGGCCACCTGCTGAAATGCTCGCCGGCGACGTCGATATCACGCACTCGGCGCATCCGCTCCTCATGCCTGCGCGCAACGCTGCTCAGATTGTCACCATTCACGACCTGTTTTTTCTTGCCCATACACAGGACACAGGCGCGGAAATTCGACGCGACTACCCGGTCCTCGCCGCCTCCCACGCCAGGCGCGCGCACGCGGTCATCACGTCCACGCGATACGGGCGGTCGCAAATCATCGAACGGCTCGGGGTCGCCGCCGAGCGCATTTATGTCTGTCCCCCAGGCGCGCCGGTATGGCGGACGCTGGGGCGGCAGCCGAACGTGCCGGCTGACGGCTGCATCCTGTTTATGGGCACGCTCGAGCCGCGGAAGAACGTCGGCGCGCTGCTGGACGCATACCAACGGCTTCTCGATGGGAGGCGTACGCTTCCACGGATGGTGCTCGCCGGCCGCGCGACAGCGGCCGCCTCGACGTGGGTTGCGCGCATCAACAGCGCGCCTCTCTCTGATCACGTAACGCACATCGGATATGTCGATGACCAGACGCGCGAGGATCTCTATCGATCCGCTCGCGTGCTCGTACTGCCCTCTCTCGACGAAGGCTTCGGCCTGCCGGCGCTCGAGGCGATGGCTGCGGGAGTGCCGGTGATCGTGTCGTCTCGCGGTTCATTGCCCGAAGTCGTGCAGGATGCTGGCGCCCAGGTGGACCCGTCAGACACAACTGCACTGGCGGCGGCGATCGAGCGCGCGGCATTCGACCAGACCTGGGCGCTGCGGGCGGCACAGGCGGGCCTCGACCGTGCACGCACCTTTACGTGGACCGAGTCCGCTCGAACGCTGCATCGCGCCTACACAGACGCGATCACACGTCGCCGCGAGCAGCCGGCAGCTGTCCGGCACCAACCCGCATGAAAATCGCGATCGACGCCCGTGAGCTGCAGGGCAAGCCGACCGGTGTCGGTCGTCTTCTCGGCAAGCTGCTCGAGGAATGGTCACGCATGCCGGCGGCGCAGGCGCACGAGTTCATCCAGCTGGCACCTGCGGACCAGAGATCGAGGGGCGGAACATTGTGGGAGCAACTCGTGTTGCCCCGGGTTGCTCGACATGCCGCCGCCGACGTTCTGTTTGCGCCCGCTTACAGTGGTCCGGTCTTTTCTTCGATTCCAATGGTCGTCGCCATTCACGACGTATCATTCGCGGCGCATCCTGAGTGGTTCACGTGGCGGGAGGGATTGCGCCGGCGGACCACGGCGCGCCTCGCCGCCCGCGCCGCGGACCGTGTCGTCACGATTTCCGAATTCTCGAAACGCGAAATCGTCGCCCACCTGGGTGTTGAACCGTCGAAGATCGCCGTCGCTTATCCGGGCGTGACGCCTTTCACTGGTCCGAAGGGGGCGAACACTCAAGGTTCGCCGCACACGTGCACAGTTCTATTCGTCGGATCCATCTTCAACCGGCGTCACGTCCCGGAGTTGATTGAGGGGTTCGCCATCGTGGCGCGTAGCCGTCCCGAAATGCAGCTCGAGCTCGTCGGCGATAACCGCACCACTCCGCGCATCAATCTCGACGCGCTGGTTCAGGCGACCGGCATTGCCGACCGTATTCATCTGCGGTCCTACGTCGCCGATCACGAGCTGCCACAGCTGTATGCCGATGCCTCGGCATTCGTCTTCCTGTCCGAATATGAGGGATTCGGTCTAACGCCTCTGGAGGCAATCGCATCAGGGTTGCCGCTCGTCCTGCTCGACACGCCTGTGGCCCGCGAGGTCTGCGCTGACGCTGCGATCTACGTTCCCCGCCCAGACGCTGCGCTCATCGCAGACGCTCTGCACGCCGTGTTGTTCGAGCCAGGCGAGCGCAATCGCATGCTGCAGGCTGCGACGGAAGTTCTTCGCCGGTACTCGTGGACGACCTTCGCAGAACAAGTGCTGAGTCTGTTAACCGACGCTGGATCTCGCGGAGCCAAAGGGTCCGCGCCGCGCCGTCTCGACGATGAGCCCGCTGTTCGAGACAGCACGCGGCGTTCACGATGACCACTTCGCTGTCGATGCCGCGGCTGTCCATCATCATCGTCGCTTACAACTCGACGGGTGAGATTGATGCCTGCCTC
>Ga0068862_100000483_pt1 | contig 42523 bp, 38 predicted proteins | sample KBSSwiS52_FD_66598 | JGI IMG/M metagenome (GOLD analysis project Ga0068862, IMG submission 66598) | Switchgrass rhizosphere microbial communities from Kellogg Biological Station, Michigan, USA - KBS Switchgrass S5-2 | ecosystem: Host-associated > Plants > Roots > Rhizosphere > Soil ...
GGATTCGGCGGCGGCGGCGGCTACGGGCTCGCCGACGATCCGGAAGCCGCGTCCGGCGGATTTGGCGGCGGCGGCGGATTTGGTGGACACGGCGGATTCGGCGGCGGCGGCGGCGGTTACGGCGGCCACGGCGGATTCGGAGGCGGCGGCGGCAACCAGAACGCGCCGGGCGGATTCGGCGGCGGTACCGGCGGCGGACCGGCGGCGATCTCGTGCGGCGGTGGCGGCCTGGGTGCTGGCGGCGCGATCTTCGTCGTCGACGGCGGCACGCTGACATTCGGCGGCAGCGGCTCGATGACCGGCAGCACGGCTGCCGGCGGCGATCCGGGCGGCATCGCGGGCGGTGGCAATCCGACCGGCGGCGCGGCGTACGGCGCCGGCGTGTTCTTGCAAGGCAGCACGGGCGATCTGCATTTCGAGCTGACGCGCAGCGCCTCGTACCTGATCGGCGATGTGATCGCCGATGAAGCCGGCAGCGATGCCGCGTCGAGCAGCAACCAGCGCGGAATCTCGGTGGCCGGCAGCGGCGGAACGCTGACGATCGCCGGCGAGCAGGACTACAGCGGCGCGACGACAGTCTCCGGCGGCACGCTCGAGGTCGTAGGAACGCTGGTTTCGAGCCCGGTGACTCTGAGCGGCGGCGCGCTTGTCGGCATCGGCATCGTGGCCGCGCTCGAGAACGACGCGGGTTCGGTCGCGCCGGGCAGTACGGAGTTTCCGTTCGGCACCTTCTCGGTCACCGGTGATGCGACGCTGGCCGCCGGCGGCACGCTCGCGTTGAAAGCAGATGCAACCTCGAGCGACTCGGCGAAACTTGCAATCGGCGGAGCGGCGCATCTCGCCGGCAGTGTGTCGGTCGATTTCGGCGACGGCGCGCCGACGGTCGGAAGCTCGTACACGCTGCTGACGGCGGCGTCGATCGACGGCAAATTCGCGCAGGTGAATCTGCCGGACGGCGTGCACGGCCAGCTCGTGTACAACCCGGACAGCGTGGAGATCCAGATCACGAGCGACGCGCCGGACGAAATCTTCGCCGACGGTTTCGACGGCCCGTAACCGTACCGACGATCAACAACTGCAAGACATTATAGTCATCCCGGCTTTCGCCGGGATGACTTTTTCCCGCTTGTCCGCGCATCGCGATTTCTCGCGCGCGCTCCCGCCGAATCTGCAAAAATATCCAATGCGGATGCCGCCCGACGCGCGCAGAATCCGCCCGCCCCCGTTTGCCACCGAGAGACCCTTCATGCACGACATGACCCAAGGTCCGATCTCGCGCCATCTCTTGCGCATGTCGGCACCGATTGCGCTCGGCATGCTGTTTCAGACGTTGTACGTGCTGGTCGACCTTTACTTCGTCGCGCAGCTCGGCGACACCGCGATCGCCGGCGTCAGCACCGCGGCGAACCTGCAGTTCATCGTGATGGCCGCGACCCAGGTGCTCGGCGTCGGCACGATGGCGCTCATCGCGCAGGCCGCGGGGCGCAAGGATCAGGCCGACGCGAATCTCGTGTTCAACCAGAGCCTGGTGCTCGCGATGCTCGCGATCGTGGTCACGCTGGTCGGCGGTTATGCGGTGGTCGGCGCGTACATGCGCAGCGTCGGCGCCGATGCCGCGACGGCGGCAGCCGGCACGGAGTACCTCTACTGGTTCCTGCCGGGTCTCGCGCTGCAGTTTGTGCTGGTCTCGATGGGCTCGGCGCTGCGCGGCACCGGTATCAACAAGCCCTCGCTGCTCGTGCAGATGCTGACCGTGCTCCTCAACGCGCTGCTCGCGCCGATTCTCATCGCAGGCTGGATCACGCATAAGCCATTCGGCATCGCCGGCGCGGGTCTGGCGACGTCGCTGTCGGTCGCGTTCGGCGTGGCGCTGATGTGGCTCTATTTCCATAAGCTCGAGAAATACGTCGGCATCGACGGCAAGCTCCTCGGCGCGCGCGTCGACGTCTGGAAGCGCGTCCTGCGCATCGGCCTTCCGCCCGGCGGCGAGTTCGCTCTGATGTTCTGCTATCTCGCGATCATCTATTGGGTGATCCGCCATTTCGGCGCCGAGGCGCAGGCCGGGTTCGGCGTCGGATCGCGCGTGATGCAGGCGATCTTCCTTCCGGCGATGGCGGTCGCGTTCGCGACGGCGCCGATCGCGGGACAGAACGTCGGCGCCGGCCACCGCGACCGCGTGCGCGAGACCTTCCGCGCCTCGGCGATCCTCGGCAGCACGATCATGCTGGGGCTGACGCTGATCTGCCAGTGGAAACCCGAGTGGTTCGTGCACTTCTTCACGAAAGATCAGGCCGTGCTCGCCGTCGCCGCGACGTTCCTCCACATCATCTCGTGGAACTTCGTCGCGCAGGGACTCATCTTCACGTGCTCGGGCATGTTCCAAGCGCTCGGCAACACGCTGCCCGGGCTCGCGAGCAGCGCGACGCGCCTCGTCACGTTCGCGATCCCGGCGCTCTGGCTCTCGACGCGCCCGGGATTCGAGCTCAAGCAGCTCTGGTTCCTGTCGGTCGCGACGGTGACGCTGCAGGTGATCACGAGCCTGTTCTTGCTGCGCAGGGAATTCCGACGTCGTCTCGGCACGGCGCCTGTGCCGGCGGCGGCCTGACGCAGACGATTCGTGGGTAGAGGAAGGGGAAATCGATGAGCGGATTCACCGCGGTGCTGCTGTACGGGGCATGGACGCTGTTTCTGCCGATCTTCTACGCGAGTTATCGTGCGCCGCTTATCGCGCGCGGCGTACGGCGCGCCGATCACTGGGAGCGCGGCAAGCCGAACGAGGATTCGGCACTGCTGGTCCGCGCGCGGAACGCGCATTCCAACTGCGTCGAGAATTTTCCGGTATTCGCGGCGGTCGTGTGCATCGCGGCGCTGATGAACAAGAGCAGCGTCGTCGATGCGACGGCCGCGTATGTCCTCTACGCGCGCATCGCGCAAAGCGTCATGCACCTCGCCGGTACGTCGCTGCCTCTGGTCGCGTTGCGCGGATTTTTCTACGCCGTGCAAATCGTGCTGATCATCGGGATGATCTGGGGACTGCTGCGCTGATCGACGATCGTCAGGGATCGAATCCGTTACCGAAGATCGGATCGCCCTGGCGCTCGAACGCGCCGATGTCGACAGCGCCGACACGTGCGAAGCCGCGCTGATCGGTCGGCGGCGCGCCGGTCGAAGTGCCTGTATCGACGGCGGGACTTGCGGCTGCGATCGCCATCGTTTCGGTTGGACCGCCGTTCAACGCTGGATCGCCGAGCACTGAGCTCGCGAATGTCGTCGCCGGCGCGACCGGCGTTTCGCTCTGCCCGCTGGCACGCGATTGCGGCCACTGCAGGTTGGCATCGCCCTGTGCCGCCGGATGCAGCATCGCCCACGGGTTGTAGATGTTGCCGCCGACGTTGTCCTCGAAGATCACGTTGCGCAATGTCAGATGATCGCCGCTGTCGTTGGCGATGCCGGCGGCGAAGCAGACATCGCACGGCGCCGTGTTGCGCGCGATCGTGAGATTCTCCAACGTCAATGCCGTCGCCTGCGAAATCGACATCGCGCCGCCGAGACCGCTTTGCGCGGTGTTGCCGACGAACGTCGAGTTGACGATGCTGCCTTCGAGCACACCGCCCTGTCCGAACAGCGCGAGTCCTGCGTAGCCTGCCGCCGCGTTGTCGCGGAACGTGCTGCCGGAAATCGCGAGCGGACTGCCCTGGATGTAGGCACCGCCGGCGAGCTTGTCGCTGGCGCTGCTGAAGTTGCCTTGCACGGTCGAATCGACGAGACGTGTGAACGAGTCCGCGCTGTACGTCACCGTGAACAAACCGCCGCCGAACGCGTTCGCCTGGTTGCCGATCAGCCGCGTGCGGCAGAGATTGACGAATCGCGCATCGCCATCGACGCCGATCGCGCCGCCGTTGCCGCCATTGCCCGGATTACCGCCGTTGCCGCTCGCGTGATTCTGCGAGAACACCGAGTCGTAGAGATTGACGCTGCGCGACCCGAGCGAATACAGCGCGCCGCCGTTCGCGCCGGAGTTCGCGTCGAACGATGCGCCGACGACTGCGAGCTCCGCAGCACCGACGACATAGATCGCGCCGCCGCCGTCGTCCTGCGCGACGGCAATCGCGTGATTGTCGGAAAAATCGATGTCGAATATTTGGATCGTCACGACCTGCCACGGGCCGCCGGTCGCCTTGAAGAGACCGGCGCCGCTTCCCGCCGGCGTGTTGCCGTGCGCGACGGCGCCGTGCTGCAGCACGAACGTGTACGTTAGATTCGAAGGATTAGCGACCTCGATCACGCGTCGCGAACCGCCGCCGGACAATGTCGCGCCGCCGAGATCGAGCACGGCAGCGCGGGTGACCGACAAGGTCGCACTCAACGCGATTTCGCCGGCACCGGCATTGAGCCGTATGTCGCCGCCTGCATCGAGCGCTTGCTGGATCATCGCGGTCGTGACGCTGCCCGGCGAGCCATTGCCAAGGACGACCGGGTTCGACAGCGTCGGCGCTTGCGGCGCTGCGCAATCGAACGTCGTTTGCGCGATCGCGTCCTGCGCCGCGAAGATCGCGGCGCAGAAAAGAACCGTAGCGGCAGTTTTTCGCATCGCCGCAGAATCCCGCCGCCGTCCGCACGTGGCAAGCGCCGCATGCGCGGAACGCGACGTGGGTCTCGGCACCCGCCCGCGATCGGCCACACCCGCGCGGATTCGACCGGCGTAAACTTCGCGCGACCAGACCTTGGGGGACGAGAGAATGGCCTGTGACGCAGGGATGCTCGCCGACGTCGAGCTTTTCGAGCACCTCAACCCGGAAGAACGCGCGCGCCTCGCCGAATTCATCGACGTGCGCCAGCTCGCCGCCGGCGAAACGCTGTTCCAAGCAGGCGAACCGGGCGAATCGCTCTACGTGGTGAAGTCCGGCGAGGTCGAGCTCTTCATCAAAGACACCGCAGGCCAGAAGATATCTCTCGCGATCGCGAGCGCAGGAGAAATCTTCGGCGAGCTCGCCCTGCTCGATCGCAGTCCGCGCACCGCGACCGCCGTCGTGCTGGCGCCGTCCGAGCTGCTCGAGCTCGACCGCGACGATCTCCTGATGCTGTTCCAGAAAAGTCCGGCGGCAGCGCTGAGATTGCTCGCCGCGATGGGCCGCATGACGCGCAAGGCCGACGAGCTCTTGCGCACACGCGTTTCGCGCAACGCGAACGAGGAAGCCGAAGAGAATATCGGCTGGCTGCAGCGCGTCGCCGACTGGATCTCCTGGTTCAGCGGCAGCATGTGGTTTCTTTTGATCAACGCGATCTGGTTCATCGTCTGGATCGCGATCAACACGCTGCCGCTCGGCATGCCGCAATTCGACCCGTATCCATTCGGCCTCCTGACGATGATCGTTTCGCTCGAAGCGATTTTCCTGTCGTGCTTCGTGCTGATCAGCCAAAACCGCCAGGCCGAGAAGGACCGCGTGCGATCGGACATCGAGTACGAGGTCAATATCAAGGCCGAGCTCGAAGTCGCGCACCTGCACGAAAAAACCGATCGCATTTATACGGAAATGCTCGAGCATTTCCTGCGCGTCGAAAAACAGATCGCCGCCGCGTCGACGCCGCGGACGACGGGCGGGCCGACGAGTCTGTTATAGGCGAGACGTTCATCACTAGCAGTCTTTACGCAGAACGATCCCGCAGCGATCGGCATCGGATTTGCTGAGGACAACCCGCAGCCGATGACGTTATCCTTGCCCCGCCGCAGACTCTCCGGCGCGCCCGCGGTTCCTCCGTGCGCCGATGCGTCGCCTGCTCATACGAAGACAACTCATGAGAATTCTGGTTACCGGCGCTGCCGGCCACCTCGGCGAAGCGCTGATGCGCATGCTGCGCGAATCCGATCACGATCCGGTCGGGCTCGATGTGCTCGATTCGCCGTTCACCGATGTAGTAGGTTCGATCGAGGATCGCGATGTCGTGCGGCGTTGGATGCGCGGCGTCGATGCGGTGCTGCATACGGCGACGCTGCACAAACCGCACGTCGCGACGCATGCGCGCCAAGCGTTCATTGACGTCAATCTCACCGGCACGCTGAATCTTCTCGAGGAAGCAGCTTCGGGCCATGTCGGCGCGTTCGTGTTCACGAGCACGACGAGCGCGTTCGGTCGTGCGCTGTCGCCACCGCCGGGAGAACCTGCGGCGTGGCTGACCGAAGATGTCGTTCCGGTGCCGAAGAACATCTACGGCGTGACCAAAGTCGCCGCGGAAAATCTTTGCGAGCTGATGCATCGCGATACCGGAATGCCGTGCCTCGTGTTGCGCACGTCGCGGTTTTTTCCGGAGGAAGATGACGTCGAAGCGGTTCGCGACGCGCGCGAAGACGCCAACAACAAGGCCAACGAGTTTCTCTATCGGCGCGTCGACATCGAGGATGTCGTCGACGCGCACCTGCTCGCGATCGACAAGGCGCGCGAGATTGGATTCGCGCGTTACATCATCAGCGCGACGACGCCGTTCGTGCGCGAGGATCTCGCCGAGTTGCGCATCGACGCGCCTTCCGTGTTGCGGCGCTGCGTGCCGAGCTATGCAGCCGAGTACGAAAAACGCGGCTGGACGATGTTCGAGGGCATCGACCGCGTCTACGACAACGCGCGTGCACGGATGGAGCTCGGCTGGAAGCCTCGATACGATTTCTCATACGTGATCGAGCGGCTGCGCGAGACGGGCGATCTGCGCAGCCCGATGGCGAAATTGATCGGTGCCAAGGGGTATCACCGCTAGGCCGAGGCGTCCGGCACCTGCGCTTTAGGTGCGCCCGGCCCGCGGCCGAAGTATCCTTCGCACCCCCGCGCCATCCGGCGCGGCAAGTCGTTGTTTAGAGAGCAGGAATCCGTCATGGGCAGAGGCCCCAGCATCGAGAACCGCAAGAACGCCGAGGATGCCCGCCGCGGCAAGGTGTTCACCAAGCTGATCCGAGAGATCACGATCGCCGCGCGCAACGGCGGCGATCCGGCGACCAACGCGCGCCTGCGCATGGGCGTCGACAAGGCCCTTTCGGCCAATATGACCAAGGACACGATCGAGCGCGCGATCCGCCGCGGCTCGGGCGCCGAAGGCGCCGACAACATGCAGGAGCTGCGCTACGAAGGGTACGGGCCGGGCGGCGTCGCGCTGATCATCGACGCGATGACCGACAACACCCAGCGCACCGTCGCCGACGTTCGCCACGCGCTGGCCAAGCACGGCGGAAATCTCGGCACTTCAGGTTCCGTCGCGTTCCAGTTCAAGCGCATCGGCGAGCTCGTCGTCGATACCTCCGCGCCGGGCAGCGAGGACAAGGTGCTCGAAGCCGCGCTCGACGCGGGCGCGGACGATGTGCAGTCCGAATCGGGACGCACCGTCGTGTTGTGTGCGCCGGAGAACTTCGAAGCGGTGAAGAAGGCGCTTTCGGCGGCCGGTTTCGAAACCGTGTCGGCGGATGTCGTGATGCGCCCCGAAAATCGCGTCGCGGTGAGCGGAGAGACGGCGGAAACGCTGACCGATCTTCTCGACTGGCTCGAAGAGCTCGACGATGTGCAGGACGTCTACCACAACGCTGCGCTGTAGCACTCGCAGCGTTGGGATCGACTGAGCGTCAGGTCAGCCGTTCCGCAAGCCATTCGCGCGCATCGTGCCAGTCGCGCTGCACGGTGCGCAGCGAAAGCCCGAGCGTCTCGGCGGATTCCTCGTCGGTGAGGCCGGCGAAATAGCGGCACTCGAAAACGCGCGCCATGCGCTCGTTCTCGGCTTCGAGCGCGCTCAGCGCTTCGTCGAGGAGCACCAGTTGCTCGGTCTCGGCCCACTCCTCGGCGTCGATGGCGGAAACATCCTCACGCCGACGCGAGCCGCCGCGTTTTTCCGACATCTGCTCGCGCGCGTAATCGCACAACACCTGGCGCATGACGCGACTGGCGAGATTGAGGAAATGACGACGGTTCTCGACGGTCGCGCGCGCAGGACCGACCATGCGCAGATAACACTCGTTGACCAGACCCGTGGTGCCGAGCGTGTTCGCGTCGGACATCACCATGACGTGCTTGCGCGCGAGCCGGCGCAAATCGCCGTAGACCATGCGCACGAGATTCGTCCACGCCTCGCCGTCCCCTTCGCGCGTGGCGACCAGAAGCTGCGTGAATTCGCCGGGATCGAGCCGTTCCATGTCCACTCCCCCTGTTTCGCCTAACGCCACGGGTTCCTTCCCGCCGGACGAGGGGCGATCGACATTACCGTACTGACCCACCGTATGCAGTTGACTGACCGACTTGCGGGCAAATGCCCAGTTTCAGGATAGCACTCGCGGCAAGGCCCGGCATGTGGGGCTGTCTTCTATAAGCGACACGGGATTTTGCGCTCGCGAACCGCTTCATGGCGGACTTGCGCGTTGCAATTCGTACCTAGAAGACAGCAAGCATCATCTCGAGGACACGACCATGCTGTCGGAAACCTGGACCCCGCCGGAGTTGGTCGACTCGACGGACTGCGAGGCATCCGAGCCTCACGACAACGCCTCGCCCGCACCTGCCGCCGAACGGCATTCCACTCGGCTGGACAACTGCCTCAACTGGCTCGGCGATGCGCATCGTCACGTCGCGAGCCGACTCTTCCAGCAAGAAGCCGTTGCGCATTCGTCGAGCGCATCGCCGTCGCATCTCGTGTTCGTGCCGCGATCGCAACCCGAACGCGCACACACGATACCTCTGAATGATCTAGGCCATCTAGCGCTCACCGCCGCACTGGCGCGCGAAGAATGGTTCGTCCAGGAAACCGCGATCGACACCGCGCTCGGCCCGACCGGCCGCCTTCAGCTGCGCCTTCGCGCCGAATGGGTGATCGGACCGCCGGCAATCAAGTGCGCGAGCCTCCGCCCTCGCCAGGAGCCGTCGTGCATCGTGTCGGCGACCGCAGAACTGCCGTTCGACGCACGCGAGCCGCGCCTGCTCGATTGCGTCGTCTGCTACGACGACGCGCGCATCGCCGCCTGAGATCCATTCGACCGACTCCCGTTCCGGAAAATCCGTATGACGTTGTTTCGAGTTGCTCTGGCGTTGAGTCTTCTGCCGATGCTCGCTACGGCAACCGCCGCTCACGGCACGGAACTGCAAGTCGAAGAACTCCTCTACACCGATTCGTTCGACGACGGCTATCTCGGCCGCATCTTGAACGTGCACGTCGGCCTGCCAGGCGGCACCGTCCTCCCCGGACGTCTCTATAGTCCGATCAATCCTTCCGGCGCCGCGATCGTCATGATGCATGGGTGCTCGGGTCTCTGGAGCGACGGCGTGCCCTGGACCGTCGCCCAGGCCGCCATCGAGAAATGGGGACGCAAGCTCGCCGAAAGCGGCCACTTCGCGCTCGCCATCGACAGCTACACCGCGCGCACGCCGTCCGGCATCGATCCTCATGATTTCCAGCAGCAATGCACGGGCGATTTATACGAAGGCGTCGTCGATCCCTACACGACGCGCGTCTCCGACATGGACGGCGCTATCGCATGGATGCGCACTTATCTCGGCAGCGCCGCCACCGCGCGGATCGCCGCGCTCGGCTGGTCGCAAGGCGGTCAGTCGGTACTCGTGCGCAGCGCTGAAACCTATCGCGACGAGAACGTCTCGCGCTTCACCGACGGCGAAGACAGCACGACGCAACTCGCGAGTGTTGTCTTCTATCCCGGTTGCGGCACGCGCCTCGGCTTCGTCGCCGACGGCACGCTCGCCAGCAGCTTCTGGCGCCCGCACCATGATCTGCGCATGAACCACGGCGGTGCCGATCCGCTGCACACAACCTGCGACGATCGTGCGCAGATCGCGATCGACGATTACGATTCGCGCGTCGATTCGGGCCACTGGCTCGACTACGTCGTCTACCCGGACGCACACCATTCGTTCGACGGCACGATCGCCGACTGGCCGTCGGCGCGCTGTGCGCCGAATGATCCGCCTTCGGACGTGTGCGCGGCGAGCGATGCGGACATCACCTCGCTCGATTTCCTCTCGGTACGATTGGCGGCGCCGCTCGCAGTGCCTTGAATCGACCATCGAAGATGAAATCCGGTAGCGTCCTGCTGGGATTTTTGATCCTCATGACGATGCCGCTCCGAGCTTCGGTCGTTGTGGCCGGAGCCTCCGTCGAGAGCGGCGCCAAGACGACGATGCACTCCGCGGAAGCCGACGAGCTTCGCGTGATCGAATCTCCAGGTTATCGCATCGTTCTTCCAAGCAGCCGCTCGTTTCATACCGAGGAGGAGCGATCGACCCCCTGGGGCAAAGCCACCGTTCGATCAGAAGCCGCTCGACGATCCGGCATCACCTACATCTTCTCGACGTACGTGTTCGACGGCGATCGGCGCATCCCTGCGAAGCAGGTCGCCAAAACCAAAGATGCGTTCCTCAAGTCGCACAAATGCACGGCCACGGTGCTGAAAACACCGCCGATCAAGACGGCCGACGGTAATGCGTGGCCGCAGGCCTCTTTCAGAGGCACCTGTGCGGCGCCCGGCGACTACGAGATTCTGGCGCTCGTCGTCGACGGGCGCCTGTACGAATTCCAGGTTACGAACGACCCCGCGGATCTAACACAGTCACCATCCACTACGACCGCGAGCACGATCGTTCCCGCCTCGCATCTGCACGAAGCGCTCGTTGGGTTCCTCGAGCGCAGCCGGCTCTCGCACGCACGCGACTAGCAGCAGGGACCGTCACCCTTCCGCCCAATTCTCCGGCAACAAAGCCCGATAGCGCCGGCTGAGCATCAACTCACCGCCATCCTTCAACGTCAACTTGAGATCCCCGTGCGCCCACGGCGCGATCTCGGCGATATGCGATGCGCGCACGAGATGGGATCGATGCACGCGCAGAAATTCCGCGGGGTCCAGCCGCAACGCGAGCCGAGCCAGCGTTGCGCGCACGAGGTGGCGCTCTCCGCTGGTGTGCAACTCGACATAGTTGCCGGCGGCGCTGAGCCGCTGCACGTCGGTGATCGGCACGATGCGCGAGCGTCCGCGATCGTGCACCACGACACGCGTCAGCCGCGGCGCATGCCCGAGATCGGAGCCGAGCTGGCGCAATCGCGCTTCGCCGGCCTCGTCGTCGTTCGCGGCGAGGCGCTCTTCGACACGCTGCATCGTCCGCGCGAAGCGTTCGCGATCGAACGGCTTCAAGAGATAGTCGAGCGCCGCGAACTCGAACGCGCGCAACGCGTGCTCGTGGAACGCCGTCGTGAACACGATCAGCGGAAACGGCGGCTTCGCGCGAACCAGCAGGTCGAAACCGTTCTCCGCGCCGAGCTGGATATCGAGAAACAAAAGGTCCGGCTTGTCGCGACGAAGCGCGGCGAGACCGCCAGCGATGTCTTCCGCTTCGGCGACGACGCGACATCCTGCGTAGGCCGCAAGCATGCGCTTGAGCTTCGCGCGTGCCGGCGGCTCGTCCTCGACCATCGCGACGCGCACGTCACGCATCGGTCGCGAACGGCAGCACGATTTCGGCGCGCGTGCCGCCTTCGGCTCGTGCCGAGATGTCGAATGTGTGTCGACCCGGGTACAAGAGATCGAGCCGATGCCGCACATTGGCCAGTCCAACACCCGGCTGGAAATCGCGCGAAATGCCGACACCGTCGTCGTCGACCGTGCAGTGGAGCCGATCGCCGTCCACGCGTATCCGAACCTCGACGCGCCCTCGCCCGCTTTTCAACCCATGCTCGAACGCGTTCTCGACCAGCGGTTGCAACATCAGGCGCGGGATGCGTGCCGCGCGCGCGGCGGGATCGAGCTCGATGCCGGTTTCGAGCTTGCCGCGGAAACGCTCGCGCATCAGCTCGAAGTAGCGCTCGAGCCAGACCACGTCGTCTCCGACTCTGACGTATGCGCTGCCCGATTCGCTGAGCGCGGCGCGCAGCAGTTCGGCGAACGCCGCGATCATGCGATCGGCAGCGTCGATGTCTTCGTGCATGCGATTGGAAATCGCGTTCAGCGTATTGAATACGAAGTGCGGCTCGATCTGCGCCGTCAGCTGCGCGAGCTTGGCTTCGCTGAGATCGCGTTCGAGCCGGATCACGGCCAGCTCGCGCTCGCGCCGCGCGCGTACGGCGCGGAGCGCGACACACGCGAGTACGATGATCGCGTACGTGATGAGATCCTTCTGCAGCTCGTAGGCGAACCCGAGCCAAGGATCGCCGAAATCGTAATGCGCGCCCGCGATCGCATACACGACCTGACGGATGCCGACCATCGCTACCGTGTGCACGGCCGAGAATGCGATCACAAAAGGCACGTGCAGCGGCAGCCGGCTCAGCCAGCCGGGGCCCGACAACGGTACGCGCTGCTCGAAGCGATAGATGGCGACCGTGAGGAAACCCATCACGAGGACGCTGCTGAGCTCCCACGTCATCGGCTCCCACGCGGCGATCGGCTGTCCGCTGTTGCGATGGCCGATGACGACGTTGATGCCGAGCCAGAGCCCGAGCGCGATCCACGCAGCGCCGTAGCCGATCCAGAACAGCGCGCGGTTTCGCTTCGGCGCAGTCGTCGCCGATCGCAGCGAGGCTTCAGTCGGCGACATCGGGCTCGAAGAACGACCAGCGTATCTCGGGGAAACGCGCCTTGAGATCGCGCTCGACATCGTTGATCGCGTCGACCACGCCCTTGGTCGAAAGATCGCGGCTCATCTCGGCCTTGATCGCGACCATGACATCCGGCCCGAGCTGCAGCGTGATCAGGTTGAACACGCGCGCGATCTCGGCACGCTCATCGAGAAATTTCAGGATCTCCGCTTTGAACTCCGGATCGACGCTTTGTCCGATCAGAAGCGCCTTGACTTCGATCGCGATGAACACTGCGATCACGACCAGTAGGACGCCGATGGCAAGCGTGCCGATCGCATCGAACGCAGGATTGCCCGTTGCCATCGTCAAGAGCACGGCCGCGAGCGCGAACGCGAGGCCGAGCAGCGCGGCAAGATCCTCGCCGAAAATCACGATCAGCTCGCTCTGTCGGCTCTCGCGGAACCAGCGCCAGAGACTGCGCTCGCCGCGCGCCTTGTTCACTTCGCGAAGGCAACCCCACATCGAAAAACTTTCGGCGACGAGACCGAATGCGAGCACGCCGACCGCGATCCATGGCCACTTCAGGGGTTCGGGTTCGTGCAGCTTGTGCAAGCCTTCGTAGATCGAAAACGCGCCGCCAACGCTGAAGAGAAGCAGCGCGACAAGGAACGACCAGAAGTAGATCGCCTTGCCGTGTCCGAGCGGATAGTCCGGAGACGGCGGCACCTTCGCGCTCTTCATGCCGAGCAGGAGAAGTCCCTGGTTGCCGCAGTCGGCGAGCGAATGCACGGCTTCGGCCGCCATCGCGCCGGACCCGGTCACGATCGCCGCGGCGAGCTTGGCGATGAAGATCGCGAAGTTCGCGCCGAGCGCGTAGAAGATCGTCTTGAGGGAATCCGCCTTGCCGGCCATCGTGTCAGCGTTCCGTTTTCTTCTTGCGTGGAGTGGATTTATTTTTCACCGTTTTTTCGACGGCATTGCGAAAGGCCGCATCGAGCGCATCGCGAAGGAGAGCAGCGTCGATGCGCTTCAGCTCGACCGTCGTGCTGCCGCTGCGTCCCCATGCGCCTTTCGACGGAGCGAATGCAAGCGGTGCGACGCGCATGAACATCTCCTGCTGCTCCGGCGCCAGCTGCACCATGCCGAAGCCTGCATCCGGATAGCCGAGCGTCGCGAAGATGCGTCCGCCGACGCGAAAATCCGGATGATCCATGTGCGCGCTTTCGATGGCTTCGGGCAAGGCCAGCGCGGCGCGCCGGAAACCGTCGGGTGTCATCGCCGTCCTCCGCTGCCAGCGCGAGTCTAACAGCCGGCGGGCCGCGTTTCGGCAACGTTGCGCCGCTGCGGCGCCTGCTGCAGTATCGTCCGATCCCGCCGCTCGGTGCACGCGCCATGGGCAGTGTAGCGTTGATCAAATCGACTCCGGTTCTCATCGTCGACACGATCGAGCCGTCGCTGCCGTTCTGGCAGGGGCGCCTGGGCTTCAGCCGTCCGGTGGAAATGCCCGACGAAGGTCACCCGCGGCTCGGATTCGTCATCCTGACCAACGGCGTCGTCGAGGTCATGTATCAGACGCTGACCTCGCTCGAAAAAGACATGCCGCATCAGGCGGCGGCGTATCACGGCGACAAAACGCATGTTTTCATCGAGGTCGAAGATCTCGACGCGGTCGCCGAATCGCTGGACGGATTCGAGATCGTGATGCCGCGCCGCGAGACGTTCTACGGATCGAACGAGATCGGCTATCGCGAGCCCGGCGGACACTACGTGACGTTCGCGCGGCTCAAGCGCTGATCGTCGACGCCGCCGGCGTGATCCGGCCACGACACGGGAGAGGCGCGTGAGCGATATTCCTATGTATCACGAAGGATCGCGCGAATGGCAGGATCGCTTCGACACGCGACGTCTTGCCGATCGTCTCGTCGAGCGACTGGCGCACGATGCGTTCACCGACGAGGATCGTGCCTTTATCGAGCGGCGCTCGATGTTCTTCCTCGCGACCGCGGACGCGCAGGGACGTCCGGATTGCTCGTACAAAGGCGGCCTGCCGGGATTCGTACGCATCGTCGATTCGCGCACGCTGGTGTTTCCGCACTACGATGGCAACGGCATGTTCAAGAGTCTCGGCAACATGCTCGTGAATCCTGCGGTCGGCATGCTCTTCATCGACTTCGAGACACCCAAGCGCATTCGCGTCAACGGCCGTGCGTCGGTGCGTGAAGACGATCCGCTGATCGAGGAATTCACGGGCGCGCAGCTGATCGTGCGCGTGGTTCCCGAAGCGATTTTTCCGAACTGTCCGCGCTACATCCACAAGCTGGATACGGTCGAATCGTCGGTGTACGCGCCGTGCGAAGGCCACACACCGCCGGTGCCGAAATGGAAAGAAATGCCGGAGTTCAAGGAAGTGCTGCCGCCGAAACGTTGACGCGCCGGCACTTCTTCAGTGCGGAAGCCGTCCCGATTCCGGCCGTTTCCCGTCGTGCACCCACTCCAGCAGCTCGCCGAACGCGCGATCGATCTCTTCCGGCTTGAAAACGCAGTGGCCTTTCTTGGCGACGAATTGCTGCACGAAGTTGTCGCCGTAACCGGCGCGTTGCACCGCCAGCGCATATTCGAACGCGGTCGATGCAGGCACCAGCGGATCACCGATGTCGTGCAACGCAATAAACGGTCGTGTCAATTTTCCGGTCGGCGTGTAGTAACGCGACATGCGCAGCGCAGCTTTCGTGTCGGCGCGATAGCGCTTCACGCCATCGTTGAGCGCGAAATCGTCGCCCGAGCCGAGATAGATGAAGTCCGCGTTGCCGAACGGGTTGCCGCCGGCGCGTTGCTGCATTTCCTTGATCTCGTACGTGTTGAACACGATCACGTCGGACAGTGTCGTGAGGTCGCCTGCGCCGTAAACCGCGAGCAACGCGCGCGCCTTGCCCGGATGCGACTTCATCGCAGCGACCGTTCTCTTCACCGCTTCGTCGTTCGGAACGAAATCGGCCGGTACCGGATCGAGTGCGCCGAGGACATTCGGAAAATAAAAATCGAACGCGGCGCGCACGGCGAAATCGCGCTGCATCAACCGATTCGTCGGCTCGAGCGCGCCGCACATCGAGAACGCGCCGTCGTAGACCTCAGGTTGCGTCTCGATCGCCATCGCGGTCAACGTGCCGCCCATCGAGAGGCCGGTGATGAAGGTTTCTTTCGCCGCGCCGTACTTCCCGATGAAGTATTTGCGCAGACGCTCGGTGTCGGCCGCGGCCTCCTCGATCGCCCACCCCGTCGCGGAGTAGCCTGATTGGATCACCGCGTAGCCGCGCTTGAGCATGCCGTCGAACATCGGCGAGATGCGCTCGCTGTCCTTCCACGCGATCGGATCGGTCTCGTAACCGTGATAGAACACGACGAGGCCGCGATTCCATGTTTCGGGCATGTCGATGCGATACGCGGCGCCTTCGAGCGTGCCGAGCTCGGTTTTCGGATTTCCCGGCGGCGGCGGCAGATCGCTGCTCGATGCGGTGGTGGCGAAGGCGAACAGCAGCACGGCGATCGGGAAGAAGCGCACGCGAATTCCTAGGTGGAATGACCGGATTCGATCTGGCCGCGCAGCGCGGCCAGTTGTTCCTTAAGCTCGGCGACTTCGCGTTCGAGCTCCGCGACGCGCTCTTCGAGGCCGTCTTCGCGCGGCGACGCGGCGCGCACCGGCGTTGCGCTCGCATACGCCTGCGCATCGACCGGTCCCGACAGAAGATGCATGTAGCGATCCTCACGCTGCCCGCCGCCGCGCGGCAGGCGAACCGCATACGCGGGCTCGCGCTGGATCAGGCGATCGAGCGTGTCGCGGACGTCGTCGACGCCGGGGAAATCCGTGAGTCGCTCGGTGCGGGTCAGGATCTCGTTCAACGTCTGCGGACCGCGCAGCAGCATTACGCACAGCGCGGCGCGCTGGCGTGCGGTGACGCCGTAGATCGCATCGAAGCGATGCTCGTAGCGCAATGCGCGCTGTGAAGCCGGCGCGACCTTGACGAGCCCGCGTTCTTCAAGCTGGCGCAGCGCGTGCGCAACTTCGCCGACCTCGAGGTGCATGACCGGCTCGCGGCTGGTCTTCTGGTTGCACGCGGCGACGGTCGCGTTGACCGTCAGCGGATAGACCTCGGGCGTGATCGCGGCTTTTTCGACCAGGCAGCCGACGATGCGCGCTTCGGTCGCATCGAGCAGCGGGAAAGATGGAGAGGATGCTTCGGAAGAATCGTTGGCAGGGTCCACTGGGGATCGGATGCTGATGGACGAAGCCGCAGTGTAGCGCCGCGAAGCCAAGTCCGTCGCGGGCGGGGCCTTCCCTCGCAGGCGCGAAGGAAGGCCCGTGCGGACGTCGATCAGAACTCGTACGCCGCGCCGACGTAGAACGTACGGCCGAGCGCGGGATCGATGCCGTTGGAGAACACGCGGTTGTAGTACTTGCGGTCGAACAGGTTCTGCACGCCGCCGAGGAGCCGCACCTGCGGCATCACGTAGTAGTCGCCGGAGAAATCCGCGACCGTGTACGAGGGCACCTTCGCCGGGATGTAGCCGGCCGTCGTCGGTGTCGCCGTCGCGTTCGGTGCCGGCTTGTTCGAATCCTGGAAGTACTGATCGGCCACCGACACCACCGAGAGCGCGAGCTTGAGCTTCTTGTCCTCGCGGTAGGCGACGCCGATGCGCAAGAGGTAATCCGGCGAGAACGCCGGCTTGTTGCCGACGCTGACCGCAGGATTGTGCGTCGAGGTGAACTCCGCGTTGAGGAGCTGCAGGTTCGCGAACAGCGACAGATGCTGCGTCGTGTGCGGATCGTGCGCTGCTAGGAAGTCGTAGTCGAACTGGCCTTCGAAGCCGCGGTGGCGCGTGTTGCCGGTGTTGACGTTGATCGTGTTGCCGGGAGGCGCGTCGGGGCCGGCGGGTTGGCTTTCGATGCGATCCTTGACGTCGACCCAGAACAGGCTCGCGTCGTAGAAGAGACCGGGGAGCGGCGTGCCGTGCACGCCGGCTTCCCACGATACGACGTGGGTCGGGTCGGGATCGTTGAGGTTCTGATCGAGCGAGCCGAACGGCGAGCCGATATCGAAGTAGCGCACCGGACGCCAGCCCTGCGAAACATTGAAATAGCTTTCGTTGGCGTGTCCGAAATCGTTGCCGAAACCGAACCCGAGCAGCGGCACCGTGTGATCGACCGAGCGATCGATGAGCTGGGTCGGATTATTCGGATCGGTCGGCGGCGGTCGCGTATGGATCTGCTCGTCGATGTCGACGTTTTCCTTCTCGAGTCGGATCGACGGCACGATGTGCCAGCCGTTTTCGAAGCGGAACACGTTTTCGGCAAAGACGGCGCCGTAGTCCGTCGAGCGCTGCTGGCGGAACTTCTCGCATTCGACTTGCGAGGGCAACAAGCACGTATCACCGAAACGGTCGTACTGGCCCGGCGAGAGGTTGTCTTTGGCCCACTGCCGGAACGGCGCATCCGAGTGATACAGCGTCGTGCCGATCGTCAATGCATTGCCGCGACCCCAGTGATTGACATAGCGCACGTCGACGCCAGTGAAACGGAACTGCTCGTCCTGCAATGTCGCCGTCGTCGGCGGATTACCACGATCCTGCGAGCGCGAGGCTTGATCCTGGTAGCCCGACCACAGCTTCGCAACGACTTCGCCGTCGCCGACCTGCTGCGTGTGCGTGATGCTGGCGACGTAGCGGTCGGTCCACAGCCGGTTATACGGCGTCGTCACCGTGTCTTCGTTCTGCTGCCACTGCGCGTAATTGAGCTTGCCGGGATCGCCGGTGTTGAGCATGTACGCGTGGAAGTCGAGCGCGGTGTACGCGTCTTCGTTCCAGTGATAGCCGATGTGCGCGTCGGCGCCCTTGAGGCGCGAGTCGCCGTTGTCGCGCTGACCGTCGTCCTTGCGGTAGTGCGCGTCGATCAGGTAGTCCCAGTCGTTGCTGGTTCCCGACAGCTGGTTGAATGTGCCGACCATGCCGTTGTTGCCGACGATCTCCTCGGTGTAGCCGGCGAGCGGACGATCGGCGACAGGCTTGCGGCTGATCAGGTTCACGACCGGCGGCGGTTCCGGACCGTACAGCAGCGAGCTGCCGCCGCGGATCAGCTGCACTTCGGACAGCGTCTGCGGCAACGGAAACGTATAGACGGTCGGGAAGCCGACCCAGTCGCCCTCGAGCGGAATGCCGTCGAGCATGACCGTGACGAACTCCGATTCCTGCGGATTGCCGATGCCGCGGTACGAGAGATTCAGCTGGCCCGGCATCTGCTGCTCGGAGTAATAAAGACCCGGCGTTTGCGCGAACACGTCGCGCAGATTGTTGTCGACGATCGTCGGAACGTTGTCGAGCTTGGTGATCGACGTCTTCTTGGTGACTGTAATCAGAGGTCCATCGACCTCTTTCATGATGTGCTGCAGCTTCGGGCGCGTGTCGTCCTGCGGACGGCGCTCGCGGACTTCGACTTTCGGAAGCTCGGTCGTCGTGTTCTGGTCGGCCTGAGCGACTTCCTGCGCGTGCGCGGGAGTCGACAGAAGTTGTGCAATGGCAAGCGCAAGCGCGCCCGGCACGATGGCGATCGTTTTCATGGAGCGTCCTCGGAGCAGGCGCCGTTCCCCCCGTGGGTGCGGCGCAGTCGCGGGTTTTTGCCAGCCGCCAGCCGGGACAAACAGTGACCTTCGTAATAAGCCTCACGGCTTACACGTATCGGTCTAGAGACTGATTTTTTCGTTCTGCAGGCGCACCGCAGAACGATCTGCGATGCGCGCTGCTGCAGGCTATTCCAGCCAACCTTTGCGAGACTTTACAACGTAAAGTTAATCTTCGTGACACCGCACGGCCGGCGCTTATTGAAGATCGAAGCCGTCGGCGAACACGATATCGCTCTCCGTCGCGCGATCGATGCGTAAATTGTCGAAACGCACGTCGAAAACGGTGAAGCCGTAGAAATAACCCGGCTCGTAGGTCGTGAACGCAAGCTCGTCGGTCGCGGCCATGACGTCGGCGAACGTGACGCCGTCGGGAAGCCTCGGCTCGAACGTCTTCGGATCCTCGGCGCCGTAACCGCCCCAGCCGTCCGGCAGAGTTTCGGAATTCGGCACGAAGCTGACGGAGTACGAATTCCAGGTCGGGTCGGCTTGCAGCACGCCGAGGTTGTACCAGACCGAGGTGTACGGATATCCGTCCTGCGCCAGCGCGTGGCTCCTGAATTCGACGATCAGGTTGCGCGAGACCTCGCCGCCTTCGAACGTGATGGAATCGACCCGCGCATCCATGCCGACGGTCACGGCGCTATTCGCCGTGAAATCACCGGTGAAATCGGGATTCGAGTCGGTGCGCAGCTCGATGCCGAAATTCTCGATGAAGAAATGGACGTTCGCGCCGGGATTGCCGCCGTCGTTCTCGATCGAGCCGTTGCCGTCCCAGCCTTCGCCGCCGTTGTCGAACGTGACGACCGCGGTCTGGGCGCTCGTCGCGCCGGCCATCATCAGCCCGGCCGCGACGATCCCCGAAATCAGTGCGCATTTGACGTGCGTCATCTTTCCTCTCTCTTTTGGATGGAAATCCCCAGAACCAACGTACCGATCAATCGAACCCGTTCGCGAAGATGCGATCCGTCCCGGCCGGCGAGAACACGAACGTACCCGAATCGCCCGACACCGCGAACACGCGACCGTCCGGCGCGACCGACACCGAGCGTACGAAGTAACCCGTCGCATTGCGAACCGTCTGCACCGGATGCGCCGGATCGCTGACATCGACTTCGTCGATGCCGTATTCGTTGCCGACGTACGCGGTATTGCCGACCACGCGCACGCTGTGCGCCGCGTTGTAATCGGGAAGACTCGCGCTGCCCGGCAGCACGACATTGCCGAGCAGGACCGGATTGCTCTTGTCGCTCGCATCGATGATGCGAAGGCCGTTCTGGCCGTTCGCATCGCTGGCGCACGCGATGTATACCCTGTTGCCGTCGGCCGACACGTCGATGCCGTCGGCATACGTGCAGCCCATTTCCTGGCCCGTGACGGATGGCGCCGAAGGATTGGACACGTCGACGACGCGCAATCCGCCGTCACCGAAATCCGCGCCGTCCGCCAGATACGCATAGTCGCCGCGGACCGTGAGATCCATCGTCTTGCTGGTGTTGAGCGAACCCTCTTCCTGCGGCTGCGTGGGATCGCTGACGTCGAGAATCTTGAAGATGCCGCCGTTGGTCGTGCTGCCGACATACACGAAATTGCCGTGCGCTTCGATCGCGCTCGCGAACGGGAACGAGAAGCGCCCGAGCTCGACCGGCGCCGCAGGGTCGGTCAAGTCCGCGATCAGCACGCCGTAGCCCCACACCGCGAGGTAGGCGCGGCCGCCGTCGATCGAAATGTCCTCGACGTCGCGCGCGGCGAGATCGAACGGAAGATCGGCGTCGTAGCGACCGATCGGCGCGAGCGTCGCGGGATCAGCCACGGCAAGCCCGTAGCCTTCCTCGGCGAAGTAGACATGATCGGCATCGAATCCGACTGCGTGCACGGCGACTCCGATCGGCAGCGTGAATTCCGCTGCGAGCGTCGGATTCTCAGGATCGGCGACACCGAGCACGAGTCCACGATCGAGATGAGTCAGGATCACCGGCCCGAACGGAGCGTCGATCGCCTGCTCCGGCGCGAACGCGTCCATCGCGACCGTGCGCAGCAGCGAGGGCGCTGTGGGATCGGCGAAATCCCATACCTGGATGCCGCTCGCGCCGACGAGATACAAGGTGTCGCCGTCGCGAATCGCCTGCGTCGCGACGTCGATCGGCGTCGAGAAGATTTCCTGGATGTTCGAAGGATCGTGCAGATCATAGACGAGGAGATCGTTGCCGACGCCGAGGGCGTAGCCGTCGGTCAGCACCGCGCGCAGCACCGAAGTGCCGTCGAGCGACGTGCTGCCGCCTTCGACCGGATTGGCCGGATCGCTGATGTCGACGACATGCACGATGCGCCCGCCGATGAAACTGCTGCCGGTGGTCAGGAGCTGCGTGCCGAACGCGCCCATCGCGTCGAACTCGACGATGCCGGGCACCGTCGAGACGAACTGCGGATCGAGCGGATCGGTCGCGTCGAGCACGACCAGGCCGTTGTCGGCATCGCCGACATAGACATACGCGCCCGAGGCCGCGAGCCCGGACGGGCGCTTGAGGCTCGAATCGATGTAATCGTCGATCTCGGCGACCGCGACCGGATGCGCCGGGTCCGTCAGCGAATAGACGATGAGCCCGCCCGTGTCCTCGGGCGAATTCCAGGCCGCATAGAGATAGTCGCCGACCATCGTCAGCGCGCGGATCGGTCCCGGCGTCGGCGAGGCATTGGTGCGTCCCTCGTAAACCGGCGCGGCCGGATCGGCCATGTTCCAGGTCGACAGCGTGGCGCCGGTGCCGACATAGAGATATCCGTCGTGCGCGACCGGCGCCGAGACCGCGCCTCCGCCGACGTCCTCGAGCGTGAGCTCCTGCGCATGCGCGAAGGCACCGGCAAGAAAGACGAACAGAACGAAACAACCCGAACGCAGGTACGTCATCGTGAACCTCGAGCAAGAAAGGGCCGGCCGCATCGGCAGCCTCGCTCGATTGTCGGCGCCGCACCGCCGTGCCGCATGCGCGATCGATGTGCGCTCGATGTAATAACGATGCGACAACGCGTCAATGCGCCGCGTCGCGCGCCTCGGACATCCATCCGGCCGGCAGCGCGCCCTCGCCCACCAGGCGCACGGCGACCGCCGCGGCATTGCGCTCGGCGTCCGCGCGACCGAGCGCCCGATACAGCCGAACCTGCGCGAAGGCCGCGCGCGCATCGCGGTCGGCCCAGGGCGCGATGCGACCGCTGACCGATCGCGCGTCGTCGATATGGCCGACCTCGATCAGCACCTCGGTGTACGGAGCGCCGACGGCGACCAGCTCCTCGGGCACGTTGAGCTGCTCGGCCGCGCGCATCGCGGCGGTGAATGTCTGTAGCGCGGCGTCGCGACGGTCCTCGGACCAGTTCTGCGCCGCCTCGGCCAGCGTCGCGTGGAAACCGGTCCAATCGTCCGCCGAGCTTTGCGCCCATCCGCGGAGCGACCGGGTGACGGCCGCCGCCTGTTCGGTTTGCCGCGCGGCGCGCAAGGCTTGGCCTTCGAGCAGCAAGGTGCGCGTGTACAAACCTTTGTCGCTGTCCTTGAGCGCCGGCAGCGACAGCGCCGCCGCGGCGAGGCGCACGGCCTCGCCCGCATCTCCGCGCAGCATCGCGACGCGCGCCGCGACCGCTTCGTTCTGCGCACGCAGCGCGGCATCGCGCTTGGGATCGGATTGCGTGCGGATGCGCTCGATCAGCGCCTGCGCGTCGTTGAGGCGACCGTTCGCCATCAAGGCTTCGGCTCGCGCGCGCGTCGCCTGCCACTGCATGCGCGGATTGCTCGTTTTCGCTTCGGGCGGCCAGAACGAATCGGTCGTCGACAGCGCAGCCGCAGGATCGAGCAGATCGCGCTCGACCGCCGCGACGCCGATCGACGCGTAGACGTAACCTTCGCGCGCGCCGAGCTGCTCGAATCGCTGCGCGGCGTTCTTCAGCACCGGCAGCGCATCCGCCGGGCGATGGCGCATGACCTGGAAATCGCCGAGATTGACGTCGACCTGCGCGACGCCGAACGGATCGCCCGCGGTCTCGAGCTCGATGCGCGCGCGGCCAAGCTCGGCGACCGCCTCGTCGAAACGTCCTTTCGTTGCGAGCACGACGCCGTGACCGAGATACGCGACGCCGAGCGCTTCCGGATCCTGCGCGCCATCGCGCAGCTTCAAGGCTTCCGTGTACGCCTCTTCCGCCTTGTCGTACTGATCGCGCCGCACGTACGAGGAAGCGAGCGTGATCAGCGCGCGAGCGCGCAACGCCGCATCGCGCGCGGGAGCGAGCTTGTCGAGCAAGGTCTGCAAGCGCCGTTCGACCGCGTCGTACTCGCCGGCGCGAAGCTCGATCTGCGCCATGCGCTGCTGCACCTGCGGCGCGTCGCGCAACGCGGGCGATGCGTCCTCGATGAGCTTGCGCGCGCCGTCGAGCTGATCAGCGAGCATCGCAGCGCCGCTCCGCTGCAACAGGTCTTCGAGCGCGGGCGACGTGTCGTCCTCGTTGACCGCGCCCGGAGAATGACCGAGCTTGCGCAACAACCGATCCGAGGCGTCGCGCGCGGCTGCGATCGGATCGCTCGCCTGCGCATCGACCGTCAATGCGCGCTGCATGCCGCTGGCGTCGAGCGTAACGATCCAGCGATCGTGATCCAGGCGCACGCGCGGCAGCACGCGCAAGGTCGCGATCTTCGCCAGCGCCGGATCGCGCAGCAGCGCATCGCCGTCTTCGGCCGTGCGCTGCTTCAACAACGCAACGACGCTCTCGCTCGGCGCCGTGCGCAATGCACCGCTGCGCAAGCGGTGAGCGACGAGATCCATGAGCCCGAAGCGCAGCCAGCTCCAGTCCGAAGGCGCGTCGATCTGCGCCGGCAGCACCAGCGCGGGCATTGCGATCTGTTCCGGCGTGGTTGCTTCCTGCACGACTTCGGTCTTGGGCGTCGGCGCTTCGCGTCGTAACGCGAAGATCGCAGCGGCGACGATCGCCGCGAGAACGATCAGCGCGCCGGCAAAAAGCGGCACACGCGATCGCGTCGCTGAAACTTGCGTTGGTGCGTCGCCGGAAAGTGGAACAGCGAGATCGCTTCCGCTTGCGTCGTCGACCTGTGCCATCTCCGTCGTCGCTGCAGCGACAGCGCCTTCGCTCTCGATCGTGCCGACCCAGCGATAGCCGAAGCGCGGCACGGTCCGAATCGCTTCCTGTCCGCCGTTGCCGAGCGCACGGCGGATCTTGAGGATCGTGTGATTGAGCAGCGCTTCGCTGACATCCGCGCGCCCCCACACGGCGGCGATCAGCTCGTCGCGGCCGACCGCGCGGTCGCGATGCTCGATCAGATACACGAGGCAATCGAACGCGCGCGCGGGCAATTCGACCAGCGCGTCGCCGTCGGCGAGCTCGCGCGTCGCCGCCGAAATGCGGAATCGTCCGTAGGCGTAATGCTTTTCCGTCATCGGCATAGGTTAGCGCGCGAGGACCCTGCCAGACGGCGGCGGGCGCTGCGGCGTCGCGCCGCTACGGATGATCGCCTTCGATGTGGACGCGCTCGCGGCGCAGGAGATACAAGCCGCAGACGACGATCACGGCCGCGCCGACCCATGTCCAGCGATCCGGCAGCGTGCCCCACAAGAACCAATCCAGACCCAGTCCCCAGATCAGCGCGGTGTATTCGAGGGGCGCGATCATCGATGCCGGCGCGCGGCGGAATGCATCGGTGATGGCGTACTGCCCGATCGCGCCGGTCAGCGCGAGCACGACGAGCAACTTCCAGTGCGCCGGATCGACCGGCTTCCATTCCGGCAACGCCAGCGCGAGGGAGAAGACGCTCAGCATCGTCAGCATCCAGACCACCATGCTCTGCGTCGAATCGGTGCGTCCGAGCACGCGCACGGCGATCGCCGACAGCGCATAGCACGCCGCCGCTGCAAGGATCGCGAGGCCGCCGAGCGACAACATGCCCTTGCCGGTCGGACGCAGCACGATCAAGGTTCCGGTGAGTCCGATCGCGATCGCGGTCCAGCGTCGCCAGCCGACCTTCTCGCCGAGAATCGGCACGGCGAGCGCCGTGATCAGAAGCGGCGCGATGAAGAACAGCGAATACGCCTCGCTGAGCGGCAGCTGGCGGATGCCGTAGACGAACGTGACCAGCATCAGCACCGACAGCACGCCGCGCAGCAAATGCAGGGACCAGCGCACGCGGAACAGCGGCGCGAAACCGCCGTCGATCAGCGCCCAGGCGAGCACCAGCGGCAGCGAAGCGATGCCGCGCAGCGCGGCGACCTGCATCGACGGGTAGTACGGCGCGAGCATCTTCATGCTGGCGTCCATCAGCGAAAACGTCGCCACGGCGACGAGCATCGCGAGAACGCCGCGCAGGTGGTTGCCCGGAGGCGGCATCGGGATTTTCCAGCGAGCGGAAGCCAAGCGTAACCGATCGCGCGCGAACGGTCCGCCGCTGCGGTTACCATGTCGCTTTCCGGCCGCGACGACGCACTCATGAGCAGCGCACCGACATCGTTCCTGTTCGATCTCGACGGCACACTCGTCGACAGCGTCTACCAGCACGTGCTGGCCTGGCAGGAAGCACTGGAGAGCGAAGGCATTCCGCTGTCGGTCTGGCGCATCCATCGCAAGATCGGCATGAGCGGCGGCCTGATGGCGAACATCCTGTTGCGCGAGAGCGGTTACGACATCGACGCCGCGCGCGGCGAGCGCCTGCGCCGCACGCACGCCGAAGCGTACAACCGGCGCTCGCGTGCGATCCGTCCGCTGCCCGGCGCGCGCGAGCTGGTCGCGTATCTGACCGAAGCGGCGATTCCGTGGGCGATCGCGACCAGCGGACGCATGGAAACCGCGCGACCGGTGCTCGAAACGCTCGGCGTCGATTTCGACAAGGTGCCGATCGTGACGCGCGATCAGGTGCGCTACGCGAAACCCGATCCGGATCTCTTTCTCGCCGCCGCGCAAAAACTCGGCGTCTCGATCGACACCGCGACGGTCGTCGGCGACAGCGTCTGGGACATGCTGGCCGCGCGCCGTGCGCGTGCGCTCGGCATCGGACTCCTTTCGGGAGGCTATGCGCAAGAAGAGCTCGAACGCGCCGGCGCGTATCGCGTGTTCGAAGATCCCGACGACATGCTGCGCCACATCGACGAGATCGGCGGGCGGCGCTGATCAATGCCTGGCTGCGCTCGCCTTGGGCGGCGCAGCGTCTTCGGCGATCACGACGCGATTGCGCCCGCCGCGCTTGGCCGCGTAAAGCGCCTCGTCGGCGCGGGAGCACAACGTCGCGGTCGTGTCGTCAGCGCGATACGCGGCAAGCCCGATGCTCACGGTCGCCGGTACGTTGACCGGCAGGCTCTGCACCGCCTCGCGGATGTATTCGCATTGGAGCTCGGCGGTCATCGCGCCAAGATCGGTCATGAACAGCGCGAACTCTTCGCCGCCGAGGCGCGCGGCGAAACCGTGCGTTCCGCGCTGGGAATGGATCGCGCGTCCGATCGCCGCGAGCGTCTCATCGCCGGCCGCGTGACCGTGCAGATCGTTGATCAGCTTGAAGTGATCGATGTCGACGACCGCGACATGCAGGGCACGGCCGTTCGCCGCATTCGCGATCGCCGTGTCGAGCGCGGCGTTGAACGCGCGGCGATTCGGAAGACCGGTCAGGACATCGGTCCTGCTCTGCTCGGCGAGCGCGGCGTTCTCTTGCTCGAGCTCTTCCTGGTAGCGCTTGAGCTGCGTCTCGTACCAGTCGCGCTCGACGAGATGGTGCTGCAGCTTCTTGTACGCCTTGCGCAATTCCATCAGAGCGACGACCTGCCGCGACAGGCGCACCAGCGCGTCGGACTGGCCCGCGGACAGCTGGCGCGGCACGGTGTCCATGACGCACAGCGTCCCGAGCGCGTTGCCGGACTCGGTCAGCAGCGGCGCGCCGGCATAGAAGCGGATATTCGGATTTCCGGTCACGAACGGGTTGTCGGCGAAGCGCGGATCGGCGTGCGAGTCGGGCACTTCGAACACCTTGTCCGGTTCCAGGATCGCATGCGCGCAAAACGCGACATCGCGCGGCGTCTCGCTGACGTCGAGGCCGCGCCTCGCCTTGAACCACTGGCGATCATTGTCGACCAGCGTCACCGATCCCATCGGCGCATCGCAGATGCTCGCGATGATGGTCAGGAGATCGTCGTAGGCTTGCTCGGTGTCCGTATCGAGAATGCGATAACGCTCGAGCTCGGCCTGCCGTTCGTTTTCGTTTTCCGGCCTGGTCGGTTTGATCATGGCGCTTGATTCGGGGTAGTCCGCCAATATGCTGGAGGACGCGGCGAATGGCGCCGCGGCGGTCGAAGCCTGCCCGATTTCCCGTCAGGAAATCATGAATATGCCCGAGTTTCCGGACATCGAGGTTTACCTGCAAAGCCTGCGCGAGCGCATCGAGGGGCACGTGCTGGAACGCGTGCGTCTCAAGAATGCGTTCCTGCTACGCACGGCGATTCCGCCGATCGCGGACGCGGCGAGCAAGCGCGTCGTCGGCTTCCGGCGCATGGGCAAGCGCGTCGTGATCGGGCTCGCAGGCGATCTTTTTCTCGTGATCCATCTGATGATCGCGGGTCGCCTGCACTGGCGCGAAGCCGGTGCGCGCGGCGAGCCGCGCAATACGCTGGCGGTATTCGAGTTCGACAACGGCGCGCTGTATCTCACCGAAGCCGGCAGCAAGCGGCGCGCGTCGCTGCACTTCGTCGCCGGCGAGGCTGCGCTCGCCGCGCTCGATCCCGGCGGTGCGGACGTGATGGCGATCGACGAGGCCACGTTCGCGCGACTGCTACGTAGCGGCAATCACACGCTGAAGCGCGCATTGACCGATCCGCGCACGTTCAGCGGCATTGGCAATGCGTATTCGGACGAGATTCTGCACGCCGCGAAACTTTCGCCTCTGACGCTGACCTCGAAACTCTCGGACGCGGAGATCGCGCGGCTCTTCGAAGCGACGCGAGCGACGTTGAGGCTCTGGGTTGAGCGCTTGCGCGATCAGGCCGGAGCAAAGTTTCCGGAGAAGGTCACTGCGTTCCACGCCGAGATGGCGGCTCACGGCCGCTACGGAAAACCGTGTCCGGTGTGCGGATCGCCGATCCAGCGCATCGTGTATGCCGATAATGAGACCAACTACTGCGCGCGCTGCCAGACCGGCGGAAAGATTCTGGCGGACCGAGCCTTGTCGCGCCTTCTGCACGACGACTGGCCACGCAATATCGACGAGCTGGGATGACGCCGATCGCGAAATCGCGCGTGCGCGAGTTTATCTATTGGACCTCGCGCACCACAGACCGAGCTGCCGTGCGCACGCAATGACCGATCGTTGCGAACGTCCTTCGATCTTCGCGTTCTTTCCGAGGTTTGGATAGAGCTGCCGCAACGCCGCGATCTCCTCGGCCGACCAAGGCTCCGAGCGGAATTTGCGCAAACCCATCACGTGCAGATGTCCGCGCACCGCCTCGCGCGAGCGATGCGGCAGATAACGCGTCTGCAATTCCGTGATCGGCAGCTTCGGATAGTGCTCGCGCAGCAGGCGATCTTCTTCTTCGGTCCAGACTTCCTTGGCTGGACCGCCGAGGCCTTCGAGGCGTCCCGCGCGCGCGATGGCGCCGATGGTTCGATGCGGCAAATACTGCTGGCGGATTTCGCGGGTGCGCATGCGGCCGTAATAGCGGCGGACGACTTCGAGCTCTTCGGCCGACCACGGCGGTCCCTTCTCGTGCGAAAGCCCGAGGTGACGCGCCTTCTCGTAGATCGAAGCCGAGCTTCGCAACGGCAGGCGGCGCGCGAGCTCCTTCATGCTCTCGCGTCCGTAACACCGCTTGACGATGCGCAGCTCGCGCGCCGACCACGGCGCCCACGCATCGCGCGTCAAGCGCAAGTTCGTCGCGCGTCCGTGGATGCCACCGAGCGGCCGGTTCGGCAGGAAGCGCGACTGGATTTCTTTCAGCGGCAAGCGGCCGTAATGCTCTCGCAGAACGTCGTCTTCTTCGGGACGCCAGAGTTGTGCGCGATGCGTGAGACCGAGCGCTCTCGCGCGATGCTGGATCGCCGAGATGCTGCGCTCGGGCAGATGGCACGCGCGGAATTCCTCGGTGGTGGTGCGGCCGTAGTATTGCTCGATCAGCCGCTCTTCCTGAGTCGTCCATTCGATCGAGCCCGGCCTTCGCGGCGGAGCCCGATCGGAGATTTCGTGCGTCGCTTGGCGGAGCCTTGCTGTGTGCTTTTTCATGCTTCGGGAAATTCCGGACTGACGTGCGCCGACTTGATTCAGTACGAAATCCCGCGCTCGAGTCCGCCAATTCGCCACAGCGGATCGCTGCGAAAACGGACCCATAAGCGTCGCGACGGGTTAGGATTGCGCTGTCACACGCCCGTAACCCTGGTATGACCGCCGAGTCCGCCCCGTCGTCTTCGATGCTCGTGCTCGCCGGCCGCGAGCCGCTCGCGGTCGGCCATCTGCGTTCGGTGTATCAGCATCCGCAGCACGCCGACGAATTGATCAAGCTGATGCGCTCGGATGTCGTCGAGAAGCGCTGGAACGCGCGCGGCCGATGGCTGAAACGGCTGCCGCGGACGCGGCACTACATCGGTTACCTGCGCGAGCTCAAGGAATACATAGCGGCGCGCGCGCTGTCGGACAGCGGCGATCTGCCGATCGTGCGCATGATCGGACTCGTCGAGACCGATCTCGGCCTCGGGCTCGTGTCCGAAAAAGTCGTCGATGCGGACGGCGCTCTAGCGCCGACATTGGCTGCGGTCTATGCCAAGCGCGGATTCGCGCCGGACCTGCGCGCCGCGCTCGATGCCTTCCTCGAAGGCCTTCTCGGCGGAAACGTCATCGTCGGCGACATGCACGCGTGGAACATCGTCTACGGCCGCGATTCGCGGGGCGGCCCACGCCTGATCATGATCGACGGCTTCGGCGAGAAGCACGCGATTCCGGTGTCGTCGATGAGCCGCGTGATCAACCGCTATCGCACTCGGCGGCTTTTCAAGCGCATGCTCGCGCAGCTCGAGCGGCTGGTTCCGGTCGAGAACGCGCCGTAGCCGAACGCGCTACGGATCCGGGCTATCCTGCTTTTCCTGTTCCTTGTCGATGCTGTCGTCCGGCACGCAGCCGGCGACGATCGCTTCGCGCGGCACCAGCCACCATTCGCGTCGATTGGCGTGACCGATCAGGCGCGATTTGTCGCGATCGATGCAACGCCCCATCGCATCTTGCAGGATGAAGATCGGCCGGCGCTCCGGATTGCCGGCCTGCCACTCGATCGCTTCGGTCAGCTGCTTGTCCCACGGCAGCACGAATCCGAAATCGCGGACCGGACCTTCGGCCATCAAGAGGTTCTGCTCCTTCCACGCGACGAGGCCGATTTCCTTGTCGGGCCCCACCACTTCGCGCGCGCGGCGCATGACGCCTTTCGCCGAGCTCGAATCGTTGAGCAGCGGATACGAAACGAAGCTCCAGATCAGCCACAGCGCGGCAATGCCGGCGAGCAGCGCATGGATTCCGCGTCGCGGACGAAACCACGCCGCCGCAAGCACGAACGCGGCGCCGATCGCGATGATCATGCCCCACACCCTGTGCCCCAGATCATCGAGCTCGCGCTGCTCGATGAATCGCTCGGCCGCGGGCGAATGACCGAGCAGCGCCCAGAGCCCCGCGCCGACGACGATCACGCCGCCGATCAGCGCGATCGCGAACGCGGTGTTGCGCAGCCAGCGCGACGCGGCCATCTCTTCCAGATACGGCGCCATCGCGAGCGCAACCATCGGGATTGCCGGCATCAGATACACGTCGCGCTTGCCGACCGGGATGCTGAAGAAGATCAGGATCAGCAAGGTCCATCCGAGCGGCAGCAGCACGCGCGATTCGCCGGCCTTCAAGTCGCGCCACCAGCGCGGCACCGCGCCGATGTAGGCGAGCGACATCGGAAACCAGTTGAACAGCACGATCGGAAGGTAGTAGTAGAACGGCTGCGGATGCGACCACGAACCCGCATAGCGACCCGCCGTCTGTCGGAAGAAAAGATCGTTGACGTACGCGGCGTACTCCGACGAGCCGCTCGTCTTCGCGACCACCAGCACGGAAAGTCCCCACGCGAGAATCGGCGCGAGGAAGGCAATGATTCCGCCGAGCCAGCGCCATCCGGAGGATTGCGTGCGCGTCACGCCTTCCCAGCCGCGCATTCGCGCGAAGAGATACGGCACGAACATCAGCAAGGCGAGGATGCCGACGCCTTTGGTGATGACGCCGACGCCCGCCGCGAAACAGCCGAGCCAATACAACCGCCATCGCGGTCCGCGCAGGAAATGCAGCAGCAATCCCCAGTTCGCCAGCGTGATCCAACCCATGATCAAGGGATCGATCTGCGCGCGCTTGACCTGGTACATGAACTGGAACACGAACAGCACCGCGATCGCCGCATAAAGGCCGGCGCGGTGATTCCATAGTCGTCGGCCAAGATCGTAGGTGAGCCCGATCGTCAGCAAGCCCGCGAGCAGCGAAGGCAAGAGGAACGCGACGCGCCAGCTGCGCGTGATCTCGAACGAAGCGGCCTCGGCCCACATCAGCATCGGCGGCTTGTCCGAATAGAGCTCGCGCCCGCGATGCGGGAACAGCCAGTCGCCCGACTCGACCATCTGCTTGGCCGACAGGGTGAAGCGCGGCTCGTCCGAGGGCCACGGATCGCGAAGGCCGATGCCAGCTCCGAGCACGACGAAAGCGAGCAGCATCAAAAGCCAGAACGCGCGCCGTTCGCGCGTGCGATCGAACGAGGAAACGGAATCCATGACTTTGCCGGCGGAGAACCAGCGCGCATCGTAGCAGCAGCCTCGGGCGCCGAGCTCCGTTGCCGCGCCTGTTCCGCTCGACGATACTGCGCCCTCGAAACGCTGATAGGCGCGACGATGCCAGCTTCCACGATCGCGACGCGCCGGCAAACCTGCTTATGACGACGCCCGCCCCCGCAAAGCGCCCGGCGCTCGGCTTGTGGACCGCGACCGCGCTGGTCGTCGGCAACATCATCGGATCGGGACTTTTCCTGCTGCCTTCGACGCTCGCCGCGTACGGCGCGGCGGCGATCCTCGGCTGGACGATCAGCATCGCCGGCGCGCTCGCGCTGGCGCTGGTGTTCGCGCGGCTCGGCCAACGCCATCCGCTGCGCGGCGGACCGTACGCGTTCGCGCATCTCGCATTCGGGCCGATGGCCGGATTCGGCGTCGCGTGGAGCTACTGGATCGCGACCTGGTGCGGCAATGCCGCGATCGCGGTCGGCTTCGCCGGCAATTTCGGCGCGCTGGTTCCGGTCGCGACGTCGACGCCGCTGCATTCGGCGATCACCGCGACGGGCGCGCTCTGGATCTGCACGCTGATCAACGTCGCCGGCGTGCGCAGCGCGGGCATCGTGCAGCTGGTGACGACCGTGCTGAAACTCGTGCCGCTGTTCGCGATCGCGATCGTCGGCATCGCATTTATCCAGCCGGCCGAGCTCGGCCCGTTCAATCGCAGCGGCGAGAGTCCGTGGTCGGTCGCGATCACGACCGCAGCCTTGACCTTGTGGGCGTTCCTCGGCCTCGAAAGCGCGACGATCCCGGCGAGCGAAGTCGCCGATCCGCGCCGCACGATTCCGCGCGCGACATTGATCGGCACTTCGATTGCCGCGCTCGCGACCTTGATGGCGTGCATGGCCGTCGTCGCACTCTTGCCGGCCGCGACGCTGGCGCAATCGAACGCACCGTTCGCCGATGCGGCGACCAAACTCTGGGGCTCGGGCGCCGGCCTCGTCTTCGCCGGCGCCGCCGCGATCGCCTGCTTCGGCGCGCTGAACGGCTGGGTGCTGATGCAAGGCCAAGTGCCGCTGGCGGCCGCCGACGACGGTCTCTTCCCGGCGATCTTCGCGCGCCGCGACGCGAACGGCACGCCGATCGCAGGGCTCGTCACCGGTTCCGCGCTGGCAACGCTGCTACTGGTCGCGAACTACCAGCAAAGCCTGGTCGGCCTATTCACATTCGCGATCCTCATTTCCACCGCGGCGACGCTGGTGCCCTACCTCGTCTGCAGCGCGGCCGATCTGCGCCTGACCGCCCGCGGCGAAGGCGGACCGCGCGAGCGCGTGCTCGCGATGTTCGCGTTCGTTTTCAGCGCGGCTGCGCTCGTCGGCACGGGCATCGAAGCGCTGGCCTGGGGCGTCGCGCTGCTCGCCGCGGGCTGGCCGGTGTACGCCTGGCAGCGCCGCCGCCCGGTTCCGCACGGCGTTAACCCGCCTGCAACAGGAGGTTAACCGGGCTCACACCGACGGTCCGTAAGCTCTCCTCGCCCCGGAACGAATCGGAGGGTGCAATGGAACGCAACACCGAAGTGAACGTATTGGGCTACCGGATCGATCACGTCCGCGCAGCCCGCCACGACGAGATGATCGCCAGCCGCGGCCCCGGGACGGGCATCGGCGACTGGCACGAAGTCTTGTCCCCCACCACGCACGACGTGCTCGGCCGCTTCGCCAGCCGCGCCGAAGCCGAGCGCTACATCGTCGAGCGCGAGCTCGCCAGCGCGCGCGTCGCCGTCGAACGAAACTTCGCCTAGACGAAAGCCGCTCCCCGCACGGCCGGTCTTGACCGGCAGGTCCACGCGGGGAGTCGGCGTGAACAAACTCGGCACCTTCGCGGCCGCGGTGCTCTTGGCGTGCCTCGCGAGCCGGCCCGCGTTCGCGGAGCCGGCCGCGCACGATGGCGCGCGCATCGCGTGGATGCACGACGACACGGCTGCGTTCGCCCGCGCGAAGGAAGAACATCGCTTCGTCCTCCTCTATCTCGAAGCGGTCTGGTGCCACTGGTGCCACGTCATGGACGAGAAGACGTACGGCAATGCCGTCGTCGCCGGCCTCGTCAACGCGCATTACGTGCCGCTGCGCATCGATCAGGATCTGCGTCCCGATCTTTCCAATCGCTACAAAGACTACGGCTGGCCGGCGACGATCATTTTCGCCGTCGACGGCAGCGAGCTCGCCAAGCGCCAAGGCTATGTTCCTGCCGACGAATTCGCCGAGCTCCTGCAAGCGATCGTCAAGAATCCTGTGCCCGAAACCGCAGCGCATGTCGCGACGAAGACCGCCGCGCCCACCGGAACATTGAGCGCCGCCGCGCGCGACGAGCTGATCAAGCGCCACCACGATTCCTACGACGCGACACTCGGCGGTCTCACGACGACGCAGAAATTCCTCGATCGCGACAGCGTCGAATACGCGCTGATCGCCGGCCAGCGCGGCGATGCCGATGAAACCGCGATGGCGCGCAAAACGCTCGATGCCGCGCGCGCGCTGTTCGATCCGGCCTGGGGCGGCGTGTATCAATATTCGACGCATTCGGACTGGCAGCATCCGCACTACGAGAAGCTCGCCACCGTGCAGGCGCAGTACCTTCGCATCTACGCGCTCGGCTATTCGGCGCTGCACGCCGACGAGGATCGCTCGGCGGTGCTGTCGATCCGCCGCTATCTCGATGCGTTCCTGAAAAGTCCGGACGGCGCGTTCTATGTCAGCCAGGACGCCGACCTCAAGCCCGGCGAGCACTCGGGCGACTACTTCGCGCTCGACGACGCCGAGCGCCGTGCTCGCGGTGTGCCACGCGTCGACACGCACGTCTACGCCTTGCAGAACGGCCAGATCGCCGAAGCGCTTGCGACATGGGCCGAAGTCGGAGGCGACGCGGACGCGCTCGCCGAATCGCGGCGCGCCGCCGAGTGGATGCTCGCGCATCGCGCGTTACCGGGCGGCGGATTCCGTCACGACGAGAAAGATGCTGCAGGCCCTTATCTCGGCGATACCCTGGCGATGGGCCGCGCATTCCTCGCGCTGTATCGCGCGAGCGCCGAGCGCGTCTGGCTCGAGCGCGCGAGCGCGGCCGCGGATTTCATCGAGAAGAATTTCCGCACGACGCCGGCAGGCTACGTCAGCGCGCGCAGCAACGGTCCGATCGCGTCCTTGCCGCAGATCGAAGAAAACATCGCTCTCGCCCGCTATGCGAATCTTCTTTCGCGCTACACCGGCAAAGCCGAGCAGCACGCGACCGCGCAACACGCGATGCGCTATCTCGCCGATCCCGCGGTCGCGCTGGCTTCGCTGACCGAACCCGGCGTGCTCATCGCCGATGCCGAGATCGCCGTGGAACCTCTGCACCTCACCGTCGTCGGCGCCAAGAGCGATGCACGCGCGGCCGAGCTCTTCGCCGGCGTGCAACGCGCGTTCGCGCCGTACAAGCGCATCGAATGGTGGGATCGAAGCGAAGGTCCGCTGCCGAATCCGGACGTCGCCTATCCGCCGATCAAGCAGCCGGCCGCGTTCGTCTGCACCGACCGGCGCTGCTCGCTGCCGATCCTCGATGCGGGGCGCATCGCCGAATTCCTGGTGCCCGAAACGGGAGCCGCGTCGCGATGACGGGCGCGGCGCATTGCCTGGCTCGCGCGAACCCGGCACAGTGACCTAAGGGGCATAGACACAAGGCTGGGGCCATGGACGACGTCACGATCTACCACAATCCACGCTGCTCGAAATCGCGGGCGACGCTCGATCTTCTGAACCGTCGCGGCATCGAGCCGCGCGTCGTCAACTATCTCGAAACGCCGCCGAGCGCGGCCGAGATCGACGGGCTGCTGCGCCTGCTCGATGTCGAACCGCGCCAAGCGATGCGCACCGACGAAGCCGAATACGCCGAGCTCGGCTTGGCCAACGCGTCGCTGACTCGCAAGCAGCTCGTCGCCGCGATCGCCGCGCACCCTCGCCTTCTGCAAAGGCCCATCGTCGTCGCCCACGGCAAGGCCGCGATCGGCCGCCCGCCCGAAAACATTCTCGCTATCCTGGACTGACGCGATGGACAAGCTGCAAGCCATGCACTTGTTCACGCGCGTCGTCGACACCGGCAGCTTCACCGCCGCGGCCGAGCAGATCGGAATCTCGCGCGCGCTCGCCAGCAAGCTGATCCAGAATCTCGAAGATACGCTCGGCGTGCGGCTCTTGAATCGCACGACGCGGCGCCTGAGCCTCACCGAATCCGGCCAGAATTATTATCAGCGCGTCAGCGATGTATTGAGCCGGCTCGCCGAAGCGGAGGCCGAAGCCACCGAGCTCCAGGTCGATCCACGCGGGCGCCTTCGCATCAGCGCGCCGATTCCGTTCTCGACCGCCCACCTCGCGCCGGCGCTGGCCGAATTCCAACGGCTGCATCCGCGCGTCGAGCTCGAGCTCAATCTCAACGATCGTCGCGTCGATCTCGTCGACGAAGGCTTCGACATGGCGATTCGCATCTCGCAGCTCGAGGATTCGACGTTGATGGCGCGCAAGCTTGCGCCGTGCCACATGGTCGCGTTCGCATCGCCCGACTATCTCGCCGCGCACGGCGAGCCGCGCGAGCCCGCCGACCTCGCGCAGCACGAATGCCTGCGCTACACGCTGACGTCGAACAGCGAAGCTTGGGATTTCGAGCGCGACGGCGTCGTCACCGCCGTATCCGCGCGATCGCGCTTGGCTACCAACAACGGCGACTTCATCGCCGCGGCCGCCGCAGCCGGAATGGGCATCGCGCGCCTGCCGACGTTCATCGTCGCCGACTATCTTCGCAGCGGCCGCCTGCGCCGCATCCTGACCGACTGGACGCTGCCGTCGATCGCCGTCTACGCTGTCTATCCGAAGACGCGCACGCTACCGGCGAAGACGCGGCGCCTGATCGATTTCCTCGCCGAGCGGTTCGGACCGGAGCCGTATTGGGATCGCGATTTGCCTTAGGGCGCGCGTCCACGTCATCGTCCCAGCGAAAGCCGCTGCAATCCGCATCATCGTCATCCCGGCGAAAGCCGGGATCCAATTTGCTCTGGCACCAACAGCCAATGGATCCCGGCTTTCGCCGGGATGACAGAGTGAGAGCATCACTCGTGATCGTGCGTGCCGTCGTCGCTGCCATGATGATCATTACCGTGATCATGCGCATCGCCGTCACCGTGATGATCGTCGCTGTGATCGTGCGCATCGTCGTCGCCGTGATGATGATCGCCGTGCTCGCCTTCGCTTTCGGCATTCGCCGTCAGCGCGCCATACTGCTCCGGCGTCATTTCCGGAAGCTTCATCACGAACGCGACGATGTTCCAGATCGCATCGTCGTTGTGCGTCTTGCCCCAGGCCGGCATGCCGCTCATCTTGATGCCGTGCTTGGTGATCCAGAACGCGACTCCCGGCGTGAGCGCGTGGACTTGCGCCAGCACCGGCGGTTTCGGATAGAGCCCGGGCCGAAATTCGTTTTCCTTCATGCCGGGCGCGAGATGGCAGCCCGTGCACATCGACTCGTAATGCTCCGCACCATCGGCGATGCGCTTGGGATCGTTCAGATCCGAAGGCACCGCGATCGCCTCTCCGCGCATCGCGACCGAGCGTTTGCGCAGAGTTGCGAGCACGCTTTCGGTGATGCCCCAGTGCGGCGCGTCGGCACCGATGTCGTAAGCGCCCGACCAAACGAACACGCCGACTGCGACAGCGGCGGTCACGAGCGAACCAAGAATGATCCCGAGGGTTTTCATCGTGTCACCTCTCAATACCAGATGCGCAAGCCTGCGACGAGGCGCATATCGTTGACGTCCAAACCTTCCGCGCGCTCGAAGTCCGCCGTGCGTCCGAACCGCCTCGACCATTCGACGCCGATGTACGGCGCAAATTCCCGCCGGATCTCATAGCGCAAACGCACGCCAAGCTCCGCATCGGAAAGACCCGAGCCGAGGCGCGCAGCGGGATCGTCCTTCCCATACGCGTTGATCTCGATGCGCGGTTGCAGGATCCAGCGTTGCGTCAGCGACAGATCGTAGTCGACCTCGACGCGCAACGCCGAGCGGCCCGCCGATCCCGCGTACGCGGTCGCGCTGACCTCGAACCAATACGGCGCGAGTCCGCGCACGCCAAACGCGGCCCAGTCGCGATCGGCACCTTCACCGAAGTCGTGGCGTGCGCCGAGCTGCGTGTCCCAGTACGTGGCGAACGCGTGATCCCAGAGGATTTCGACATCGGCATGCTCGGTATCCCCGTGCGCGCGCTCGCCTTCGCTGCGCAACCAGAGCTTGTCGAAATCTTTGCCGATCCAGGCCTGTGCGCTCCACGCGGATGCGGCGCCGTTGTCCGTATCGGCGTACTCGAAGCGATCGAGCCGGAACATCGCGTACGTTGCCGCGTCGTCCATCGCCATCACATCCATCATGCGGTCTTCGTCCATCGGTGCCATCGGATGCTCGGGCGGCGCCGGCGCGATGTGTCCGTTGCTCTCGTCGTCCTGCTGCTGCGCGAACGCAAGCCCGCACGATGCAAACGCAACAGCCATCACGATGTGCCGCGATGCGCGCGCGCTCATGCCACCACCACTTCGCGGAACATACCCGCTTCCATGTGATAGAGCAGATGACAGTGATACGCCCAGCGCCCGATCGCATCGGCGTTGACGCGGTAACTCAGCTTCTGCGCGGGTTGCACGACGATCGTGTGTTTGCGGGCGAGGAATTCGCCGTCCGGCGTCTCGAGCTCGCTCCACATGCCGTGCAGGTGGATCGGATGCGTCATCATCGTGTCGTTGACCAGCACGATGCGCACGCGCTCGCCGTGCTTGAAGCGGAGCGGCTCTGCGTCCGAGAAGCGCCGTCCGTCGAACGACCAGAGATAGCGCTCCATGTGACCGGTCAGATGCAGCTCGATCTCGCGCTCCGTATCCGGCGAGATCGGCGCGCCGATCGTGTGCGTGTCGGCGTACGTCAGCACGCGCCGCCCATTGTCGCGAAGGCCGACGCCCGGATCGTCGAGATTGGTGCGCGGCGTGTCGACGCGCATGTCGACTTCGCGTCCGTATTCGCTCGAGGCATGCTTGACCGACGACGATGCACCGTGATCCATCGAAGGCATCGAAGTGCTCCCGCCTTCCATGCCCGCCATTGAACCGTGGTCCATCGCCATCGATCCGTGATCCATGCCGGGCATCGCACCGTGATCCATCTCGCCCATCATGTCGCGCATCGAAAGTAGCGGACGCGGATCGAGCGGCGGCACTTCGGCTTCCATGCCTTGCCGTGGCGCCAGCGTGCCGCGCGCATAGCCGGATCGATCCATCGCCTGCGCGAAGATCGTGTACGCGCGATCGTCTGAAGGTATGACGATGACGTCGCAAGTTTCCGCGGGGCCGAGGCGGAATTCGTCCACCGTGACCGGATCGATATCCTGGCCGTCGACCGCGACGACCTTGAGATCGAGTCCAGGAATGCGCACGTCGAAGAACGTCATCGACGAGCCGTTGATGACGCGAAGGCGCACACGCTCGCCCTGCGCGAACGTGGCGGTCCAGTTGCTCGCCGGCGTCGCGCCGTTCATCAGATACGTGTACGCGCAGGCGGAAACGTCGGCGAGATCGGACGGATCCATGCGCATCTGGTTCCACATGCGCCGCGACGCCAGCGCCTGCGCGACGCCTTCGCGGCTGACGTCCTTTAGGAAATCGCCCGCGGTCGGTTTGCCGAAGTTGTAGTAGTTGCTCTGCTTCTTGAGCGTCGCGTAGATGCGCTCGGGATCGGCGTCGGTCCAGTCCGATAACAAGACGACATGCTCGCGATCGGCCGGAAAGCGCTCGCCGCCTCGCGGCTCGATCACGATCGGGCCGTACAGACCCGTCTGTTCCTGAAAGCGCGAATGGCTGTGGTACCAGTACGTGCCGGACTGGTTGACCGTGAAGCGGTAGAGATAACTCTCGCCCGGCGCGATACCCATGAAGCTCAGGCCCGGCACGCCGTCCATGTCAGCCGGGAGGATGAGGCCGTGCCAGTGGATCGAGCTTCGCTCCGGCAGCGCGTTGCGCACGCGTAGCGTGATCGTATCGCCCTGCCGCCAGCGCAGAAGCGGCGCCGGCAGTTGTCCGTTGACGACCGTCGCGCGGCGCGGTGCGCCGGTGAAATCGACCGGCAACTCGCCGATCTCGAGATCGAACTCGCGACCGCTCAGCACCGAGCGGTTCTCCTGCGCGAACGCGGGCAGGCGCGCGAAACCGAGACTAGCGGCAACACCGCCGAGCGCGAGGCCCTGCACGAAACGCCTTCGCGACGCCAGCGGCGGCGCTACGGCGCTTGAATTCCGAAACTTCATCGTCGAATCTCCGAGGCCGCGCAACGCATGCGCGAACGCGACCGGTGAACGAATGACAAGCACGCACCGATCCGGCGCGCCGCTTGCGGAGAACTATCGGACGATCAGGCGATCGGAGGTCGCAGGAAGCGTGAGGAAATCGTCGCATACGGCCGCGACGGCGGTGCAGCCGACGAATCGGCGAAAGGCGCGATCATCGCCGGCAGTACGCAAAGCGCCAGCACGTCGCCGCAGAAATGCACGCAGACGCAAGTCTTGCCGAGGCAGCACGACGATTCTGCGGCATGGCTCATCTGTGCATGCGACGCATCGTGATGCGCGCAATGCGCGTGATCCGACGCATGCGCAGCGGACACGCCGTGCGGCATCGCCGAGGGCATCGCGACCGCAAGCACGTTGGTCAGCGCCAAGGTCACGGCCATCAGATAAGCCAATGCCCGCGCGCCGCGCGAGCGCGCGACATCGCGGAAACGAAACGGAAAGCTGGCACAAAAACGCGTCACGACCGAGAATGGTACGCATCCGCCGGCGTTTGCGCAAAGGCCCGATACCGCGCAAGCTCTGCGCTCGCTCGCTCGCACCGATCGACGGACGGCCCTGCATACCCTGATGCACGCAATCCGATGAACTACCGCCATGCCTTCCACGCCGGCAATTTCGCCGACGTCTTCAAGCATTCGATCCTGCTGGGTTTGCTCGAGTCGCTGAAGAGCAAGCACACGGCATTCTGCTATTTCGACACGCACGCGGGCCGCGGCCGCTACGATCTTCGCAGCGAGGAAGCGGCGAAGACGCGCGAGTACGCGGGCGGCGTGCAGCGGCTCCTGTCGAGCGCGCGGCTGCCGGCGCTCTTGCACATCTACGTCAATCTCGTGCGCGCGCTCAACAACGGACAGGCCAGCGAGCTCGCGGTGTACCCGGGATCGCCGTACCTTGCGAGCCTGGTCATGCGCAAGCAAGATCGCGCGATACTGTGCGAGCTGCAGGAAGGCGAAGCGAGTGCGCTGAAGACGCTCTTCCGCGGCGACGGACGCTTCGCCGTCCATCAGCGCGACGGTTACGAAGCTTTGAAAGCACTGACGCCTCCCGCGCAGAAGCGTGGCCTCGTGCTCATCGATCCGCCGTTCGAAGCGCAGGCGAGCGAATTTCTGCAGATCGAAGGCGCGCTCGCCGGCGCGCTCGCGCGATGGCCGACGGCGATCCATGCGGTCTGGTATCCGATCAAGCTGCGCCAGCACATCGTGCCGTTCCATCGCTGGCTCGGCGAGCGCTGCGCCGCGCCGCGCGTGCTGGCGGCGGAGTTGCTGCTGCATCCGGACAACTCTTCGCTGCGCCTCAACGGCTGCGGCATGGTCATCCTGAATCCGCCGTGGAAATTCGATCGCCAGCTCGACGAACTGCTGCCGGTTCTGCGCGACCTGCTCGCGCAAAGCCGCTACGGCACCTACAAGCTCGAGTGGCTCAAAGCGGAATGAGTCGACGGTGGGCCGAAGCCCACCGCGTCTTCACTGCACCGTGAGATGAACCGGAACGATCACGCGCGGATGCGCGTTGTCGTTGCTGTCGATGCAAAGATCGGCGGAGTAAGTTCCCGCGGCGAGCGATGCCGCATCGAGCGACACCGAGACGCTCGTCGATGCGCCTGCCTCCGTCGAGCCGCCAGCGAGATCGACGCCGAGCCACGCCACTTCGTTTTGCGCCGTGCAAGGTCCGATCGTCGCGATCGCGAATGCGCTGAGCGCGTTCGAGCGCCCGTCTGCGCCGACCGGCGCGATCGGCGTCGCAAGTCCGGTATTCGTATCGACGGTGTAGGTGCTTTCCATCTGCTGGTCGCCATCGCCCGCGAGGAGATAGAGCGTGCCCGTCGCATCGTCGAAATCCATGTCCGCACCGGCAAGCCGGAAGCCGAGCGGTCCGACGATGCTCGCCTGCGCGGTGTTGCGGTCGATCGCGATCAGGTTGCTGCCGACCGCTTCGACGCCGTAAATCAGGCCTTCGGGACTGACCGCGATCGCCTGCACCTGCGTGCCGAATTGCGGATCGTCGATGCCGCCGATGGCGCCGACGACGGTCGATGCGCCGGTCGCGCGATCGATCGTCAGGAGATGCGACGTGCGCCGCTGCAATCCGCCGTACGAAAGCCCGTAGAAGCGC
>Ga0068862_100000488_pt1 | contig 42364 bp, 41 predicted proteins | sample KBSSwiS52_FD_66598 | JGI IMG/M metagenome (GOLD analysis project Ga0068862, IMG submission 66598) | Switchgrass rhizosphere microbial communities from Kellogg Biological Station, Michigan, USA - KBS Switchgrass S5-2 | ecosystem: Host-associated > Plants > Roots > Rhizosphere > Soil ...
CTACTACGGGCTCGCACTGGTCCTCGCCCTCTGGTACGTGCTCTCGCACACTCCCCTCGGCCGCTACATCTACTTCGTCGGCGAGGGGCGCACCGTCGCCCGCCTCAGCGGGATCCGGGTCGACGCGATCCGCGCCGGTTCGCTGATTGCCGGCAGCACGATCAGCGCCGCCGCCGGGGTCTTCCAGGCCGGCCTGATCGGCGGTGCCGACCCGACCATCGGCCCGACCCTGCTTCTGCCGGCCTTCGCCGCCGCCTTCCTTGGCGCCACCGCGATCGTCCCCGGCCGCTTCAATCCCTGGGGGACCTTCATCGCCGTCTACTTCCTGGCGACCGGGATCGTCGGCCTGCAGCTGATCGGCCTCTCGGGCTGGATCGAACAGGTCTTCTACGGAGCCGCACTGATCCTCGCCGTCGCCGCCAGCCGCCTTGCCAGCAAGCGGGATCGACCCGCCTGGCTCAGCCGCAAGGCGCGCATCCGTCCCAACGCCCCGACGAGAGGAGGGAGCGCAGCATGACCTGGATGGTCGGAATCGACACCGGAGGGACCTTCACCGATCTCGCCGCAGTGGACCCCGAGGGGAACCGCCGCTACGTGACCAAGGTCCCGTCGACCCCGGCCAACCCGGTCGACGGGATCCGCGAGGCGCTGCGGACGTTCGAGCGCGAGTGCGAGGCCTCGCTCGCCGATGTCGCCTTCTTCGCCCACGGGACCACGGTCGGCACCAACGCCGTGCTCGAGGGCAAGGGGTCGACCACCGGCCTGCTGATGACCGAGGGCTTCAACGCGATCTACGAGGTGCGCGGTGGGATCCGTCCCGGCAAAGTCGAACTCGTCGATCCTCGCTACCGCAAGCCCGAGCCACTGGTGCCGCTGCGGCGGACGCGCTACGTGCGCGAGCGGGTCGGCTTCGACGGCACCGTGATGCAGGAGCTCGACGAGGATACGGTCCGCACCGCGGTGCGCGAGCTGCGCGAGGAGGGCGTCGACTCGATCGCCGTCCTCTGCCTCTTCTCCTACGTCAACCCGGCCCACGAGGAGCGGATCGGCGAGATCGTCAGCGAGGAGTACCCAGGGTGCCGGGTCTCGCTCTCGAGCAGAGTGCTGCCGGTCGTTCGCGAGTACATCCGGCTCTCGACCACGGTGCTCGACGCCTATGTCGGGCCGGTCGTCGCCCGTTATTTCGAGGAGCTCGACGAGCGCCTCTCCGGCGACGGCCTGACCACCAGCCAGTCCTACGTGATGCAGTCGAACGGCGGCCTGATGCGGATCGGGCTCGCCGCCGCGCATCCGAACGAGATCCTGCTCTCCGGGCCGGCGGCCGGGGTGGCCTTCGCGATGCGGCTCAGCGAGCGCTGCGAGCAACCGAACCTGGTCACCCTCGACATGGGCGGGACCAGCACCGACGTCAGTGTGATCCGCGACGGCGAGGCCTCCCACACCCGCCAGGGCAACATCGACCGCCAGGAGATCGGCACGCCGATGATCGAGATCCACACTCTCGGTACGGGCGGCGGCACGATCGGCTGGATCGGCAAGGACGGCCTGCTCAAGGTCGGGCCGCAGAGCGCCGGCGCCAACCCGGGCCCGGCCTGTTACGGCCGCGGCGGCGAGGACGCCACCGTGACCGACGCCGACGTGATCCTCGGCTACGTCGATCCCGAGCGTTTCCTCGGCGGCAAGATGACCGGCGACCGCGACCTTGCCGAGGCGGCGCTGGCGCGGCTCGGCGGCGAGCTCGGGCTCGACGCGCTGCAGACCGCGATCGGCATCCACCAGATCGTCGACACCCAGATGGCGATCGGCCTGCGCCTCACCCTCGAGGCGAAGGGCTGCGACGTCAGCGGGTTCAGCCTCGTCCCCTTCGGCGGCGCCGGCCCGGTCCACGCATGGCGGATCGCCGAGGCGGTCGGCATCCCGCGGCTTCTGATCCCGCTCTCGCCGGGGATCGCCTGCGCCGCCGGGCTGCTCGAGACCGACATCGTCCACGTCTACATGCAGAGTGCGATCGGCCGCATCGACACCGTCGACGCAGCCGCGCTCGAGGAGCGGTTCGACGCGCTCATCGAGCGCGCCCGTCGCGACACCGAGATCGAGGGATTCACCCCGGACGAGGTCACGATCCTGCGCCAGCTCGACGTCCGCTACCCGCACCAGGGCTACGAGCTCTCGATGGACTGGCCCGACGAGCCGGTGACCGAGCAGGGGCTGCAGCGGCTGCGCAAGGACTTCGACCTCCGTCACGAGGAGGTCTACGGCACCTCGGCCCCGGACGAGCTGGTCGAGATCGTCAACGTCCGCGTCCGCAGCGTCGTGCCACGGCCACGCCAGGACGCAAGGCTTTCCGCGCAGGCCTCCGGCTCGGCGGAAGAGGCGAAGATCGGCGAGCGGGACGTGCACTTCGAGTCGCTCGGCGGATACGTCGCGACGCCCGTGTACGACCGCTCGCTCCTCCGCCCCGGCATGACGACCGCCGGACCGGCGATCGTCGAACAGCTCGACTGCACGAGCGTGATCGGCCCTCGCTGGTCGGGTGAGGTCGACGAGTTCGGAAACATTTCCCTGACCCATCAGGAGGTAGCGCAGTGAGCGTCGATCCCGTCACCCTCGAGGTCCTCCGCAGTCGCATGGACGAGGTCGTCCACAACATGGAGTGGCTGCTCTTCCACAGCGGCTACTCGCCGATCCTGCGCGAGTCCTACGACGGCAGCGCCAGCGTCCTCGACGCCGACGGCCGCGTCGTCGTCGCGGCCGGGATGCCGATCCACAGCTATCCCTACCTCTACCACGCGAAGGCGATCATCGAGAAGCACGGCGACTCGATGCGCCCCGGCGACACCTACCTGATCAACGACCCCTACGACGGCGGCGCGATGCACCTGCCCGACATCGCCGCCTTCACCCCGGTCTTCCACGAGGGCCGGCGGATCGCCTTCACCGCGAGCATCTCGCACAAGCCCGACATCGGCGGCATCGCCCCCGGCTCCTCGAGCGCCCAGGCCCGCGAGACCCTCCACGAGGGTGTGCTGCTCACCGGGGTCCGCGGCTGGACCGAGGACGGCCTCAACGCCGACGTCGACCAGATCATGCGCGCCAACAGCCGCACCCCGGAGGAGCTGATGGGCGACGTCCGGGCCCAGATCGGCTGCACCCGGGTCGGCTCGGCCCGGCTCCTGAGCCTGGTCGACGAGTACGGCGTCGATGTCCTGCTCGAGTGCTTCGGGTTCCTCCAGAACCGGGCCGAGTCCCTGTTCCGGGCCGAGCTCGCGGCCGTCCCCGACGGCGAAGCCGAAGCGGAAGGGTTCCTCGACAGCGACGGCGCCGATCTCGATCGTCCGGTCCGCTTCCAGGTCAAGGTCGAGAAGCGCGGCGACCAGATCAAGATCGACTACACCGGCTCTGAAGACCAGCGCAAAGGGCCGATCAACGTCCGTCCCCAGGCATCGGAGGCGGCCGCGGTGATGGCGCTGGTCGGCTTCCTCGACCCGGCGATCCCGGTCAACGACGGGATCAACCGGGCGATCGACTTCGTCAACCCGGAAGGGCAGGTCACCCACGCACGCAAGCCGGCGCCGGTGAACAACTACTTCCCGACGATGCAGCTGATGTACGGGCTGGTGATGAAATGCCTCGGCGAGCTCTCGCCCGAGCGGGCGATCGCCCCCGGCGGCCAGGGCACCGGTGCCCTCACCCTGGGATTCCCGGAAGCCCGGACCGGCAAGTCGGCGGTCTACTACGAGCTGATGGTGAGCTCGCTCGGCGGCCACCCGGTGGGCGACGGGACGACCCTGGTGCTCGCCTTCTGCCACATCTCGACCACCCAGCCGATCGAGATCATCGAGACCGAGTACCCGGTGATCGTCGAGCGCTTCGAGCCGGTCGAGGACTCGGCCGGGGCCGGACGCCACCGCGGCGGGCCGGCCTTCGTGCGCGAGTACCGCGCCCTCTCGGACTTCCGTCTCGGCCTCCGCTCCGGCGGGTACAAGTACGGCTCCTGGGGGATCCAGGGCGGCCTCGGTCCGAGCAAGGCCGGCTGCACGCTCAACCCTGGCAGCGACGAGGAGGAGGAGATGCCGGCGCTGTTCGTCCGCGAGATGGAGGGCGACGACGTCGTCCGTGTCGTCTTCGCCGGCGGCGGCGGTCTCGGCGACCCGCATGAACGCGACCCCGAGCTGGTCCGCGAGGACGTCAGCAACGGCATCTACTCGGCGGAGTTCGCCCGTAAGACCTTCGCCGTCGCGCTATCGGAGGACGGGTCCGGGGTCGATGTAGCGGCGACCGCGGAGCTGCGAGCGGGTGCCGGCGCGCCGGTCGCCTGAGTGGGAGCAATTGCTGTAGCCTGTTCTCTATGGCGAACGCTGTTCAGCCCACCGAATCCGCGGAGCCAGTTGACCGGGCCCTCGTCCCGGCTCTGAACGGTGGTTGTCGGATCCTCGCCGCACTCGCGGCCGGGGGTCCGGCCGGGATGACCCTCAGCGAGCTGGTGGGGGAGCTCGGGATCTCGAAGAGCAGCGCTCACGGGCTGCTGCGCACGCTTCAGGCCTGGGGCTACGTCCAGCGCGAGTCGGAGTCGCGCCGCTTCCGCCTCGGGGCGACGCTGGTCTCGATGGGCCAGGCCGCGGCAACCCAGCTGCGACCGGCTGCCCTGCTCGGCGAGCGCCTCCCCGTCCTGGCGGGCGAGCACCAGCTGACCTTCGGCCTCGCCCAGGTGACCGCCGGGACCGCGCAGGTAACCGACCGGGCTTATCCCAGCACCGGCGTCCACGTCGGGATCGGGATCGGCAGCGAGTACGGACCCTTCGACGGGGCGATCGGCAAGTGCCTGCTCGCGGCCGCCGACCCCGCCGAAGCCGAGGAGATCGTGCGAGGGACGGAGATTCCGCGCCACACCGAGCGCACGATCGTCGACCCTGACGTTCTGCTCGCCGAGGTCGCCCTGGTCCGCGAGCGCGGCTGGGCGGCGAGCGCCGGCGAGCTGAAGGAAAACCAGGCGGTCGCCGCGCCGTTCATCGGCGTCGACGGCGAGCTCTCGCTCGTCGTCTTCGCACTCGGCTTCCCGGCGCAGCTGCCCGACGACGCGATCCCCGCCGTCGGCACGGTGCTGCGCAAGACCGTCGGCGCCGTTCAGGACGACCTTGGATTTCAGACCGAAAAGGAGACACCGTGGAGGGACAAGTGAAGGACCGCGTCGAGGTCCTGGTCGGGGTCCGGTCGGACTTCGCTGACGACACCCGGCGCTTCGTCGAGGCGGGCGGCACCGAGATCGGTGTGCTCTGCCATGACGGCCGCTTCTATGCCTACGAGAACCGTTGCGTCCACCAGGGAGGGCCGGTCTGCGAAGGCCGCATCCTCGGCCGGGTCGAAGCCGTCCTCGACGAGGAGCAGCGAGTTCTGGGCGAACGGTTCTCCGATTCGGAGACCCACCTGATCTGTCCGTGGCACGGCTACGAATACGACCTCGAGACCGGCGAGTGCGCGGTCGACCGGCGCCTCAAGCTGCGCCGCTTCGAGGTCGCCGAGAAGGGAGATGAGATCTATGTCCTCGTCTGAGCAGACGCTGGACCTGACCGCCGCCTCGCTGGTCGACCACACCGACGAGGAGCTGCAGCTGCTCTTCGCCGCCGTCGTCCGCGAGTACGCGCGCCGTCAGCAGGAAAACGACGAGAAGTTCGCCGCCTTCGCGGTCGGCAAGGGTGACGTGATCACCGGCACCGACGCCGCGATCGCCGCCTCGGCGATCCTCGAGAGCGCCGGGGTCGAGATCTTCGAGCTCGGTATGTGGAAGGCCTGGGGGACCGCCTGATGTCGAGCACCGAGACGATGCGAGACGTGGTCGACCAGCCGGAGGCGCGCAGCCTTCGCCTGGGGACGCACTTCGACACCCGCGAGGCGCTGAAGAACGCCCAGCGGCAGGCCGAGGAGCGTGACCTCAAACGGATGCTGGTCGTCGACGTCGACGCCCACCACTACGAGACCGAGTCCTGGGCCGAGATCACCGACTACCTCGAGGACCCGGTCCTGAAGCACCTCTCGCGCTCGAGCGGGATGGGCAAGCTCAACGGCAGCCAGTCGCCGCTGCTGGCGCCGCAGATCGGCAACCAGGACATCGCCGGCCGCCTGCCTCGCTACCCGTACCGCGGTCTCGAGCAGGCCGGCCCCGGCGAGCACCGCGACACGGTGATCGTCAAGCGGGCGATGGAGATGATGGGGGTCGACTACCAGATCGTCTTCCCGACTCCGATGCTGGCCCTCGGCATGCATCCCCAGACCGACATCGAGGTCGCGGTCGCGCGCGCCTACGCCCGTTGGATCACCGAGCGGATCTGCGCTCACGAGCCGTCGATCAAGACGATGCTCTACCTGCCGTTCAACGAGCCCGAGGCCTGCGTCCGGATCGTCGAGGAAATGGCCGACGCGCCCGGTGTGGTCGGCTTCATGGTCACCGCCGTCCGTTACAAGCCGGTCCACCACAACAGCTACATGCGGCTCTACCGGGCGATCGAAGAAACCGGCAAGCCACTCGGCTTCCACGCCGGCTACACCTATGCCGACCGCGGGATGGAACAGATGAACAAGTTCCTCTCCGTCCACGCGCTCGGCTTCACGGTGTTCAACATGATCCACATGACCAACTGGGTCATCAACGGACTGCCGGAGCGGTTTCCGAAGCTCGACGTGATGTGGATCGAGAGCGGGCTCGCCTGGCTGCCGTTCCTGATGCAGCGGCTCGACAACGAGTACATGCTGCGGCCCTCCGAGGCGCCGCTCCTGAAGCGCAAGCCGAGCGATTACATGCGCGACATGTACTTCACCTCGCAGCCGATGGAGGCGACCGACAACGCGAAGATGCTCGAGCTGACCTTCGAGATGATCAATGCGAAGGAGCGGTTGATGTTCTCGTCGGACTACCCGCACTGGGACTTCGACCTGCCGAGCCTGATCTACGACCAGCCCTTCCTCGACGAGGCCGAAAAGCGAGCGATCCTTGGCGGCACCGCGCAGAAGCTGTTCAAACTCGACCCGAGCGAGATCGGCAAGCCGGAGATCAATAGCTAACTTTTATAGGCGACTTTGATACCGTTCATTCGATGAGCTCAGGGATCTCAGCGCGCGAGGGAGCGGCCTCGACCGCGGAGCTGCAGAGGCTCGATCGCGCCCACCTGGTCCATCCCCACCAGGTGATCGGTCACCCGCTCGACCCGATCGTGATGACGCGCGGCAAGGGCGCCCTGCTCTGGGACAGCGACGGCCGCGAATACATCGACGGCACCTGCGGCCTCTGGCAGTGCGCCGTCGGCCACGGCCGCCAGGAGCTGGTGCGAGCCGCCAGCGAGCAGATGGGCGAGCTGGCGTTCTACTCGTCGTTCTGGGACTACTCGAACAAGCCGGCGATCGAGCTCGGTGCCCGCCTCGCCGCGCTGACCGGCGACCGCCTCGGTCACGTTCACTTCACCAGCGGCGGTTCGGAGGGCAACGAAGTGGCGGTCAAGCTGGCGCGCCTGGCCTGGGAGCGGGCCGGGTCGCCGGAGCGCGACGTGATCCTCTCGCGACATGGTGCCTACCACGGCTCCGGTGCCGGCGCCTCCCTCGCCGCCACCGGCATCCCGCCGCTGCGGGAGGGCTTCGGGCCGATCGCGCCGGGCTTCGAGTACCTGCGCCGGCCGCAGGCCGGCGATCCCGAGAACGGCGACCTCGATCTCCTCGTCGCCGACCTCGAGGCGGCAATCGAGCGGATCGGCGCCGAGAAGATCGCCGCCTTCATCGGCGAGCCGATCATGGGCGTCTCCGGCGTCATCGTCCCGCCCGAGGGCTACTGGCCCCGGGTCCAGGAGGTGCTGCGCCGCCACGACATCCTCCTCATCTTCGACGAGGTGATCACCGCCTTCGGCCGCCTCGGCCACTGGTTCGCGGCAGAGCGCTTCGACGTCGAGCCCGACATGATCGTCACCGCCAAGGCGATCACCAGCGGTTACTTCCCGTTCGGCGCCGTCCTGATCGGCGATCGCCCGATGGAGCTGCTCGACGGTCAGCTGCTGCGCCACGGCTTCACCTACAACGCCCACCCGGTCGGCGCCGCCGTCGCCACCGCCAACCTCGACCTGATCGAGTCGGAGGGCCTGCTCGACCGCGTCACCGAGACCGGTGCCCGGCTCGGCGAGCTGCTCCACGACCTGGCCCAGTTCGACGCCGTCGCCGAAGTGCGGGGGGAGGGCCTGATGTGGGCGCTCGAACTGGTCGACGGAGACGCCGTCGCGCTCGCCACCGAGGTACGGGAGCGGGGTGCGATAGTGCGCGGGATGGAGCGCCGGATAACTCTCTCGCCGCCGTTCACGATCGCACCGCTCGAGATCGAGCGGCTGATCGAAGCGATCGCCGGCGCGATCGACGCGGCATGAGCGGTGCCGAGTATCCCTACGGGGACCTCCGCGACTATCTGGCCGAGCTCGAATCGCGCGACCTGCTGTGCCGGATCACCGAGCCGGTCGACAAGGACACCGAGCTGGTGCCGCTGGTGCGGCTGCAGTTCCGCGGCCTGCCCGAAGCGGAGCGGCGCGCCTTCCTGTTCGACCAGGTGACCGACGCCCGCGGCCGTGACTTCGACGCCGCCGTCGCGATCGGCACCTTCGCCGCCTGCCGCGCCGTCTACGCGGCGGCTCTCGGCATCGACCACGCGTCCGAAGCCGGCCCCGTTTGGCAGCGCGGGCTCTCCGAACCGATCGAGCCGGTCAACGTCGACACCGGACCCTGCAAGGAGGTCGTGATCACCGACCCCGACGAGCTCGAGCGGAGCGGCGGCGTCGACGCCTTTCCGCACCCGATCTCGACGCCCGGCTTCGACAACGCCCCCTACCTCACCTCCCCCTACTGGATCAGCAAGGACCCCGAGGACGGGACCTACAACGTCGGCGTCTACCGCGGCATGATCAAGGGCCCGCGGCGGGTCGGGCTGCAGATGGACACGCCCTCCCAGCACATCGCGGTGCAGCTGCGCAAAGCAAAGAAGCTGGGGGTCTCGCTCGAGGTCGCGATCGTGATCGGCGCGGTGCCGGCGCTCGGCCTCGCGAGCGTCCAGAAGGTCCCCTACGGCGTCTCGGAGCTGACGATCGCCGGCGGCCTGATGGGCCGCCCGCTCGAGGTCGTCCAGTGCGAGACCGTCGATCTCGTCGTCCCGGCCGCCGCCGAGCTGGTGATCGAGGGGACCGTCGACCCCACCAACCTCGAGCCCGAGGGCCCCTTCGGCGAGGCCAGCGGCTACATGGGCCCGCGCACCCACTCGCCGACCCTGCAGGTGTCGGCAATCACGCATCGCAAGCGGCCGATCGTGCAGGCTTTCATCAGCGAGTTCCCGCCGAGCGAGTCGACGCTGATGCGGAAGATCGGCTTCGAGAACGTCTACCGCCGCTTCCTGCGCGAGTCCTGCAACATCGCCGCTGTCGAGGACGTCTGCTTCTACGAGATGGCGACCTGCAACATGATGTTCGTGATCCGGCTCAAGGATCCGAGCCCGGGCCAGGCCTGGCAGGCGATGTACGCGGCCGCCGGCTACGAGCCCTCGATGGGAAAGCTGATCGTCGCCGTCGACGAGGACATCGACCCGGAAAACCTCGAGTCGGTGGTCTGGGCGCTTGCCTTCCGGACCCAGCCCCACCGCGACACCAAGATTCTCGACAACCGCCTCGCCCGCCTCGATCCATCGATGCCGGCCGACCCCGAGGCGCCGATCGCCGCCGAAGCATCGGCGCTGCTGATCGACGCGACCCGCGGCCGCGACTATCCGCCGACCTCGCTCCCGACCGAGGAGCACATGGTCGGAGCCCGCCGGACCTGGGAGCGCCTCGGCCTGCCGGATCTCGAGCTGCGTGAGCCGTGGCACGGGTATGAGCTCGGCGGCTGGAGCGAGGAACAGCGCGGCGAGGCGGCGCTCGCGGTCCTCGGCCGTTATCTCGAGACCGGGAGCAAGCTGACGCGATGATCCGTCCGTCACAGCTGTTGACATGTCAACCTGTGCTCGTGTGCGCCCCGGACGTTCGTCGGGGGCGGCGGGAAGACCAGGAAAGTGGCCAGAGCTAAAGCCGATCCAGACTCCTCTAACGAGGTCGTGGGCGCCTTCTACAAATGGATCGCCAGGGCGCGCGACGAACCCGACATGCTGCATTCGCAGGGGTTCGAGGAGTACTTCCACGGCGTCGCCGAGGCTCGCTACGTGATCCGCAAAGTCTTCCGGATCGTCGACGACCAGGCGAAGCGGGCAGGCCTCGAGCCGCTCGAGCACCAGGCGCTGATCCAGATCTTCGGTTCGCGCAAGCCGCTGCGGGTGATCGAAATCGCCGAGCGCCTCGACATCCCGCCGGCGTTCGCTTCGCGGCTGGCGATCGGACTCGAGGAGAAGGGCCTGGTGACCCGCTCGCGCTCGGGCGAGGACAAACGCAGCACCCATGTCGAGGCCACCGACGCGGCACGCGACGCGCTTGCCGGGATCGACCAGGTGGTCGGTATGCACGTCGACTACTTCCAGCAGCAACTCAGCGAGGCCGAGCGGGCCTCGGCGCTGGGGATCTTCGCCTTCTACGTCGGCGCGTCGCGGGTCGCGGACTTCGAGCAGCTGATCGAGCAGGTCAAGGGCTCGGCGGTCGGCCACTCCAGCGGCTGACCACGTCGGCTTCGAAGCCGAGCTGGTCGAGCGCCCGGCCGACGGTCTGGTCGACGATCTCCTCGACCGAGCGGGGCCGGTGGTAGAAGGCCGGGACGGGTGGCATCAGGATCGCGCCGGCTTCGGCGGCCTGCATCATCAGCCGGATCTGGCCGAGGTGCAGCGGCGTCTCGCGGAAGAGGAGGACGAGCGGCCGCCGCTCCTTCAGCGTCACGTCGGCGGCGCGGGCGAGGAGGTTGTCGGCGAAGCTGTTGGCGATCGCCGAGAGGGTCTTGATGCTGCAGGGCGCGATCAGCATCCCGTCGGTCTGGAACGAGCCGCTGGAGATCGAGGCGGCGAGGTTCGTCTCGCTGTGGGTCACGTCGGCGAGCTCCGTCAGTTCGCGGGCGGTGCGGTCGGTCTCCATCGCGATCGTGGTCCGGGCTCCGGCGCTGACGATCAGATGGGTTTCGACGTCGTCCATCGCCGCCAGGAGCTCGAGCGCGCGGATCCCGTACACCGCTCCCGAGGCGCCGGAGATGCCGACGACAAGGCGCCTGCTCATCGCCGCTCTCTCGCCAGTTGGCGGAAGGAGCCGGCGAAGAACAGCAACGGTTCGGCGTCGTCGCGTACCCGCGCCGACCCGACCCGGCCGACGAGGATTTCGTAGGCGCCGAAATCGTGCTCCGCCTCGAGCTCGCACTCGAGCGCGGCGACCGCTTGCGGTAGCAGTGGCTGACCGAGCTCGCCGCTGTCGTGGGCGATGCCGGCGAAGCGGTCGCCCTTGCCGGCAAAGGTCCGCGCCAGCTCGCCCTGGTCCTCGGCCAAGACGTTGACGGCGAAGCGGCGGGCCGCCCCGATCCGCGCCCGCGTCGTGCCCTCACGGCGCAGGGTGACGAGCAGCAGGGGTGGTTCGCAGGCCTCGGCCCAGACGTTGGCGGTGCAGCCGTGGAGGCCGTCGGCGTCGGCCACGGTGATCACGGCGACATTGGTGGCAATCAGCGAGAAGGCGGTTTCGGGATCGGAGCGGTCACTCATCGTCGAGTTCGAGCAGTTGAGCAGTGGCTCTGGGAGCGGCAGCCATCGTAGTCCAGCGAATCGAAGGGGGCGAGATCAGCATTACCTAATTCACCTATCTAGATACCCTAGTTAAGTCGCTTATTTGTGGCTAGGATAACGCCGTCGTCGCATAACGAGTTGCTACACTTAGATTACTAACTTGAGTATCGTATTAACGACTGGTAACCAGGGATACGGAGGCCGGAGAGAATGCCACGGACGGGAACCGACTACCTCGACCGACTGCGAGACGGACGCGCCGTCTTCATCGATGGGGAACGAGTCGAGGATGTGACCGCTCATCCCGCGTTTCGCCAGTCGACGCGGTCGGTTGCGCGCCTCTACGACATCGCCGCCGACCCCGCCAACGCCGAGCTGATGACGGCCGAGTCCCCGTACGGGGGAGATCCGATCAACGTCATCCATTCGATCCCACGCTCGCACGAGGACCTCAACCGGCGGCGCCGCGGTCTACGCAAATGGAGCGAATCGACGTTTGGCACGATGGGTCGCAGCCCCGATCACGTCGCCGCCTTCTTTGCCGGCTTCGCGGGCAACGCCGGGGTATTCGGCCGAGCTGGCAAGGAGTACGCCGAGAACGTCGTCAACTTCCACCGCAAGATGTGCGAGGAGGATCTGTACCTCGCGTACACGATCGTGCCGCCGCAGATCGACCGCTCCAAACCGGCGAGCGAACAGGCCGATCCCCATCTCTACGCCGGAGTCAAGGAAGAGCGCGACGGCGGAATCGTGATCAAAGGCGCCCAGATGCTGGGCACTGGCGCGACGCTGGCCGACTACATCCACCTCAGCACGATCTTCCCGCTGCGCCCGGGCGACGAGAACTACGCGATCTCGGTGGTGATGCCGGTCGCGACGGAGGGCGTCCAGGTCTACTCGCGGCGCTCCTATGCCGAGGGGGCGACGAGCGTCTTCGACTACCCGCTCTCGACCCGCTTCGACGAGACCGACTCGCTGGTCGTCTACGACGACGTATTCGTCCCCTGGGAGAATGTCTTCGTGTACCGCGACATAGAGCTCGCCCAGGCGCAGTGGTGGGAGACCGCGGCGCACGTGCTCGGCAACCACCAGGCGCAGGTCCGGTTCAACACCAAGCTCGACTTCCTCACCGGCATCGCTCACCTGGTCGCGAAGATGAACGGGATCGCCGCGCTGCCCCCGGTCCAGTCGTCGCTCGGCGAGCTGGCGGCGCACGCATCGCTGGTCGGCGGTCTCGTCCACGGCGCCGAGCAGAACTGCATGATCGACGACGAAGGGGTTGCCCACCCCGGGCACGCCGAGACCTACGCCAACATGACGCTCCAGTCGGACCTGTATCCGAAGGTGCTGCAGATGATCCGCGAGCTCTGCGGCGGCGGCCTGATCCAGTTGCCGTCCTCGGTGGACGATCTGCGCAGCGCCGAGATCGGGCCGGTGCTCGAGCGCTACATCCAGTCGCCGGGGGTCAGCTCGGAAGAAAGGGTCAAGCTGCTGAAGCTCGCCTGGGACATGGTCGGCTCGGAGTTCGCCAGCCGCCACCTCCAGTACGAGATGTTCTACGCCGGCGCGCCCTTCGTGGTGAAGATGCGGATGTTCCAGAACTACGACTTCGATCGAGCCGACGCGCTGGTCCGAGAGGCCCTGGACGCGTACGACATGGATGGATTCCGCGCCGAGGTCGCGACGGCTCCGGAGGGCGACTCTTGAGCGAGCTCCGCGACGCCTATCCGCTCTTCGTCGGCGGCGAGTGGCGGAGTGGAGAGGACGGAGCCAGCGCGGTTTCGATCGATCCCTCGACTGGCGAGGAGGTCGCCAGGGTCACCGACGGGACCGGCGACGACGTCGCTGCCGCCGTCGATGCCGCCGCAGCTGCAGCGCCTGGGTGGGCGGCGGTCCCGTGGGCGGAGCGGGCCGCGGCTCTGACCACGCTGGCGGCGCGGATCGAGGAGGACGCGGAGAGCTTCGCCGGCCTCGACGTGGTCGACGCCGGCATGCCGATCCGCGGCTCGCGCCGGGACGTCGCCAACGCCTGCACCTACCTTCGCTATTTCGCCGGGCTCGCCTCCGAGTTGAAGGGGCAGTCGATCGACGTGCCCGGGACGAGCCTCGACCTGACTCTGCGTGAGCCGTTCGGCGTGGTCGGTCGCATCGTCCCCTTCAACCATCCGCTGCAGTTCGCCGCGGCGGCGATCGCGGCACCGCTCGCCGCCGGCAACACGGTTGTCCTCAAGCCGGCCGAGCAGACGCCGATCTCGGCGCTGCACCTGGCCGAGCTCGCGGCGGAGGTCCTGCCCGCCGGGGCGGTCAACGTGGTCTCGGGGGGCGCCACTGCGGGTTCGGCCCTGGTCCGTCATCCACTCGTCCGCCGCATCGGCTTCACCGGCAGCGTTCGCACCGGCTCGGCGGTGCTGTGCGAAGCCGCCGACCTGATCAAGGTGGTCTCGCTCGAGCTCGGAGGAAAGAACCCCTTGATCGTGCTGCCCGACGTCGACCCCGAGCAGGCGGCCGAGCTGGCGACGATCGGCATGAACCTGCAGCGGACCGCCGGCCAGTCGTGCGGCTCGACCTCGCGGGTCTATCTGCACGACGAGGTCCACGATCAGGTCCTCGAGCGGATCGTCGAGCGCTTCGAGCAGCTCGAGCTCGGCGATCCTCGCAAGGAGACGACCGATGTCGGGCCGCTCGCCTACGCGGCGCACGCCGAACGCGTCCGCGCTGCGATCGTCGCAGCCGGCGAGGAAGGCGCCGAGCTTCGCACCGGCGGCCCCGAGGCGCCCGAGGGGACGCGCGGTGGATGCTTCGTCCAGCCGACGGTCATCGCCGGCGTCGAGGACTCGATGGAGGTCGCGCGGCAGGAGATCTTCGGGCCCGTCGTCTCGATTCTCCGCTGGAGCGACGAGGCGGACGTCCTGGCGCGAGCGAACGCGCTCGAGCTCGGTCTGACCGCGAACGTCGCAACCAACGACCTCTCCGCCGCACTCCGCTTCGCCCGCGGGCTGGAAGCCGGCTACGTCTGGGTGAACGGTCGTGGCCAGCGTCCCTTCGGCGCGCCGTTCGGGGGCTGGAAGCTGAGCGGGCTGGGCGAGGAGAACTCGCTCGGCGAGTTGCTCAGCTACACCCGGACCAAGAACGTCAATCTCAGCGGGCTGGCCTGACGCGATGAGCGACCTGGTCCGGATCGAGGCCGTCGAGCAGCAGCACTTCCGCGAGGCGATGTCGCTTTTCGCCACCGGCGTCACGGTGATCACCACCAGCCCGCCCAGCGGCCCGGCGGGAATGACCGCCTCGGCGGTCTGCTCGCTCTCGGTCGACCCCGTGCAGCTCCTCGTCTGCATCAGCACCCACCTGCCGACCCACGACGCGCTGATGCAGTCGGGCCGCTTCGCCGTCAACGTGCTCGGCGAAGGCCAGGGCGAGATGGCGCTTCGCTTCGCGACCCCCGGAATCGACAAGTTCGCCGGCGTCGCCGTCGACGACAGCGGCGGCGTGCCGGTGCTCGACGACGCGATCGCCCATTTCGTCTGCGAGTCGCGCGAGCGCTTCCCCGGCGGCGACCATTCGATCTTCATCGGCGAGGTGGTGCGGCTGGGGATGCGGCCCGGGGCCCGGCCGCTGCTCTACTTCGCCAGCGAGTTCGGCACCCTTGCGACCGCCGAGGACGCTGTCTTGAAGTCCTGGCATGACCGCGGGGCAGCCCTGTGAAACCACCGACCACAAGCAGCGAATCGAGGTAGAGATGGCTGCGTCTGAGCTGAAGAACGCACCCGCTCCCTTCTGGGTGGCGGGTACTCCAACCAGTGGCGCCGAGAGCTTCGAGGTCAGGCACCCCCACGACGAACGGGTCGCGCACGAGGTCTCGATCCCCGCCGCGGCCGACGTCGAGGCCGCGGTCAGCGCCGCCGTCGAGGTGGCGGAGGAGCTCGCGTCCCTGCCTGCCTACGTCCGCAGTGACGCCCTCGCCCACGTGTCCCGCCGGCTCGGCGAGGAGCGCGAGGACATGGCCCGCACGATCACCACCGAGAGCGGCAAGCCGATCCGCTGGTCGCGGGTCGAGGTCCAGCGCACCCTGCTCAACTACCAGCGGGCTGCTGAGGAGGCGAAGCGCTTCTCGGGCGAGATCGTCAGGCTCGACACCGACCCGATCGGGGCCGGCCGCGTCGGCTGGGTGCGGCGCTTCCCGCGCGGTCCGGTGCTCGGCATCAGCCCCTTCAACTTCCCGCTCGGGCTCGCGTCGCACAAGGTCGCCCCGGCAATCGCCGTCGGCGCGCCGATCGTGATCAAGCCTGCTCCGCAGACGCCGCTGACGGCGCTCCGGCTGGCCGAGCTGATCGCCGAGACCGACCTGCCGGCGGGGGCGCTCAGCGTCCTGCCGCTGCCGAACGGGCCGGCGCTGGACGCGCTGGTCGCCGATCCGCGCCTGCCGATCATCTCCTTCACCGGCTCGGAGGTGGGTTGGAAGATCAAGGCCTCGCAGCCGCGCAAGCACGTCCTGCTCGAGCTCGGTGGCAACGCCGCCGTCGTCGTCCACGAGGACGCGGACCTCGGCGCCGCCGCGACCAGCATCGCGATGGGAGGCTTCGTCCAGGCCGGCCAGACCTGCATCGCGACGCAGCGGGTGCTCGTCCACCGCAGCGTCGCCGACGAGTTCGGGGCGTTGCTGGTCGAACGCACGCGCGGGCTCGCCACCGGCGACCCCTACGACGAGGAGACCGTGGTCGGGCCGCTCGTCAGCTCGGCCGCGGCGGACCGGGTGACTGCCTCGATCGAGGCGGCGATCGGCGCCGGCGCCGAGTTGCTGACCGGCGGCGAGCGCGACGGCAACACGATCGCCCCCGCGGTCCTCGCCGGGGTCGAGCCCGGCATGGACCTGTGGAGCGAGGAGATCTTCGGGCCGGTGCTCGCCCTCTCCACCTATGACAGCGTCGACGATGCCTTCGGCGCCGTGAACGATTCGCGCTTCGGCCTCCAGGCGGGAGTCTTCACCTCGAACATCGAGCTGGCGATGCGCGCCCACCGCGAGCTCGAGGTCGGCGCGGTGATGATCGGAGAAAGCCCGTCTTTCCGTGCCGACGCGCTTCCCTACGGGGGCTGGAAGGCATCGGGGGTCGGTCGCGAGGGCATCCGCGCCGCGATGGACGAACTGACCGACACCCGCGCCTTGGTGCTGCGCGGAATCTGATTTCGGCAGCCCTGGCCGACTTCGATGGGCAGGGGTTGACCGGCGGGGTCCCAGCCGGATAGATTGGGAAGATAACTACGGTACTGAAGTACGCTTCTTGAGTTGAACGCAGGAATGACATGAGGAGAGAGCACTGTGAGTAGAAGGCTTGTTCCAAGGCGCGGCGCGAAGCCGATCGCCGCTGTCCTGGTCGCACTCGTCGCGGCGTTGCTGGTTGCCGCCTGTGGCGGCGGCAGCGACAGCACCAGCAGCGGCGGCACCGGCGGTGGGGGATCGGAAACCGGTGGCGAAGGCGGCGGCTCGTCGATCCGCGTCGCCTTGGTCCAGGCGGCGACCGCGAACCTGCCGGTCGAAGTCGCGGCCGCCGAAGGGCTATTCGAGAAACAGGGCCTGGATGTCACGGTGGACACGCCGAACATCCCGTTCTCACAGCTTCCGGCTGCCCTGGGCAAGCAGTACGACCTCGTGATCGGGACCGAGCCGGGCCTGATCACCGCGGCAGACAGCGGGATCGACCTGAAGGCCGTCTCAGGTCTCCAGCGCGACAACCCCAAAGACCCCGGCGCGGCACTGGTGGTGCCGGAAGGGTCGCCGATCAAAAGCATCAAAGACATCGGCGGGAAGAGCGTGGGTGCTCCTTCGACCGTCGGCAACAACTTCTCGGCGCTCGAATGCTGGGCGCGCAAGGAAGGTGTCGATCCGAGCTCGATCCGCGGTCTCGAAGCCGCCACCCCGCAGATCCCCGAACTGCTCGAATCCGGCCGCTTCGAATCGGCGCTGTTGTTCGAACCGCTGCTGAAACCGTTGGTCGATGGCGGCTCGACGGATCTCGGAAATGCCTACCAGGAGTGCTTCGGCGAACCCTCCCAGTACACCTCGCTGTGGCTGGCGCAGGGAAGTTGGGCCGAAGAAAACAATGAAGCGATCAGCAAGTTCCTCGCCGCCCTCGAAGAAGCCCAGGGAGTGATGGAAAAAGATCCGGAAGGATCCCGGGCGATCTACATCAAAACCAGCGGCCTGCCGCCGGAAGCGGCGGAAAACACCCCGATCATCCCCGACGAGTTTGATTTCTCGCAGGGCGAACCGATCGTTGAAAACATCGAACTGTGGGTCGAAGTCCTGGAAGAAAACGGGACCTTCGAAGGCGAAGTCGACCCCGAAGAACTGGTTCTCTCCCCCTAGTCCGACGGTCCGGAGCCCGGCGCGCGACGCCGGGCTCCGGGCCGGTCTTGCCGCGCCGCTGGCGCGGCAGCGCTCAGCCGCGTTCGCTGTGCGACGCGGCCCGCGAGGTCTCGGCCTCGAGGCTGGCGCCGACTCGGACGTCGACAACGACAGCGGCGCCGGCCCGGGCTTCGGCGAGGGCGTCCGGCACGGTTCGGGCGAGCGCCTCGCGGCTCGCGATCGGACCATGGCCGGCGACCCCCTGGGCCCGCGCCAGCGCCGCCAGATCGACGTCGGGATCGGCGATCCGCTGGCCGATCCAGCGGTTCTCGGTCGGGCGTGAGCGGATCTCGGCGACCCGCTGCTGGTGGATCTCGTCGTTGAAGAAGGAGCGGTTGTTGGCGACGATGACGAGCAGCCGGATCCCGTAGTGGGCGGCCGTCCAGAGCGCGTTGGCCCCCATCACGTAGTCGCCGTCGCCGAGCACGGCCACAGCCAGGCGATCGCTCTCGCGCAGCGCCAGGGCGGCGCCGATGGCCATGCCCAAGCCGGAGCCGATCCCCTCGCCGCCGTCGGCGCCGAGCATGTCGAGGGGGTGGTCGGCGGCCCAGTGGTCGCCGGCCCAGCTGTTCGGGACCCGGACCAGGCAGATCTCCGTCTCGCCGACTGCTCCCTCCAGGGCGGCGGCGATGTCGGCGACGCCGAGCTCGCCGCCGGCGCTGCCCTCGACGGCTGCCCGCGGCGGCTTGGCGATGCTCGGCCAGCCCGAGCGGCGGGCCGGCGGGAGCTCCCGCACGAGGGCGCCGACCGTGGCATCGACATCGGCGGCGAGGCGCAGACCGACCGCCGCCGGGGCGAACGACTCCTTGCCCCAGCCGTTGTGGAGCTGGTGGTCGAGCGTGACAGAGATCGTCTTCGCGGCGACCTCCTCGGAGCCGCCGAGGGTGCCGCCGAGGTCGAGCCAGTCGAGGGCGAGAACGGCGTCGGCCTCCTCGAGAGCCTCGCGCAGCTGGGGCGAGGTGAAGGTCGAGGGCGGGGCGGCGTGAAGCGGGTGGCGGTTCGGGAACGCGGCCGGCAGCTTGGGATGGGTGAAGACCTGGGCTTCGAGGGTCTCCGCGAGTTGCATCCGCTCTTCCCAGCCGCGCTCGGAGCGGTCCGTGCGGCCGATCAGTAGGACGGGGCGCTCAGCCCGCAGCAGGCGGGCGGCGACCTCGGCGACGGTGCGCTGTGGCGGCTCGGGGGCGACCGCGGGGTCCCAGCCCGCCAGCCGCGGCAGCGGCTGGGACGGATCGAGCTCGGCTTCCAGCACCGAGGCGTCGAAGCAGACGTAGGTCGGCGCCCGCGGGACGCTGCGGGTCACCATCTCAGCCTGGCGCAGCGCGTCGTAGGCCGCGGCGGGCGAGAGCGGCTGATCGTCCCACTTGAGGAACGGGCGGACCAGCGCGGCCTGGTCGGTCGCGGTGTGGAGCCAGTCGATCCAGGGGCGGCGGCGGGCCGCGTCGAGCGGGCCGCTGGCGCCGAGCAGGAGCATCGGCACGCGGTCGCAGAAGGCGTTGAAGATCGCCATCGAGGCGTGCATCAGGCCGACGTTGCTGTGCAGCGCCACCGCCAGCGGTCGGTCGCTCACCTTCGCGTAGCCGTGGGCGATCGCGACGGCGTGCTCCTCGTGCAGGCAGAGCAGCATCTGCGGCCGCTCGTTGCCGAGATGGTTGACGAGGCTGTCGTGGAGCCCGCGGTAGCTCGAACCGGGGTTGAGCGCGACGTACTCGATCCCGGACTCGCGCAGAAGCTCGGCGAGGACGTCGCTGGCCCAGCCCGGCGGCCCCTGCTCGACCCCGGCCGGGCGCTCCGGTCGCTCGGCTCCCGCTTTCATCATTTAGGGAAGTTCAGTCGGCAACATAAGTTGCCTAAATCTATAGGACTGAGAGTTCAAGCGAGCAGTGTCGCGACCGCTTCCGCGAAGACCTCGCCGTGGCGGTCGACCTCACTCTCGGTATGCACCGGGGAGACGAGGCAGCGGTTGTGGAAGGGGAAGACGACGACGCCCCGGTTGAGCGCGAAGAGGTGGAAGAACCCGGAGAGGTCGGCGTCGACCGCGGCGGCCCCCTCGGCGCCGTCGCGGAGCCGCTGCGGTGTGAAGTGGTACTCGACGCGGCCGCCGATGCGGACGACGTGCCAGGGCAGACGGTGGGCCGAGATCACCGCGGCGATGCCGGCTTCGCAGTGCCTGCCGAGCTCCTCGGTGAGCGCGAACGCCTCCTCGGTCAGGACCTCCGTCAAGGTGACGCGCATCGCCGCCAGCGAGAGGGCGTTGGCGGCGAGGGTGCCGCCGACCCCGGCCATGCCGGCGCGGGCCGGGTCGACGGTCGCTTCGAGCTGCGCGGCAAGCGGCTCGCTGACGCCGAGCGCCGCCGCCGGGACGCCGCTGGCGACGGCCTTGCCGACGACCAGCATGTCGGGCTCGAGGCGGTGCCGAGTGGTCCAGCCGCCGGGCCCGGCGCTCAGGGTGTGCGTCTCGTCGATGATCAGGACCGCGCCGGCCTCGCGGGTCGCCTTCCGCAGCTCCTCGTGGAAGCCGGGCTGGGGCAGGACGACGCCGGTGTTGGTCAGTGCCGGCTCGGTGAGGACGCAGGCGACATCGCCGTGGGCGAGCTCGGCGCGCAGCGCCTCGAGGTCGTTGAACGGCACCACGCGGGTGGTCAGCGCCGGGTCGACGGCGGCGCCGAGGCTGCCCTCGCGGGGCACCACGCGGCCGTCGCGCAGCGTCGCGAAGCACTCGCTGACGGTGCCGTGGTAGCAGCGGTCGAAGATCAGCACCTTCGGCCTCGCGGTCAGCAGGCGCGCGTAGCGGAGCGCGTGGCGGTTTGCGTCGGTGGCGCTCAGCGTGTACTGCCAGCGCGGCAGGCCGAAGCGGCGCTCGAGCTCGCGGCTGACCTCGATTCCGTCGGCGGTCGGCAGCATGAAGGTCAGGCCCTCGGCGGCGCGGGCGCGGATCGCGGCGACCGCGGGCGGCGGTGAGTGGCCGGTCATCGAGCCGGTGTCGCCGAGGCAGAGGTCGACGTACTCGTTGCCGTCGACGTCGCGGATCCGGCTGCCCTCGCCGCGCTCGACATAGAGCGGGCAGCTGCCGTCCCAGGCGAGCATCCAGGGCATCGGCACGCCGAGCACCAGGTGCGGCCGCGCCGCGCGGTGGAGGGCCAGCGAGCGGGGGTGGGCGGAGTCGAAGCGCTCGCGCTCGGCGGCCAGCAGGCGATCGAGGCGGGCGCGATCGACCGCCACGGCGGGGCTCATCGCCGGGTCGCCTGCGGCGCGACGACATGGGCCGGCCGCTCGCCGGCGAGCACGGCGAGAACCGCGTCGACCGCACCCTCGGCCATCCGCCGCAGCGACTCCTCGGTGGTGCCTGCCAGGTGAGGCGTACAGACGACCTCGTCGAGCCGTAGCAGCGGGTGGTCGGGGGGAGGTGGTTCGGTGGCGAAGACGTCGATCGCGGCGCCGGCTAGGTGGCCTCGCTCGATCGCCGCCGCGAGCGCCGCCTCGTCGACGACGCCGCCGCGGGCGGTGTTGACGAGGAGCGCGCCGGGTGGCATCGCCGCCAGCTCCTCCGCCCCGATCAGGCCGCGAGTCGCGTCGTTCAGCGGCACGTGAATCGAGAGGATCTCGGCCTCGGCGAGGAGCTCGGTCAGTGAGGCCGCGGGCTCGCCCCCGGCGGCGCGGACGGTGCCGTCCTCGACCGCTGGGTCGAAGGCCAGCACCCGCGCTCCGAGGCCGAGCAGCGCTGTCCCGACCCGGCGGCCGATCTCCCCCCAGCCGAGGATCGCGACGGTGCGGCCGCCGACCTCGCGACCGCCGAGCCCGCCGGCGCCGGCGGCCGCGACCATGCTCCCCTTGCCGCCGCCGTCGCGGCGCAGCCAGGTCGCCCCGCGTGCCGCCGGCTTCAAGAGCGAGAGGATGGCGAGCAGCGCGAACTCGGCGACCGCCGGGGCGTTGGCAGCGGGGACGTTGGCGACGACGATCCCGCGCTCGCTGGCGTAGGCGACGTCGATCGCATCGACGCCGACCCCGTGCTTGGCGATCACCCGCAGCCGCAGCGCCGCTTCGAGCGTCGCCCGGGGGAGGGGGGTGGTGCGGACGATCACCGCCTCGACGTCGGCGATCGCCGTCTCGAGCGGCTCCCCGGCGGGGCGGACCAGCTCGGCGGTCCGGGCAAGGCGCTCGGCGGCCCGCTTCTCGATCTCGTCGGCGAGTAGGACCCGGGGGCGGCCCTCGAGCTCAGCTGCCATCCGGCCGGTAGCGCAGCAGCCAGCCCTCGAGGGCGGCGAGCAGGGCATTGAGGGCGATCCCGATGACGCCGACGATCGCCAGCATGCCGTAGGCGGTGGCGGCGTCGAAGGTCCGCTGGGCAGTCGAGATCAGGCTGCCGAGACCCGGCACCTGGGTGACGATCTCGACCAACAGGACGACGACCAGCGCGATCGGCGCCGCCACCCGCAGGCCGAGCATGATCGACGGCACCAGCGAGGGCAGCATCACCTGCCAAAGGATCCGCAAGCGGCTCAGGTGCAGCGAGCGGGCGACGTCGAGGAGCAGCGGGCTCTGGTTGCGGACGGTGCTCCGCACCTGCAGCAGGATCGGCCAGATCGCCGCGAAGACGACGACGAAGACCTTCATCCTTTCCGTGTAGCCGACCGCCAGCACGGCGATCGGGACGACGGCCGCCGCGGGCAGGAAGCGGCAGAATTCGAGGAACGGCCCGAGCGCCCGGTCGGCCGGGCGCGACCGCCCGATCAGGATCCCGAGCAGGCTGCCGAGCACGGTCGAGATCGCCAGCGCGAGGACCAGCGATTGCAGCGTCGCTTCGATCGCCGGCTTCAGTTCGCCGCTCTGCCATTCGCGTTCGATCCCTTCCCACCAGAGGGAGGGTCGCGGGTAGTAGGCGGACTGGCCGTGTGAGAGAAGCTGCCAGACGACGAGCAGGAGGATCAGCGGCAGCAGGCCGCGGAGCGGCGGAATCGCCAGCGAGCGGCGCGGCCGGCGGAAGCGGATCGCACGCAGCGGCAGCGGCGCCGGCGGCGACGGCGTCGGGCTTTGCTGCGAGGCGCTGCTGCTCACAGCGGCTGCCTCTCCGATGCCATCGTGCCCGGGAAGCCGTGGTCGAGGAGCTTCAGGAACCCCCAGTTCAGCAGCACCCCGACGAGCCCGATCACGACCACGTAGGCGAACATCTCTTCCGGGTGAAGCGTGTTCTGGGCGACGATCAGCGCCTGGCCGACGCCGGTTGGGTTGCCGACCATCTCGGCGACGAGGGCGAGGGCCAGCGAGAGGGCGAGGGAGATCTGCAGCCCGACGGCGACGAACGGCGCCATCGTCGGGATCACGAAGCGCCGGATCCGCGCCAGCCGCCCCATTCCCATCATCCGCGCCACATCGTTGTGGAGGGGTGTGACCTGGCGAACGCCGTGGACGGCGTTGACCAGCACCGGCCAGACGCTGACGTAGGTGACGACGATCAGCTCCATCTTCACCGAGAAGCCGAACAGCAGGACGGCGACCGGAACGAAGGCGATCCCCGGCAGCGCCCGGAAGAACTCGAGCGAGGCCATCGAGTAACGCCAGGCCTCCAGCGAGAGACCAACCAAGAGGCCGATCGCCAGGCCGATCAGCCCGGCCAGCGCCCAGCCGATCAGGGTGACGTAGACCGTGTGCCAGAGGTTCGAGGTCATTTCGCCCGATTCGGTCAGGTCGACTATCGAGCTGCCGATTTCCCGCGGCTCGGGGAGGAACGTCGAGGTGAAGATCCCGGCCGACATCGCCAGCTGCCAAACACCCAGCAGGGCGATCAGGAAGAGGATCCCGCTGACGTTGAACGGCATGCGGATGCGCCGCGCTCGACGCGACCGGGCCGCAGGCGGGAGAGCTTCAGTCGTCACCGTGGTCCGGCCCGCGCAACGCGGAGTAGGCCGCCTGCCGCAGGCGCAGGTACTCCGGCATTTCCTTCGTCGAGACCTGCTCGCGCGGGCGCGGCAGGTCGACCGCGAGTTCGGTCGTGACCCGCGCCGGAGCGTCGGCGAGGACGAGCACGCGGTCGCTCAGGTAGATCGCCTCCTCGATGTCGTGGGTGACGAACACGATCGTCGCCCCGGTCGCCGCGTGGACGGTCAAGAGCTCGTCCTGGAGCTGCTCCTTGGTCATCGCGTCGAGGGCGCCAAACGGCTCGTCCATCAACATCACCTCGGGCTGGACGGCGAGGGCGCGGGCGATCTGGACGCGCTGCTGCATGCCGCCCGAGAGGCGCCAGGGATGGTCCTTGGCCCGGTCGGCGAGCCCGACCAGCTCGAGCGCCTGCTGGCACTTCTCCTTGCGCTCGGCGGCGGAGCCTTTTCCTTCGAGCCCGAGGACCACGTTCTTCTCGACCGTGCGCCAGGGGAGGAGGGAGCCGCGGTAGTCCTGGAAGACCATGATCACGCCGTCGGGCGGGCCGCTCACCGGCTTGCCGCGGTGGAGCACGGTCGAACCGTCGCCGGCTCGCTCGAGACCGCCGAGGACCCGCAGCAGGGTCGACTTGCCGGTGCCCGACTGGCCGACGATCGAGACGAACTCGCCGGCGGCGACCGCCAGGTCGACGCGCTCCAGCACGCGCTTGGGGCCGGCCGGCGTTTGGAACTCGATGCTGAGGCCGTCGCAGGCGAAGACCGGCGATCCCACGGGTTGCGCCTGGTCGGCGGCTACGGTCATCTGCTTCTCCAAAGCAATACAAAAGATAACTACATAAGAACTTAAACTCAAATGGCGGCACTCGGTCCGGCTATCTCCGCCCTAAAGGTAGCCCTCCCTCCAAGGGCACCGACGACGTGAGAATTTACGATACTAAAGTCAGCTACATAACATGGTAAAATTTGATGCGATGACTCCTGTCGAACCGTCGGTCCACTGGCTCGCAGACGCTCCGAACCGCCCCCGTCGGGTGGCCCTCGGCAGCTTCGACGGGCTCCACGTCGGCCACCGGCGGGTGATCGCCGGAGCCGACACGGTAGTCACCTTTTCCCCGCATCCACGGGCGGTCCTCGGGAACGCGCCGCCGTTGCTCCACGACCTCGACACGAAGATCGAGCTGCTCGGCCGCCTCGGCATCTCCGAGGTGGTCCTGGTGCCGTTCGACCGGGAGCTGGCGGCGACCGCTGCGGCGGACTTCGTCGACCGGATCCTCGTCGAAGGGCTGACCGCGACGCATGTTGCCGTTGGTGCCAACTTTCGCTTCGGCCGCCGCGGCGCCGGCAGAGTCGCCGAGCTCCTCGCCGACCGGCGCTTCGAGACCCTGGCCGAGCCGCTGATCATCCGCGAGGGCGACGTGGTCTCCTCGACTCGGATCCGGGGAATGGTCCGGCAGGGGCGGATCGACGCGGCGACGCGGCTGCTTGGCGGACCCTTCGAGTCTCGCTGTGCACTCGAGCGGGACGGCGAGTGCTCCGGGCGGCTGTCCTGGCCGAGCGGCATCGTGCGCCCCGGTCCCGGCGCCTACGCAGGGACCGTGCGGCGAGCGCGCGGGGAGCCGGTCGCCGCCGAGGTTGTGGTCGGCGCCGACGAGGCGCGACTGTTCGCCGCGGCGCCACTCGCCGCGAGCGGCTCGGCGGTGGTCGCGCTCGAGCGCCGGGTCCGCGAGGCCTCGCGCGAGCTGATCGGCTCTGCTGCCGCCTGAGCGAAGCGAGCTTCCGGCGGGCAGAAGATTGGTACTTAAGTTAAGTATCTTTATAGTGCAGTTGCGATGAAGATCGTCGTCCCGGACCTGGCCTCCAACTCGTATTTCCCCGCCGTCGCGGCGGTCGAGCTCGGCTGCCTGCGGGACGAGGGCATCGAGGCCGAGGTCGAGCTGCTCTTCCCGGTCGACGACGCCTACCGAGCCCTCGCTGCCGGGGACGTTGACCTCGTCGCCGGCTCCGCCCACTCGGCCCTTGCCGCCTTCCCCGGCTGGCGCGGGGCGAAGCTGCTCGCTGCCCAGGCCGAAGGGATGTACTGGTTTCTCGTCCTCCGCTCCGATCTCGACGCCACGCGGGGAGACCTCGAGGCGCTGAAGGGACGGAAGATCGGCGCCGCTCCCTGGGTCGACCTCGGCCTCCGCCAACTTCTGGTGGACGCCGGCATCGACGCCGAGCAGGACGGGATCGACATCGCTCCGGTTCCCGGCGCCGCCGGGGCCGGCACCAACTTCGGCCTGACCGCAGCCAGGGCGCTCGAGGAGGGAAAGATCGATGGCTTCTGGGCCAACGGGATGGGGGCCGAGGTTGCGATCCGCTCAGGGGCCGGAACGCTCGTCCTCGACGTCCGCCGCGGCGACGGCCCCGCCGGCTGCTTCGACTACACGTTCGCCTCGGTGGCTGCCCGCGAGGACTGGCTCGACGGCGACCCCGGTCGCGCCGCCGCCGTGGTCCGCGCCCTGCGCCGTGCGCAGCTTCTCCTCGCCGAGGATCCGGAGCGGGCGACCGAGGTCGGGGCGCGCATCTTCTCGGCCGAGCATCTGCCGCTGATCGCGGAGCTGATCCGTCGCGACGCCCCGTACTACGAGGCGGCGATCGGCGAGAGGGCAATCGCCGGAATGAACCGATTCGCCCGTGAGCGCGGCCTGCTGGACGGCGACCCCTCCTACGAGGAGATCGTCGCCACCGATCTGGCTGCGGTGTGGCGGGCCTGACCACGAGGGAGCGGAGGGATGGCGATCAACAAGGAGCACCTGGAGTTCCATGCGGTCGACCTCGGCTCGGGCTGGGAGACGCCGCCGGGCTACCCGAGCGGGATCAAGCAGAAGATTCTCGCCGGGGCGCTAGACGAAGAGGGTCGGCGCGGCAGCCGCACCCGGCTGTTGCGGTTCGACCCCGGCGTCTTTACCACCGAGCCGTTCGTCCACACCTACTGGGAGGAGGTCTACCTGGTCTCGGGCGACCTCACGGTGGGGAACGACGCCGAGGGCCGGGGCGGCGAGCGGTTCGAGCCGAACACCTTCGCCTGCCGGCCGCCGGGGGCCGAGCACGGGCCGTTCCGCTCCGACGAGGGCTGCCTCCTGCTCGAGATCCACTATTTCGATCCCGCCTAGATCCAGGGATGCCCGCTCTGCAAACGCTCGACCAGGCGGCGGCGGACCTCGCCTCCGGACGGGTCACATCGCTGGAGCTGGTCGACGCCTGCCTCGAGCGGGCCACGGATCCCGCGGGGGAGGGGGAGCGCGCGTTCGTCCGCCTCGACGCCGACACTGCCCGCGAGGTCGCTCGGGCGATGGACGGCCTGCGCGCCGTTGGCGCCGAGCCCTCGCCGTACGCCGGCATCCCGGTTTCGGTCAAGGACCTCTTCGACGTTCGCGGCCAGGTGACCCGCGCCGGCTCGGTCGTCCTCGACCGCGGCCCGGCCGAGCGCGACGCCACCGCCGTCGCCGCCTGGCGGCGGGCTGGCCTGGTCCTGATCGGGCGCACCAACATGACCGAGTTCGCCTACAGCGGCCTCGGCATCAATCCGCATTTCGGCACGCCGGCCAACCCTTGGGACCGGGACACCCGTCGCATCCCCGGCGGCTCATCCTCGGGCGGCGCCGTGTCGGTCGCCGACGGAATGGCGCTCGGCGCCCTCGGCTCCGACACCGGCGGTTCCTGTCGGATCCCGGCTGCGCTCTGCGGGTTGGTCGGGTTCAAGCCGACGCAGGACCTCGTCTCGCGCGAGGGGATGGCACCCCTCTCGTCCAGCCTCGATGCCGTCGGGGTGATCGGCGCCAGCGTCGGCTGCTGCGCCGAGCTGGCCGGCCTCGCACGCGGGGAGCTGGGATCGAGGGCGCGCCCCGCCGTTCGTGCCCCCCGGCTCGCGGTGCCCCGCAACTACTTCTTCGATGACGCTCTGCCGGGCGTCGTCGCCGCCTTCGAGCGGGCGCTCGGCGCGCTCTCCGACGGGGGCGCCGAGCTGGTCGACGTCGAGCTTGGCGAGCTCGACGAGATCGCCGAGGCGAGCGCCGGCGGCGGCTTCCCGGCGGCCGAGGCCTTTGCCTGGCACAAGGAGCTGATCGCCTCCCACGCCGACGGCTACGACCCGCGGGTCCTGGTCAGGATCCGCCGCGGCGAGAGCCAGAGTGCCGCCGATCTGCTCGCCCTCGTGGAGTGGCGACGGTCGTTCATCGCCCGGATCGCGGAGCGCTTGCAGCCCTTCGACGGGTTCGTCTTTCCCACCGTTCCGGTGGTCGCGCCGCCGCTGGCGGTGTTCGAAGACGACGATGAATACTCGCGGCTGAACCTGCTGATGCTGAGGAATCCGACCGTGGTCAACCTGCTCGACGGCTGCGCAATCTCGGTGCCGGCGAACGTGGAAGGGGAGCCGCCGAGCGGTCTCACGATCGCCGCGCTGTGCGGCCAGGACGACGAATTGCTCAGGATCGCGGCCTGGGCGGAGGAGCGACTGTGACCGAGCTGCTGCTGGATCTGGATGGGACCGAGGCGCGGACGGCGATCGAGACGGCGATCGTCGCCGGTTGGACGGGACGCGACCGGCAGGCGCTCGAGCATCACATGGCCGAGCTCGAGGAGCTCGGCGTCGCCCGTCCCTCATCGGCCCCGATCTTCTACCGCGTCTCCGCCTCGTGCCTGACGACCGCGGCCGAGATCGAGTCGACCGACGCCTCGAGCGGAGAGGTCGAGGCTGTGCTGCTGCAGACGGGCGGCCGGCTCTGGGTCGGAGTTGGCTCCGATCACACCGACCGCGAGGTCGAGTCCTACAGCGTCGCCGTCTCCAAGCAGATGTGCGACAAGCCGATCGCCAGGCAGTTCTGGTCCTACGACGAGGTCGCCGGTCACTGGGACGAGCTGATCCTGCGCTCGTGGATCGTCGAGGACGGCGCCGAAGTGACCTACCAGGAGGGAACGCTGGCGGCGATGCTTCCCGCGGAGGACCTGCTTACCTCCTCGCCGCCGCTCTCCGATGGTGTCCTCATGTTCTGCGGCACGCTCCCGGCGGTGGGCGGAATCCGACCGGCCCGCGACTTCCACTTCGAACTGCGCGACCCGGTTCTCGGCCGGCAGATCGTGGCCCACTACGCGGTGCGTTCGCTGCCGCTCGTCGAGTAGCCGCCGAGCGGCAGTTGTCCCTGGCACACGCATATTCCGCGAGCTCACCCGACTCGCCGCTGGCGCCGTCGGTCATCGAGCGTCGCGAGGTGGGTCCTCGCGACGTCGAGATCGAGATCCTCTATTGCGGCGTCTGCCATTCGGACCTGCATGTCGGACGCGGTGAGTGGCCCGGGGTGCGCTACCCGATCGTCGTCGGGCACGAGATCGTCGGACGGATCGCTCGGATCGGCCGCCAGGTCGACGACCTCGCACCGGGCGGCCTCGCCGCCGTCGGCTGCCTGGTCGACTCTTGCCGAAGCTGCTCGGCCTGCCTGCAGGGGGAAGAGCCGTACTGCGAACGCGGCAAGACGCTCACGTACGGCGGCATCGAGAAGGAGACCGGACTTCCTACCGCCGGCGGCTATTCCTCCCGGATCGTCGTCGACCGCCATTTCGCCTTTCCGCTCGCGGCGGATTGCGATCTCGCGGGCACGGCACCGCTGCTCTGCGGCGGCAGCGTCTCCTACTCGGTGCTCCGCCATTGGAACGTCCGTCAGGGCAGCCGCGTCGGTGTAGTCGGTCTCGGCGGCGTCGGCCACATCGCGGTGAAGCTCGCCCGGGCGATGGGCGCTGCGGTGACGGTCTTCACCACCTCACCCGGAAAGCGGGAGGCGGCGAGGGCGCTTGGCGCTGGTGAGGTCGTGGTCTTGGAGGACGGTCGGTCCAACGGCGCGACGGCACTCGACCTCGTGATCGACACCGTGCCGGTGCCGCACGCGATCGAGCCTTTCCTCGCGGCTCTCCGGCGCAACGGCACGATGGTTCTGATCGGCGCTCCGGCCGAGCCGCACCCCTCGCCCGGGGCCGCGACGTTCATCGACGGACGCCGCTCGCTCGCGGGCTCCTCGGTCGGCGGCATTGCCGAGACCCGCGAGATGCTCGACTTCTGCTCCCGACATGGAATCGTTGCTGAGATCGAGCTGATCGGCGTCGACGGAATCGACGACGCGTGGGGCAGGATGAAAGCGCGAGACGTCAGGTTCCGCTTCGTCATCGACCTGGCGACGTTGCGTGACCGCGAGTGAAGGAGCCACGATGAAAACCCTGCTGATCATCGACATCCAGAACGACTACTTCCCTGGCGGCGCCTATCCGCTGGTCGAGCCTGATGCGGCGGCGCGGCAGGCTTCGCGTCTGCTCGGACGCTTCCGCGAGGTATCCGAACCGGTCATTCACATGCAGCACGTCTGGGACGCCCCGGAGGCGGAGTTCATGCGACCGGACACCGACGGCGTCGAGATCCACGACTCGGTCCAGCCCCTCGCGGATGAGACCGTCTTGACCAAGGCGATGCCGAACTCCTTCCTCGGCACCGACCTCGAGGCCGAGCTGCGAGGGCAGGGGACCGAGGGGCTGGTGGTCGCGGGCATGATGACGAGCATGTGCGTCGATGCGACGGTGCGCGCCGCCGTCGACATCGGCCTCGAGGTCACCGTCGCCCACGATGCCTGTGCGGCCCCGGATCTCGAACACGACGGCGTGCTGGTTCCAGGCGCCTTGGTCCACGCCGCCTTCATCGCGGCTCTAGCCGACGGCTACGCGACGGTCACGAGCGTCAACGATCTGGTCGAGCCGAGCTCTTAGCTTGGGTCGAGCCGCAAGTGCTGGTGATCGCGATCGCCAGCACCTGGGCGGCGGCGACCAGTTCGTCGATGCCGACGTGCTCGTCGGGACTGTGGGCGAGCCGCATCTTGCCGGGTCCGAAGGTGACGACGGGGATCCCGGCGCGCTCGATCCAGGTCGAGTCGACCGAGGCGCCGACGGCGGCCGGGGCCTGCGGCGAGGGCGGCGGCACCGGCGTCCCCTGCACCGCCTCGATCGCCGCCGCGATCGAGGCGACGATCGGCTCGTCCCTGGCGGTCTCGAACGGGGGCCAGTCGTAGCTCCATTCGAACTCCACCGGATGCTCGGCCAACCAGGGATCGTCCGCGCACCAGTCGGAGAGGAAGCGCTCGACGCGATCCTCGACGTCCTCGGCGCTCCAACCCGGCGGGTACCAGAGGCTGTATTCGAGCACGGCCTCAGCCGGGAAGAAGACCGGAGCCGGCAGGTCAGGCGCGCCGACCGAGACGAAGGTGCCGGGATGGATGGTGAACGAGCCCGGTGGGAACCAGGGATGAAGATCTCCCTCGTTCCAGCGGCGCTCCAGCTCCTGCATCCCCTGCGCTACCCAGAGGCCCTTCTCGAGGGCGTTGACGCCGACCGACTCGCCGCCCGGCCGCATCGACAGCTGCCGGTTGCCGTGGTGGGTGCCGCGCCCGACCACGCGCATCTTCAGGGCCTGGTATCCGGGTGATGCCGTTGCCAGCGTCAGCGTCGTCGGCTCCAGGTTGACCGCGGCATCGGCGCGGAAGCCGGCCTCGATAGCGGCGCTGGTCCCGAGTTCGTGCTCCATCGCCTCCTCGCCGACGACGGCGTGCAACTGCACCTCGCCGTCGAGCTGAAGGCCGAGATCGTGGAGCGCCGCCAGGGCCGCCCAACCGGCCGCGAGCGGGCCCTTCATGTCCGCGGATCCGAGGCCGTAGAGGTCGTTGCCGCGCCGCTCGGGCTGACGCGGGTCGGCGAGGGTCCACGACGCCGGGTCCGAGGCCGGCACCGTGTCGAGGTGGCCGTTCAGCAGCAGCGACGGGCCCTTGCCGCGCCCGGGTGCGACCGCCACCATGTTCTGACGACCCGGGTCGGGCCCGACGCGCTCGACCCGCATACCGATCTCCCGGCACCGTTCGCCGAGCAGGTGCCCGGCGAGTGACTCGCCGCCCCGGGCGCTGCTTGCCGCCGCCGGGTACGACCCATTCGTGCTGTCGATCCGGATCAGGCCTTCGGCGACCTGCAACAGATCCTCGCGGCGTGCCTCGACCGCGCGCAGGATCGCATCGGCAAGCTCGGCGGGAAGGGGCATCACGACCCGAGTTGGCGCCGCGCGAACCCGAGGCTCTGCGCCGCGAACTCGTCCGACTCGGTGAACCAGGGTCGCCACATGTTCACCAGGCCGTCCATCTCGGTGCCCGAGCTGGCGAAGGACTCCAGTGAGACGACGAACGTGGCGATGCTCAAACGCATTGGGCCCTCCTTGCTTGTCGCGGGATCTGACGGTGGCTCGGGCGGCGCCGCACGGTGCCCATCTGAAGGCATTTCCGGACAAATGTCAAGTTAATGCTTGACGGACGTACGGACGACGCCTTAGCTTGCCATCCATGCAGACGAACTCCCCCATCTCACCTACCGCTGTAAATGCCAACCATCCGCTCGATCCGCTTTCGGGCGCGGAGATCGCGGCCGCCGTCAGCGTCCTCCGCGAGAAAGGGGAGTTCGGTCCCGGTCTCCGCTTTATCTCCGTGATGCTGCGCGAGCCCTCCAAGAGCGAGCTCCACGCGTTCGATGCGCATGGCGACGTCCCCGATCGTCGTGCCGCCGCGATTCTGCTCGACCGCGACTCGGGCTCGACCTTCGAGGCGGTGGTCGACGTCGGCTCCGCCGAGCTCGTCAGGCTGAAGCAGGTCGAGGACGTACAGCCCGCGATCATGGTCGAGGAGTACGAAGAGTGCGAGCAGCTGATCAAAGGCCACCCGGACTTCCATGCGGCCCTCGAGCGCCGCGGCCTCGATCTCGAGGAGGCGCTGGATCTCGTCACCATCGATCCGGTGCCCGCCGGCAACTACGGCGTTCCCGAGGAGGAAGGCCGGCGCTTGGCGCGGGCGCAGGTGTGGATCAGGCCGGTCCCGGGCGGAAATAGCTACGCCCGCCCGCTGGAGGGAATCATCGGTCTGGTCGACCTGGCGGCCGGCGAGGTGATCCGGATCGACGACCACGGGGTCGTCCCGATCCCGAAGGAAGTCGGGGAGTTCCGCGCCTCTGAGGTCGGCCCGATGCGCGACGACATCAAGGCGCTCGAGATCACCCAGCCCGACGGGCCGAGCTTCACCGTCGCCGGGAACGAGGTGGCGTGGCAGGGCTGGCGCCTGCACGTCGGCTTCAACGCCCGCGAGGGACTCGTCCTGCACCGGATCGGCTTCGAAGATGGAGGTCGGTTGCGACCAATCCTCCATCGCGCCTCCTACTCCGAGATGGTCGTGCCCTATGGCGACCCCAGCCCGAGCCGCTACATCCAGGGCCCCTTCGACTTCGGCGAGAACCTGGTCGGGACGTTGGCGAACGCGCTCGAGCTCGGCTGCGACTGCCTCGGGGAGATCCACTACTTCAGCTCCAATGTCTCCAACAGTGCGGGCGAGGTGGTGCACATGCCGAACGTGATCTGCATGCACGAGGAGGACATCGGGCTGCTCTGGAAGCACTGGGACTTTCGCAACGGTGAGACCGAAGTCCGGCGCAGTCGTCGACTGGTGGTGTCCTCGATCTCGACCATCGGCAACTATGACTACGGCTTCTTCTGGTACTTCTACCAGGACGGCACGATCGAGTCCGAGGTGAAGCTGACCGGCATCGTCTCGACGGGTGCGTTCCAGCCAGGTGAGGACCCGCGCCACGGTACGCCTCTTGCCGAGGGGTTGTACGCGATGCACCACCAGCACTTCTTCAACGTCCGGCTCGACTTCGACCTCGACGGCGAGAACAACTCGGTGTACGAAGTTCACTCCGAGCCGACGCCACCCGGTCCGGAGAATCCGTACGGGAACGCGTTCCACGTCGAGAAACGCCTGCTGGAGTCGGAGAGCCAGGCGCAGGGAGTGGTCGACCAGCTCGCTGCCCGCAGCTGGCTCGTGGTCAACGAGAACGTCACCAACAGCACCGGTAGGCCCGTCGCCTATCGCCTGGTCCCCGGGCACAACGTCCAGTCCTTCGCGCAGCCGGACTCCTCCCGGGCCAAACGCGCCGGCTTCATCAGCAAGCAAGTCTGGGTGACGCAGTACGACCCGACCGAGCTCTACGCCGCGGGTGACTATCCGAACCAGCACCCGGGTGGTGCCGGCTTACCGGAATACGTCGCCGCCAACCGGAACCTGGCCGACGACGACATCGTTCTCTGGTACACGTTCGGGTCACACCATGTAGTTCGTCTCGAGGACTGGCCGATCATGCCGGTGACGACGATCGGGTTCGAGCTCCGGCCCGACGGCTTCTTCGATCGAAACCCGACGCTCGACGTGCCGCCCCCGTCGGCGGAGTGCGCGCACTGAGGGGTCGTCGATGCTCCTGGTTGGCGCTCATATCGCCGGCATCCCGGTCGAGGAGACCCTGACTGCGATGTCACCGGCGATCGGGGTTGGCTTCGGCGTCCTCGTGCTCACCTTCCGTGAGCGATTGAAGAACCTGGTGCCTTCCCGGTTTCGCCGCTAGGCCAGCTCCTCGCCGCTCTCCACCGCTTTCAGGGTGAGGCGGAGGAGAGCTTGGAGCATCTTTACGCCCTCTTCGGTGGCGCGACGATCTCGATAGATGAGGTGTTGGATCGAGAGCCCGTCGACCGTGGCGAAGACGACCCGCGCCAGCTCGAGGTTGTCGCCGAAGCCCGCCTTCTCGAGCGAGCGGCGCACGGCATCGATGAAGGCGTAGTAACTGGCCCGAATATCCGCGGCGAGCTCCGGGCGGCGGACCGAGGCGAGAACGAGCTCGAAGGAGAACATCGCCTCCTCGGGGTGGTCGGTCATCAGCTGCGGAAGGTCACCGGCGAGGCCGTCGAGGTCCCCGTCGACGGAGATGCGGGACAACTGGATGGAGTGACGGGAGGCCCAGAGGAGGGCCTCCTGGATCATCTCGTCGCGCGTCGCGAAGTGGTAGGAGGCGGCGCCGTGGGAAAGGCCGGCCTCTTTGGCCACCGAGCGATAGGTGACACCGTCGAGTCCGCTCCGGGCAACGACGCGCACGAGTGCGGCGCACAGGTCCTCACGCGAGCCACCGCGACGAGCCTTTCCTGATGACGCTTTTCCCTCCATTCCGCCGTCCGTCAGCCCGTAACGCTACCGAGCGTCTTGGTGTCCGACCAGCTGCGGTGGAGGGTCGCGCGGCCGTCGCGGATGCGCCAGAGGTTGATGAAGGAGGCTTCCGCCGTGCGGCCGTCATGGGCTTCGGCCCGCTGCGTCCCGGTGACGAAGACGACGCCGTCGCCGGCGTCGTAGAACTCCTCCGGGGTCGGCGCGAAGGACTTCAGCATCTCCGGATAGCGGCCGAAGATCGCGAACACCGCGTCGTTTCCACGGGTCGTCCCACGGGCCTCGGGGACGAAGTAGCCCTCGGGCTCATGCCACTCGATGTCGTCGTCGAACAACTCCCGGACACGCTGGGTGTCGCCGCGGTTGAATGCCTCGTAGATCTCTCGTGCCACCTCGACGTCAGCTGCGCTCATCTGGAGGACCCCTTCGTTAGAACACCGATCTCGTGACAAGCGTACGGCTATCGGTTGACAAATGTAAGGCTCCCGGAATAGCGTCGTGCCGATGACCGGGCCCGATGCGAACCAGGCGACTCCCGGTGCGCGCACCGCTCTGGCCTGGCACGAGCGATTTGCCTGGTATGAGGCGGGCATCGGCGCGGGCTTTGCCCCGGCCGGAGGACTGGTGCAGCCCTACGAAGCCGTCGACGCACCGGCGCCGAAAGCGAGGCTCCGCAGCCTGATCGACGTCGTCGGCCTTGCCGACTCGCTGGCGTTGATCCCCGTCGAGGAGGCATCCGAGAATTCGATCGCCTCCTTCCACGACCCGGCCTACCTCGCCCGGCTCCGCCAGCTGGAGGAGGAGGGTTATGGAGAGGCCGGCCGCTGGGCGCCCACCGGCCCGGACGTCTACCTCACGGCTCGCTTGGCGGTCGGTGCCTGTTACGGCGCCGTCGACGCGGTCATGGGGGGTGAGGTCGACAACGGCTACGCGCTGGTGCGTCCGCCCGGCCATCACGCTCGCCGGGGCGAAGGGCTGGGGTCGTGCATCCTCGCCAACGCCGTCCTTGCCGTCCATCACGCGATTCGCGAGCACGGGATCGAACGGGCGGCGATCGTCGATTGGGACGTCCACCACGGGAACGGGGCCCAGGAGGCGTTCTGGGACGATCCGGCCGTCCTCACGATCTCCATCCATCAGGAGGGCTACTTCCCGCCCGGGAGCGGAGGTCTGACCGAGCGGGGCGGAGGCGACGCCGTCGGCAGCAACCTCAACGTCCCCCTGCCGCCTGGTACCGGTCACGAGGCCTACCTCACCCTTGCCGAGGAGGTGCTGGCGCCGATCGTGCGCGGGCACCGTCCCGACCTGCTCATCCTCTGCGCCGGATACGACTCCTCGGCGATGGACCCGATGGGGCGGATGCTTCTCCACAGCGACTCCTACCGCCAGCTGACCGAACTCTTCCGGTCGCTCGCCGAGGAGCTCTGCGACGGCCGACTCGTCGTCATCCAGGAGGGCGGATACTCGCCGGCCTACACCCCGTTCTGTGGGCTCGCGGTCCTCGAGGCCCTGGCGGGCACCCCTGGGGCGGAGGACCCCTTCCTCGATGTCTTCCGGGAGATGCCCGGCCAGCTGCTGACCGACGAACAGCGCCGCTACATCGCCGCCGCGGCCCAGGCAGCGAAAGCAGGCTGATTGATACCGCAGCGAGTACGCCGATAGTCGGGATCCGATTCTGTTATCTTTGGATACAACATGGGCGTCGGGCCACTTGAGATAGGCATCCTCCTGATCATCGTCCTGCTGGTCTTCGGGGCGAAGCGGTTGCCGGAGCTGGGCAACTCCCTGGGTGGGGCGATCCGCGGGTTCGGCAAGGGCATCAAAGGCGAGGACGGCGAGCTCGCCGCGATCGAGCAGCCGGCGGCCGAGGCCCAAGAGGGCTCGAACGCCTCCGCCGGCTCCCGCTCCTAGCTCTGCTTCAGGTAGTTGCGCCAGCCGCCGCTGGCGGTGATGTCGCGGGCGCCCTCGAGCGCGAACGGCTCGCAGAGGAATCCGACCACCTCGCTGCCGTCGGCGAGCGCGACGGTGCCGAGGGCGAGGGGCGAGGGGACGGCGGCTAGGAAGGTGCCGAGGGCGGCCGGTGGCAACAGCCAGCGCTCGCCGGGGATCGCGGCGCCGTCGTCGGCGACCCGCAGTAGGCCCGGCTTCGGCGGCTCCGTGTCGAGCGCGAAGAGTCGGTAGCGCGGCGCCGTCTCCGCTGCTCCGAGAAAGCGGGCGCCGCGCTCGGTCAGCTGGTGGTTGAGCGGCTGCCCGGTCAGGTGGGCGCCGACGACGAAGAGCTCGATGGCGCCCGGCGGCGGTGGGGTGTGCGGCTCGCCGCCGACCAACAACCGGGCGATGTCGGCGGCGGCGCGGTCGGCGAATGCCGGGGCGAGCACGGTGACGCCGAAGTTGCCGCCGTCGGCCTCGCCGGCGGGGACGGCGACCGCGCAGAGGTCGAGCAGATTCGCGCAGTTGGTGTAGCGACCGAGCTTCACGTTCTCGCCGAGCGGCTCCGCTTCGACGGCGGCGATCGTCGGCTGCGCGGTCGTCGTCGGCAGCAGGATCGCCTCGGCGCCGACGAAGGCGCGGTCGCAGCCGAGCCACAGCCGGTCGAGGCGCTCGCGGTCTGCGAACAACTGCGAGGCGCTGGGGCTGGCGGCGGCGGCGATGATCGCGCCGACCGTCGGGTCCACTTCGATGCGGTGGGACTCGACGAAGGCGCCGACCGCGGCGTGGCGCTCGGCGACGAAGGCTCCCTCGTAGAGCAGTGCTCCCGCTTCGAGGAAGGGGTCGAGGTCAAGCGGGATGAGCTCGGCGCCGGCCGCCTGGAGCCGGTCGGCCGCGGCGGCGAAGGCCGCGCGGGCGGCGGCGGTCAGGTCGTTCAGCTCCTCTGGGGCCGGTACCCCGATCCGCGGCGCCGGAGGGGCCGCCAGCGGCGCGTCGGCGGGACGGCGCCGCGAGAGTGGGTCGCCCGCGTCGGGCCCTTCGATCGCGGAAAGCGCCTCCTCCGCCCCGGCGAGCGTCCGGGCGAAGACGCTGACGCAGTCGAGACCACGGCAGGCTGGGACGACGCCGCTGACCGGGACCAGACCGCGGGTCGGCTTGATCCCGACGATGCCCTGGAACGCTGCCGGCACCCGCCCCGAGCCGGCGGTGTCGGTGCCGAGCGCCAGGTCGGCGATCTCGAGGGCGACCGCGACTGCCGAGCCGGAGCTCGAGCCGCCCGAGACGTACTCGGGGCGGTGGGCGTCGCGAACCGCGCCATAGGGGCTGCGGGTGCCGACCAGGCCGGTCGCGAACTGGTCGAGGTTGGTCTTGCCGACCACGACCGCGCCGGCCGCAACCAGCCTCTCGACCACCGTCGCGCTCGCCGCCGGCTCGTAGGCGAAGGCCGGGCAGGCGGCGGTGGTGGGGAGCCCGGCGACGTCGACGTTGTCCTTGACCGCGAGAGTGCGACCGGCCAGCGGCAGCTGCTCGCCGGCCGCCAGCCTTGCTTCGACCGCGGCGGCGTCGGCGAGCGCGTCGGCTTCGGCGCGGAGGTGGATCCAGACCTCGGGGCGATCCACTGCGGCGATCCGCTCGTAGGCGCGGCGGACTCGCTCAGACGGGTTCACGTCCGCTCACCCGCCAGCTCGCCGCTCTCCTCCCAGGCGTCGCGCTCGGCGCCGAAGGCGGCGGCCTGGCGCTCGCGGAAGGCGGCGATGCCGTCCGCCTCGCGCTCGAGGAAGGCCCGGTGCTCGGCGAGCGCGAAGCTGCCCGCCTCGATCCGCGGCTCGACCTGGCCGGCGGCGGTCGCGGCGCGCAGCTCCAGCAGCTCCTCGGGCTCGACCGGGTACCAGCGGATGCGGTCGAAGTTGTGCAGCAGCCAGGGCTCGCCGCCGGGGAACGGGCTCTGCCCGCGATTGCTCCAGACCTGGCTGGTGCGGCCGACGAACTGGTAGCCGCCGGGCCCCTCCATCCCGTAGACGCAGAGGTAGGCGCCGCCGATCCCGACCGCGTTCTCCGGCGTCCAGGTCCGGGCCGGGTTGTACTTGGTGGTGACGAGCCGGTGACGGGGGTCGAGCGGGGTCGCGACCGGGGCGCCGAGGTAGACGTCGCCGAGGCCGAGCACCAGGTAGTCGGCGCCGAAGACGATCTCGCGCACCGCCTCGACCGAGTCGAGGCCGTTGACCCGGCGGATGAACTCGATGTTCCACGGGCACCAGGGCGCGTCGGCCCGCACCCCCGCCATGTACCGCGCGATCGCCTCGCGGGTTGCCGGGTCGTCCCAGGAAAGCGGCATGTGGACGGTGCGGCTGGGGACGGTGAGGTCGTGGCTCGGCGGCAGCTCGGACTCCAGCCGGGCGATCGCGGCGACCGCCTCGCGCGGGGAGAGCGCCGCCGGGTCGAGCCGCAGCTGCAGGGCGCGGATCCCTTCGGTCAGCTCGAGCACGCCGCCGAGCCGCTCGGCCTCGATCCGCGCCGCCAGGGCGTGGACCCGCAGGCGCAGCCCGAGGTCGAGGGCGTTTGGCTGGAACTCGACCAGCATGTGGTCGTCGCCGGCTCGGCGGAAGGCGACCGGCGGGCGCTCCTCGTCGCCCTCGGTGCGGGCGAGGACGCCACCATCGGGGACGACTGCGGTGGCGCGCGGTCCGCGGCCCCCGTGCAGGCCCTCGCCGACGCGGACGAATCGGACCCTGTCGCCGGGCCGCATCTGCCCCAGTTTCCAGCGCTCGCCGGCGACCACCGTCGCCGGGCAGACGAAGCCACCGAGGCTCGGCCCGTCCGGCCCGAGCAAGATCGGCATGTCGCCGGTGAAGTCGACGGCGCCGACCGTGTAGGGGGTGTCGTGGATGTTGGATGGGTGGAGGCCGGCCTCACCGCCGTCGGGGCGCGACCAGCGCGGCTTCGGCCCGACCAGGCGGACCCCGGTCCGAGCCGAGTTGAAGTGGACCTCCCAGCTGGCCGAGTAGAGATCGGCGATACCGGCCGGAGTGAGGAACTCGGAATCGCCGTGCGGCCCTTCGACCACGCCGAGCTGCCAGGCGTCGGTCAGCGGCGGGCGCTCGGCCGGGGGGACGGCGGTGGGACCGGCAGCCGCGCCCGGTGCGGCGCCGACGGCGAGCCGGTCACCTGCGGCGAGCGCCCGGCCCTCGTGGCCGCCGAGCGCGCCGAGGGTGAAGGTCGCGGCGGAGCCGAGCCGCTCGGGAAACTCGAGCCCTCCGGCCAGCAGCAGGTAGGCGCGCATCCCGAGCCCGACGACGCGGCCGAGGTCGAGCACTGCCCCGGCCGGAACCGCCAGCGGCTCCCAGCAGGGGACCGGCTCGCCGTCGAGCCGCGCCGCCGTCTCCGCGCCGGCGATCATCGCGGTCGCCGCGGCCTCGAAGTGCAGCCGCGGCCCGAGGAGCGTGCACTCCAGCCCGGCCGCCCCCTCGGGGTTGCCGAGCGCCCAGTTGCCGAGCCGGAAGGAGCGGTCGTCCATCGGCCCCGAGGGCGGAACGCCGACGTGCCAGAGGCCGGTCCGGCCCGGCCAGTCCTGGACCGTGGTCATGATCCCCGGCCGCAGGACCTCGATCATGGCCGCGTGACGACCATCCGGACCGGCGTCGGGTCGAAGCCGTTGCAGGGGTTGTTGATCTGGGGGCAGTTAGAGACGAGGACGAGGGTGTCGACCTCGGCCCGCACGGTCACGGTCAGCCCCGGCGAGGAGATCCCGTCGACGATCCCCAGCGTGCCGTCGCCCTCGACCGGCACGTTCATGTACCAGTTGATGTTGGAGACGAGGTCGCGCTTGCCGAGGCCCCATTTTGCGCCCTCGGCGAGGAAGTTCTCGACGCAGGCGTGCTGGTGCTTGGTGTGGTGGCCGTAGCGCAGGGTGTTCGACTCCTTGCTGCAGGCCCCGCCGAGGGTGTCGTGGCGGCCGCACTCGTCGGCGACGACCGTCATCAGCGGCCGCCCGGCGTTGCTGCGGAGGACGCTGCCGGTGGTGAGGAAGATCGAGCCCTGGGCGACGATCGTGTCGGGGGCGCTGTAGCGCTCGGCGTGGTCGGCGGCGTCGTAGAGGAGGCAGTCGACCGCCTGGTTGCCGCCGAGGTCGACGATCGAGAGCAGGTCCCCGGCCGCGACCACGGCCGACCACGGGGCGCGCGCCGGGACGAACTCGTCGAGCACCGTCTCGCCTGCTGGGATCGTGCCGAGAGTGGAGTCGATCGCTGCGCTCACGCGATCCCTCGCGCCGCGGCGTAGTCGGCGGTGTTGAGCAGCGCCCGCTCGAGCTCGGGCGTCGAGCTCCAGAGCTCGTCCGCAGGACGGGTCGCCTCGCCGCGCCAGGCCAGCAGCTCGAGCGTCGTCGCCGCGGGCTCCTCGCGCGGGTCGAGTGGGTGAGGCACGTTGGCGAGGATCGCGATCGCCGGGAGCTCGATCCGCAGCTCGACCGCCGCGCCGGGGCCGGCCGAGCCCAGGAAGTCGAGTGCCCCGTCGGTGCCGACCTGGATGCCCTTGAAGAAGGAGAGGCTGGGCGGCACGTCGCGCGGCTCGAGCCCGTGCTTGGCGGCGGCGAGGGTCTGTAGCTCGCGGCCGGCGGGCGAGGTGCCGCAGAGGGCATCGTGCTGGCCGGAGCCGTCGGCGACGATCGTCGCCAGCACCCGGCCCTGGTCGGAGAGCAGCGGGTGACCGGCGCCGAGGTAGGCCTGCCAGGGGATCTTCACCGTGTCGGCGACGTTCAGCCGCTCCCAGGGCTGGTCGGCGTTGTAGAGGAGGAGGTGGGCGCAGCCATCGCCGTCGCGATCGGTGATTCGCAGGGTGGTGCCGCGGGCGAGGACCTTGGAGGCGTAGCCGCCGCCGGCGACGGTCTCGGCCCAGGTCAGGTCGGCGGGGTCGACCCCGTCCGGCGGCTCGGGCCAGGCGCTTGCCGGCAGCATCGGCATCGCCTCGGCGCTCGCCCCGGCTTGGGCCCGGGCGTGGGCGCGGGCGCCGTGCGTGGTGTCGGTGCCGCCGCTCACCCGTGGCTGAGGGGGACGATCGCGTCGATCTCGACCAGCGCGCCTTTCGGCAGTGCCGCGACGCCGATCGTCACCCGAGCCGGAGGCGCCTCACCGAAGAACTCGGCGTAGGCCTCGTTGATCGCCGCGAACTCGTCGAGCATCGTCGTGTAGACGCTTACCCGCACCGCCTCGCGCAGCTCGCCGCCGCCGGCGCGGGCGAGCGCTTCGAGATTGCGCAGGCACTGGCGCGCCTGCTCGGCCGGGTCGCCGCCGCCGACGAGCTCGCCGCTCGGGTCGAGCGGAATCGCCCCCGAGCAGTAGAGGAGTCCCTCGTGGGCGATCGCCTGCGAGTAGGGGCCGATCGCCGCCGGCGC
>Ga0068862_100000492_pt1 | contig 42127 bp, 41 predicted proteins | sample KBSSwiS52_FD_66598 | JGI IMG/M metagenome (GOLD analysis project Ga0068862, IMG submission 66598) | Switchgrass rhizosphere microbial communities from Kellogg Biological Station, Michigan, USA - KBS Switchgrass S5-2 | ecosystem: Host-associated > Plants > Roots > Rhizosphere > Soil ...
CTGATCGTCGCCCTCGACGCCTTCGGGCCGATCACCGACAACGCCGGCGGCATCGCCGAGATGGCGGATCTGCCGGAGGACGTCCGCAACGTCACCGACCCGCTCGACGCGGTCGGCAACACGACCAAGGCCGTCACCAAGGGTTACGCGATCGGCTCGGCGGCGCTGGCGGCGCTGGTGCTGTTCGCGGCCTTCCGCAGCGAATTGCAGGAGGAGAAGCCCGGGTTCGACATCAACAGCCTGTTCCACCTGACCAGCCCCGACGTGCTGATCGGGCTGATCATCGGCGGCATGATGGTCTACCTGTTCTCCGCCCTCGCGATCGAGGCGGTCGGCCGCGCTGGCGGCCAGGTCGTCGAGCAGGTGCGAAAACAGTTCAAAGAGCACCCGGGGATCATGGACGGGACCGAAAAACCCGAGTACGGGGAAACGGTCAGCATCGTCACCCTGGCCGCTCAGAAAGAGATGATCCTGCCGGCGCTGATCCCGATTGTGGTGCCGGTGATCGTCGGGCTGCTCAGCGTCGACGCGCTCGGCGGCCTGCTGATCGGCGTGATCGTCGTCGGGCTCTTCATGGCGATCTCGATGACCGCCGGCGGCGGCGCCTGGGACAACGCCAAGAAGCTGATCGAGGACGGCGCCCACGGCGGTAAAGGCTCCGAGGCCCACGCCGCCTCGGTCACCGGCGACACCGTCGGCGACCCCTACAAGGACACTGCCGGCCCGGCGATCAACCCGATGATCAAGGTCGCGAACATCGTCGCGATCCTGATCATCCCGATCGTTCACTTCTAGGGACGAACCGCGGGCGGGGAGGGGCCGGGCACAGTACTCGGCTCACCCGCTCGCACTGTGCCCGTCCCCTCCCAACGGGGGCGGGCGCTAGGGTTCCCCGGGATGCGCAGGGGCTTTCTCAAGCTTGCGTGGCCGTGGCGGCGGTTTCCAAGGACGTCCTGGACGCTGACCAGCGGCTTTGTGGCGGTGGTGCTGCTCGTCATCGGTGCGAACGCCTACATCCTCCTGCGCGAGGACGGCAACGCGACCTCTGAGATCGCTGACGTGTCGGCGGCGGAAGTGGCGATCGTGCCGGGGGCGCTGGTGCAGCCGAACGGGAAGATGAGCGCGATGTTGGCCGACCGGGTGAAGCAGGCGGCGCGGCTGTGGCATGCGGGCAAGGTGGGGAAGATCCTCGTCTCCGGCGATCACCACACCTGGGCTTACGACGAGCCGGACACGATGCGCAAGGCCCTGGTCGCCCGCGGGGTGCCACCGCGCGACGTGTTCGAGGACCACGCCGGCTTCGACACCTGGGCGACGATGGTGCGGGCGCGGTCGATCTTCAACGTGCAGGACGCGGTGGTGGTGACGAATGGCTTCCACATGCCGCGGGCGCTGTTCCTCGCCGAAGAAGCGGGGATCCACGCCACCGGCCTCACGGCCGATTTCCACCACTGGGGCTACCAGGGGCGGAAGAGCTCGATGCGCGAGATCTTCTCGCGGGTCAAGGCGCTCGCTGACGTCACCATCGACACTCCGGCGATGGCCGGCCCGAAGATCCCGATCCAGACCGCCGATGGCCGCGAGAGCTGGGGACCAGCGCCCCCGCCAGGGACGCCGCCCGCCGGCTCGCCCGGCCGCTGAGCGTCTCGTAGGCGGCCTGGGCCGCATTTGTTCGAAATGGACGAACAAAGGCGGCCCAACCACCAGCGTTTCGTCCCTCATCCGCATCGGGCAAGCGAATTGGCGTAGAAGCGCAGGTACTGCGCCCAGTGGGCGCTCCAGTAGCCGTTGTCGTGGCCGCCGGGCCAGCTGTGGGTGGTGAAGTCGGTGTCGCCGCGTTCCATCGCAGAGGCGAAGCCTTCGTCGTAGACGCGGAACGGGTCGTCGCTGCCGTAGTCGTTCCAGACCCGCATCGAGCCGAAGGCGTCCGGGTCGGACTGGATCGTGCCGACGACGTCGTTGCGGGCGAAGTCGCCGGGGCTTTCGAAGGCGCCGGGGGCGGTTTCCCCGGCCTCGAACCAGAGCGCGGGGGAGTGGCCGCCGACGGCGCAGAAGCGGCGCGGGTGGTGAAGCGCCAGGTCGTAGGCGCCGAAGCCGCCCATCGAGATGCCGCCGATCGCAATCCGGTGCGGGTCGGTGCCGAAGCGGCGCTGGACCGCCGGAATCACTTCGCGCATCACGTAGTGGGCCCAGTCGCCTTCGGGCCTGTCGTGCCAGTAGCCGTGTTCGCCGCCGTCCGGAAAGGCGACGATCGGCGCCCTGCCACCGAGCTTCGCGAGGCCGTCGAAGACCGCCTCGTTGCCGGTGAAGGTGTCGTCGGAGCCGCCGCGGCCGTGGAGGAAGACGAGCAGCGGCCGCTCGCCGCGCGGCTCGGGCAGCCGCGCCGGCACGACCACGTTGACGCCAAGCTCGCGCCCGACCGCGGCGCTGTCGATCGTCAGGTGCTCGATCCGGGCGCCGTGCTCGTCGATCGGCCCGAAGGCCGTCGCTGCCAGCACCAGGTAGACGATCGCTCCGAGCACGACCGCGAAGACTGCCATGGCGACCCGTCGCCGCCGTTTGGTCTGGGCCCGCGTGGGTGAGCTAGAGATTTCTCCACCAATGTAAGCTGACGCTCCTCTGAACGGCCAGGCAAGGGGTTGAGATGAACAGAGCTGGGGGAAATTGGTTCGGTGGCTGGTGGCTGCGGTCGCCGCGATGGCGGTGATGGCGCCGGTGGCGAGGGCGGCGACGCCCGGCGACAACTTCGCCGAAGCGCTGCCGCTTGCCGGTTCGCTTCCGATCGAAATCGGCGGCTCGAACGTCGGCGCGACGAAGGAGATCGGCGCCGAGAACGCCAGCAGCTTCGCCGCCGGCCACTCCGTCTGGTTCCGCTGGACTGCGGGCAGCACCGGGTGGGTCACGGTTGGCGCCTGCACGGCGACGTTTCCGACCACGATCGGGATCTTCACCGGCACCGAACTGGTCAAACTGACCAGGGTCGCGCAGCTCAGCAGTGAGGAAGGTCCGCACTGCCCCGTGCAGGGCCGCGAGTACACCTTCTGGGCCACCGGCGGCAGCGAGTACTCGATCGCGGTCGACGGCAACGCCTTTTATCTGCCGCAGGCGCCGCGACCGGCGACCGAAGGGACCTTCGCGCTGAGGATCGAAGCGACGCCGCCACCGGCCAACGACGACTTCGCCGCCGCCGCGCCGGTCATCGGACGCAGCAGCGAAGAACCGAACGGCGCCCGCTTCTACATAGCGCCCGTTAGCGGCTACACCTGGGGAGCGACCAAAGGGGCCGGGGAGCCGGACCTCGGCGGCCTTTCCAGCGGTGCCGCGGTCTGGTACTCGTGGACGGCGCCGGAGAGCGGTGCGGCGAGGATCTCGGCTTGCTGCGCGGGCGCTCCGATCATCGGCGTCTTCGCGGGCAGCTCGCTCGGATCGCTCGTCCGGCTCGCCTCGAATCGGGAATCCGGCGACGTCTACTGGCCGGTGACCGCGGGCGCGACTTACATGATCGCGGTCAACAGCCTCCACGACCCCGAAAGCAAAATCCCGGCGGGCGGCAGGTTCGAACTGCAGTTCGGCATGTTCCTCGCCCGCGGCCCGGGGCAGCCGAAGGGGGACTCGCCGCCGCAGTCGACGCCGGCGCCGAAGCCGCCCGTGGCGCCCCGCACGATTCTCGTCAAACGCAGCGTCGATCCCGACCAGCGCTCGGCCACCTTCGTCTTCAAATCGAGCACGCCGGGAAGCAAGTACCGCTGCAAGCTCGACCGAGGCCGCTACAAGCCGTGCCGCTCGCGGAAGACGTACCGGCACCTGACCGCCGGCCGCCACACCGTCAAGGTGGTCACGGTTGACGCCGCCGGCAGCGCCGACCTGACGCCGCTCGTCAGCAGGCTCTCGATCCCCAAGTAGCCGCTCCCCGGCTAGGCTCCGGCCGTGCCGGAGACCTGGATAACGGTTGAGGAAGCCGAACGGCTGGCCTCCGAGCGGCTCGAGCCCGGCGTCCTCGGCTACTTCGCGGGCGGCGCCGGCGACGAGGAAACGCTGCGCGAGAATCGCGAGGCGTGGCGGCGCTGGCGGTTGGTGCCGCGGGTGCTGACCGACGTCTCCGAGGTGACGACGCGCAGCGAGGTGCTCGGCGGGCCGGTCTCGGCGCCGATCCTCGTCGCCCCGACCGCCTTCCACCGTCTCCTGCACCCCGAGGGCGAGCTGGCGACTGCAAGCGCCGCCGCGGCCGCCGGGACGGTCTTCTGCCACTCGACCCTGGCCACCGTTCCGCCCGCCGAGGTCGCCGCCGGGGCGCCGCCTGGGCGCCGCTGGTTCCAGCTCTACTGCTTCGAGGACGAGGGCGTCACCCGCGCCCTGCGCGAGCAGGCGGTCGCCGCCGGCTACGAAGCGCTGGTCCTCACCGTCGACGCGCCGCCGGCCGGCAACCGTGAGCGCGACTTCCACACCGGCTTCGCGGTCCCCGCCGAGCTGCGGGTACCGGCCCTCGACGCAGCCTGCGGGCCGGGCCGCGAGTACACGATGCAGGAGACCTTCGACCTGATGGACCGCTCGCTCGACTGGGACGACCTCGCCGATCTGGTCGCCGAAGCGGGCCTGCCGGTGATCGTCAAGGGGATCGTCGCCGCCGACGACGCGGCCCTCGCGGTCCAGCGGGGCGCCGCGGCGATCGTCGTCTCCAACCATGGCGGCCGCCAGCTCGACCGCGGACTCGCCACCGCCGAGGCGCTGACCGAGGTCGTCGACGCGGTCGAGGGCCGGGTCCCGGTGCTGGTCGACGGCGGCATCCGGCGGGGCGTCGACGTCGCGCTGGCGCTGGCGCTCGGCGCCGAGGCGGTGCTGGTCGGTCGGCCGGCGCTCTGGGGGCTGACGCTGGCGGGTCAGGCGGGCGTGCGGCGGGTGCTCGAGCTGCTCACCGCCGAGCTGGCGCTGGCCCTGACGCTGTGCGGCGTGACGACCCCGGGGGAGCTGACCCGGACGCACGCCCGGCGCGGCTGACGGCAAGCGTATATTCGGCTTTGGTGAGTCTCTCCGCGTGACAGTCACCCACTTCTGAATGGCCCAGCGAATCCCCAGAGACGAATCGCTGAGCCGCGTCCACGGCGTCGGGGCGCTGTTCTCCGCCGCCTACGGAAACGTCGGCTCGTCGATCTACTACGCCCTCGGCGTCACCGCCGCGTTCGCGCTCGGCCTGACGCCGATCGCCTTCGTCATCTCCGGCCTGATCTTCGCCGCGACCGCCGCCACCTATGCCGAGGCGACGGTGATGTACCCGGAGGCGGGGGGCTCCTCGAGCTTCGCCCGCCATGCCTTCAACGAGCTGGTCAGCTTCATCGCCGCCTGGGGCCAGATGCTCAACTACACGATCACGGTCGCGATCTCGGCCTTCTTCGTGCCCCACTACCTGGCCGTCTTCTGGCCCTGGCTCGGCGACAGCCCCGGCGACATCATCGGCGGCGCGGTGCTGATCATCGGCCTGGCGCTGCTCAACGTCCGCGGCACCGAGGAGTCGGCGAAACTGAACCTGATCCTCGCGGTCGCCGACCTCGCGACCCAGGTGATCCTGGTCGGGATCGGCCTGGTGCTGGTCTTCAACCCGGAGATCCTGATCGACAACATCCACCTCGGCGTCGCCCCGACCTGGAGCGACTTCGCGCTCGGGATCGCGGTCGGGATGATCGCCTACACCGGGATCGAGACGATCTCCAACATGGCCGAGGAGGCCAAGGAAGCGGCGAAGACGATCCCCAGCAGCGTCGGTCTCGTCGTCGCCGCGGTGCTCGGCCTCTACCTGCTGATCCCGATCGTCGCCCTCTCGGCGATGCCGGTCGTCCACGACGGCGCCGGCCACTACTCGACCGCGCTCGGCAGCACCTATGCCGACGACCCGATCCTCGGCATCGTCGAGAACTTGGGCCTCTCGCATGGACCGACCGAAGTCCTGCGCTACTACGTCGGCGTCCTCGCCGCCGTGATCCTGCTGATCGCGACCAACGCCGGGCTGATCGGCGTCTCGCGGCTCACCTACTCGATGGGCCAGCACCGCCAGCTGCCCGAGGGGCTGCGCCAGGTCCACCCCAAGTACCGCACGCCCTACATCGCGATCATGATCTTCGCCGGCGTCGCGATCATCACCCTGCTGCCGGGCAAGACCGACTTCCTGGCGACGATGTACTCGTTCGGCGCGATGCTCTCCTTCACGGTCGCCCACGTTGCGGTGATCCAGCTGCGCCGCATCCGCCCCGAGGCGGAGCGAACGTGGAAGCCGCCGCTGAACGTCCGCGCCTTCGGCTTCGAGCTGCCGCTGACCGCGGTGCTGGGTGGCCTCGGCACCTTCGGCGCCTGGATCGTGGTGATGGCGCTCAACCCCAGCACCCTCTTCGTCGGAATCGGCTGGATGGTCGCCGGCACGCTGCTCTACGTCCTCTACCGGCGCAACCAGGGCCTGCCGCTGACCGAAACCGTCAAGGTCGTTCTGCCCGAGCCGCTCGGGGTCGAGGAGGTCGAGTACCGCTCGGTGCTGGTCGCCTTCGAGGACGACGAAGAATTCTCGCCCGAGGTGGTCGCGACCGCGGTCAAACTCGCCTCCAAACGGCGCCGCGGCATCCACGTCCACTCGATGATGACGGTGCCGACCAACCTGCCGCTGGATGCGGAGATGCCCGAGGCCGAAGGCGAGGCGCAGCGGAAGATCGAGGAAGCGCGGCTGATCGGCGGCCAGCGGGTGACCGGCCACGTTGCCCGCGTGCGCCCCGGCCAGTCGGGCTACTCGGTCGCCGACGAGGCGGAGGAGATCAAGGCTGAGGTGATCGTGATGGGCCTGCGCTACCGGCGCGGGGTGCCGCTCTACGACAAGATGCTGCAGACGGTGCTCGGCGAGCGTCCCTGCCGGGTGATCGTCGTTTCCGACCCGGTCGACAAACGCGCACCGGTGCCGACCGAAGCGCTGGTCGAGGTCGAGGCGGGCTGATGCAGGGGCGCGACGCCTACCAGGGCGCGGTCAAGACCTTCTCGGCGGCCTTCGTCGCGATCGGCCTACTGCTGCTCGTCGTCACCCTCGCCAACGGCGGCGGCCCGGTCTCGATCGGCTTCCTACTCGGGCTTGCGTTCCTCGCCGTCGGCGTCCTCCGGCTCTGGCTCGCGACGCGGTCGGGACGATGAGCGCGGAGCGACCAAGCGTGCATCTCTGGTTCTTCGCGCCGGGAGCGGAGCGCGGAATTTATGTCTAGGGCGGACGCCAGCGGCAACAGCGGCCCGCCGAACGGGGCGCCGGGCGAGCCGAAGCCGCGCACCCCCGGCAGGGGCGAGCCGATCCTCGAGCGCGGGCTCGGCGTCCCGGCGCTGTTCGTCGCCGCCTACTCGGCGGTCGGCTTCTCGATCTACTTCGCGCTCGGCGTCGTTGCCGACCGCGGCCTCGGCCTGACGCCACTGATCTTCCTCGTCGCCGGGCTGCTGTTCGCGCTGACCACGCTCACCTACGTCGAGGGCGGCGCGATGCTGCGCGAGCGCGGCGGCTCCTCGAGCTTCGCCCGCCACGCCTTCAACGAGCTGATCGCCTTCATCGCCGGCTGGGCGATCCTGATCGACTACCTGATCGTTGTCGCGCTGGCGGCGCTCTCGGTGCCGCACTACATGGAGCCGATCTCGGCCGAGTTCGGCCGCCCCGGGCTCGAGGTGCCGATCGCGGCGATCGTGATCGGCGCCGTCTGCGTCCTCAACGTCTTCAACATCACCGGCCGCGGCCGCCAGCTCGGCCTCGCCTTCCTCGCCCTCGCCGACCTCGGGCTGCAGCTGGCGGTGATCGCGGTCGGCGTCCTCGCCGTCTGGCATCCCGAGCGGCTGACCGAGGAGATCCACCTCTTCACCGATCCGAGCTTCAAGGACATCGTCTACGCCGCGGTCGTCGCGATGCTTGCCTACGCCGGGATCGAGGCCGCCTCCGACCTCGCCCCGGACATCAAGGTCGGTCGCCGCGACCTGCGGCGGGTGGCGACGGTTGGGGCGATCGCCGTGCCGCTTGTCTACGCCGGGATGGCGGCGATCGCGCTGATGTCGCTGCCGGTGGTCGGCGGCGAGACCGAGCTCGGGACCCGCTGGATCGAGAACCCGGTGCTCGGTGTCGTCTCCGCCTTCCATCCCCACTGGCTGGCGGAAACGATGCGCTGGATGGTGATGCTGATCGCCGTCCCGGTCCTTTTCTGGGCCGCCAACACCTCGATGCTCGGCGTCTCCCGCCACATCTACACGCTGGCGATCAACCGCCAGATCCCGAGCTGGCTCGGCAAGCTCGAGAAGCGCCAGGCGACGCCGTACGTGGCGATCGCGATCTGCGGCCTGATCGCGATCGGCCTCGTCGTCCCGACCAACATCAAGCTGCTGGCCGGGCTCTACGCCTTCGGCGCCACGCTGGCGATCACGATCGCCCACCTCTCGATCATCCGCCTGCGGGTCCGCGCCCCCGACAAGCCGCGGCCCTTCCGCATCCCCTGGGGGATGCGCTGGGGGAACGCCGAGCTGCCGATCCCGGCGATGATCGCGGCACTCGCCAGCGGCCTCGCCTTCGTCAGCGTGCTCGCCTACCACTCGACCGCGCGCTGGGTCGGGCTCGGCTGGATGGTCTTCGGGCTGACCTTCTACGTCGTCTACCGCAAGGTCTTCGAGGGCACGACGCTGACCCGGCGCGTCACCGTGCCTGAGCACGCGCTGACCAAGCAGGCGCCGATGGTCGAATTCCGCAACATCCTCGTGCCGGTCTTCGGCACCGAGCTCGACGACGACATCGTCGCCACGGCCGGCCGGCTTGCCGCCGCCGAGCAGGAGGTCTCCGGCGACGACGGCGAGTCGCACCTCGACGTCGTCTACGTGATCGAGGTGCCGCTCTCGCTGCCGCTCGACGCGAAGTTGCCGCAGGAGCGCGAGGCGCAGGCGCGGCGAGCGCTCGAGCGGGCGCGCGAGGTGGGGGAGGAGTACGAGGACGTCGACGTCCGCACCGAGGTGATCCGCGCCCGCAAAACCGGCGCCGGCATCCTCGAGGCGGCGCGCCGGGCCAACTCGGAGGCGATCGTGATCGGCGGCGAGCCGCCCTCGAAGATCCGCGGCGGCGGTGTCTTCGGCGGGATCGGCGCCGCCAAGCCGGAGGAGATCGGCGCCGCCACCGAGTACGTGCTCAAAAAAGCGCCCTGCCGGGTGTTGCTGACGGCGCCGCCGGAGGCGAAGGAGCCCGAGTCGGTGGAGACGGATGATCGAGACGCGGCCCCGGACGGCGACCGGGCCTAGCGCCTAGTATCCGCCCCATGTTCGTCTTGATCGTCGGCTGCGGCCGGGTCGGTTCGTCGGTGGCGCGCGGGATGCTGCGCGAGGGCCACGACGTCTCCTGTCTCGACGAGGACCCCGAGTCGCACGCCCGGCTCGAGGTCGGGCTGGAGAAGAGCTGGGAGGATCTCGGCGGCCAGTTCACGGTCGGCGCCGGCCTCGAGACCGAGGCGCTGGTCGCCGCCGGGATCGAGCACGCCGACGTCTTCATCGCCTCCACCGACGGCGACAACACGAACATCATCATCGCCCAGATCGCGCAGAAGCGGTACGAGGTGCCGACCGTGATCGCCCGTGTCCTCGACCCGCTGCGCGCCGAGTGGTACCAGCGCCAGGGCCTGCACACCGTCTGTCCGACCAGGGTGGCGATCGAGATGCTCGAGGGCGCCGTCCGCGACGCCGCCAACCGCGGTGGCGCTCCCGACGACGACAACGTCACCGAAGCCGCGTAGGAAAGAGGGAGCCCGTGTACATCATCGTCGTCGGCGCGGGCAAGGTGGGGTGGAACCTGGCGCGCGAGCTGCTCGAGAAGGACCACGAGGTGACGCTGATCGAGTCAGATCGCCGCCGCTACCTGACCGTCGAGCAGGAGCTCGAGCACAACGTCACCTACGGCGACGCCTCCGAGCTCTGGGTGCTCGAGCGGGCTGGGATCCAGCGTGCCGACATGGTGATCGCGGTGACCGGCGACGACGAGGACAACATGCTGATCTGCCAGGTCGCGCGCGAGAAGTACCTGGTCGACCAGATCATCGCCCGCGTCAACAACCCGCGGAACCGCCGCCACTTCGACCTGCTCGGGATCAAGCCCTCGGTCTCGGCGACCGACCTGATCCTGCGCCTGCTCGAGCACGAGGTGCCCGAGTACGGGCTCGTCCACCTGCTCGACCTGCAGGAGGAGCAGCTCGAGATCATCGAGATGCTGCTCGGCGGCGACTCAGGGGTCACCGGCCGCCGGGTCGGCGACCTGCAGATGCCCGAAGGCAGCCTGCTGATCTCGGTCTTGCGCAACGGCAAGGGCTTCGTGCCGACCGCCGACACCGTCCTAGAGGAGGGGGACGAGGTGCTCGCCGTGCTCGATCCGGGTAAAGAGGACCAGCTGAAGGACCTCTTCGGACCGGGAGGAGACGGTGGAGTTGGCTGACAGGCAGGTCGACTTTCTGATCGTTGGCGGCGGTCTGGCCGGCGGCAGCTGCGCCGCCGAGCTGCGCAAGAAAGGCGCCGAGGGTTCGATTCTCCTCGCCGGCCGCGAGCCGGAACCGCCCTACGAACGACCGCCGCTCTCGAAGGAGTACCTGCGCGGCGAGGCCGAGCGGGCCGACGCCTACGTCAACCCGCCCGAGTGGTACGAGGAGAACGGGATCGAGCTGCTGAGCGGGCGCAACGTGATGGCGCTCGACCCGGTGGCGAAGACGGCGAAGATCCAGGGCGGGGAGGAGGTCTCCTTCGGCCAGGCGCTGATCGCCACCGGGGCGCTGGTCAACATCCTGCGGCTCGAGGGGGCCGAGAACGAGGGCATCCACTACCTGCGCGCCTACGGCAACGCCGACGCGATCCGCGCCGACGCCGAGGCGGCCGAGCACGTGGCGCTGATCGGCGGCAGCTACATCGCCACCGAGGTCGCCGCCTCGCTGACCGCGCGCGGCACCAAATGCACGCTGGTCGCGATCGAGGACGTGGCGCTCTCCCGGACCTTTGGCGAGGACGCCGGCCGCTGGTTCCAGGGGCAGCTCGAATCGCACGGTGTCAGCTTCCACGGCGGCGAGGAGCTCGAGGCCTTCGAGGGCGACGGCCGGGTCCGTGCGATCGTCACCAAGAGCGGGCTGACGGTCGAGTGCGACGCGGTGATCGTCGGCGCCGGCGTCCGGCCCGACACGATGCTCGCCGACCGCGCCGGGATCGAGACCGGCGACGGCGGCATCGTCTGCGACCGCAAGCTCCGCACCTCGGCCGAGGGCATCTACGCGGCCGGCGACTGCTGCAGCTACGACAGCGTTGTCCACGGCCGCCGGATCCACGTCGAGCACTGGGACGTGGCGATGCAGCAGGGCATCCACGCCGCTCGCAACATGCTCGGCGCCGACGCCGACTACGACGTCGTCCCCTACTTCTTCAGCGACCTCGCCGACTGGGCCAGCCTCGAGTACGTCGGTCCGGCCTACGAGTGGGACGAGGAGGTCTGGCGCGGCGACCCCGAGAGCGGCAAGTTCTTCGTCTGGTACCTGAAGGACGGCAAGGTCGCGGGCGCCCTCAGCGTCGAGCGCTCCGAAGACCTCGCCGAGGCGCGGCGGATGCTCGCCGACGGGGTCGACGTCTCAGGGGCGCGAGACAAGCTCGCCGACCGGGGCGCGGACCTCTCCGCGATCGTCTAGCGCGGACCGGGCTCAGAACTTCGTGCGGTCGAGGCCTCTCCTTGAAGCCGTTTGTGGGTGCTGGGGCGGGTTCCGGCCGTTCTCTCCCCCCGGCCAGCGAGTGATCTCCCCGCACCCACCGTTATCCTCAGAGAACCTTTGCGCCCTGGTGTAATGGCAGCACGCCTCGCTCTGGACGAGGTAGTCGGGGTTCGAGTCCCTGGGGCGCAGCTGTCGCTATGAAGTTTTCCCGGCTCAACCCCCGTTTGGCGATGTTTGCCATCCCCCTTGCCGCCCTGGTCGTGGCCGGTTGCGGCGGGGGCGACGGCGACACCAGCGAAGCAACCCAGGCGAAAAAGCAGGAAGCGCCCGCGAAGCTGACCAAAGCGGAGTTCATCGTCCGCGGCGATGGGATCTGCGGCGAGGTCAACTCGGCGGTCGGCTCGATCGAGGCGAGCGAAGCCGAAGTCGCCGCCACCGAGCAGGCCGCCCAGGTCGCCGGCCTCTACATCGGGATGATCGAACGGCTGACCAAACTCGGCACGCCGACCGAAATGAACGGCTACGCCGATTTCTCCGAAGCGGCCGAACAGCTCGCCAAGGCCGAGAACGAAGTCAAAGCGGCAGCCGAGAAAGAAGACCTGGTGGCGCTCGAAGAAGCCTCGAACACGGCGGTGCCGGCGCTTGAAGGCTTCCAGAATGCCGCCGCCGTCTACGGCTTCGAAGAGTGCAGCGAAGGGCCGCAGGCGCCGACCGCGACGCCCGGCGCGGGCGCCGGCACCGAAGAACCCGGGATCGAAGAAGAAATCGTTCCCGAAGTCGAAGAAGAAATCGTCCCCGAAATCGAAGAAGAAGTGATTCCGGAAGAAGAAATCGTGCCGGAAGAAGAAGTGGCGCCGGAAACGGGCGGTGCTGGGGGCGTGGGCGAAGGTGAAGGGGAAGTTGGGGGCGGGGAAGAAGAATCGTCTGGCGGCGGGATCGGGCCGGGCTAGGCGACAGACGCCTAGGGATCGGGGTTTGGCGGGGTGATCCCTAGGAACAAGTCCTAAGCAACCCCCGATCCCTCCTGCCACGCCCCGTACAACTCCGCATACCGCCCACCCGCCGCAATCAATTCCTCGTGGGTCCCCTGCTCCGCGATCCTCCCGCCCTCGAGCACCACGATCTTCCCCGCCCGCCGGATCGTCGACAGCCGGTGCGCGATCACGATCGCCGTCCGCCCGTGCAGTAGCCGCTCGAGGCCCTGCTCGATCGTTTTCTCGGTCCGCACGTCGACGTTGGAGGTCGCCTCGTCGAGGATCAGGATGCGGGGCTCGGCGAGCAGGGCGCGGGCGAAGGCGACGAGCTGGCGCTGGCCGGCGGAAAGCTGGATGCCGCGCTCGCCGACCTGGGTCTCGATCCCCGCCGGCAGCGAGGCGACGAACTCGCTGGCGCCGACCGCGGCGATCGCCGCCCCGATCTCTTCCTCGCTCGCCTCCGGCCGCCCGAAGGCGACGTTGTCGCGGACGCTGCCGGAGAAGAGGAAGCCCTCCTGCGGCACGATCCCGAGCTGGCGCCGCAGCGCCGTTTGCTGCAGGCCGCGCAGGTCGTGGCCGTCAACCAGCACCCGGCCCTGCTGCGGGTCGTAGAAGCGCGCCACCAGCTTGGCGAAGGTCGACTTGCCGGCCCCGGTGGCGCCGACCAGGGCCAGGGTCTGGCCCGGCGGCACGTGCAGATCGACCCCTTGCAGCGCCCACTCGGAGGGGTCGTCGAGGTCGGGTTCGTCGGCGTAGGAGAACCAGACGTCGTCGAGCTCGATCTCGCCGCGGATCTGTCCTGGGTCGATCGCATCGGGCGCGTCGACCATGTCGGGCTCGGTATCGAGGGTGTCGAAGATCTTGTCGAGCGCCGCCATCCCCTGCTGGTAGGTGGTGTAGAGCTGGCTCAGTTCCTGAATCGGTTCGAAGAAGCGGGCCAGGTAGCCGACGAAGGCGACGATCACGCCGATCTGGATCGCCCCGTCGATCGCCTGGCTGCCGCCGTAGAGCAGGATCACCGCGGTGCCGACCCCGGCCAGCAGTTCGACCGCCGGGAAGTAGGAGGCGTTGAGGTAGACCGTCTTCATGTTGACCGCCCGGTTGGCCTCGTTCAGCCCGGTCATCTCGTCGACGTGGCGCGGCTCCTGGCCGAAGCTGCGGACGACGCGAACGCCGGAGAGGCTCTCCTGCAGGTAGGCGGTAACGGCGGCGATCCGCTCCCGGGTCGCCCGGTAGGCGCCGGCCGAGACGATCCGGAAGACGACGCTCGCCACCGCCAGTAGCGGGAAGGTGAGGAAGGTGATCAGCGCCAGTTTGACGTCGAGGACGAGGAGGATGACGACGACCCCGACCAGGGTCAGCGAGCTGGAGAAGATCGTCACCACGCCGCTCGTCACCAGCTGGTTCAGCGCCTCGACGTCGTTGGTCATCCGCGAGATCAGGACGCCGGGGCTTTTGCGGGTGAAGAAGCCGATCGACATCCCCTGGATGTGGCTGAAGAGGCGCTCGCGCATGTCCTGCAGCGCCCGCGTCCCGACCCAGCCGACCAGGTAGGTCTCGGCGTAGGTGGCGATCGCGTAGACCAGGGAGACGGCGACAAAGGCCGCGACCGTCAGGTAGAGCGCGTCGAGGTCGCCGGGGATGATCCCGGCGTCGATCGCCCGCCCCGCGAGGTACGGCGGCGCCAGCGCCGCCCCGGTCTCGATCAGGAGGAAGAGCAGCATCAGCGCCATCCGGCCGCGGTAGGGCCGCAGCAGGCCGATCAGCCAGCGCACCTTGCGCCCGCGCTGGTCCTGGCCGCGGACGAGTCGCCAGAGAGCGCCGAAGAGCGCCGCCGCGTTGTTGAACGGGCTGCCGTTTTCGCCCGGCCCCGGGCCGTTGCCGGGTGCGTTGCCGTTGCTCGAGACCGAGGAGCTCACAGTCGCGCCATCTCCTCGCGCTCTTCGAGGTCGCGCTGCAGGAAGACCGAATCGGCGAGGCCGTGCTCGGCGATCTCGCGGTAGAAGCCGCAGCCCTCCATCAGCTGCTCGTGGGTGCCGCGATCGACGATGCGGCCGCCGTCGAGGACGACGATCTCGTCGGCGAGGGCGACGGTCGAGAGGCGGTGGGCGATGATGAACGTGGTGCGGCCGGCCATCGCCTCGCGCAGGCCGGTTTTGATCGCCGCCTCGGTCGTGGCATCCACCGACGACGTGGCGTCGTCGAGGATCAGGATGCGGGGATCGGCGAGCAGCGCCCGGGCGATCGCGACCCGCTGCCGCTGGCCGCCGGAGAGCGTCAGGCCGCGCTCGCCGACCCGGGTCTCGTAGCCGTCGGGCAGCTCGCGGATGAAGCCGTCGGCCTGGGCAAGCCGCGCCGCCTTTTCGATTTCCTCGAGCGTCGCGTCGGCCCGCGCGTAGGCGATGTTCTCGGCGACGCTCGCGGTGAAGAGGAAGCTGTCGTCGGCGACGAAGGCGACCTCCGCACGGAGGCTGTCGAGGTCGACCGCGCGGACGTCGGCGCCGTCGACCTCGACCTTGCCGCTGTCCGGGTCATAGAGCCGCGCGATCAGTGCCACCAAGCTCGTCTTGCCCGCGCCGGAGGGCCCGACCAGGGCGACCGTGCGCCCGGCCTCGACCTCGAGGTCGACATCGCTCAGCGAAGACGCGGCCGACCCGGGGTAGGTGAGGCTGACGCCGCGCAGCGCCACCGCGCCACCTCCGGTCGGCAGCGCCGGCGCCCCCGGCGGGCTCTGGATCGCCGGTTCGCGGTCGATGATCTCGAACATCCGGTTGCCGGCGGCGATCGCCCGCTGCGCCATCCCCATCAGGACCCCGAGCGAGCGCATCGGCCCCGCGAGGATCGCCAGGTAGGTGTAAAAGGCGGTGAAGTCGCCGAGACTGAGGGTTCCGTCGATCACCATCCGGCCGCCGACCAGCAGGACCACGGCGATCCCGAGCTGGGGAAGCAGCCCGATCAGCGGCGAGAAGAACGCCTGCAGCCTGGTCGAGTAGATGCTCTGGTCGAAGACCCGCGCGACGGCCCGCCGGAAGCGGTGCAGCTGGTACTCCTCGCGGGCGAAGGCCTTGACGATGCGGATCCCGGAGACGTTCTCCTCGGCTTCCGCGGTCAGCTCGGCGATCCGCTGCTGGACCTCCTGCATGGCGGGGCGGGAGACGCGGTTGTAGCGCGACGCGGTGTAGACGATGAACGGGGCCGGGGCCAGGGCGATCAGCGCCAGCAGCGGGTTGATCGCGACCATCACCGCGCCCGCCAGGGTGATCGTCAGCAGGCTCTGGGAGATGAAGATCAGCCCATAGCCGAGGAAGAAGCGGATCGCCGAGAGGTCGACGGTGGCCCGCGACATCAGCTGGCCGGTCTGCTGGCTGTCGAAAAAACCGAGCTCGAGGCGCTGGAGGTGTTTGTAAAACGTTTGGCGGAGGTCGAATTCGACCCCCAGCGAAACTTTGCCCGCGACCAGCCGCCGGACGACGGTGAGGCCGAGGCGCAGCACGCTGGCGCCGAGGATCGCCAGCGCCAGCGGCAGCAGGTCCGGCTTGTTGCCGTCCTCGATCGCATTGACCGCGCGGCCGACCAGCCAGGGGATCAGCACCGTCATCCCCATCGCCGCCCAGGCGAAGACCAGCGACCCCCATAGCTGCCGGCGGTAGGGGCGCAGAAAACCGAGCAAGCGTCGGTACGTGCGCATACCTATCGACTATACAAAGTGAAGTATTGAGCTATTCCAGCTTTTCAGCAGCGCTGGCGCTGGAGACCTTGCCCTTCGGGCATTTTTTCATGTGGTGGCCCGGTTTCTGCAGGATCTGGAAGTTGGTGACGTCGTGGAAGGGCGTCGTCGCGCCGTTGTTCTGGGCGAGGTTGACGACCAGCCGGTAGAAGCCGGGCGGCAGGCCGCGGTAGAAGATCTCCGGCCGGGTCGCCGGCGAGTAACTGCCGGCGGTGCCGATCCGCTCGGCGAGCACCCCGTTGGGGCCGGCGTAGCGCGGGAAGTCGAAGGAGGCCCCGACCAGCCGACCCTTGCCGAGCGGGCTGTTGATTGCTTTTTCGAGTTTCTGCGGCTCGACACAGTTGGGGACGCGGTTGAGGCCGAAGCGGAGGTGTCCCTCGCCGAGCTGGGGGTCGCGGCCGAACTCGTTCGGCGCCAGGTGGAAGTTCTGGACGTCGACCTTGACCACGACCGCGTGGGCGTTTTGGCGGGCGCCGTTGCGCGGCGAGATGATTTCGACCACCGGTTCACCCGGCGCCGGCGGCTTCGGCTCGGCTTTCGAGCTTTCCTTGCCGCCGAAGATCAGCATCAGGGCGACGGCCGCCGCGGCGAGGACCACGGCGAGGGCGGTTGCGGTGCGGCGCTGCACGAGGCCGGAAGATAACCTGATCTGGCTTGCCCGCCCCGAGCGACACCGCCGAAATGCCGCTGGTCTACCGGATCGGGGCTGCGGCGCGCGAGCCCGACAACTGGGTCCAGCTGCTCAAGTTCGGCCTCGTCGGCGGCTCCGGCTATCTGGTCAACCTCGGCGTCTTCGCGCTGCTGTCCGGCAACTTCGGCGTCCAGCACACGATCGCCGCGATCGGCGCCTTCTGCGTCGCGGTCAGCAGCAACTACTTCTGGAACCGGCACTGGACCTTCGGGCCGGGGGAGGGGCCGCTGCACTTCCAGGCGGCGCGCTTCCTGATCGTCAGCGTCGGCGCCCTGCTGCTCAACCTGGCGATGCTCGAGGTGCTGGTCGCCTCGGGGGTCGCCGAACTGCCGGCCCAGGCGATCGCGGTTGCCTTCGCGATGCCGTTCAACTTCCTCGGCAACCGCCTCTGGACCTTCCGCTAGGGCCGCGGGCGGGCCTGGACCGCTCAGCTAGCCTTGAATTGAGATGAGCGATCGCACTCCGAAATTCGACCCTGCCGAGATCGAGGCCGAGCGCCAGGCCGCCTGGGCCGAGCGCGGCGACTTCGAGGCCCCGCGGCCCGAGCCGGGACAGGCGCGGGTCTACGTCAAGCCTTCGAGCCCGTTCACCTCGGGCAACCTGCACATGGGCCACGTCCGCGACTACTCGCTCGGCGACGCCTACGTCCGCTTCCGCCGCGGCCGCGGCGACGCGGTGCTGTTCGGCTTCGGCTTCGACGCCTTCGGGCTGCCGGCCGAGCTGGCGGCGATCGAGCGCCAGGTGCCGCCGGCCGAGTGGGTCGAGAAGTCGGGCGAGCAGATGCTCGGCCAGATGCGCCGGCTCGGCTACTCCTTCGACTACGACCGCGTCTTCTACAGCTCCGACGAGGGCCAGTATCGCTGGTCGCAGTGGCTCTTCCTGACCCTGCTCGAGGCGGGGCTGATCTACCGCGAGGACGCCACCGTCGACTGGTGCGACACCTGCAACACGACGCTGGCGACGATCCAGGTCGAGGACGGGCTCTGCTGGCGCTGCCACAACGAGGTGCGGCTGATCCGGCGGCCGACCTGGTTCCTGCGGATCACGCCCTATCTCGAGGAGAACGACCGCAACACCGAGCGGCTGCAGAACTGGGACGAGCTGGCGTTGGCGACCCAGCGCTACATCCTCGGCCGCAGCGAGGGGGTCGAGCTCGACCTCGCCGGCGAGGGGCGAGAGCTGACCGTCTTCAGCCCACACGGCGCCGCGCTCAGGCTGGCGACCTTCGTCGTGCTCTCGCCGCGCCACCCGGAGATCGACGCCTGGATCGGCGACGGCGCCCGCGACGAGCTCGAGCAGCTGCGCTCCGGAGGCTGGGAGCGGAGCGCCCGCGACGCCCGCGAGGTGCCGGTGATCGACACCGGGGCCTCGATTGCCGGGCCGGCCGGAGGTGAGCTGCCGGTCTTCGTCTCGCCGCTGGTCGATGCCCGCTTCGGGCCGACCGCGGCGCTCGGGATCCCGGCGGTCGACGAGGCCGACGCCGAGATCGCGAAGCGCATGGAGCGTGTGCCGGACCCGGTCGAGCGCGAGGAGGGGGAGGAGCCCCCGGCAGCGCCTCTGGTCGAGGGGGCCCGCGAGGCGGTCCACTACCGCGCCAACGACTTCTCGATCTCGCGCCAGCGTTCCTGGGGCACGCCGATCCCGATCATCCACTGCGAGGAGCACGGGCCGGTGCCGGTCGCCGAGGCCGATCTGCCGGTGGTGTTGCCGCGCGACATCCTGCCGACCGGCGAGGGCAACCCCCTCGGCGAGCGCCCCGACTTCGTCGACGTCGCCTGCCCGGTCTGCGGGAAGCCGGCGAAGCGCGAGACCGACACGCTCGACTGCCACTTCGATGCCCTCTTCCTCTGGGTCCCGGCGGCGGTTCCCCCCGAGGCGCGGGCCGAGCAGATGTTCACCCACCCCGATCTGCAGGAGTGGCTGCCGGCCGAGCGGCTGGTCGCCGGTGGTGACTCCGGCGGCTTCGTCTTCGACCAGCGGATCGTCACCAAGGCGCTGCGCGACATCGGCCCCTTCGCCTTCATGGCGGAGGGGGAGCCGTTCGCCGGCTGCCTCTTCCACGAGATGGTGATCGCCGACGGCCGCAAGATGTCGAAGCACCTCGGCAACGTCGTCGACCCCGACGAGCTGGTCGCCAAATTCGGCGCCGACACGGTCCGCTTCGCGATCCTCCGCGCCGCCGGGCCGGCGAAGACGCTGAACTGGTCGGAGGGCGAGATCAAATTCGCCAGCCGCTTCCTGCGCAACGTCTGGACCTACTCCCAGGACCGCTTCGTCGCGCTCGAGGAGCACCGCCACGACCCCGAGGCGGCCGCCGACACCGAGCACATGCGCGACCGCCTGCGTAAATGGTGCGAGGCCGGGCTCGAGAAGATCACCGAGGACACCGCCGAGCTGCAGATGCACCAGGCGATCCGCAACATCACTCGCCTGTTCGAGCGGATCGGGCAGTACGAGAAGCGGGTGATGCAGCGCCGCGGGCAGCTCGACCGCGCCGACGCCGAGGCCCAGGTCGAGGCGCTCGTCCTGCTTGCCCGTACCCTTGTCCCGTTTGCCCCGCACACCGCCGAGGCACTGCTGCTCGCCTCCGGCCGGGTCGATCCCGAGACGCTCAGCGAGTGGCCGGAGCGGGTGGAAATCCCGGTCGCCTTCGAGGACCCGGCGCCCGCGGGCACCTGATCTGGCTGTTCACACAAAATGACTTGACTAGTCGGGGTCCGGTCTGTTACTAATTGCTCAGGCCGGGTTGATCAACCGGTTACATAGGAGGCGGGGCTTTCAGACGAACCGGGAAACCGCCTTGGGGTGGCAAAGGAGGACCAGTCGTTGAGCCGAGTCGTTCCGTTCCTGGACTGACTCGGGAGCGTCTTTGGCCGAGCGCCAGCGCCCGCCCCGCCTCCACCCTTTTCCTTGGCGCCTCCTCCGCTCCGGACGGATGGGGCACCAATCGTTTCAATCGCCCGGCGGCGTTTTGACCACGTACTGCGATTTCTCGACCGACCAGGTGATGCCCTCGCAGAGGACCGCAGCGGTGGTGCCGAGCGAGCCGGCGAGCTTGGTGATCGTGCCCAGACGCGGCTCGCGGCCGGCGCGCTCGAGCAGCGAGACCTCGGTCCGGTGCAGGTCACAGCGCCGCGCCAGCTCTTCCTGGGAGACGCCAGCCTTGGTCCGGACGCGGCGCAGGTTGGCAGCGAATCGCTGCTGCGGGCTGATCGTCATCGGTGCGCATTCTGTACCGCTACAGACACAAAGTTCCACAGACAGAAGCCCTCGCCGTGCCGCGCCGGGCCGCCGTTGCGCCGAAAATCACATCGCCGCTCCGCCGTGTCCGCTACCTTGCTCAGGAGAATGCGGCACAAAGTGCCGAACCGAGCACAGGACAGACGAACGGAGGAATCATGAGCGACGCGGTTGATCCGCATCTGGAGGCGCCCGCCGGGCCGCAAACCAGGTCGTGCGCCACCGAACTCGTCTGCCGTGAGTGCGGCTACCGGACGCCGCTGCTCGACCGTGCCTTCAAGTGCCCGGCCTGCGGCGAAGGCCTCGACATCGACTACGACTACGAGCGCGCCAAGGCGGCGATCGCCGAGCACCCACTCGGCGAGCGCCCGCTCAACCTCTGGCGCTTCGAGGAGCTGCTGCCGATCACAGGGCAGCGTGCCCAGGCGCGGGTCGGCCAGGTCTCCGGCCATACGCCGCTGATCCACGCCGAGCGGCTCGGCGCCGAGCTCGGCCTCAACCGCCTCTACATCAAGGACGACTCGACCAACCGGCCGACCCTCTCCTACAAGGACCGGGTGGTCGGGATGGCGATCGCCCGCCTGCTCGAGCTCGGCAAAGACGAGGTCGGCTGCGTCTCGACCGGCAACGTCGGCACCGCCGTCTCGGCGCTCGCCGCCGCGGCGGGCGCCCGCGCCTACGTCTTCTACCCCGGCAACATGGAGAAGGGGAAGGCCAAAGCCTGCCGCGCCCTCGGCGCCCAGGTCTGCCAGCTCGACGGCAACTACGACCAAGCCAATCGCGCCTGCCGTGAGCTATCGCTGGCCAGCGGCATCGAGTTCGCCAACATCACCCTGCGGCCGTTCTACGCCGAGGGAGCGAAGACGATGGCCTTCGAGGTCGTCGAGCAGCTCGACTGGGAGGCGCCGGACCACTTCGTCATCCCGGCTGCCGGCGGCACCCTCTCCTCGCGCGTCCACAAGGGACTGAACGAGCTGGAGACGGTCGGCCTGGCGACGACCGCGGGAACGAAGCTCAACATCGCCCAGGCGAGCGGCTGCTCGCCGATCGCCACCGCGATCCGCGGCGGCGGCGACCTCGAGCCGCAGACCCCGGAGACGGCCGCCCACTCGATCGCGATCGGGGCGCCCGGCGACGGCAACCTGGTGATCGAGGCGGTCCGCGGTCGCGGCGGCTGGGCCGCTACCGCCTCTGACCCGGAGATCTTCGAGGCGATCGACCTGCTCGGCCGCACCGAGGGCATCCTGACCGAGCCGGCCGGCGGCACGACGATCGCCTGCACCGCGCGGCTCGCCCAGGAAGGGAAGATCGGCCGCGACGAGGTGGTCGTCGCGGCGATCACCGGCAACGGCCTGAAGACGATCGCCGACCATCCGGAGAAGCCGTGGCCGGAAGGTGTGCCGTGCAACGTCGAGGCGATGGGCGAGATGCTTGCCGGCTTCCGCGCCGCCGCTGAGACGGCGCTGCACTGACCGAGCTGCCGCAGCTCGAGGGGGTCACCCACCGGCAGGTCCGGGTGCGCGGCGCGGAGCTGCACCTGGCGGAGATGGGGGAGGGCGACGACGTCGTCCTCTGCCTCCACGGCTGGCCGCAGCACTGGTATGAGTGGCGGGCGTTGATGCCAGCGCTCGCCGACCGCCACCGGGTGATCGCCATCGACCAGCGCGGCTTCGGCTGGTCGGAGGCGACCGCGGGCGGCTACGAGAAGGAAGAGCTGGCCACCGACGTGCTGGCGCTGCTCGACGAGCTCGGGCTCGAGCGGGTGAAGCTGGTCGGCCACGACTGGGGCGGCTACATCGGCTACCTGCTCTGCCTGCGGGCGCCGGAGCGTTTCGAGCGCTACCTGGCGCTCAACATCGTCCCGCCCTGGGCCAGCCGGCGGGCGATGGCGCCACACCTCTGGCGCTTCTGGTACCAGTGGCTGATCCTCGCGCCTGGCGTCGGCCAGCGGCTCCACACCTCCGGCCAGTTCGTCCCCAAGGTCCTGGTCGGCGGCTCGGTCCGCAAGGAGGTCTGGGACCAGGAGACGATCCACGCGTTCTCCGACACCTTCGAAGAGCCAGAGCGGGCCCGAGCGGCCGTCCAGATGTACCGGGTCTTCAATCTGCGCGAGACCCCCGAAATCGTCGCCGGCCGCTACGCCGAGGCCCGTCTCGAGGTGCCGACGCGCCTGTTGTTCGGCACCGGCGATGCCGTCCTCCGGCCCGAAATGCTCGCCGGCTGGCGCCGCCACGCCCCCGAGATGGAAGTCGAGCTGGTCGAGGGCGTCGGCCACTTCATCGCCGACGAGGCGCCGGATCTCGTCGCCGCCCGAGCCCGCGATTTCTTCGCCTGAGCGGGGCTCAGGCCCTGATCCGCGCCTCCTCCAAGTCCAAGTCGCGCTCGATCTGGCGTTGGGTCGGCGCGCGGAGGCGGCCGTTGCCGCGTAGGTTCAGGAGTTCCTCGCGCTCGACCCCGATCAGCTCGCGGCGCAGCTCTCCGTAGTCGGCGATCCTCTGTTCCCGGGCGGCAGTCTCCGGATCGCCGCCGCCGAGCACCGCCTGGCACATCCGAAACCGGCCGCGGTAGAGGTCGCGAAGCCGTTTCAGCTGCGTATCCGAGGCGCGCTCCTCGTCCTCCATCTCGTCGAGCCGGTCGAGCGCCGCCTGGGCCGCCTCCATCCGCGCCACCGCCTCTTCGTCGGACCAGCGGCGCGGCCGCTCGAGTCGCAGCGCCTTGATGATGAACGGCAGCGAGAGCCCCTGGCCGACCAGGGTGACGAGGATCAGGGCGAAGGTGAGAAAGATGATCTGCGGCCGGCCGGGGACGTCGAGCGGCACCGCCAGCGCCGCCGCCAGCGAGACGGCGCCGCGCATCCCGCTCCAGCCGATCGCGAAGCGTTCGCCGAAGTTCTCGCCGGCGTCGTTGCGCATCGCGAAGACGAAGGCAAGGCGGACGCCGATCGAGGCGAGGGCGATTGCCGCGACCGGCCAGAGCAGGTCGACCACCCCGGAGCCGCCGGCGTGGAGGGTGTCGACGACGCCCGGCAGCTGCAGCCCGAGCAGCACGAAGAGCGAGATCTCGAGGCCGAAGGTGAGCACGCTCCAGAAGGCGACGCCGCTGAGGCGGACGTCGGCGGCGAGCGAGACCGGCGAGCGGTAGCCGGCGTAGACCCCGGCGACGACCGCGGCGAGGATCCCCGAGACGTGCGCTTCCTCGGCGCCGATGTAGGCGGCGTAGGCGGTCAGCACGGTGAGGAAGATCGAGAGGCTGGCATCGGTCTGGCGGCGGATGATCAAGTCGGAGACGAAGCCGATCGCGAGCCCGATCGCGATGCCGCCGAGCGAGACGCCGACGAACTCGAGCGCCGCGCTGCCGAGGCTGAAGGCGGTCCCGGTCGCCACACCGACCGCGATCCGGTAGATCACCAGCGCGGTGCCGTCGTTGATCATCGACTCGCCTTCGACCACCAGCCGCACCCGCTCGGGGGCGCCGAGGCGGCTGAAGATCGCGGTCGCGGCGATCGCGTCGGTGGGGGCGAGGACGGCACCGAGGATCGCGGCCTCGGCCCAGCTGATGCCGGGCACGGTGAGGTGGGCGACGACGGCGACCGCGGCGGCGGTGAGGAAGACGAGGCCGATCGAGAGCGAGGCGAGCGGCCGCATAACCGCCCGCAGCTCCTGCGGCGACGTGCGCCAACCCGCCGCGTAGACGAGCGGCGGCAGGAAGACGAGGAAGATCACGTCCGGTTCGAGTTCGACCTCGGGCAGGCCCGGGATCAGCGCGATCGCCAGGCCACCGACGACGAGGACGATCGGCGCCGGGATCTTGCCGAGGTCGGCGAGACGAACCAGCAGGGCCGCCGCCAGCAGCAGGATCAGGATCGACTGGACGTGATGCACCGGCGCATAATCGCGGCCAGCGCCGACAGCCGCTAGCGTGGGCGCCGATGCGCCGCCTCAGCCTCCTCGCGTTGGCTCCCATCGTGCTGCTGCTCGCCGCCTGCGGCGGCGGTGCCTCGTCGAGCTCGACTTCGTCCGGGCCGAGCGCCGAAGACCCCTTTGCCGAGCTGCGTTTCGTGCTCGCCAAGTTCCCCTATGAGCCCTGGTACCGCGACTGCATCGTCGAGCAGGTGGAAGCGAAGCTGAGTGCCGACGAACTCGAAGAACTCGCCGAGCTGCCCGACGAGCAGGGGCGCCGGGTGGCGCTGCGGTTCGCGCTCGGGGCGGCGCCGAAATGCGAAGCGCGGGGGCGCAAGCCGATCCGCGACGACGCCACCCACGTCCAGGTGCAGCTGCTGCGGATCGGTTACGCCTCGACCTTGGAAGCGCTCGGCAAGCGCCAGGGGCTGAACGCCAAGCAGGCGAAGTGCCTGAGCCGGACGATCGCCGCCTTCCCCGACTCGAAGGTGCTGGCGCTCGGCAATGCGAGCGAAGCGAAACGCGAAAAGATCCTCGTCAGCGTGGTCGAAGGATGCGCGAAATGAGCGGTGGCGGGGGTGCCGAGCGGCTGACGCCGCCGCTGGAGGAGATCGACCACGTCCAGGGCGAGCGCGGGGCCGAGCTCGAGCTGGTCATGTTCGGCGACTTCCAGTGCCCCTTCTGCCTCGGCGCACAATCGGTCCTGCGGCGAGTTCGAGCGCGGCTCGACGGCCGCCTCCTCTTCGCCTTCCGCCACCTGCCGATCCCCGAGAAGCACCCGCTGGCGCTGGTCGCGGCCGAAGCGAGCGAGGCAGCCTCCGCCCAGGGCAAGTTCTGGGAGTACCACGACGCCCTCTACGCCGAACAGCCGAAACTCTCGCGCGAGACGATGCTGCGGGTCGCAACCGAGATCGGACTCGACGCCGACCGCCTGGCCGCCGACCTCGATACCGGGGTCCACCTGCCGCGGATCGAGCGCGACCTCGCCTCGGCGCAGGCGAGCGGCGCCACCGGCACGCCGAGCTTCTACGTCAACGGCCTCCACTTCACCGGCGCCTACGACGCCACCTCGCTGGTCGAAGCGCTCGAAGCGAGCACCGCAACTTCTGAGCGCTAGACGTTTCTCTAGTCGCGGAAACCCAAGTAGGAGGACGTTTCCAGCGCTCGTCTTGGCGGCGACGATCTCGGGCAACGTCAGCGAAGCGGCTGGCGCCCAGGCGCCGCTCCCCACCAGCACCGCCCCTGCCAGGGAGAACCGCAAGGTGCGCTGCGTGAAGCGCCACAAGCCCGCCACCACCGCCAGCACCGGCACCACTAACCGCGACAGTCGTCTATATACTCGTCCGCCTCTTGAGTTGTAGAAGGATCTCCACCATCGGCCGGTCGGGGTTTGCGGCGCTCGTCGCGCTCGCTTTCTGCCTGCTTGCGCTGCCCGCTGTCGCCAGCGCGGCGGACGGCGGGATCAGCGGCAAAGTGACGTTCGCCTCTGGCGGGAACGTGGCGGGGGCCGAAGTGTGCGCCGAAGAGGAAGGCGAACTCGACTTCGGGTGCACCTCGAGCGAAGCCGACGGCGACTACGAAATCACCGGCTTGGAACCCGGCAACTACCTCGTCAGCTTCGGCGCAACTGAAAGCAGCCCCTACGTGGTCTTCCAGCGCCACGTGGGCGACGTCGCGGTGGCCTCGGGAGCGACTACTGCCGGGATCGACGCGGCGGTGATCAAAGGCGGCGCGATCGAAGGTACGGTCACCGACATCAAAACCGGGCTCCCGCTTGCCGAAGTCGAAGTCTCCGCGCTGTGGGAAGAAGGGAACGAATTCGATGGCTTCTACGAAACCGGAAGCGATGGCAAATTCAAGCTGATCGGCCTCCATCCCGGCCCGCACGAGATCGAATTCTGGTCGTGGGAAGGCGTATACGACACCCGTTTCGTGAACGTGACGGTCGGGTCCGGCAGCACGTTGAATGCGAGTGCTGCCCTGGTGCGCCTCGAAGGCCGGGTCACCGGCCACGTCTACGCGGCAGCCACCAACGCGCCGCTCCAGGGTGTCCCTGTCTGCGCGATATGGGCGAAAACCGGCGAAACGGGCGGCTGCGCGGTCACCAACGCCGCTGGTGCCTACGGCTTCTTCCCGATTTCGCCGGGGGCCTGGAAGATCGTCTTCTCGCCCGAGCCTGGCCAAGTCGAATTCAACGAATTTGTCAAATCCGACGTATGGCCGACCCAGTTCTGGAACGGGAAATCGACGCTCGCGGAAGCGGACGCGCTCAACGTCACGGCGACCAGCATCTTCACCGGTATCGACGGACGGCTCGGCGCCGGCCCTAAACAGCCGCCGCCGCCCGCGTCGGGCAATTCCGGGACCTCGACCACCACCACCAGCCCGACCCCGGTCGCGGTCACTCCGGCGCCAAAGCCCCTCACCTGCAAGAAGGGCTTCGTCAAGAAACGCGTCAAAGGCGTGCAGCGCTGCGTAAAGCGCCACAACCACCGCCACCACAAGAAGCACCGCGCGCACCGCTGATCCTCTAGGTTCGCCCGATGCGGGCGCTGGTCCAGCGGGTGAGTCAGGCGGCGGTCGACGTCGAGGGGGAGAAGGTCGCCCAGATTGGGCCAGGGATGGTGGTCCTGCTCGGGGTTCGGGTCGGCGACGGCCCGCAGGAGTGCGACAAGCTCGCCGACAAGGTCGCGAAGCTGCGGATCTTCGACGACCCCGAGGGGCGGTTGAACGAGCCGCTGGGCGGCCGTGAGGTGATCTGCGTCAGCCAGTTCACGCTGTACGGGGACACCAGGCGCGGCAACCGACCGAGTTATGTAGCCGCGGCACGGCCGGAGGACGCTGAGCCGCTCTACGACCGGTTCTGCGAACGGCTGCGCGCGCAGAAGGGCGTGTTCGGCGCCTGCATGGGGGTGGCGCTGATCAACGACGGTCCGGTGACGGTGATGCTCGAGGTCGAGCCGCCCGAGCCCACCGATTAGGTGGCGCCGCCGGCGCGGACGATCAAGTTGCAGTAGCGGTCGGCGATCTCCTCGGCCGAGAGGCGGCCGCGGGGACGGAGCCACTGCGGGGTGTAGTTGACCATCCCCAGCAGGGCAAGGAGGGTGAGGCCGCGATCCTCGAAAGCCATCGCCCCCGACTCTTCGCCGCGACGCAGGACGTCGTCGAGGATTTCCTCGAATTCCTTGCGGTGGCGCCGCACCGCCCGCCACTGGGGCTCGCTCTCGATCACCTGGCGCTCCTGCGAGAAGACCAGCATGTGGTCCTGGTGGCTCTCGATGTGGGCGAGCCAGGCGCGCAGCAGGGCGCGGAGCTGGCCCTTGGGGGCGAGCTCGTCGCTGGCAGCGATCTCGCGGGCCCGGGCCAGCAGTGGCTCCAGCAGCTCGTCGCAGATCGCGACCAGCAGCGCCTCCTTGCTGCCGATGTAGTGGTAGAGGCCGCCGGCGGTGAGGCCGGTCGCGTCGGTCAGGTCGGCGATCGAGGTCGCCGCGTAGCCGTTCTCGGCGAACTGCCTGGCCGCCGCCGCGACCACCTCGGCGCGGCGGCCCTCGTAGCGGGCGCGGAGCGCCGGGCGCTCGGGAGCTGGAGGAGAGCTGGCCATCTCCGCATACGGTAGCGAGAAAACCGAACGAACCCTCGAAATTAGAGCGATCGTTCGGTATTCTGCGGGCCATGGATTTCAATCTCTCCGACGAGCAGCGCCTGCTCCGTGACACGGTCCGCGAGTTCGCCCGCGCCGAGGTCGCGCCGGTGGCCGAGGAGCTCGACCGCACCAAGTCGTTCCCCTACGAGATCGTCGCCAAGCTCGGCGGACTCGGCCTGATGGGCATCCCGTTCCCGCCGGAGTACGGCGGCGGCGGTGCCGACACGCTCTCCTACGCGCTGGCGGTCGAGGAGCTGGCGCGGGTCGACTCCTCGGTCTGCATCACGATGGCCGCCCACACCTCGCTCGGCACGATGCCGATCTACCTCTGGGGCTCCGACGAGCAGAAATCCGAATGGCTGCCGCGGCTCTGCAGCGGTGAACGGCTCGCCTCCTTCGGGCTGACCGAGCCCGAGGCGGGCTCCGACGCCGGCAACGTGCGGACGACCGCGCGGCTCGAGGACGGCGAGTGGATCGTCAACGGAGCCAAGCAGTTCATCACCAATTCCGGCACGGAGATCTCTGGCGTCGTCGCGATCACCGCCGTCACTGGCAGCGACGACCGCGGCCGCAAAGAGATCTCCAACATCCTCGTCCCGACCGGGACGCCCGGCTACGAGGCCGGCGAGCCCTATCGGAAGATGGGCTGGAACGCCTCCGACACGCGGCCGCTCTCCTTCGAGGACTGCCGGCTGCCGGAGAGCGCCTTGCTCGGCCGCCGCGGCGAGGGCTTCAAGAACTTCCTCCACATCCTCGATGGCGGCCGGATCGGGGTCGCGGCGATGGGCGTCGGCCTCGCCCAGGGGGCGCTCGACGAGGCGCTCGCCTACGCCAAGGAGCGTAAGGCGTTCGGCCAGCCGATCTCGAAATTCCAGACGATCCAGGCGAAGCTCGCTGACCTCTCGGCGCAAATCGAGGCGGCGCGCCTGCTGACCTGGCGGGCGGCGCTGGAGAAGGATGCCGGCCAGTCGTTCACCCTGACCGCGGCGCAGGCCAAGTTGATCACCGGACGGCTGGCGGTGCGTGCGACCGAGGAGGCGGTGCAGATCCACGGCGGCTACGGCTTCATCGAGGAGTACCCGGTCTGCCGCTTTTACCGCGACGCCAAGATCCTGACGATCGGCGAGGGCACCGACGAGGTGCAGCAGATGGTGATCGCGCGGGCGCTCGGAGCCTGAGGTGGCCGCCGGGGCCGGCATCCCGAAGGCGGTGAAGCTGCGCGAGGTCGGTCCGCGCGACGGCTTCCAGAACGAGCCGGAGGTGATCGCCACCGACGACAAGGTGCGGCTGGTCGAGATGCTGGCGCGGACGGGGGTGCGGCGGCTCGAGGTGACGAGCTTCGTCCGCGCCGACGTGATCCCGCAGCTGGCCGACGGCCGCGAGGTGCTCGAACGGGCCGAGATCCCCGACGAGGTCGCGGTCTCGGTGCTGATCCCGAACGAGCGCGGGCTCGAGTCGGCACTCGAGGTCCGCGACCGGATCGACGAGGTCAACGTCTTCCTCTCTGCTTCGGAGACCCACAACCGCCACAACGTCAACCGCTCGGTCGCCGAGTCGCTGGCCGGGGTTGAGAAGGTGATCGGGCGGGCACGGGAAGAGGGGCTGCGGGTCGAGGGCGTGATCTCGACCAGCTTCGGCTGCCCCTACGAGGGCGAGGTGCCGCCCGAGCGGGTGCTCGAGATCGCCGCGGCGCTGGCCGCGGCTGGCGCCTCGGAGGTCGGCTTCGGCGACACGACTGGGATGGCCAATCCGGTGCAGGTCCGGGCTTTCTTCGAGCGCGCGGCGACCCAGCTGCCCGGAGTCGAGTTGACCGCCCACTTCCACAACACCCGCGGCCAGGGGCTGGCGAACGTGCTGGCGGCGCTCGAGGCGGGGTGCGCCTCCTTCGAGTCGAGCTTCGGCGAGCTCGGCGGCTGTCCGGTGCCGGCCGGCGCGACCGGGAACATCGCCAGCGAGGACCTGGTCTCGATGCTCGAGGAGATGGGGATCGAGACCGGGGTCGATCTGGCGGCGCTGCTGGCGGCCTCGGCCGAGGCGCAGCGCGTCCTCGGCCGCGAGCTTGGCTCCCACACCCTTGTCGCCGGCCCGGTCGAGTGGCAGCGGTAGCGAGGCCGGTGACACTGTGTTCTCCCGTGTCCTGATCGCCAATCGGGGCGAGATCGCGGTCCGGATCGCCCGCACCCTGCGGCGGCTCGGGATCGAGTCGGTCGCCGTCTACAGTGACGCCGACGCCGACGCGGTCCACGTGCGCGCCGCCGACCAGGCCCTGCGGATCGGCCCGGCCCTGGCGGCGGAGTCCTACTTCTGGGTCGAGCGGGTGGTCGAGGCGGCGGTCGCGAGCGGGGCAGAGGCGATCCATCCCGGGTATGGCTTCCTCTCCGAGCGTCCCGAGCTGCCGCTCGCCTGCGCCACGGCGGGGATCGGCTTCGTCGGCCCCGGCCCGGAGGCGATGGCGCTGCTCGGCGACAAGGTCGAGGCGAAAGCGGTGGCCGAGGCAGCGGGCGTACCGGTGCTGCCGGGGCTCGCCGGCGAGAGTCTCAGCGACGAGGAGATCGCCAGCTGGGTCGCGGACGCCGCGCTACCGGTGCTGCTGAAGGCTGCGGCCGGCGGCGGCGGCCGCGGGATGCGGGTGGTGCGCGAGCGCGGCGAGTTGGCCGAGGCGCTGGCGGCAGCGCGGCGCGAGGCCGCCGCGGCCTTCGGTGACGACCGGCTGCTGGTCGAGCGCTACCTCGAGGGCTCGCGCCATATCGAGGTGCAGCTGATAGCCGACGCTCACGGCAACGCGATCCACCTCGGCGAGCGCGAGTGCAGCCTGCAGCGCCGCCACCAGAAGGTGATCGAGGAGGCGCCCTCGCCGGTCGTCGGCCCGGCGCTGCGCGAGCGGATGGGGGCGGCGGCGGTGGCGCTGGCGCGCGCCGCGGGCTACGTCAACGCCGGCACCGTCGAGCTGATCGCCGACCGCGCCGACCCCGAGAGCTTCTACTTCCTCGAGATGAACGCGCGGCTGCAGGTCGAGCACCCGGTGACCGAGGCCGTGACCGGCCTCGACCTGGTCGAGCTGCAGCTGCGGGTGGCGGCGGGCGAGGAGTTGCCGCTGGCGCAGGAGGACGTCGAGCTGCATGGCTGGGCGGTGGAGGCGCGGGTTTACGCCGAGGAACCGGCGCGCGGCTTCCTGCCCTCGACCGGCACCGTCGTCGCCTACCGCGAGCCGAACAGCTTGGTGCGGATCGACTCGGGGGTCGAGGAGGGCTCGGTGGTTGGCGCCGACTACGACCCGATGCTGGCCAAGGTGATCGGCTTCGGGGGGGACCGCGGCGAGGCGCTGGCGGCGCTCGACCGCGCCCTCGGCGAGCTCGTTCTGCTCGGCCCCGGCACCAACGTCGCCTACCTGCGGGCGCTGCTGGCGCGTCCCGAGGTGCGGGCGGGTGAGCTCGACACCGGGCTGATCGAGCGCCTCGGCGAGGAGATCGCGCCGCCACCGATGGCGCCCGAGGTCCCGGCCGCCGCCCTCGAAGCGCTGCTCAATCCCAACCCCAGCGACCCCTGGGCCGCCGCCGACGGCTGGCGCATCGCCGGCGCCGCCCCCGTCCGCGCCACCCTGACCGGCCCCGATGGCGATCTCGAGGTCGGAGTCCCCGTCGAGTCTGCCGTTCTTCCCGGTATGCGGGCAAAACGGCAGACTCGACGGGAGGTGGTGCGGGAGAACGGCGCGGTCTGGGTTCTCGACGGGCGGGCGGAGCCGGTGCGGTTCATGCTCGCCGACGAGGATCGCGAGCACACTGAGGCTGCCCACGCCGGCTCGCTCGAGGCGCCGATGCCGGGAACCGTGATCGCGGTTCGCCGCGGGCCGGGCGACGCGGTCGAGGAGGGCGAGGTTCTGGTGGTCGTCGAGTCGATGAAGATGGAGCTGGCGGTGCAGAGCCCGGCCGCCGGGACCGTCGCCGAGGTGCTGGTCGCCGCCGGTGAGCAGGTCGAGCGCGGCCAGACGCTGGTCCTGATGGGCGAGGACGGAGGTCCCGGATGAGCACGGTTCTGGGCAGTCACGCCGTCGCCGGCAGCGAAGAGTTCGAGCGCAACGACGCCGCTCACCGCGAGCTGGTCGGCGACCTGCGTGGCCGGCTCGAGCGGGCCGCCCTCGGTGGCGGCGAGGAGTCGCGCAAGCGTCATCTCGAGCGCGGCAAGCTGCTGCCGCGCGAGCGGGTCGAGCGGCTCGCAGATCCCGGCAGCCCGTTCCTCGAGCTCGCCGGCCTCGCCGCCGGCGGCATGTACGACGACGCGGCGCCGGGCGCTGGGGTGATCGGCGGGATCGTCCGCGTCCACGGCCGCGAGGTGGTGGTCGTCGCCAACGACGCCACGGTCAAAGGCGGCACCTACTACCCGATGACGGTGAAGAAGCACCTGCGGGCGCAGGAGATCGCGCTGCAGAACCGACTCCCGTGCATCTATCTGGTCGATTCCGGCGGTGCGTTTCTTCCCTTGCAGGACGAAGTCTTCCCCGACCGCGAGCACTTCGGCCGCATCTTCTTCAACCAAGCCAACATGTCGGCGCATGGGATCCCGCAGATCGCCGCGGTGATGGGCTCCTGCACGGCGGGCGGCGCCTATGTGCCGGCGATGAGCGACGAGACGGTGATCGTCCGCGATCAGGGCACGATCTCCCTCGGCGGCCCGCCGCTGGTGAAGGCGGCGATCGGGCAGATCGTGACCGCCGAGGAACTCGGCGGCGGCGAGCTCCACGCTCGCACCTCGGGCGTGGTCGACCACCTCGCCGCCGACGACGCCGACGCGCTGCGGATCGTCCGCTCGATCGTTGCCACCCTGGGACCGCCAAGCGGGGCGCCCTGGGACCGCGCAGCGACCGAGGATCCCGCCGTTGATCCTTCGACCCTCTACGGCGCCGTCCCGATCGACAGCCGCACTCCGTACGACCCGCGCGAGATCCTCGCCCGCATGCTCGACGGCAGCCGCTTCCACGAGTTCAAGGCCGAATACGGGACCACCGTGGTCTGCGGCTTCGGCCACGTCTACGGCCACCCGGTCGGGGTGATCGCCAATCAGGGCATCCTCTTCTCCGAGAGCGCGCTGAAGGCCGCCCACTTCGTCGAGCTCTGCGACCAGCGCGGCGTGCCGCTGCTGTTCCTCCAGAACATCACCGGCTTCATGGTCGGGACCGAGGTCGAGGCCGGCGGGATCGCCAAGGACGGAGCCAAGATGGTCGCCGCGGTGGCGACGACGCGGGTCCCGAAGCTGACGATGATCGTCGGCGGCTCCTTCGGCGCCGGCAACTACGGGATGTGCGGGCGGGCGTACTCGCCGCGCTTCCTCTGGATGTGGCCGAACGCGCGAATCTCGGTGATGGGCGGCGAGCAGGCAGCGACGGTAATGCGCGAGGTCGGCCAGCCCGAGACCGGCGAGCAGCTGCGCGAGCAGTACGAGCATCAGGGCAGCCCCTACTACTCGACCGCGCGGCTCTGGGACGACGGCGTGATCGATCCGCTCGACAGCCGCCGCGTCGTCGGCCTCGCGCTCGGCGCCTGCGCCAACGCGCCGCTCGCGCCTCGCGCCGCTCCGGTCTTCAGAATGTAGGGATGGCCGAGGGCACCCGGACTATCGAGATCGACGGGCGGCGTTACGCCTGGCGCACTGTCGGCCAGGGTCCACCGCTGATCCTCGTCAACGGCTACGCCGGCAGCGGCGAGGACTGGGACCCGACCTTCCTCGGCGCCCTCGCCGAGCACCTGGAAGTGATCTGCCCCGACAACCGCGGCATGGGCGGCTCCGAGCTCGGCGAGGAGGAGCTGACGATCGCGGCGATGGCCGAGGACGTCGAGGCGCTGATGGACGCGATCGAGATCGAGGCGGCGGCGGTCTGCGGCTGGTCGATGGGCGGCTACGTCGTCCAACGACTGGCGGAGAGCTCGCCGTACCGGGTCAGCGCCCTGGCGCTGATCGGCACCCACCCCGGCGGGTCGACCTACGTGCCGACCGGCGACGCCGAAGCCTTCGAAAAGCTGATCGACTGCTCGGGGACGCCACGCGAGCAGGCGAGCCGGCTGATCTCGGTCCTCTTCCCGCCCGAGCAGGCGGGCGCGATCGATGCCGAGTTCGGCGAGGTCGTCGCTGAAGCGCGGGCGAAGCTCGACCACCGGGCGCTCGACGAGCAGAAGGCAGCGCTGCTCGCTTGGCGCGACCGCGAGCCGCCGGCGATCGCCACGCCGCCGCCGGCGCTAGTTCTCCACGGCCGGCTTGACCGCCTGGTCTCGGCCGGCAACGCGGTGCCGCTCGGGGAGCGCTGGAACGCAAAGGTGGACGTCTTCGAGGAGAGCGCCCACGCCGCGATGGCGCAGGAGCCGCTGCGGGCGGCGGCGGCGATCGTCGCGGTCGCTAGCCCGTAGCGCTGATCCGGTCGCGGTCGGCGCGACCCGCCTCGACCGCGGCGGCAAGGGTGCGCAGCGCCTCTGCCAGCGGCCCGCTGACCCTCGGGTCGGCGATCAGCCCGTCGTCGCCGATCGCATCGCGCTCGACCGGGATCCGCAGGCAGGCGTCCTCGACGATCTCCGAACCGGTGTAGCCGAGCACCTTGCGCAGCGACTCTTCGGCGTTGGCGCCGCGGGCCGGCGCGGCGGCGCCGGCGGTGTTGATCCACGCAACCGGCATCCCGTAGGTCTCACCGCCGCCGACGGTCCAGTCGAGCAGGTTCTTGAACGAGCCCGGCAGGGCGCCGGCGTACTCGGGGGTCGAGAAGAGGATGGCGTCGCTGGCGGCGAGCTGCGCCCGCAGGTCGAGCACCGCGGGGTGGAGCGTCTCGCCGGGGACGTCGTCGTCGGGGTTGAAGTGGGGGAGGTCGCCCATCCGGCCGTAGAGGCTGGGCGCGATGCCGGGCACCGACGAGCAGGATCTCGGTTGCGGCGCTCACGCGAGCGAGCCTAGCCGGAGCGTTCGCCGGCTCAGCGGGCGCTGAGCCGGAACCCGAGCCGCGCCAGCACCTTCGCCCGCTGCAGCGATTGCGGCGAGGAGACGCCGGCGACCGAATAGGCGACGGTCAGCCAGCGGTTGCCGCGGGCGGCGAAGAGCGAGCCGAGGTCGGGTACCCAGCTCGCATACTGGTTGCCGGGCGATGGGTCGCCGACACCGGCGACGGGGTGGGTGATGCGCCCCGGATCGGGGGCGCCGAACTGGTTCTGCTCGACCATCCGGTTGAGATAGCGCTGGCGGGCCGCGTGGCCGGCGTCGAGGTAGACGCCGATCGTCACCCCCGGGGCGGTCAGGCGGCAACGCGAGGAGGGCGGGGTCGGCTCGCTGTGACGGGCGAGTGCGCGGCCGCTCTGCGCCTCGGCGCGGCGCTGCAGGACGGCGCAATCGGCCTGCGAGATGTGGAGCAAGCTCGCCGCTTCGCCGCCGATCTCTTCGCCCCGCGGGCCGACTTCATGCCGCGGCAGCGAGCCGGTGACGGTGGTGCCTCCCGAGCCGCCGCAGCCGCCGAGCAGTGCCGCTGCGATCAGGACCGTCAGCACAGGTATCGATGCCCGCCTCCCAGGCACACGTTGACGATAGCTCCGCACTACCCTGGCCCGATGCCAGCCCCGAGCGGCTTCAGCTACCAGCAGGAGGGGGAGACGGTTGCGATCTACCACCACGGCCGCCGCGCCACGGTCCTCCGCGGCGCCCCTGCCGAGCGCTTTCTCACCGACGTCGAGCGCCGCGACCCGCAGGAGCTGATGGCCCGCGCGACCGGGAACTACAAGCGCGGCAACGAGCGGGCCGGCAAGCGCTCGCCGAAGCGCGGCGACGCGCGCCGCCGCTGAGCGGCAGCGCGCGCCTTCCGTCACTTGCCGCGCGTTATTTGTGCGACTTCTTGTGCTGGCCTTTCTTGTGCTTTTTCGGCTCCGGCTTGGCCTTCAGCGTGACCTTCACTTTCGTTCCAGCGGCGAGGATCTTGCCTTTGGCGACGCTCTGGCTGACGACCGTGCTGTTGTCGACAGTCGCGCCTTTGAGCTTCTTCACCTTTCCGATCTTGCAGCCGCCGTGGCGCAGCGCGTTCCTCGCCGAGCTGAGCGAGCGGCCCTTCAGCTTGGGCACGATGCAGCCGGTGTAGGTGAATTCGTCGGCCGTCGAGAGTTCGCTCGTCCCGGCCACCGTCGTCACCGTGATCGGCTGGGCACCGCGGTTGGTGAAGGCCGGCACGGTCGCCGTGATCTGGGTTTCCGATTCGATCGTGAAGGCGGCCGCCGGTTGTTCGCCGAACATCACCGCGCTGGCCCCCGCCAGGTCGGTGCCGGTGATCTTCACCTTGGTGCCGCCGGTCAGCGGCCCGAAGGTCGGTGAGATCGACTTGACCACCGGTTGCGGCTGGACTTCGGCCGCGAGCTCTATCTCTTTGCCGCTGATGCCCGGCCGCGGCGCCACCGTCGCGCCTTCCAGCGGGGTCGGGAACAGCGATGCGTAGCCAGCCCCGTTGACCGTCGCGACGCCGATTTTGTCGGTCGCGTTGGTCGCGTCGAGGCCGATCAGGTCGCCGGCTTTGACCGGGATGCTGGCGGAGAACGTCTGCACCCCTTCGTTCGTCGGCGTCACCGGGCTGCTGCTGCCGACCGCGGTGTAGGCGCCGTTGCCGTTCGGCCGCAGCACCCGCAGCGTGAACGGTCCGCCGCTCGCGCCCTGGACCCGCCAGCGCACGATCAGGCCGTTGACCGGCGAGCTGAGGTTCGCCCCTTTCTCCGGCAGCGCGGTGTTGAACCACGTCCCGACTTCTTTGAATTCTTCGGGAGCCGAGCCCGGCGGCAGCACGCTGCCGACCGTGATCGTCGTCGCCCCTGCACTTGCAGCGGTCAGCAGCGCCCAGGCAGAGGCCAGCGCCGCGACCACGAACGTCAGTCGCTTCCTACCCATCGTTATGTCCCTTCCTCGCGCCGGCCCTTTCTCAGGCCGGCGTCTTGTCCCTGGCTATTCGACCGACTCAAACGCCGTGGCTCAGCAAAAGTTGCGGCGCTCGGCGAGTACCAGCAAATTCGCGTGCCTGTACTCGGGGCCGCTCAGCCTTCGTACGGGGGCGCGACGCCCCAGCCCCAGCGCGGCACCGGGGCTTCCTCGACCACCTCGGCGTCGGCGGCGGAGTTATGCATCGCCAGCCGCGATCCCCACTCGGCGTAGCCGACGATCGCGGCCCGGAACTCGGGGTCGGCGGGGAGCTCGGCACGATCGGCGGCCTCGCTCAGCAGCGTGACGAAGCGCAGTCGCTGGTCGTCGGTGATCTGCAAGCCCCGGTGGTGGGCGAGCATCGCCGGGTAGCCACCGAGCTCGCGGCTGTAGGCGTCGGGGCCGCCCATCACCTCGACCCACCAGGCGAGGGCGTGCTCGCGGTGCCCCTCGCTGACCCGGCCGCCGAACAGCGGCGCCAGCGACTCCTCGGCTTCGACCATGTCGTAGAAGACGTTGAGCCAGCGCTCGAAGGCGGCGGTGCCGCCGGCCCACTCGTAGATCGTCGGCGTCTCCGCCATCGGAGAAGGATGGCAGCCGCGGTCTGTCGCCTGATCGGGCGATCGGAGATCCCGATTTGACACCGGTCCCGGGGCGCGCAACGGTGGCGCCCATGGCCAGCGACCGCCGCGCCCTGCTCGTCCTCGGCAGCGCCCAGTCGCCGGGGCGGTTGCGCCTGGCGCTCGACGGGGCGGTCGAGCGCTCGCGCGCGGGTGGGGTGGAGATCGAGCTGCTCGACCTGGCCGAGCTGCGCCTCGCCTTCGCCGACGGCCGCGACCCGGCCGTGCTCGGCGACGACACCGCCGCCCTGCTCGAGGCGATCGCCGGCGCCGAGCCGCTGATCTTCGCGACCCCGGTCTATCGCGGCTCGATGACCGCAGCGCTGAAGAACCTCTTCGACCAGCTGCCGGTCCCGGCCCTGGCCGGCAAGGTCGTCGGCCTCGTCGCGATGGGCGGCTCCGACCATCACTTCCTCGGCGCCGACCGCCACCTCCGTGACGTCCTCTCCTTCTTCGGCGCCCTCGTCCTGCCGACGTCCGTCTACCTCACCGCGGCCGACTTCCCCGACGGCGAGGCCGGCGAGCGTGCCGCTGCCTCGCTCGACGAGCTGCTCGCCTCAGCATTCATCCTCGCCCGCGCCACCGACGGCGCGCCGACGCTCGGCCCGCCGCCGTTGGCGGCGCGGATGATCCGCGCCTGAGCCTCAGGTCCGGCGCCGGTCGCCGCCGCGCCGATCGGGCTTTTGCCGCCGCTCCGGTTTCTGCGCGATCAGGTGCAGCTCCATGCCGCTCTCCGAGATCTGCGCAACCCCGTCCTCGAGCGTCACCGCCCCCGCCTCCGCCAGTGCCTCGCTGTGGTAGGTGACCTGCGGCAGCGGCAGGTCGAGCGCCTTTGCGTAGGTCGCCAGCTCGAGCCGCTTGCCGTCGGCAAGCGCATCGAGTAGCTGGACCCGCAACGGGTGCTTGATCGCCACGCTCTCGAGCCGTTCCATCGCCCCCGTTCTATCGCGAACAGACGCCAGAGAGAAATTCAACTCGCGGGATGCGCGTCGTAGTCGCGCCGCAACTTTCAGAGCGTTCGGAGATCCGGCGGTACCTCCTCCTCCTCGAGCGGCGGCGCCTTAACCCCGCCTGCGTGAAAGGTAAGAGGAAGAACACGCACCGCCGACCTCGCCACCGCTAACTTCTCATTCTTGAGCACCGGGGCGCTTCAGCGCCAGTCACGTCGACAACGCGTCGCGATCGTGCAGCATGGGGACCCTTCGCTCCCTGGCTCCTGGTCAGGGGTGCCCGGTGGGCTGATGAGGGGGATGGACGAAGCCGGCTGCGAGAGCGTCCCGATCGACGCCGGTCACCACCTCGTCCGCCGGATCGCCGATCGACTGGGGATGTCGTGGGCCGATCAAGAGGCAAACCCTGTGATCGCCCAGCTCGGTGGCTGGATCGCAGATCGTCGGCTGCGCGCGGCGGATCCCCTCGATGGCGTGGTGATGATCGGCAGCGGCTACTCGCTTTCCACCTCGTTGCCGACTGTGACCTTGGAGGACATGACCGTCGCCCAGGCGCTGCGCCAGCACGAGCCGGTCTACGACGCGCTCAGCGCCGCGGCCGCGAGGCGCTGGCAGGAACGTCAGGCGCGCAACTACGCGCGCTGCCGTGGCTGTTGCGTCGCCAGCAACTGGGCGGCGGACTCGCTGCGCGGGGATTACGGCATCGCAACGGAGAAGATCCACGTCGTCGGGTTCGGCGCCAACGTCTCGCTGGTCCCGCGGGCACGGGACTGGAGCCGACCCCGTTTCGTCTTCGTCGGCGTCGATTGGGTCCGAAAGCGCGGCGAGGCGGTGGTGAAGGCGTTCGCCGTCGTTCGCGACCTCAACCCCGAGGCCGAGCTCGAGTTGGTCGGCCGGCACGAGCTGGTCGAGGCGCCGGGGGTCATCGACCACGGCCTCCTGCCGATGGGATCCCCAGAGGCCCGGCAGCAATATCTCGACCTACTGCAGCGCGCCACCTGCCTGGTGATGCCGTCGACCTTCGAGCCGCTGGGCATCGCCTACCTCGACGCGGCGGTGGCGGGGGTGCCGAGCATCGGCACCACCTCCGGAGGCGCCGCTGACGCGGTTGCCGAGGGCGGCCTGCTCGTCGATCCCGAAGACGATCAGGCGTTGACCGAGGCGATGCTGACGATGGCCGACCCCGCAACGGCGGAGCGGCTTGGCGAGGTTGCCCGCGCCCGTCACGCGGATATCACCTGGCGTGCTGTGGCCGAACGCGTTCTTGCCGCACTTGGTCTGAGCGGATGCGTCGCTGGCACCTGATTCCGATCGGATTCGTCGCGCTCGTCGTGATCGGGCTGCCCGTGCTCGTCCTCACCAACAGCGGCATCAAGCACGACCTGAAGGTTGACCTCGGGTTCAGCACCGGAGAATGCGAACCGACTGCGAACCCGGCCTCGGGATGGGAAACGCGACAGAGCCTTCCGTACGAGCTCGACGAGCCGCGTGCCGCGACCCTCGACGGCGAGATCTATCTCGCTGGAGGCCAACTGAACGTGAGCGAAGAATCCGATGGCCGCCTCTACATCGAATCGAGCGACGAGTTCACGCGTTTCGACCCGAAGAGCGAAACCTTCACCGAGCTGAAGCCGCTACCAAGGCCGCTGAACCATGTCGGCGTAGTCGCCTACAGGCACCACATCTACGTCCTCGGCGGTTACGAAGAGCGGCGCGACGAAAACACCGGCAGGGAGTTCTTCCGCTACGACCCGAAGACGAACAGCTGGTCGCAGATGCCGCCGATGCCACGAGCAAGGGCGGCAGCGGCGATGGGGATGGTCGGAGCCGAGCTGATAGTCGCCGCCGGCGCCCGCAACAGCGAGCCGGTCTCGGAAACCGTCGCCTACGACTTCCAAAGCGGCCGCTGGAGAACGCTGCCGCCGATGCCGAGCCGCCGCGAGCACGTCGGGACCGCCGTCGTCGGTGATCGCCTCTATGTTCTCGGCGGACGCAGCCCGGATTCGCTCGCCGTCGACACCGCCGAGAGCTACGACGTCTCCGAACGCCGCTGGCACACCCTGCCCCGAATGCCCGTCCCGACGGGCGGCCTCGGAGCCGTCTCGATCGAAGGCGATGTGATCGCCGTTGGCGGCGGCAACGACGACAACGCCACCGTCACCGGCGCCGTCCAGGAATTCGACCCTCTGACCGAACGGTGGAAGCTCCTCTCGCCACTGCGCATCGCCCGCCATGGCCAGGCCACCGCCGCCGTCGGTGACACGATCTGGGTCTTCGGCGGCGCGCCCTGCGCCTACACGAACGAGACCGACTCGGTCGAAACGCTGGAAGTGAAGGGTGGCCAGTAGGGATGGTCTCCTGCTATCCGTGATCGGGCGAGTGGGCGAGGTTGCGGAGCATCAGCCCCCGATCGGTGATCTTGAACTCGTCACCGATCGCCTCGATCGCGCCGACGCCTTCTAGGACCTTGAAGTGGTAGCTCAGAGCGCTCGGGGCAAGCTTCCGTCGCTCGGCGAACGCCTCTGGGCTGACTTTGACACCGCTCGAGAGGGCGTCCAGAATCGCCATGCGCGTCGGGTGGCTGACCGCCAGCACCAACATTCGGGGCTGGGTCTCCATACCCGCAAGGCTAGAGCGGTGATCAGACCACACGGAGACCTACGGGCAATGCCGGAGGAGGGACTCGAACCCCCGACACGCGGATTGTGATTCGCGCCAGGCGAGCGGTGGTGGGGATCTCCGCCGCCGTTTGTTCTGCCCGATGCTCTCCGTTCTGCCGGAACTCCCGGGTTCGGTCCACCGCTGACCCCGCACCTGAAGCGGAAGGCGGGGAGAGACCGATGAGTCTCGCCCCTTGATGTCTAGATAGGCCAGCGGCCCGTGAGCTGGCGCAAGCTACTAAGGAGCGGTTTATGGCAGACAGCACCCAAGAAATCGAGCTGGTCTTCGAGCCCCAGGGCGGCTACCACGTCTACGCCCCCGACCTTCCCGGTCTCCACCCAGGGCAATGACATCGACGACGCGATGGCGAGCCCCAGCGAGGCGGTCGCCCTCTACGTCGAAGAGGCGGGCGCAGGTATGCGCTCGTGGTCCCGCTGCACCGGGAACTTCGGCGAGGCACCCTCGCCGGCATCCTCCGTGACGCCGACCTCAGCACCGAGGACCTTCGGTGCGGGGGAGATTTGATCTGGCCCGCCTGGGCGACCACCGTCACTCCCTATAGCTCGTCCGGCAGCTCAAACGGACGCGCGCTTCGTCCTCTTCCTCCCAGCGCGGATTCGCCGCCAGAGCGGCGTTGCGGTTGCCCCACAGGGCCCCGCCTGGCACACTCCCGGCGAATATGAGGGGCAGATGAGCGCAACGCGCCGCAGCACCGCGACCCGCACGCGCCGCCTCCTCACCGCCGCGCTGGCGCTGGCGCTGGCGTTGCTCCTGCCCGCCGCGGCTGCCGCCGCGCCCACCTGGCTTCCCCCGCAGATCCTCTCGGCGCCGGGGCAGGAAGCCCTCCTGCCGCAGCTCGCCATCGACCCGCAGGGCAACGCGTTGGCAATCTGGGAACGCTCCGACGGCACTAATGCCAGGATCGAAGCCGCCTTTCGACCGGCCGGCGGCGCCTTCGGCGCCCCGCAGCTGCTCTCGGCGGCGGGACAGAGTGCCAACGAGCCGCAGGTCGCCATCGACGCGCAGGGCAACGCGTTGGCGATCTGGGAGCGCTCTGACGGCGCCAAATTCCGGATCGAAGCGGCCGCCCGCCCGGCCGGCGGC
>Ga0068862_100000493_pt1 | contig 41954 bp, 58 predicted proteins | sample KBSSwiS52_FD_66598 | JGI IMG/M metagenome (GOLD analysis project Ga0068862, IMG submission 66598) | Switchgrass rhizosphere microbial communities from Kellogg Biological Station, Michigan, USA - KBS Switchgrass S5-2 | ecosystem: Host-associated > Plants > Roots > Rhizosphere > Soil ...
CTTCGTCCGCATCGCCCCCGTCGGCCACGCGCAGGACCGCGCCATCCACGACCTGCAAGCCTTCCTCGCCGAGTCCAAGCCACGCGCCGAGTCCGAAGTCGTCGTCTGGGACTACGCCGAGACGATCAACGATCCGCCGCCGCCTGAACCGAAGCAGCTCGTGCACGGCGTCTTCACGAGGGACTCGACGAACATCGTCTTCGGGTCCGCGGGATCGGGGAAGTCGTGGAGCATCCTCGGCTTGGTCCATGACGCCGTCATGGGCGGCGGGAACTTCATGGGCGCCGAGGACTTGTTCATCTCGTCCCTGATCGACCTACGCGACGACCGGGAGGAGCGGAGCCTCTGGGTCTTCGGCTCCGAGGACAACCAGGCGCGCATCAACCGGCGCATCCGCAAGGTCCACCTGTCCGGGCCGCACGCCGACAAAACACCACGCCCTGGTCAGTTCGTCTACGCGACCCGGCCCCGCGGAATGAGCCTGAAGTCCGCTGCTGGGGCTCGCTGGCTCGAAGACCTGATCGAGAAGTACTCCCCGACGATCCTGACGCTCGACACGATCCGAAGTCTCTGCCCCGACCTCGACGTCTCCTCTTCGACCGAGGTCATGCCCTTCATCGACCGCCTCAACGGCCTGCGCGACGTCTACCACCTGACCACGTTCGGCATCCACCACACCCGCAAGGGCACGAACGACCCGAAGAAGGACTCAGGATCGGTCGCCGACGCCATGCTCGGCTCCGAGGCTTGGCGAAGCCAGTCCGACGGCTGCCTCCTGATCGACGCCAAGGACGGCAACACCCTCGACGTCCGCGTCCGGCTCGTCAAGTCGAAGGACCTCGAACAGCCCATCTCCCGCTTCCGAGCCTCGTTCGAGCGCGAGCACGGACGCTTCCACGTCCTCGACGACGACGAAGAGGCTCCCGCCGAGCAGTCCGTCCAGAAGATGGGACGACCCGAGAAGTTCTCCGCCGACACCGTCCTCGCGCTCCGCCAGAAGCACCCCGACGGCTTCCCCTGGCGCGACGTGCACGAACTCGTCGGCTTCTCCCCCTCCCTCTTCCGGACCAAGGGACAGGACGTCCTCGGCGATCTCTGCCGCCGCGGCTGCGTGCTGATCGAGGGAACTCTCCGCTGGCCCTCCTGACCGCCGTTTGTCAGAAAGTCCGTGGGTGTCCAGAAACGTCGGTTGTCAGAAACTGAAAGTCACCCCCCCCTTTAGGGGGGGTTTCTGACACCTACTTTCTGACACCCGTAGAAAGTAGTTTCTGACACTTTCTGACACTTTCTGACATTCAGGAGTCTGAGCCCAGACGTCACCTCGGCTGACTATCGCGCTCTTGAGACCTATCTTGTGTCCGCCTCTAAGCCCGAGGACATTTTTGAGGGAGGCTGGGGACCCGTAGGAGCCGAAGCCGGGTGCCGTTCGGACCACTCCCCACCCCAGGCTCGGCCAGGCTCGAACCGCGGCCCTCGCTCCAGGCTCGCGCGGCACCCCGGATAATGCAGGTTGTTTCGGAAGTGTGTTACATCGTCACACGGAACAGCCTTCCGCACTGGTGTTACGTTGTCACACGGATTTGAACGTGTTCAATGGTCCGAGCCCCCTCTCCAGGCTCAACCTCTTGACCTAGGTCAAGCCGAGCGCCGGTTTCCAGGGTGACTCAGGCTCGAACGCTTGACCGAAGTCAAGACATGACGGAGTCATGTATCGAAGTGGCCTAACGGGAAACGAGATAGGCCACTCGCTAGGCGTCCCCTCGTCTCGCCCCGCAACCCGCCCTAGGAACGCGCCTAGAGCCCCTAGAACCGTCCAGCCGCTCGGGAGCCGAGCCTCCAGCCCTTCCAAGGGCTCGACGCGCTAGCGGCCCCGGAAATCCCCCGCCTCCGTCCAGCCTCCCCGCCGAAATAAGGGGACTATGCACTTGACGTAGCACGCGCCGCGGGCTAGCTTCCTCGGCATGAGCAACGAGAACGCTTTCGGCCCGATCAACCTCGCGACGCTGGGCAAGCTGGACGACGACGGTGCGCGCGCGCTGCTAGAGCGCATCCGCTGGCCGCTCGGCCCGATCTGTCCGCATTGCGGCGTGCTCGGCGAGGCCACGCGGATGGAGCGCCACGCGGACGCGAAGAGCCCGATCCGCTCAGGCCTCCTGAACTGCCGCGCGTGCCGCGAGCCGTTCTCCGTCACCGTGGGGACGATCTTCGAGGGTTCGCACATCCCGCTCGCCAAGTGGCTAGTGGGCTTCCTCCTGATGGCGTCGAGCAAGAAGGGCGTGAGCGCGCTTCAGCTTCAGCGGCAGCTTGGGCTTGGCTCGTACCGTTCCGCGTGGCACATGGCGCACCGCATCCGCCACGCGATGCAAAACGATCCGTCGCCCGAGCCGCTGCGCGGCATCGTCGAGGTTGACGAGACCTACGTTGGCGGGAAGCCGCGTCGCTACCCGGGCGAAGCGCAGAAGGGCAAGCTCCCGCCCGGCGCGAAGCCGCGCAAGCGTGGCCGAGGATCTGAGGGCAAGGTGGCCGTGCAAGTGCTCGTCCAGCGTGACGGCGGCGGTGCGCGTGCCCGGGCCGTCCAGAAGGTGGACGCGACCACGCTGAAGCCCTACATCCGCGCGCACGTCGAGAAGTCTGCCGCCATCCACTCCGACGAGTTCCAGTCCTACAAGGGGCTCGCCAAGGACTTCGACGGCGGACACGAGACCGTGGCGCACGCCAAGGGCGAGTACGCGCGCGAGGGCGTTCACTCCAACACGGCCGAGAGCTTCAACGGTCTCTTCAAGCGTGCCGTGATGGGCTCGTGGCACCACATCTCGCGCGAGCACATCGACCGCTACCTAGACGAGCAAGTGTTCCGTTGGTCGCACCGCAAGACGACCGACACGGAACGCACGCTCGCGGCTCTCGGGCGCGTGGATGGGGTGCGACTCTACTACCGCAAGCCCAAAGGGCAAGCCGCGGGCGGGGGTGCGGGTCTCGTGGCTGGTCAACAGCCCACGGCCTGAGCGGCTCCCCGATCCGCAGAAGCCGCGGAAGCTCGTCACGCTGCGGGATCGGCAACTTGCCTATGCGCTCGCACTTCGGCGCAAGCGGCAGCGGCAACGCGCGCAAGTTCCTCGCTTGCGACGCCGACAACTAGTTAGGTTCTTAGTGTCTCAAGCGCAGCGAAGGACGGCCCGGGGCTTACAGCCCCCTCGCACCGAGCACGCGCCAACGTGCAAGGTAAGAGTCTCAAGACCGCCCTTCCTGGTCCGGTCCGGCGGCGGGCTCACTTACTAGGTGGATCACCCGCCGCCGGTTCATGGCCGCCGGATCGGCCTCAGACTTTCAACTGCGTTCGACGGATCATGTCCGAGCCCTCCTAGGCTGCCTGCGGTCCCGCCTGAGACGTCGCGCCCTTACTGCGCCACTTCGTTTGCTTCTTCGACGGGCCGAACGATTCCAGTCCGAGACGTTCGCCAGCGCGCCGTAGACGACCGCTGACGTACTTCTCGCTCAGATCAAGCCCACTCCGCCGAATCTCGTCCGTGATCTGTCGCACGGGGACGCCGTTCTCTCCGGCGCGGCGGATGACCTGCACGATGACCGCGTCTAGGTGCTCCATCGTAAGGCTGCGTGTTGACGCGGTGGATGCGCTGACGGTGACGTTGGCCGCGACGGGAACGCCAAGCGCAGCTTCAAGGTCCGCGATGACGAGCGGCAGGACTTGGACGTCACGAAGCGCAGCATCTAGCTGGCTTCTGCGCTCGGCCAGTCTCTTCGCAAGTGCGTCGCGTTCGGTGCTCATCCGTCGTTTCTCCTAGGTCTGCGCTCCCTTCTATGCGCGGGGGCGTTTGACGCGAAGAGAAATGAAGTACGTCCTACTACCTGTAGTGACCCGTCCGGCACAAACAGAGATTCTAGAGCCCGCCGACCTTCCTGGCCGCGCGGTAGACTCTGCGCCATGCCAACCCAGAAGCCCGCCGATCCTGAGACTCTCGCCCGCTTCGAGCGCGCGCTGCGAGCCGCGCTGAACACGCCGCCGGAGCATCCGCGCAAGCGGAAGGCGCGCGCGACACAGAAGACGAAAGGAAGACGCGCTCCTAAGGCTTGAGAACGTGAAATCGGCGGCGCTCGATCTCTATGGGCCTTCCCTTCATGCCGGATGAAGCGTCCCACACAACAAGGTCGTAGTCGCCGTACTCATCAAGGTAGGAGTGCGTTCGCACTCCGAACGTCGTTCGCCCAGTCGGTCCTAGCCGAAGCGTGAAGAGACTGGGCTTCCCGTGGCGCCCTCGCGCACTCTCTATGGGCACCGCGAACCCAATCTCAGTGTTCGGCGTGCCTTCAAGTTCTAGGTAAACGCCCACCATCACGCGGCTTGGGATCTTGGCGACTCGGAACTCCACGGTCGGCCGTAGCGGTACGGCGCGAGTTCCCGTGTCTTTGACGTCCTCGCAGAGTGTCACCCGCGTTGCTCGTAGCGTTGGCACGGCGCGACCCCCTCCAGTCGTCAGACACAAAGCCCAAAGGGCAACATCTACGAGAGAACTCCGAGCTTGCCATCGTACGCGCTCCGTGCCGGTAACCGGCGGTTCGGGACGCGGACGAGCCTGCAAGTTACCAGCCGGTGCCGTGCTACGCGAAGTGCATAGTTCCGCGAAATAATCTCGTCGTCCCCTTGACGCCGAAATAATCCGGTGTAGAGTTCCCCTCGTTCAAACGCGAACGGCCCCGGGCTGGAACCCGGAGCCGCCGCTAGCCAGCCAACCTAGTAGGAGGTCAACATGGCTGCCATACGATACAGCGGACGAGCGACGCTCCGCCTCACTTATCGCGACGCGACGAGCGACTACCGCGTCTCGATCAACTCCGACGGCCTGCCGTCCGAAGTTGTCATCGTCGGCGAGCCCGCGACGCTCACGCACGCGGTAGACTCGCCGGAGGCTTTCGACGATGCTGCGCGGGCTGCTATCAGCTTCGCGGAGTCGCTCGGCGAGTCGTGCTCCTACGATGACGCGGGACCGTTCGTCGCTCGCAAGCGGGCGGAATGCTGGACGTCGGCCGGATCGGTGCGTTCATGACCGCCCCCCGCGAGTCGGCGCCCGGGCAACCGCGCTATCTCCGCGCCTGCTCGAACTACCGCGGCGCAGACGTCTGCCGACGCACAGTGACGCACGCCGTGATCGGCCGATGGACGTCGATCGACACTTGCGAGCGGTGCGCTCGTGCGATCTTCGTCGAAAAGGACGTGGCGATGGTCCCCACGCCGTTCAACCTCCCCGAGCCGTGCGAAGTGTGCGGCAGGACTGGCGCGGCTGCGGCACGATGCGAATTCGGCCGCCAGTCCGGCCCGTGCTCGTGCTGGCGCGGCGTGCCGTGCGGCGCCAAGGCGGGTGCCCGATGACCGCCCCGAGCCCGCGCGAGCCGGGGGCGAAGATGCCGCCCCGGGGGACGCTCGGAGACGCCAGAGACTTCGCTTTCGCGAACCTCAGTGAAGCGCGAGACGCGGAAGCGTTTGACGCTGTACTCGCTCAGTGCGGGGGGCGGCTGGAACGCCGAATACCCGAGTGCTCGGCCGTCGTCTTGATCCCCGCGGGCGACGGCACGTTCGAGCGGTGGATGTATCAGGATGTTGGCCCGGGAGCCGTCAAGCGTCAACGCGAGCGCGGGCGGTACCTGAAGCGGTTCGCGCGCTGTGCGGTTCTCGCTCGGTGCGTCCGATGACCGCCCCGAGCCCGCCCCGGGGGACGCCCGGACCGTGGACGGTGGAGACGGAAGACGGTTGCAGCGCAACGCGGATCTTCGCCATGCGCTCCATCCGTCATTCGGAAGGCGCCGAAGATCCCGAGGAAGTCGAGATTGCGCTCGTGACGTGCGACGTCCTGCCGATGGACGGCGAGGATCACGACGTCTGCCGCATTCCTCACCGGGAGCGGGACGCCAACGCCCGCCTCATTGCCGCCGCGCCGGAGCTGCTCGACGCTCTCAGCTTGGCGGAAGCGACGATCCTCCGGCTCGCCAACACTCCGGCGCGGCTCGGGAGCGTGCAGGGGACGCTGGACGTTCTCCGCGCGGCTCTTGGGAAGGCGGGCGCCAAGTGACCCCCCGAGCGCCGCACGGGGACCGGCCCCGCTGCGCAACGCACCCCGACCGCGAAGCGCGCTGGGTAGCGTTCGCGCGTCCGGCGAGCCGTCATGTGCCTTGGTACAAGCTGGGGCTCGGCGGAGTCGCTTGGGACGTCTGCTCGTCCTGCGCCCGCTGCTTCGCCGTGACGTGTCCTCGCCCCTCCCCCGCGCTGCCCGCGGGGCTCCATCCCGCCGATGTCCAGTACCTCGCGCTGGAGAGCATCGTCCCCGACCTCGACAAGTAGTCCCCCAACCCCACCGGAGGAACCCATGCGACTCTACAAAGTGAACGAGGCCAAGGCCATCCGGCGCGCCTGGTCCGCGCTGGAACACATCGCCGAGCAGTCCGACGCGCTGAACCGCTTGGCAACGGCCGAGCGGGTCGACTTCGCCGAGCGCGGTACGGATCGGACGACGGTGCGGACGTTGCTCATGGACACGATCGGCGGCACGAGGAAGGAGACGCTCGACGGGCTGTGCTCCGGTCACTGCATCGCGCTCGGCGTGCGGGCGACGTGCCAGAAGCGCCAGCCGGCAGAGTTTCTCGCGTGGCGCCGCGGTCTCTTCGCCGAAGCGCAGGCGGCAGCCAAGGCGGCATCGACTCGGCAGTGGGACGCGCTCTCCGCCTCGATCGACGAGCGGATCGGCGTCTGACCCCCGGGGGCGGCCCGGCCGCCCCTGCCTCAATGCGACTCGGCGCGCGTGCGCCGAACGGTCGGAAGTCCGTGCAAACGCAGACCGAGGCAAACGGAGGATTAAATGGAGACCCCCGCCGGCAAGCGGCCGACGCCGCAGGAGCAGTGCCCTCACCCCATCTCGTCGCTCGACGAGGACGACATCTGCCGCGACTGCGCTCCCCTCGTCTCCGGCGGGACCCAGGGCGGGACCGCGGAGGAAGTGCGAGGCGCGGCGGCAGCGTTCGGCTGGTGCGCGCTCGGCTGCCTGATCGGGCTCCTCGCGGCGCTCGCGGGATACTGGTGGGTGGTGGTGACGCGATGAGCGAACGCAAGGAACTGGATCACGCCGAGACGGTTGCGCGGCGCAAGCTCCCCGACATGCCAGCGGACTGGCGTCCGTACAAGTTCGAGGCGGTGGGCGAGTTCCCGAACGCCTCGACGCTTATGACGTTCGCGGCGTGCCGCATGAAGACGCTGCGTAGCGGCCCCAATAAGGGCAAGGAGCGGCGCGAGTGGTACGGCCCGTCCCGGCAGGCCATCGTCACGCCGGAGGAGCGCGACGCGGAACAGCGCCGCTACGAGAAGGAGACGGGCCGGTGCGGTTCGTGCGACGGGACGCGCGAGGAGTGGGCAGGCTGGTCCGTTATGGAGGGAAACCGTTATCGGCCTTGCACGCGCTGCGGCGCGACGGGGAATGCGCTATGACCGCCCCGCACCCGCAGGACGTGGAGACGGCGCGGGAGATCATGCCCACGCAATGCTTTTGCTACACAGCGCGGATGTGTCCGCCGTGCTCAATCCGGCGTGGAATTGAACTCGCCCTCGGCCGGGTCCGGGAGGAGGCGGCGAGGGTCGCGGAGCGCCGCGTCAAAGGTCGGCGCTCGCGTGAGAACGATCTACTCCTAGCGATTGCAGCGGAGATCCGCGCGGGAGGCAAGCCGTGAGCGGGCACAACCTCGCGTGGGATCGTATCACGCCGGAGGTCTACGTCTCCACGGGCGCCATCCACTACCCGAGCGAGGCGTGGGGCGAACGCTGGCAGATTGAAACGTGCATCTTCTCGAAGGACCCTCGACAGGCGGCGTTCACACAGCGCATCCACGGAAGCACGTCGTCCGAGGAGTACGCGCAAGCGGGCCGGATGGTGGATCGGGCACGCAAGATCCACGGCTACATCGTGGCGAATCTGCGGAAGAGGCTGACGCCATGACCACCACCGAACTCGGAACCGTCTCCACCCTCTCCGCCTGGCTCCAGTCTCAGAAGTCCGAGAACACTAAGAAGGGCTACGCCGGGGCGATCGTCGCGTTCGGGCGCTGGCTGCGGCTCGACCCGGAACTCGCAGCGGCGGAGCTGCTCCGGGATGAGGGATCGGCTCATGCGATGGCGCACGCCTATCGCGCTTGGATGAGCGAGTGGACCGACGACGACGGGCCGCGCTTCTCGGCTCGAACGTGCAACGTCCGGCTCGCCGCGCTGCGGAGCTTGGTGAAGTACTCGAAGCTTTTGCGTCGAACCTTTTGGACCCTCGACGTCAAGGACGTCGCCGTGCCAAAGGGCTTCCGCCTGCGACTCGATCGCGAGAAGCTCGCTCAGTTGATCGAGACCGCCCCGAACGCGCGTGAGCGTGCTGTGCTCGGTCTGCTCGGCCTTCGCGGCTGCCGTATCGGCTCGGTCGCTGCGCTGCGGCTGCAAGACGTCCTGCGCGCCCCGGACGGCAACGTGTCGCTGCGGCTGCGAATGAAGGGGCAGACGTCGGCCACGACCGTCGTGATGGACGGCGCCTCTCTTCGGTTCCTGGAACAGTGGCTCGCCGAGGGCTACGTCCAGGGCGACACGGTGTTCGGGATGTCGGAGGACTCGATCCGCGACATGGTCCGCGCGGCTGGCGAGCGCATCGGCGTGCAGGGGCTCTATCCGCACGCGCTACGAGGGTCCTTCGCGACCAACCATCTGTACGCCGGGACGCCGCTGCCGGTTGTGATGGACCTGATGAACCACAGCAGTCCGACGACTACGTTGGGCTACTTGAACAGCGATACCGATGCCCAGCGGGCGGCGCTCCGGGGGAGCTAGGTAAAGCAGCGCCCGTTCTCGCGCCCGCACGTCGGGAACAAGTTCGACTGAGCGTCCTCGCTCTCGATCGCCACTTCCACCGGATGCCGTAGCGCCGATAGGAAGCACTTCGCACGGAGCCCGCCGTACCCGTTGCGGATCGCCGCGTCGAACTCGACGACCTCGCGGTACGTGTCGGGTTCGTTCTCCTTGATCCACGCCCGCGAACCCGGCCCAACGTCCGGACGGTGCGGACAGAACGAGCACGCGGAGGACTCCGGGACGTAGCCGAGCGCCGCACGGCACACGCGCTGCGCCCATCCACGCCCGAGCTTCGCCTCGATCAGCGGATAGCGCCAGCGCCAGCCCTCCGGCCACTCCTCCGGCGTGTCGTTCCGCATCCGATCGACCTCGTCGATGCCGTAGCCGATCAGGACTTCGACGTCGTTCAGCTTCCCGGCCGCGCGAGCGAGCTTCTTCGTGTTCCGGTCGATCGGGCGTCCCTTGTGGTCGCGCGTGCAATGCTGCTGCGCGCGTCCGCTGTCGCCGCCGACCAAGTGAAACGGGATCGCCGGGGCGGACTTCACGCGCCCGTACTCGTCCACCAAGCCGAGCCGTGCGATGCGTTCGGCTACGACGGGCGAAGAGTTCAAGGCGAACCCGGCTCGGGCGAGGACGCGCTCGCGGAGCGGCAGGCCGTCGCGTCGCACGACGTCCAGACGGACACCACGCGGCGCGAGGTACTGTCCAAGCCGCTCGACGTGCTCGTACGTCGCCCGAAGTTCTCCGCCCGTGTCCGCGAACGTGCAGGAGCCGAGCGGCGCGAACTGACCGAAGTCGTAGCCGTCCACGACCAGCCGGTCCGCGATGGCGATGGCGAGCGCGGTGGAGACCTGGCCCGCGCCGAGCGAGAGAGCGTAGAAGGCTGTCACCCGATCCCCCGGACGCGGTTCGCCAGCGCCTCCCGCCGCTCCCGCTCCTTGGCGAGATCGGCCAGCGCGGCGGAGAGGGCAGCCTCGGCGGCGAGAGCGCGGGAACGCTCGATCGCGACCGGGTCCTCAACGTCGGCGACCGCGAGGATGCACCGCGCGAGAACCGGCGGCGCGTTCCGCTGGACGGAGACCATGAGGCGTCCGAGTCCGCGCGCGATCTCGAATGCGCCCTTCTCGGCGCCAGCCAACTTGAGAAGCGCCTCGGCCCGCTCCGCGGTCAGCCGGGCGATCTCGGCGTCCCGCGGATCGGGGGCGTCGCTCGGCATCGCGCGTCCAACGCAATGCTCGCAGATCTCGTACCAGTTCAGATGCGTCGCGCCGGTTCGGTGCTCGCAGATGTCGCAGGGGCGGTCGGAGTCTTCGTCGGTCACGATATTGCTCCATTCTTTGCGGCGAGGAAACGCTTCCGCCAGGTTCGATGGCATTCGCGACACTTGCGATCCTTGCCGCTGGAAAGCGTGTTCTCGGGCGTGAACTCGTGCCCACGACAACATCTCAGCTTCTTCTTGTTGTGTGGCACGTGCCCAGGCCGCGTTGACGGAGTGACGATGATGCCCTTTTCGTATGCGTCCACCGCGTTGTCGCGGGCCGTACCAAGCCAGAGGTGGGCAGGGTTACAGCACGGTGGATTGTCGCACTCGTGACAGACGTGAACGCCACTCCGCGGAACCGCCCGGTTAGCCAATGCCCACGCTACGTTTGATGCCGTCTTGCTGCGCTTCGGTCCGCCAGCAGAAAGCAAACACCTAGGCAGCATGCAAGAGCCGTAACCACGCAGGACGAACTTCCCGTCACGCCACGGCCAGCACTCACTAGGGGCGCGGCGTTCGACGCGGGACCAGAAGCGGTCCTCGTACTCCTCGATGGTCAGCCGTCGCGCCATGTTTTATCCACCCGCTCCTTCCGCCGAGGCGTCGAACTTCCGGTTGTCGCGGAAGGTCTGGATCGCCTCGTTCACCGTGCCGAGCATCTCGTTGCCGTCGCACCCGATCAGGTCTTCCGAGTCGCCGAGGTCGGCCACGTGCTGCGCCAGATCTGCGAGCGCCTTGTCGGTGGCCTCCTCCGCCTCCCGCAGCAGTTTGCAGAGTTCGGGGACGGCGGTCCGGGCGAAGGCGACGAAGGCTCCATTGTCCTCGCCGCTGTCGCGAGCGTCCAGCGCACCGCTGCACACCTGGAAGCAGACCGTCCATCCTCCGTTGCTTTCGATGTTCCCGTCGGGGTGCCCATCGAACCTCCACGGCCCTTCGCTTGCCGCCTTCGCCAGCGCCTCGGCCCGCTCGACGAGGGCGAGAGTCTCCGGGGTCATCGTGCCGACCTCCTGAATTGCGTCCCGTTCTCCCCGACGATCACGACGCCGTACTTCGTCAGGAAGGCGAGGATGCGGGACAGTTCGTCCATGCTCCGCCACTCGACGCCGAGCAGCTTGAGTTTGAACCCGATCGCCATGAGGTTCAGGTTCGCGCCGAGCGTCCACGTCTCGGGGAAGAGTTGGCGCAGGTCGTCGCGGTGCTCGGCCATCCACGCGGGGTTGCCTAGGGTCGGTTCGAGGAGAGTCCGGCTCATCGGCCACCGGCCGCGCGGCGGGAGGAGAGGAAGGCGGAGAGGGCCTCTTGCGCGAGGTTGAGCCGGTTGCCGCAGTGATCGACGCCATCCACAGCGACTAGAAGTTCCTCGGCCTCCTCGTCCGTAGGGTCGGCCAGCAACTCCTCCTCGGCGACCGCGAGCGCGGCACGGGCGATGTCGCGCCACGTCGCGTGTCCGGTCTGAAACATGGTAGCCATCCCCACGGTCAGCTTCTCGACGAGCGCCTCGCGGGCCGGAGCGGCAGGCGGGATCTTGGGCGCGTCGATATCACGCTGCAACTGCGAGAAGATGTCGGGCGCGCGGAACCGATCCTCGATCGCCGCGATCCGCGCAGCTTGCGCGTCGAGGGCGTCGGCGACCGCGTCGCGAAAAGGACCCGCAAGTCGCGGGTCGATCCCTCTGAGTCTCTCGGTTGCCTCGCTCATCTGTCCTCCTGCGGCCCTCGGCCGGGTGTCACGCGGAAAGTAGCTGGGCCACGTTGACCCAGAGCACGCCAGCGCGAACCGCGCTTCTCCACCAGAACGGGAACAAGCGGATGCCGCGCGGCGGGGTCTCTCGTGAAATCTCGTAGAAGCCGGGAGCGAGTTTCCCACGAACCACTCGTGGTGGAACGGGACCCTCTAGCGGCCTGAGAGCGACTCGTGCTCTCCTCGGAGCGGGATCTGCGCTGTTCCAAAGTGAACACGCCGCGAGACGGTCGGAGTCGGCGAGCCGAGATCGACCAGACGCGCCAAGGGCGGTGACCCGCGCCACATAGCCCGCAATTCGCGCCTCTCGTTCGCGATCGACCGCGGCGTCGCGATTAGTTGCCGTTCGCAGGCTTTCGCATAGCGCGCGATCGTTCTCGATCCCAGCGGTGATCCGGGTTGCGGTGCTAAGGGCTGCGTCCCAAAGAGGCTGCTCCCACGGCAGTATGAGTTCGCGATAACGGGCCGCTAGGTCGCGGTGTCTGCGCGCAATTCTTGATTGAACTTGCCCAGCCGACCTCTCGCGCACAACCATATCTCTGTTGTTCATGTAGGCTGAGTCGGCGCGAAGGTGCGCTGGGTTGCAGCACGGAGGGTTGTCGCAGGAATGGCAGATGTGAACGTAAGGGAGAGGCACGGCCCTGTTCGCTAACCCCCAAGCGACGTTCGAGGCCGTGTTCGCGCGACGTGGACCGTCCGCGGAGAGTAGACACCTAGGCCAGCCGCACGAGCCGTAGCCGCCCCGCACGAAGCCTTCGCCCCGCCACGGCCAGCACTCACTAGGAGCGCGGCGCTCTACGCGGGACCAGAAGTGGTCCTCGTACTCTTCGATGGTGTACGTCTTCGGCACGTCAGAGACCCTACCATACTCGTCAAGCGGAAATCGTAGAGGGGGACTTGACAGCTATGGTAGCTTGCTCGGCATGGACGACGAACTCGCATCGTACAGGTTGGCAACGACGGCCCTTGGCGTCGTGGAGCGCGCGGAGAAGTCCGGCATGAAGTCGGGCGAGATCGCGCGCCAGTTGCGGGTGGATCGGCAGGCGGTTGTCCTGTGGCGCAACGGCAAGGTCCGGACGCTGCGGGAGGCGACGGCTCGCGCGGTCCGCCGCTTGGATCGGCGGCTGAAGTCCGCCGAGAACGGGAGGGCGAGGAGATGAGCGAGAACATCAAGATCAAGAAGGGTGACGTCCTCGGCTGGACGGGCCGCGACGAATGCGGCTGTCGCTGGGTTGCGCTCGACGAGGAACGCATCCAGAAGACGGCGACGTGCGATGGGTCGGATGCCGAAGTTGGCGCGATCCACTCGATTGCCTACCTGAGCAAAGGCATCCGGCCGACGATCCTCGCTTCCGCGGAGTCCGCCAAGTGACCTGCACGCCCCCGACCGCGGAGTACTGGTGCGAGGGCCACGGGTGCCGCGGGAAGAAGATCCCGGCGACGCGCGTCGGCTGCGGGGGCAAGCTCTACTGCGAGGCGTGCGCGGCAACGCGCGAGACGTGTCCGGAGTGCGACCGACCGAGTGGGAAGGAGCGAACGTGACTGACCTTCCTCTCCTCACGAACAGCCGCCTCCGGACGTTCCGCGCCTGTCCGCGCGAGCACCACCTGTCCTACGTCGAGGGCTGGAAGCCCGTCCGCGAGGGCGAGGCGCTCCGCATCGGCTCGCTCGTCCATCTCGGACTCGAAGCGTGGTGGCGCAACCAAGACGGCAACGCGCTTCCCGACGCTCTCGACGCCGTCCGCGGCAAGGCGTTCGATGCCTACGAGCAGGCGAAGGTCGAGGAGATGCTCGTCGGCTACTCGCGGCGGTGGTCGCTCGATCGCGAACTCTACGACGTGCTCGCCGTCGAGCAGGAGTTCCGCGCGCCGCTCCTCAACCCGGAGACATGGGCCGCGTCGAAGACCTGGCAGCTTGCGGGCAAGGTGGACGTGATCGTCCGCCGCCGCTCGGACGGCCGGGTCCTTGTCGTGGACCACAAGTCTTGCTCCGAGGAGATGCAGGGCGACGACGCGACGCTCTGGGCGAAGCTCGCGATGGACTCGCAGCCGTCGCAGTACGTCTTGGGCGCCGAGGCGCTCGGCTACACGGTGGACGAGTTGCTCTGGGACGTGTTGAAGAAGCCCGCGCAGCGCCCGAAGAAGGCGACGCCGATCGAGGACCGGAAGTTCACCAAGGACGGCGCGCTCTACAAGACGCAGCGCGAGTTCGACGAGGCGCCCGACGAGTACCGGGCGCGCGTCGCCGAGACGCTGTCGGAGGCGCCGGATAGGTTCTTCCAGAGGCGTTCGTTCCCGCGGTCGAACTCGCAGATCCAGGAGCACATGGCAGACGCCTGGATGCAGTCCGCGACGATGCGCGAGTCGGCTCGCCTCGGACGGGCGCCGCGCAATCCGGAGTCGTGTCACAACATGCGCGTCTGTCCGTACTGGAACCTGTGCTCGACGGGCGGCAAGCCCGAGGACTACCCGGCCGACTTCGTCCGGGTCGAGAACGTGAACAGCGAATTGGGAGGAACCAAATGAGCCAGCAGACCAACGCCCGTCGCCCGGCGGCGTCGCACGAGAACCGAATGACGTTGGGCACGATCAAGTCCAGTCTCCGCGTGATGCCCGACCGCATTCTATTGGTCGGTGTCGAGGGGATCGGGAAGACGACGTTCGGCGCTTGCGCCCCCTCGCCGATCTTCCTGCCGACCGAGGATGGCGTAAGTCATCTCGACGTGCAGGCGTTCCCGATCCCGAAGTCCTACGAGGACGCGCTGGGCGCGGTGGATACGCTCACGACGAACGATCACGGCTTCAAGACGCTCGTGATCGACACGTTGGACGCCCTAGAACCGCTGATCGCCGCCGCAGTCTGCAAGCGAAACCAGTGGGAGAGCCCTGAAACCCCCGGCTATGGCAAGGGTTGGGTAGCGGTCACGGCAGAGTGGCGGACGTTCCTCCTCGCCTTGGACCGCCTGCGTGCTGCGAAGGGCATGGAGATCATCCTGCTCGCGCACTCGACGCTCCGCACGGTGACGAACCCGAGCGGCCCGGACTACTCGCGGTACGAGGGCAAGCTGAACAAGGGTGCCCTCGCACTCGTCAAGGAGTGGACGGACGTCAACCTGTTCGCGATCCACGAGGAGACGGTCTCGAAGATCAAGGGCGAGATGAAGTCGAAGGTGACCACGTCTGGTCGCCGGGTGATCCACACGGAGCGCGGCGCCGCGTGGGACGCGAAGAACCGCCACAACCTCCCGCCGACGCTCGCTCTCGACTACTCGGAGTACGCCGCGGCGCGCGATGCGAACCGCGTGGCGTCGCCCGAGGCGCTGGAGGCCGAGGCCAACGCGCTCGTCGCCGAGTGGGCTCCGACTCCGGAAGAGGCCGCGAAATTCCAGCCGGTGTTCCAGGCGGCGAAGGGTGACGCTCGTGCGCTCGCCCGCGTCGTCGATCGACTCAAGACCAAGGTGGCCGAGAAGGCTCCGAAGGAGAGTGCGTGATGTTCGCTCCGGGCAAGTATCTCGTGACCGTGCGGAACTGCGGGTTCCAGCCGGGCAAGGACGGCAAGCCGCCGCAGTTCTCGGTCTACTTCGAGGACGACTGCGGCGAGGGGATGGCGTGGTACTCCTCGCTCGGCTTCGTCGAGGGGAAGGACTTCTCCATGCCCGCGTTCGACTACGCCTGCAACCAGTTGAAGGGGCTCGGCTGGATCGCCGAGGACCACAACTTCGCGTTCGAGGAACTCGCTGACCCGGCGACGTCGCCGATCTTCGGCAAGCAGGCCGAGATCGTCGTCAAGCCCGACACCTACGACGGCGTGACGCGCAACAAGATCAAGTTCATCAACGACCCGAACGCGCCGCGTGCGGGCGGTGAGCGGATGGATGCCGGGTCGGCCGGTACGTTCGCCGAGAAGCTCCGCGAGCAGCTCCGCCGGGCTGGGAAGAACGTCCCGGCTGCGTCGGCGCCGCGACCGCGTCCGTCGGCCGCGGTCAACCCGAACTCCTCGCCGATGGGAGCCCCGATCCCCGGCCTGGACGACGCACCCTTCTAGCCCAAAACGGCCCGGGGTTGCGTCCCTTCCTCGCGTAATAGCCTGTCCGCTCCCCTCCCATACACAGCGGCGGCTCCCCCGGGCTCTCAGGTTTCCTCGCGGTGGGGTCGGTGCCCGGAGTGCTCCGGGAGCTTCCCCGGCCCTGCCGCACTAAGGAGAACGATGACCCTCCCGCCCTCCCACTGCGCCGGATGCGGCTCGACGATCGCGCTGCGCGTCGAGGGCGGTCGCTTCGTCGGGACTCCGTGCAAGTGCGTCTCGAAGGGTGCCGCTCCCCCAACTCCGAAAGGAAAGGGTTCCTCGCCGGGGGGCGAACGGGCGGCACCCGCCCCGACGTTCTCGAACGCGAAGAAGACGGTCTGCGCGCAGGCGCACCGGCACGACTCGAAGATGGAGGCGGGCGTCTGCGATCGGCTGACGCGCGAGTGCGCGGAGAACGACGTAGTCCTCGTCCGGCAGGTTCCGATGCCACTCCTGATCCTGCCGCGCGAGGACGGGTCGATCCCAACCGTACGGGTGGACTTCGCGATCCTGCGACGTGGGATGCCCGGCTTGCCGCTGCGGCTAATCGAGGCGAAGCATCCGAAGCGGATCTCGCGCGACTGGCGGGCGCGGGCGCGGGCGTGCGAGTTGTCCTGGGGACTGAAGATCGAGGAGTGCTCAGAATGACGGACGCGACGCACTACGAAGGATGCGGCATGTACCACCTTGCCTGCGCGAAGACCGTCGAGGAGCTTCTTGAGCATCTTGACGAAGCTGTGAGCGGCATCCGCCACGCAGAACGCGGCAGTAACAACCGCGAGATGCGCGAGAGTGACGCGGAGTGGAAAGCTGTTCGCGCTCGGATCGAGGCGGAGTTGCGATGTCGCCCGTGACCCCTCCGCGCCGCCCGAGCCCGGTGGACGAGTTCCTTCGGACGATCCCGCCGGAGGAGCTGGCCGAGTTGAAGCGCAAGGTGCTCGGATCGGAGCCCCTGGTGACGGACGAGGACGTGCCGTCGGAGAAGCTGAAGGACCCGCGGTTCGCGCGGAAGTGGAGGAGGAAGAATGCTGACCGTGCTTGAGCCCTGCCCCGTCGAGCCGGAGCGCCTCGCCCGCTTCGTCGCGATCGAACCGAAGCGGATCGACTTCACCGACGCGGGCGATGCGCGTGAGCCCCGCGGTGCGGCGGCCGGGATCTTGTCCGACGTCTGCAAGAACGGAGACGGTCGTCCTCGTGCGGCACACTGGAAGCCGGGCGCTCGGCACTCGCTCTGTGCGGAGTGTCAACGGGAGAAGGACGCCGCGACGAAGCGAGCGTGGCGTAGGCGGAACGCGGCGGTCCTCTCCGCCCTGTCACCTCCGGCGGGAGGCTCGTCGTGACCATCTTCTGGACCATCTTCTTCGCGCTCGCGATCCGCGGCTTCTTCGCGCTGCGGGCTGACGTGACGCGACTGATCCTCGACATCATCGCCGCGTGGCGCCGGAGGAAGTCGTGAAGTCAGACACGATCGCCAGCGCGGCTCGGCGGTGGGACGCGGCGAGGATCGAGGCGAAGCGGCTTCGCAAGGAGCGCGCGTCCTTCGAGTGCATCCCCGAGGCGGCGGTCTTTGACGCGCAGCGCGCCAACGACACGAACGCACTCCTGCCCTATCCGAAGACGATCCCGCCGTGCTGGAAGACGTTCGAGCCAGCCGACGAGTTCGGCGGATCGACGCGCGCCGAGTACCAGTGCGATGCGTGCGTCGAACGCGCCCGGATCAACGATCTCTACCGGGTCGCGACCCGGAAGCGTGGAGACGCGCAGCGCGCGCTGATCCAGCTCCTCGCCGCCGAGCGAAAGCGGTGCGGGTTCGACGAGGCGTATCAGCGGAAGGCGGACCGCAAGTGACCGCCGCCGAACGAGTCGCCCGCGCCGCGGTCCGGCTGAAGCGTGTCCGCCCGCAGTACGGGGCGCGCTGGGCCGAAGCGTGGACCGCGCTGTGGGCGGCGGTGCTCCAGCGCCAGAAGATGACCAAGCCGCGCAGGCGGGGGAGGAAGGCAACGTGAAGAAGACCACGAAGAAGTCGAAGCCCGTCGAGACCGAATGGGGCGCGTGCGACGTGTGCGGCGCGCTGACTCCCTGGCCCGGCGAAGGCGTCTCGTGCGACAACGAAACGGACGATGGCCTGTGCGACGGCGTGTACGTCCCGAGCGACGAGAACGGGAGGCCGCTGTGAGTGACCCCGTGACGCCGCTCACGCTGGCGAGCGAGATCGAGGCGCAGGACCGCGACCTCGGCGGGATCGGCGCGCACGTCAAGCACGAGGATGTGGCGACTGTCGTCGCGGCCCTCCGGCTGGCGGAGGCGGACTGCACGCGCGACGACGAGGCCAAGCGGTACGTCGGCCCCCTCGACACGAACCACTTCCAACGAGCGCACGAGTTGTACCGCGACGCCCTCGCCGCCTACCGACTCGCGCGGGGCCGGGCGTCGTGAGCGAGACAACTCACCGATGGCGCTGTATCAACTCGTCCCTTCTCGTCCACGCCTTCGTCGGCACCGAGGAGCGATACGCCATCTGCGGTTGCCGCCGCCGCTGGTCGTGGGGCTGGACGCTGGCGGACGAGGACGCGCGGAAGTGCGACGACTGTCTCGGCGCGTTGGCGTCGAGAGGAATAGCTGACGAGGAGACGCCCCGCGGGGCGGAGGAGTGAGACGATGAAGCTCTACGCTGTGCGAAACGGAGACGGCGACATCCAGGACTTCCGAGTCGCGCCGAACGCGGACGACGCGCTCGCGGACCACATGGAGGAGACCGGGCTCGCGGAGGACGACACCGATGACTTCACCGTGGACGACTGGTCGAAGTTCGCCGCCGAGATGAAGAACGAGGACGGCGAGCCGGTCACGGTGGACCTGACGAAGCGCGGGTTCGTCGGCTTCGGGCCGGACGCCTAGCCCCCCTCCCCGGAGCCGGGGCGGACAGGAGGATGAGGATGAGCGAACAGATCGACGCCCTCGCCAAACGTGTCGAGCGTGCCGCTTTCGGGCAACAGGCGCTGCGCCAGCTTCTCGCCACGCCAGAGGAGTTCCTCGCGCTCCGCGAAGCTCTGCGGATCGCCGAGCGTGTGGACTTCAAGCTGACGCCGGATCAGGTGCTCATCGACGCTCGCGACATGTACCGCGAGTACAAGGGGCGGATCGTCTAGCGGACCCGCTCGACGAGGACGGCGTGCTCGAACCTCGTCTCCGTCCACGTCCCGCTCTTGCCCTCGAACGTGACGACCGAGGGGACCTGCGACGGGGCCGGGCCAACTTGGGAATGACCCGGTCCTACTTTGGTAATCGCGGGACCGCTCAGGATCGCCTCTGCGCGGCTCAGGTCGAGGAAGGGCTGGACGCTCTTGCCCGCGCTGGCGGCGCTCAGGAGCGCGCGGAGGTCGGCGATGAGGGCTCTCGCGTCGGCGACCGCGGGGCCGCCCGCGGCGTAGATGGCGGGGGCGACGACGACGAGCTGCGCCGCGGCGCCGACGTAGTCGCCCGCCGAGACCGACGCGACGAGGGCCGAGACGCCGGGGATCTGGTCCTTCAGCGGGCCGAGGTCGGCGGAGAGGCGGGAGACGTCGGCCTTGACGGCGTCCGCGGCGGCGGAGGTCTCCGGACCGGAGTGGAGGAGGGAGGCGCAGCCGGAGAGGGCGAGGACGGCGGCGAGGAGGATCGGGCGCATGGTGGGGCTCCTAATTGACCACGGTCGAGTCGGCGCGCATCACCATGAGCGAGCCGTTCTGCCCCGCCACTTCGTACCCCGGCATCCGCAGCGTCGAATTGCCCGGATCGCCGCAACTCACGTCGATGCTCTTGGGAGACACGGTGGACATGTTGATCGAATGGTTCGGGAACCCGTTGTACGGCTGGAGGAAGTTCACGCCATGCCAGCCCCGCCAAATGCAGGAACATGTCGCCGGACGAAGCGACTGTCGGACCATCGCCTCCAGTTCCTTCTTCGCGTCGGCGTCGCCCTTGGCGAGTCGCTTGACGATGTCCGCCGTGACGAGTTCGATGGCGCGCTGTTCGATGTTCATGGGACCTCCGGGTTTCCCCGAGTCTCGCACGCGGGACCGCCGCCGTCTACCCCTAGTGCGAGGAGCCATTCGGAACCGGAGGCCGCGGCTTCGGACGCTTCGCCTCTGCCCGCGTGTAGTGCTCGTCGATCTGCCGCTTCAGGTTCTCGTACTCCCGCTGCTGCTCCTCGCGCCAAGCGGCGAACTCGGCCTCCTCGCGAACGCGGCGACGCATGACGATCTTCTCCAGGTACTTCAGGAATTGCATCATGGGACCCGCCTCTCTAACGACTCCAGGCGGGCGAGGATTGCACGCTGTCCCTCGGCGAGTTCCGACTGAGCCTCGGCGGACGACTCCTGCGCCTTTGCGGACCTAAGCTGTGTCTCGGCCCACGACGCGCGCTCGGCGATGTGGTCCGCCTCGCGCTTGCGTGCGTCGCCCAGCTCGGCGAGAGCGGCGGCGAGTCTCGCCTCGGAGTCGCCGCGGGATACGCGCCAGAGGAGAGCGACGACCCCGGCGAGCACGACGAGCCCGCCGAAGAGGAGGGCGACGGGGCTCGTCAGGTCGATGCCCTCGGCGAGGATCGGGTCCACGTCAGGCGCTCTCGACCTTCGTCGCGGTCGGCGCGGTCCCGGTCACCTTGACCGACTTGCCCGCACCCCAGGCCACGAGGCACGTCTGGTACTGGTCCGATGTCAGATCGACGTACGTGTAGTCCGTGCCGCCGATCGGGGGCGACGTCGGATCGTGGATGATCGCCGAGCGCGGATCGGTCGAGACCTTCGTGACGGTTCCGGTGGGCATCACTTTCCTCCGTTGGACTGGACGGCCTGCGTCGCCGTGAGGGTGTTGAGGCGGGACACGATCATCGTGCCGACCACCACGACGGCGACGAGTCCCAGCGCGACCGCGCCGCGCCAGATCCAGAGCGCGACCCGCGAGTCCGCCGCGTCACGCACGCGGTAGTAGACCCGAGAGTGCCCGTTGCGGACCTCCGGCGAGTAGACCTCTTCGTACGGCCCGAGTTCCTTCGTCAGTCGGCGCATGAGGGTTCTCCACTTGACCATCATCGGACTCCCGACGGGACCGGACGAGTCTTCCCCGTACCGATCGCGTTGAGAAGCCGAATTCCCCGCTGCGCCAGATCGTCCATCCGAGCGGCGATGGCCGGGCGGTCCTCCGCCTTCGCAGCCTGATACCGCTCGCGCGCGGCGCGCAATGCGGTGTCGATCTTCGACACGTCGTCCGCCACACCCGGCGGAAGGCGCAGCCCGCGAGAGACTTCCGGCTCGCGGCGCTTGAGCGAGCGAGCGAGGTTCGTCTGTCCCTCGTACTCGTTGCGGAGCGAGTAGTAGTCGTCCGTCCACTTGGACTCGGACGCCCGAGGGAAGAACCCACCGACCATCGGCGTGTCGCCCGCCTCCGTCTCTCCGCCAGGCGCCGCGCGCAGAACGTCGCGAGCCGCGGTCCCGCCGTAGCCGGAGATGATCGCGTCGATGTCCGCCGTCGTCAGCTTGGAGTGCCCGCCGGACGCCTCGTGGAGAGCGTTCGCGATCATGTACCCGAGGCGGCTGGAGTACGGCTGCTTGACTTCCTGCGGCGCGACGATCTCTCCGCCTTCCATGCCGCGCGGGTTGATCGAGCGACCGGAGAACGAGAACTTGCCCGCGCCGACCTCGGCGATCGGCTGCCCAACGGAAGGCACCCACGCAAGCCAGTTGAACGGGTCGCCCGTCGGACCCGGCGCGACGCGCGACGCGATCTCGCCGAACTCCTTGGCGCCGATCGACTTGTCCTTGTTTTCGATCATGTCGAGAGCCGCGGTCGTTGCCGAGTAGGCCGACCCGGCTTCCTGCGCGGGCGGAAGCGAGATGAACTTCGGGCTCCCGTCCTTGTTCTCGCCGATCGGCACGTTGATCTGCGACCGGCGGTAGGGCGTCATCCGGTCCCAAGCCTTCTTCCTCTCCGGGCTGGAGTGCCAGTAGAGGTACCCAGCGACCGCGGGCGCGACGCCGTACGTCACGAGTCGCCGGGTGACGAGCCGAGGGTTCTCGGCGAACGACTGCCGGAGCTGCTCGATGCCCTGGATCTGCGGGTTCAGGAAGTTGTAGACGTAGCGGTTCAGGAACTTGCCCGTGTTGCCGCCGAGCCGGAAGTTGACCGTCGCCTCCTGCGCCGCGTTGCCAGCCTGGACGAGCATGTCGCGCGTCAACGGCTTGCCGGGCTTCCATCCTTGCGACTCTAGGGAGTCGATCAGCGCGGCGTACCGCGGGGCGTGCTCGACGCCGGAGTTCATGGAGCGCCATGCGTTGAACACGCCGCGCGCGGCGGCTCCGGGGATGCGCTGCGGGCGCCGCAGGTAGTAGCCCGCGAGTCCCTCCTCCATCCGGGCGAGCGACTTCGGAGCCTCCTTGATCGTGTCCACGTTGTAGAAGCCCTCAAGGCGCGCACGCATCGCGGCCTCGTTGATCGCCGAGGGCTTGACGAACCGCTTCAGGCCGGGCGTCTCGGACGCCTCACCGCGGATCGCCTGTCCGATGCCCCGGACGAGGTTCGTCCAGACGGTGAAGTCGTTCGGGTTCTTCGCCTGCGCCAAGTACGTCTGCAAGTCGCGGATCAGGTTGCGCGGCAGGAAGCTCGGCGACGCCTGCGTGATACCCGCGCGCTGAAGCGCGGTCACGTCGCCTGCGATCTTCAGCGCGGCGTGCGTCGCCTGATAGTCGCCGCCCTTGAGTGCGGTCGCGAGGGTCGGGTCCGTCACGCGGAGGAACTTCGTCCCGCCGCCCGGGGTCTCGACCGGGATGATGCCCGCCTTGAACGCCTTGTCGTACTCGTCGAACGACTTGGCGAAGTCTGCCGGGTCCCCCGTCGGGTTCGCTTTCTGCGCGATCTTCTCGAAGTCCGGGATCTGAGCCTTGACCTGCGCGGGCGTCATCTCCTCGGCGTAGTCCTTCGCCTTGATCGGGTCCTGTTGGAGCAGATCGAGGAAGGCGTGCTTGACGCGGGCTTGGTCGGCACCAGCGACCATCCGGCGGAAGTTCTCCTTGAGCATGACAAGCGGATCACGGATCGGCGCGGTGCCGCCCGTGCGCTTGAGCAGCTTCGGGCCGGGGAGCGGGCCGCCGCGCTTCGTCGGAGATCCTGCGGACTCCTCCGGCCCGAACTCACGAGCGAACTGGACCGGGTACTTGTTCCGATCCTCCATCTCCTTGAGCCGCTCAGGTGTCCAGCGGTCCGCTTCCGCGAGATTGGACCGGAGCATCCGGTTCGTCTCGGCGATGGCGTCGGCGGCTCGGACAACCTCGGGGTGGTTCTTCTCGTAGAGATCGACGACCTTCTGCGCCTCTCCCCGGTCGAACCCGGACTCCAACTTGTTCGGCTCGTAGTCGAGCAAGGCGCGCTTCGCCGCGGCGTAGGCCGAGACGTCGGACAGGCGGCGCCCTGCCTTCGGGACGGCTTCCAGCGCCTTCTCGATGGCCGGGACGGTGCGCTCGTCAAGGACGCCGTGCTCGTAGAGGTTCTGCGCCGCGGTCTCAGACGATCCCTGCGCGAACTTCGCCTGCGCGGTCAGCCCGGTCGGGGACTCGCTGCCCGCGATGTCCTTCTCGACACTACGGAACGGCGCCTCGCGGCGGACCATCTCGGACTCGGCGACCTTGCCGATCCGGCGGATCTTTGCGCCGATCGGCTCCTTCGGTGCCTCGCCGAACCGGATGCGTTCCTTGACGCCCGCCACGGCGGCGCGCTCCTCGGGCGTGCCGGGCGGGAGGACGTCGGCGAGAGGCTTCGGGCCGGGCAGAGGGCCGACCGCGCCGGACTCGGAGCCTCCGGGGCGGCCGAGGAAGCGCGCGGGAGGGGCTTCTTCGCTCGCCGGAGACGGCCTCGGCGGAGATTCCGCGGGCGCCGCGGGGGGCGGGGCAGGCTCGGCCGACCGCTTCCACTCGGACATCGCACGCTTGGCGGACGCCTCGGTCGGGTGCCCTCCGCCGACGCGCTGCCACTCGGCATCGGCCGACGGGCGGACCTCGGCCCTACGGACGCCCATCTCGTCCATACGGATGCGCCCCGTCGCGCCATCGCCGAGGTCGATCTCGACGGGGGCGGCGGGCTTCTTCGCGCGGCCGATCCGGCGCGTGGGCTTGACGGGCTCCGGAGCGGGGGGCTCGGCGACGGGGAGAGGCTCCGGAGCGGCAGGAGCGACGCTCTGCGGCGTCGGCTCGACGGGCGGAGCGACGTCCTGACGCGGCGCGACGACGGGCTCTGCGGCGCTCGACGGCGGCGCGGGAGCCTTGCCCTCGAACTCCGCCCGGAGAGCGTCGGCGTCCACGGACTTCCAGTCCACGGCGCCCCACGGCTGACCGAACTTCGACTCGACGAACGCGCGGAACGTGTTCGGCTGTGTGCCGAGGTCCATCGGATCGACGGCCGGAGCCGCTTTGGCAGTGGCCTTCCTTACCGCCTCTTGCATCGCATCGCGTCGAGAGAACATCCCTCCGCGGCGGTTGTAGATGTCGTTGGCATCCTTCACGAGTTGGGCGGCGTCGATCTCAGGAGCGGGTGCCTTCGGCCTCCCGATCCGACGCTTCGGCGCGACCGGCTCGGGGACGGGAGCCGGAGGCGTCTCTGGTGCCGCCTGCGCGACAAGCGGAGCCTGTGGAGCAATCTCCTTCGCGGCGGGAGCGATTTCCTCCACGCGGGTCTCAGTCGCCCCGTCCGGCGCACTCAGACCCGCGGCCCTGGCCTTCTGCTCGGCGACGATCCTCGCCGCATCCTCGGGCGTGACGACGCGCGCCGCGGGGGCCTCCTCGACGGGAGACGCGGTCGGATCGACGGGAACCTCGACCGGACGCCCGATCCTTGACCGCACACCCTCGCCGACCTTGCCGAGGATCTTTCCCCCGGCGTGCGCCGCGAGAAGCTGGGCGGCGATGTTCGATCCAGCCCGGACGGCCTTCGATCCGGTCACGTCCTCCAGCGGCTTGCCGACGTACTCGTCCGTCAGTTCACCCGCACCGTGGAGCACCTGACGGACGCCGGGGAGCGTGCCAGCTACCGACATCCCCGGGAAACCCGCGGTGAACGCGGCCCCGCCGACGGTGTTGATCGCCGACGCGGCGGCTCGGTCGAGCGCGCCCTTCGAGTTCGGATCGCCGACGTACTCGCGTCCCTCGCGAACGCGCGACGGGATGTCGAGCGTCTCCGCGGTCGAGCGCATCGCGCCCTGCGTCCCGGTCGCCTGGTTGTTCTGGCCGAAGTTGCGGGCGAGGAATGCGTCCACCCCTCCGCCATCCGGCCCGCGCCAACCGATGTCCTTCTCCGCGGGCTGCGCGCGGACCTCGGCAAGCGCCGGGTCAAGCGGGTCTGTCGGGTTGTACGTCGGTTCGGGTCGAGCGAACGTCGTCGGAACCGATCCCTGCCCAATCGCCTCGCGGACAGACGGTTCCGCTGCGACGTCCGGCGGGAGAGTGTCGAGCATCTCCTGCGTCTGGACGTTCGCGGCGAGGTCTGGAGTCACTCGCTTCGACGCAACCATCGGGGCGACGGACATCGGCGGGAGGGGCGGCTCTGCCGCGGGGGCGGACTTCTTCGCCATCGCACGCGACACGAAGTCGTCCACGGGCGAGGACGCGGCGGGAGCGGACGGTGCCTTCTTTGCGAGGGCACGCTGGACGAAGTCGTCCACACCACCCGGCACTACTTCACCCCTTGCGCCGCGCGCAGCTTCGCAAGGACCGCCGCCTTGTCCGCCGCAGACATCGTGTCAAACTCGGCGCGCATGTCGGACGGGACGAGATCCACGTCCCACGCGCCCTCCGAGTCGGCGCCGTCTCCGTCATTGACGGGCTTACCGCTCACGGGAGGCGCGATCCGCTGCTGCTCCTCGCGGAGCGCCTTCTGCTCGGCCTTGAGGTTCGGGATGTCCTTTTCGTCCGCCTGAAGGATCTCGTCCGGGATCTCCCGGAGCCGCTGACGGATGTCGTAGGCGCGGTTACGCTGCTGATCGTTCAGCTTGCCCGAGTCAGCGGGCTTCGGCGCTCGGCGGTCCACGTCGTCGAAACTCATCCCCTTGAAGTACTGGACGCCGATCGCCTTGGCGTACCCCTCGACGTCCTTCTCGTCCTTCTCCTTGCCCGGCTTCGCCGCGTTGATCTTCTCCTGCGCGGCGATGCCCTCCTCCGAGAGCGGGTCGATGTTGCGCGGGGCGTAGGTCTTCGGCTCCGCCTTGCGCGCCCGCTCCTGGATGCTGTCCCACGTCGGGCGGTCGAACTGCTCCGGCGACATCTTGCCCGGGTCGCCGAAGGGATCGCCTTCGGTCCAGTCGCGCTGGCCGGAGAACGGCAACCCGGGGATGTCCCCCGGGGAGACGTGCTGCGGCGGCGTGGCGGCGTTCATCGTGGCGAGTTGCCGCCCGGAGAGCGCGACGCGATCGGCTTCGGCGTTCTGGCGCGCAGTGTCCCGGTCTTCGGTGTCGAACGAGTGCATCCGTGTGTCGCGCTGCTCCTGGTTCGCGAACCCTGCCGCCTGTTGCTTCTCCTGCCAGTCCCGGTGCGTCTGCTCTCCGATCGAGTGGAGCTTGTCCGCGATGGCGATGAGCCCGGTCTTCTCGTCCTTGGCAACGTTCGGGTCCAACCCGATCGACTTGGCGTAGGACATCCGCGCCATCGCCTGCGCGTTCTTGTCCTTCTGGGCCTGGTACGTCTGGGCGAACTGGTTGAAGCCCTGCGCGATCTGTTGGATCTGCTGGGCGTGCGTCGCCGCTTGCTGGCCGATCTGGTTGGCGAAGCTGCCCGCCGCCGAGATGAAGTTGCTCGCGCCCGCGCTGTTGTTCGGAGTCGGCATTTACGCTCCTGCCATCGCGCCGCCCCACTGTCCAAGCATGGACGTGACCGCGGAGAAGTAGCCCAAGGTGTTCGCGTCAGACGCCGCCTGCTTGGCGTTGTCCACCTGTTCGCGAGCGATCTGAATGGCCTGGTTGTTCGCCGAGAGGTTCGCGATGCCCTGCCCGGTGTAGGCGTAATCCCCGGGCGCCCCGGCGATGACGTTGCCGAGCGCCTGCTTCGCCGCCGCCTCGCCACCCGCGTACCGCTGGAAGACGTTGCCGAGTGCGTCGATGCCCTGCAACTGACCCTGACGCCGCTCCGCGCCCTGCGCCTGATCGAGTTCGCCAAGTTGACGGGACAGGTCGTTCCCCGCCGCCCGGTTGACGTCGATACCCATGCCCTCCAGCGCACCGGGTGCGACGCCTCGACGGTTGCCGGAAGCGGACACCATGTCGATCGCCTGCTGGCGCTGCTTGTCGGAGTCCGAGACGGCGCGGTTCTTGATGCCCTCCCAATCCGAATACTCAGGGTGCGCCGCGATGTCGTTCGCGATGCCCTCGGACGTCACTCGCGAGGGATCGTTCGCGAAGATGTCCACCGCGCCCGCGTACTGACCGGCGGCCTTCGCCTTGTCCTTGTACGCCGCCTGCGCCGCGATCCACTGCTTGTACTCCTCGAAGGCCGCTGCCTTCGCCTCGGGCGGCGAGCTCGCGTCCACACCGAACACGTTCTTGAGAACCGTCGAGATCCCGCCGAGCGCGGGCATCGTGTCGAGCGCCGGAGCGTTCGGGTCCTGGTTCCAGATGCCCGGGAGTCCGCCGATCGTGTCGCCGGTCGATCCGGAGTAGTCGAGCGCGTTGACGTTGATCCCGTACTGCGCGGCGGCGGATCGGAGTGCCGAGTACTTGTCCGCGGCGGCGCGGATCTTCGTCGGGTCCTGAAGCCCATCGCTCGACGCCTGGTTGAGCGCGTTCGCAGCTCGCCAAGTCTCGACGTAGAGACTCTGAAGGGCCGGATCGGCGATGTAGTTCTTGGAGCCCTGGACGAATGCCGAGTTGTCGAGATCGAGGCCGGAGAACGAGACGCCGCCGTTCCCGTTGCCGCCGCCGGGGAAGAACTGCGCGCGGTCGCCCTGCCAGTTCGGGAGCTTGCCCATCTGGTCGGGGTGCGCGTAGCCGAGCGCCTGCCAGAGCTTCGTCCCGGAGAGCGCGACGTTCGGCGACCCGTGAATCCAGTTCACGATGTTGTTGCCGTAGTCCTTGAGTTGCGTGCCCTGCGCCGAGTCGTTCGGACTCCCAGCGGTCGCGGCCTTCTCCTCGGTGACGACGTTGCCTCCGGGAGGCGTCTCGCCGGGCGTCTGGACGACGTTGCCATTCTGGTCCGTTGTGACGTTCCCGCTCGGGGGCGTCTCGATGACGGGAGTTCCAGCGTCCGGGGTGCCTCCGGTCTGCGGCTCGTTCGTGCTGCCCGGGTTCGGCGTCGGCCCCGGCGTGACCGTCGCAGTCCCCGCAGCGTGCGCGGTCAGCCACTTCTGGCGCTGCGCGTCCGTCATCGACGGCCAGTTCGAGGGCTTCGGGGCGGTGACGGTGTACGACTTGCCTCCGTAGTTGAACGTGACGTTCGGCGAGACGGGCGCCGACTTCGCCGTCGGGTTCGGCATCACCGTCGCCGCCTGCTTCTGATCCTGACCGGGAGCGGCCGTCATGACCGGAGCCGGGGTCGTCTCGCCCTCGGTTCCCTTGGGAGCCTTGGAAGCGTCATCAGTGACCGGCGGCGGCGCGGTCGGATCGCGTGTCGCATCGGACGACTCTCCAGCCGCGGCGGTCTGCACCGGGAGTCCCGGCGTCGGCACCGGAGCGGGCATCGGCGTCCGGACCTCCGGCATCTGCTCCATGTTCGACGGAGGCGCAGGCGTCGGTGCGGGGGCCGGAGTCGGCGTGGCGACCTGTCCGGCGAGGCCGGGGTTCGGTCCATGTCCGGGCGGTGCGATCGTCGGGAACCCGCCCTGCGCCCACGAGGGCTTCTGCTGGTGCCCGCGCGGCGGCCACTGACGGGAGAACCCGCCCTCGGCCGCGGGGATGCCCGTCGTCATGTTCCCGTTGAACGTCCCGGGCATTGCGGCGTTCATCGCCCCGGCCTGCGCCGGAGTCGCCGTCGGGGCGGTTGACGCCGACGGACCGACCGCGGAGACATCCGTCGTCGTCTGCGGGTTCTGTGGCGTCTGAGGAGTCGGCGGAGTCCCAGCCATCGTCAACGACCGCACCTGATGCGCGGGCATCCCGTTGTACGCCTGATGGAAGCGCGCCGCGGTCTGGAACGGATCTTCCCAAGTCGTCGGCGGGTTGGCCGTCCCGATCTGTCCCTCGGTAACGCCACCGCCGAACTGCTGGGCCTGCGAAATGCCGCCGCCCTGTCCGGTCCCGAGGCTCTGATTCGCCTGCGTCTGCCACCAGGGCATGGCTACCTCACGTTTCGTTGGAACAGCATGGGCATCGTAGCGTCAGTCAGCGCCGCGGGCGAGCCAGTAGCCGTCCGATAGACGACGACCTCGTCCCCCACTTTGAGCGCGAACCCGCGCTGGTCGGAGTAGACGACGACCTCTTCGCCGAGGGCAATCGAGATCGCGTCCAGAGCGTACGTCGCGACGAGTTCCCCGATCGCCTGCGCGCTCGCCTGCCCTGTGGACGTCGCGGCGCGCTTGACGCGGATCTCGAACGTCCAGAAATTCGCCGCCGACGCGGTCCAAGCGGCGCCGACCTTGAGGAGCACCGTCAGAAGCGTCTCCGCTCCCGTCGCTCGATGAGCGGTGACGGGCGTGCTCATGCGAACGTGTACCAGGACGTCGTCGTGACGTCGTAGACGAAGTCCACCGACTGACCATCTACGGTCAGATCGAAGTTCGCCGCCGCTCCGTCGATCAGGAGCGAGTTCCGGTTCGCGGTCACCGTGCTTCCGCCCATCCGTTTGATCCGGACGACGTCCCCGTCCGCGGGGGCGGCGGGCAGCGTGACAACGCGCGCTCCGCCAGAGGAGTCCGAGACGATCGCCTCGTTCGACGTCGCGGTGACGGGCGTCGTCGAGATGAACCGGATCGCGAGGATCTTCTGTCTCGTCGCGATCTGTGAGTCGGTGTACGTCGCCGCGGATGCGAGGGTCGTCACGTCTCCCGCGTCTGCGTGAGCGTTCGCCGAAACGAGCGCCGCGGCCGACGATCCGACCGGGTCGAAGAAGTCGAGCGGCACGGTCACCCAGAAGCGTTCGCCTCGCGAGTCCGTCCGCCGAAGCCCCTCAATCGCCCGGCGCGCAACGCCCGACCATCCGGCCTCACGCTGCCGCGTCGCGTCGAGCGACGCCTGCGTCTCGCGGACCTGATCGGGAAGCCTCACTTGCGGACGCCTTCGGTCAGCTTGTAGTGGATGAACACGCCGCGCAGGGAGAAGCCGAGGTTCGCGTCCGACTGAGAGAATTGGATCGTCCACTGCCAGCAAGAGTCGAAGTTGCACGGGACGTAGGACCGGACGTTCGTCGCGAGCGAGACGGAGAGCTTCGCCGAGAGCGCGTCGTCGTCCTTGCCCGTCGAGACGTCCAAGCTCCCGTCCACGCCGTTGCCGTGGAGGAGCATGACCTCCTTGATCGACTTCTTCGCATCGGACATGAACGAGTACTTCGACCACTTGGCTACCGCCGGGATGATTCCAAGCGAGAGCACGTCCGAGTTGTTCGTCGGAGCGGTCGGCGAGTAGTAGTACGGCACGATCGAAGTGCTCGTCGCCGAGTAGACCCGGTTCGTGTCGAGCACCGCACCCGCTGCGGAGAGCCGGTAGAACGGAACGCCGGGCACGCCTGCGGTCGTCGTGGTGACAAACGTCGCCGTCGAGGAGACGAGCGCGAGAAGACCTCCGCCCGTGATTGTCGTGCGCGTCGTCCCCGTCGTGACGCCCTGCCCGGCCGAGTAGTTCGTCTCCCAGAGGTACCCGAGGTCGCACCCAATCAGGACGTGCGGACGGCCCGCCGCGTCGTACAGCACGCCTCCTGTAGTTCCCCAGACACACACGTCGAGCGAGACGAAGCGATCCAAGACGTAGTCGTAGACCACGGCGACGTTCGGAACCGGCTCGTAGTCGAGCGCGATGAAGAAGTAGACGAGGCGCTCCGTCGGGTCGTGCAACGCGAAGAACGTCGAGCGCGCTGCGACGTTCATCCGGTCCCAGATCGGCTGGAACGGGGACGCGACGCCGGGCTTCGCTCCCGCGGCGAACGTCTCGCCTGTCGGAAGATCGTAGTAGAGCCCGCGCTCGTCGAGGTTCAGGCAGCGCGCGTCCAGTTCGACGGAGCACCGCTGCGAAATCAGGCCGCGGTCGCCGGAGAGAAGGCTGAAGTCCCAATTCGTCGGGTCCGACCCGGTCATCTCGTAGCGCCCACGCTGCTTGTACCAGATCGCCGAGCCGTTGAGCGCCCGCAGGTGAACGATGTCCCCGCGTCCGTCGTTCGGCCCGATCGGTAGCACGAAGTCCGACTTGAAGTCCGCCGCGACGAAGATCGACCCGACGGAGACCGGCTGCGCGTAGTACGCCGTGCTCGTTCCGGCCTGCCAGCCGAACATCCGCCCCTTCACGACGGCGAGGCCAGATAAGATCGGCGGAAGCGTCGTGCGGTAGGTGTAGACGTACGCCGTGTTCGTCCGGATCGCCGAGTCCGGGGAGACGTCGAGGTACGTCGCGGTACTCGCGGCGACCTGCACGACGAGCTTGAAGTTGTCCGAGGACTGGAGACGCCGGTAGATGCGCGCGTAGATCCACTCTCCGCCCGGGTCCGTCCAGGTGATCGTCACGTCGCGCGTCGATCCAGTCGCGTTCGCGATGGCGATGCCGGGAGATCCGAGCGACAGACGCGATCCGGTCGCCGAGACGTCGCCAGCCGCGGCGAGTTGCGGTGCGGTCTCCTGGTTGATCGCGTTCGCGAAGACGACGTAGTAGACCGCGCACGTTCCCGTGGCGATGGCGGCGGGCGATCCGGCGGAGGAGAGTGCGAGAGCGAACGTCGTTGGGGCGGTCGATCCCATCGGGTAGAAGGCTGCGGCACCGTCCCACCGCTTGTTCGTGTCGTACCCGTTGGCGAGGAAGAAGACGCCGTCGATCGTGACGACGGACCACGGGCGGTACGGGTCGAGCCCCGTCGGTCCGGCGGTGAAGTTCGGCGCGTAGAGGACGCGCCCGGCCGTCGCCGCAGCGGGAGGCGTCGGGGTGGGGAAGGTCCCGCCGCCACCGCTCCCCGCCTGCGTGAGGAGGCAGAGGAAGAACCCGGACTGACGGGTCGACCGACGCTTCACTTGGTCTTCCTCGCGCGGATCGAGATGTAGACCGAGTCCACGGACGTCCCGCAGGTCGCCGTCCAGTTGTTGTTCACCGTCGCCTGCGGCCAACGCTGCCCGGAGAAGCCGACCGTCGCCCCAGCCGGGACGTACAGGTAGAAGCGCGTCGTCCCGCTCGTCGAGTCCTTGAACGTCACGAGCGTCGCCGACGCCGACTTGTTGCAGACGATGACGTCGATGATGTCGAGGAACGTGGACGCCACGGCGGTCACGACCGTCGTCTCGGCCGTCGAACTGGTGATGACCGTCGCCTGCATGACGTCGAGTTCACGCGGCCCGTACGGCTCCGTGATGACGCGACCCTGCACGTCCACGGCGAGGTCCGCTCGGTCCCCGTCGGCAACCGCCGTGCGCGCCGTCGTCATCGCTCGCCCGCCGACCTTGACCGGGTTGCCCGAGTCGGCCGAGTCGTGCGCGACGTCGCCCGCGCACGCTGCCTGCACGGCGAACGTCCCGCCGTTGTCCACGGTCAGAGATCCGCCGGAGTCGGTGACAGGGAACGTGCCGCCCGCACCCGTCACGGTCCACGTTCCGGACTGCGCTGCCTGCACGGCGAACGTGCCCGCGTTCGTGACCGCGTGGGAACCGACCGTCACCGTCCCGGTGATCGGGATGCCCGTCCCGGCGATGAACCGGAGTTTCGCGGAGATCGAACCCGTGGCGCTCGCCGCGTCGGCGTTCGCGCCGAACGGGTCCGCGGGAACCGTCGCCACGTCCACGTCGCCGATGTTGTTGTTGCCCGCAGGAAGCGCCGACGAGACCTGCACGGCGAACGTTCCGGCGTTCGTGACCGCGTGCGATCCAACGGTGACCGTGCCGGTGATCGGATGCCCCGTGTTCGTGATGGTGTCGAGGAACGCCTTGATGTCCGGGCTGTACTGCTCCAGAACGACGAGCCGCCCGTTCGCGTCCGTCTGGAGCGGAACGTAGTCCCCGTCCGCAGCGACCGCAGCCGCGGTGTCTTTGCGGATCGCCAGCATCATCACGCCGACGTCACCGGACGAATGCACCGCGTCCTCTGCCTTGCCGAGATGCGTCGCGCTCGTGCCGGGAATGACGCGCGTCACGTCCACGTCGAGACCGTTCGTCGCATCGGCAGGGATGAGCGTTCGGTCTCCGTCGGCGGAGATCGCGAGCTTGCCCAACCCGACGTGTCCGCCAGAGCCGCAGTCGTCCGTGGCGACATTGACCGGGCCGGTGTCACCGGTTCCGGAAATGGGGACGTTCACGTTGTCAGCCATGTCACCCGACTCCCATGAGTTGAAGCATCGACGTGATCGTGCCCGAGGACGGAGACGTCGCCGTCCGCGCACCCCACGCGATGAACGTGCTTGACGCCTTCTGGCTGTTGTAGTCCGACAGGAGCCAGTCCGCCGAGGTCGCCGCCCCGATGATCCGGACCTCGTCCTCGACGCCCGTCAGTATGTTCCCGCCCGAGTTCTGAGAGGCGATCTCACTCGCGTAGGTCGCATCGTCATTGAACGAAGAGAAGGACCCGCCGTTGCTGTCGGTCGTATCGACCTGCGATCCATTGCGGTAGAGCTTGATCGCCGCTGCGGTCGTTCCCCCGTCGTAGGCGAGCGCGATGAGTTGGAACGCCGTCGTCAGTACGGACGGCGCGCTGCGGCCGATGAAGTTGCCCGATCCGGTGTCGAAGGCGCGCCCGAAGAGATCCGCGTTCACCATGAAGAACTGCACGGCCTCATCGGACACGCCCGGCTTCTTCGACACGAACATCGACACTTGCGCCGTGTTCGACGGCTTCACCCACGCCGACACGACGAACGGAGCCCCCCAGGCGAACGCCGGGAGCGACACGCGGTTCGACCCATTGAAACTCGCGCCGCCGTCCATCTGTCCGGCCGCAGCGGCCACCGAATTGACGTTCGTCCCGTTCCTGCCGTTGCTTGTCGAGTCGAGCAGCGTCAGCGACGATCCGTTCGGCATGTGCATGACGAGGTCGAAGTTCGAGTTCCACGTTGAGGAGGAACTCCCGTCGGTCGTTAGCCCAGAGTCCCCGAACGCGAGGTAGATCACCGTGTCGCTCGTGTGCGAGAGCGTCGGGATCTTGACGTGCATTTCCAGGTTGCCCGTCGTCGGGTCGTAGAAGACCAACTCGAACGCGAGCGGAGACGTCAGTGCCGAGTCCGCGTAGGGCCGGATGTCGTAGCCGCTCGCGGACTGGACGTAGCCGCCGTTCCCGACGCTCTTGAGGTCCGCATCCGCCGCCTGGACGTTTCCGTCGAGCGCGATGGCGAGAGGCCAATTCGTCGAGTCGGTCGCGCCGCATTGCGTGTGGTCGAGCGTGACGGACTTGTAGTAGCCGAACGCCATCAGACGATCCCCAGCGGCGCGGGCGCAATCGCCCACGGTCGTTCAGCTTCGATCCATTCTCCGAAGCAATAGGCCCGGCCCCACGTCTCGCCTCCGCGCGTCAGGAGGACGCGGAAGATCCAGCCACGCTGGCCGTCCGGACGCAGGTACTCGTCGACCCCGCCGGTGAACCCGAGCGATGAAGCGTCGGCGAGATCCTGCGCGGGCAGCCCGGCGTCGAGAAACTCCTGCGCTGAAACGAGTTGACGCGGGCGGCTCTGTCGTCCTTGGAAGGAACAGATCGCAGCCCAGAAACCGTCGAGGCGCTCCTGCTCGTCGTCGGTGATCGGGCAGGCGCTCATGTGTGCGTGTAGTAGTCGTTCGACAGACGCATGACTCTCCTCTAGCGAAGCGGCGCCGAAGCGACTAGGACGGCCTGTGCTCGTAGCCCTCGAAGAACGTCCCCACCGTGCTCGCACCATCCGCGATGGCGTAGAGCGCGCCGGAGTAGCCCCCGAGATCGACCTCCGCGCGCACTCCGGCTCCGGCCGGGATGATCTTCCAGGCGTACGCCGACGTCGTGACCGCCGACGTCGGACCGAGGTAGATGATCTGCGTCGCGTGCCGGTTCTGGACGAGGAGCTTCTTCCTCCCCGGCCGCGACGCCACGACCAGCACGGCAGCCGCGCCAGCCGTGAACGTGCCGTCCGCGGTGATCTTGTCGTACCCGTCGAGGTTCATCGCCATGCGCGGAGCTCCTACGCGGCGTCGCCGCGGATGATCTGGAAAAACAACCGTCCGTAGTTCCCGAAGATGTTCACCCGCTTGCCGAGCGGACCGTCAAACGACCCGACGTGGTTCCCGGGCATCGAAGAGAGCGCAACCGCCGCCGTGTTCGTCGGCGACCCAACGAGCGAAGCGTGGTTCTTGAACCGCGACGAGTCGTACATCGCGTCCGTCGCGTCCATGTCGTAGTTGAAGATGACCGAGTCCATCTGCGGCGCGGGCCACTGACGGGCCGAGTGCCGGAGCAGCGTCGCCGCGAGCGTCGTGTCGCCGGACGACGGACGAGTCCCGGCGAACGAGAAGAGAGTCAGCGAGTCGATCGCGCCCGTGAACTGCGTGTCCGCGGTCACCCCGGCACCAGTCTCCTTCTCGACGCCAACCGCCCAGACGACTCCCGTCGTCTGATCGAGCGTCAGCGCCGAGTCGAGCCCGGTGATCGGAGTTCCGCTCGCCGCACCGCTCACGTACTGCGTGAACGTCCCGGCCGTCGGATCGAAGAGTGCGAGAACGTGAACCGTCGTCCCGTCAACGACCGCAGAACCGACAATCTCCCTGTCAGCTCCGGACGAGTCACGCCACTTCGTCGTCGGCTGGCCCGAGTCGGAGACCGTGTGCTTGAGGACGTGGAACGTCCCGCCCGACGGCTTCGACGAGAGGACGAACGCCGTCTTCCCAGCGTCCGGCCAGCGAAGGACGTAGGAGACGTGGAGTCCCCATCCGCCCTTCGCCAAGACGAGTTGCGCCGCGGCCGGGATCGTGGCGTACTTCCCGGTCGTTCCGAACGTCTTCGAACCGCAGACATCCGTCGGTTGGTAGAGCTTCGCCCAGCCGTCGCGCCTCTCGACGGGGCCGTGGGCGAGCCGCAGGTTCTCGCCCCGGCTGAGAAACTCCGGGGCGAGATTGGCTGCGTCAGTGAACAGGTCCACCCCGCCGCTGCCGAAGGGCATCAGCGTCAGGACATCGTACGAGTCCTGTGAGGCGTTCCGGGACGGACCGTCAGGCACGGTTAGCCAGCGATCGGGACCATCTCGGCCCACGTCGCCGACACCGCGTACTTCGCCGTCGTCCCGGCTCCCGAGAGGACCGTGAACCCGCAGGCGAACTGCGGCGGGATGCAGATGCGACCGCCGACCACGACGACGAGACCGCTGCCCGGCGTGGCCGCCGCAGCGTGCGGGGCGAACCCGCCGAGGGGGAACCAGGCCGGGGCGCCCGCGAGCGTGACGGCTCCGCCCATGATGGCAGCGGACGTCAGCGTCGTGGAAGCGGCGAGGTTCTTCGGGCCGACGATGCCGGTCGCCGAGGAGACGGCCGAAGCCTGCGCCGTCGGAGAGAGACCGGCCCAGAGGGTCGCCCCGATGTCCGACGTGCCCGAGGCGAGATGCACCCCGACCGTGTCGAGGATCAGGTAGCGGTTGGACGCGACCGTGTTGCCGTTCCAGAGAGCCCACGCGGCGGTCGTGGTGCCGAGATCCTGGATCGGGGCCTTCGCGTTCGCGACGACACCCGCGGAGATCGCGAACATGCGACCCGCGAGGCAGAGCCCCTGGTGCGTGAACTCCACCTGTGCGACCTTGAGAGATCCCGTGTTGGTGGTCGGAGCGATCGTGGTGTCGCCGTTCACGTAGCTGTCCGTGAACGAAGCGACGCGGTGAACCGGACGTACGTCTTCCATGTCTGAGTCTCCTGAAAAAGGGTCAGTCGATCCGGGTCAGGGGCGCACACGCGCCCCCGCTCAAGGACTAGGTCGCGACGTAGGAACCGAGGCGAGCCGAGCGGCACGGATGCGGGAGGGAGAAGAGAACCGTCATGCGCGTCGCACCCGTGGTGGCGACGGTCCCGACGGTCGTGATGATGAGCGAGATGACGCGCTGCGATGCCGAGTAGCGCGGCGAGACCTGCGAGTTGGCGATGTACGCACCCGCCTTGCCTCCGGCCGCCGTGAACGAGAGCGACTCTCCGGCGAGAAGGTCCGTCGCCTTCATGTCGATGCCGGTGTAGTAGCCGTCGTCGTCGGCCACGTCGCCGACCTTGCCCGTGGCGGACGTCCCCTGGTTCCAGAGCGCGACACCGTTGATGAGGATGTCGAGGATCGTCGCTCCCGCGGGGACAGTCACCGCCGCCGTGAACACGCCTGCCGCCGTGCCGAGGGACACATCGACGTACGCCTCCTCCGCGTAGACGAGATCCACGCCGAGGTCCGAAACGAGACGGTTCTTCATGTCCGAGTCTCCTTACCTGTAGAGCAGACGAGCCGTCCGAGATCGGACGCGCTCTCCGCGTGAACCGAATTCCCTGCCGACGAGCCGGTTGAGGGTCTCTGCGATGCGCGACTCGTGCTCGACCTCGAACGCCGTGTTCGTTTCCCGGGCGTCGGCGAGCGCGTAGTGCGTCAGACGCAGCACGAGGAGGTCGTCATCCTCGGGCGGCGTCTCCAAGTTCCCCGACGTCTTGGCGAGCGGCAGGTAGATGTACCGGATCGCGTAGTTGCGCGTCGCGGCCTGCGGCGGCACCAACAGAAGCGAGTCCCCCTGCATATTGTAGCGGGGGATGACCGGGCCGGAGAGCACGATGACCGCATTGCGCGCCCGGTGCTCCTGCGTGTCGTCCAAGAACTTCAGCGGTATCCACTCGCCGTTCTCCCAGACGAGATACAGGTTCACGAGGCGCGAGAAGTTCTTCGTCAACCCGGTCGGCGGCGTTCCCGCGGGGCGCAGGTCGAACGTCGTCGCATTCGCCGCGACCGTGAACGTGTCGAGGTATCGGAACAGCTTGACGCCGGGCTTCGGCGCGAAGTAGCCCGCGTACCACTGTTCGGCGAGCGAGGCGTACCGGGTCAACTGCCCGGAGTCCTCCCACGCGCGAGCCGTGGCTTCCTGCAAGCGCACGCGCGCCGCAGAGACGATGTCGGCGATCGTCGTGGTCACTGGCCCTCCGCCCGAAGCGCCATCGGCTTCGACATGACCCGCCCGCGCTTCGACGACTCCTTCATCCGCTGGATGCGGAGCCACTCGGACACGGTCCGGGCGCCGCACATCGGCTGGAGCGACGTCGTCGCGACGCGCACGCGGTCCATGAACTCCGCACGCACGGGATCGAGGTTCCGGTGCGACTGCTCGGTCCGCTGGCGCTTGAAGTCCTCCATCGCCGCGTTGTCCGCCCGCGTCGTGCGCTGGCGGATCGTCTCGCCCTCGGGAGGCGCACTCGACTTCGGCGCCCACTTGTCGAGGTACTCGTCGTTCCACTTGTCGTGGGAACGGAGGTATCCGATGATCTGCTCGGCGTCGAGTCGGCCGGGGAAGTTCGTCGCGATCGACCAACCTTGGAGATACCCGTCCGCGAACGGCAGCGTGACGAGCGGGTCCTTGCAGACGACGACGAAGTCCCCGGTGACCGGGTTCTGGATCAGCCGGAAGTCCGGGTAGACGGAGATCAGTCGCTCTTGGATCGCCACGGGCACGGGATCGAACCACGAGGCTCGGAGCCCCGTCATGGACAGGTGGTCGTAGGCGCCGATCTCGTTCACTTGGCGACCGGCTCCGGCGCCCGCTGGCGCATCGCCGCTCCGATCGCAGCGCCCATGCGTTCGATCTTCTGCGCCTCCGTCTCGATCGGCTGCCCGGCGACGGCCTGCCGCTGACGCTCGCGCTCCTCGGAGTGCGCGAGGATCTCGGCCTGCGTCTTGAACACGCGGCCGTGCGCGATGCACTCGACGTGCTCCAGCTCCGTCACGGAGATGTCGTCCTGCCTTGAGGCGTGCGACCACTCCGAGCCGTCCACGGTCCGCTTCTGCTCGATGTCCGTGAACCCGCAGACGATGCCCTCGGGGAAGCCCCTCGACCCGACGAACCGGCGCTCGCGACCGCGGATACGGCGCACCGTCTCCTCGTCGCCCTTCGCGTAGAACGTGCCGTCCGCGATGACCGCCCCGCCCTTGCGCGACGCGCCGTAGAGATCCGGGAACGCATCCGCCGTCTTCAGGGTCGCGATCTTCGTCTTGGCGAAGAGGTCGCGGACCGTCTTCAGGTCGGCAGGCGTCATCAGGAGCGGCTCTCGCTGGATCATCTCTCTCGGTCTCCTTGGGGAAGCCGGGGCGGCATGGTGACCGCCCCGGTAAATGACTCGGTCTCGACGGCTACGGAGCGGTGAGCCCCGTGCCGACGCCCTGCACGCGGAAGTCGCGGCAGCCGTGGTTGTCGCGGATGATCCAAATCATCTGCTGCTTGTCGACCATCGCGCCGTCCGTGTTGTAGACGGGCAGGATCGTGGCGTTGCCGACGCGCTTCGCGTAGCCGCCCTTCATGCCCTCGGGGTACGCCCGGACGAACTTCGACGGGTCGATGACCCAGAACTTGCCGGTCGGCAGGTTCGCGTCCTCGGTCCACTCCTGGTCACCGCGCTCCGTCGCCACGGTGACGCTGCGGACGCCGACCTTGAACTTCATGTCGGCGAAGCGGTTCATGCCGACGCAGGCGATCGAGAACCACTGGCGAACGGTCGGGTGCAGGACGTACGTGTGCTTGTACGTTCCGCGGGGACGCGCGACGTTCTTGATGAGGTCGCGCAGGATGTCCGGCGTCAGCGCCGTCACGGCCGCGTTGTAGGCGTAGACCGTCGCGCGGGACGCCGAGTAGCCGACCGTAGTGCGGGTCACGTTCTGGATCGTGCCCGTCGCCAGGACGAGGTTCTGGAGACCGTTCGGAACGGTCGCATCGTAATAGTTCGCCCAGGCGATGTAGTCGCCGACCGAGACGCCCGACGTGTCGGCCATGTAGACGTAGCCGTTCACGTAGTCCACGTCCACAACGAGGACCGGGTTGCCGGAGTTGCCCGTGAACTGCTCGGTGCCGCCCGTCGAGAGGTCGCGCGCCGTGAGCCGCTGGTTCTTCTGGTAGAAGTGGATCGACGCGCCGTCCACGACGATGTACTTGTTCGCGCCGAGGCCCTCGACCGCGGTCACCTGACCGAGGATCGCCGAGCCGGTGTGGAGCATGAACCGCGCCGTCTCGATCGCCGCGCGGTCACGGATCTCCTGGCCCTTCTCCTCGATGATCCCGTTGATCCAGGACATCTTCTCCGACGTGCCCATCGCCTCGGAGTGACCCGTCCACATGACCGAGTAGGCCCGGTGCGTGAGGGCGAGCTTGTAGTTGAACGCCGAGCTCGACACGGGCTGCGGGAAGGCGCCACCCTCGGCGAGCGCGCCGGAGCCGACGCCGTCGCCGGTCTTCTCGGCCCACTGAACGTCGAGCCCGAGACCGCCGCATGTCTCCGTCGAGCCCTCGTTGGCGATCATCGTGGCGAGGTCGGACTCCTTCGGGAGGTCCGAGCCGAGGTAGTTCGAGTACGGCTGCTTGAAGAACTCTTGCAGCGTTGCGACGGTGTCCAGAGTGTCGGTTGCCATGTTCTGCTCCTGGTCTCAGCGACTCGCACCGTTCGCCATGAAGGCTTGGATGTGGTCCTTGAGAGTGACGGGGGTCTTGGTGGTTGTGGGCGCTCCGCCGCCGCCGCCTGCGCCGATGACTGCCATCGGAGTCGGGGCGGGGGGCGGTGCGGGTCGGGCGGGGACCTTCGCGGCGACGCGCGCCGAGATGACCCGCTCGATGTCGTCGAGGATGCCCGTGACGAGCGCAGGGACGGCGCTCGGGTGCATGTTCTCGGCCTTGGCGTACTTCGTGGCGAGCTGGAAGATGACGACGCGCGCCCGATCCGCGTCCCGTTCGGGGACGTTCTCGAACACGCCGGGCTTGGAGTTGATCGCCCCGACCACGGCCGATTCGACCGCGGCCTGACGGGTGGTCCGCTCCCCCTCTTCGCGCATCTTCGCCTGCTCGGCGTCCGCCTTCGCTCGCGCCGCACGATCACGCTGGATCATCTTCCGCTCGGACCGGATCTCCGCGAGACGGAGAACCGCGTCCGGGTCGGCGTACTCACCAGCGATCTTCGGCTTGAGTTCGGCCTCCTCCTTGGCGAGCGCGTCGAGTTCCGGGTCCGGCGTGGTGACCGGAGCGCCCGGCTGCGTCGGCGCGGCTGCCTGCGGAGGAATGACCTCGTAGTCGTCGAGCGTTTGCGGGTTGGCGACCTTCGGCTTGAACGTGTAGCCGCGGCGCGCGAGGTTGTCCGCGAGAGCCTTCTGGCCCTCGGCGTACCGCCTCTGCCCCTCGCGGTCGTAGTTGCGTCCCTTCTGGATCGTCTGGGCGAGTTCCGCCCGCTTGGTCTCGTCGCTGTACGTCGCGTCGAGATCGACGTCCTCTTCCTTGCCATCGACCTTCACCTTGACGACGCGCGGCGCGGGCGTGGTGACCGGCGCGGCGGGTGTCGGGGCGGGCGCGGCAGGCGAGGCGTCCGAAGCGGTGGCGGCGCTCGGCGTCGGCTCTGTGGTGGGAGTCGTCGCCGGGGCGGGCTCCGCGCCGGAGCGGGAGTCGTTGAACGTCTTGATCGCGTCTCGAAGGGCCAAGTTGGTCTCCTACGCTGCCTGAGCCATCGGCCCTGTGGTGGGGGCTTGGGCGGGCGGCTGCCCTGTGGTAGGGGCGGGAGATGCCGCCTGCGCCCCGGGGACCGCCCCCGGAGGCGCTTGCGGCGCTGACTGCTGTGTGGACGCGAGCCAGAAGGCGTAGGCCGTCTGACCGATCGGACCCTTCGCCTGGAACTGGCCCGACACCGGGTCGCGAATGAACCCGCCCTCGGCGGCGATCTTCGCTTCGCACTCCTCCG